>Ga0163150_10009110_pt1 | contig 11078 bp, 8 predicted proteins | sample OliLakLV19P2IB_FD_148628 | JGI IMG/M metagenome (GOLD analysis project Ga0163150, IMG submission 148628) | Freshwater microbial mat bacterial communities from Lake Vanda, McMurdo Dry Valleys, Antarctica - Oligotrophic Lake LV.19.P2.IB | ecosystem: Environmental > Aquatic > Freshwater > Lake >...
GTGGGCGGACTGCATCCGGCGCTGGCGTTAGTGGCCATTGTCCCCTTCATGCCGCATGCGAAGGATGACCTGGGTGTGTTCGCGGATGCGGAAGCCGTGCGCCACGACACGATGAACAAGTTCGAGGACTGGTGGAAGGCGCCCGTGCAGATCGTGTTGTTCAGCTTCGGTCTGGTGAACGCGGGCGTGCCGCTGTCCTCGGTGGGCGGGGTCACGTGGATGGTGCTGGGCAGCCTCATCATCGGCAAGCCGGTGGGCATTGTCGCGTTTGCCCTGTTGGCAGGACTGTTCGGGTTCACTCGAGCCAAGGGACTGACGATCCCCGCGTTGATCGTGCTCGGCATCACCGCTGGCATCGGGTTCACGGTCGCGTTGTTTTTTACGACCGCAGCGTTTCCGATCACGTCCGTTCATCTCGATGAAGCGAAGATGGGCGCGTTGCTCAGTTTCCTGGCCGCACTACTGGCGCTTCTCGCCGCGAGGATGTTGGGCGTGATGCCCGCGCGCAGGTCAGACCCGAACGCTCCCGTGGTGTGATTCCGCGTGCCGCCTGAGGGCGGTGAGCGAAAGTTGCCAGCCACGCGAGACCACCGCGTAATACCGTCGCCATCGTGGTGAGGGTTCATACCCGTCCTGCCGTACGGTGAGACGACACCCGTCGCCTTCGGGCTGGCAACTGACGTGCAGTGCCATCGGGCCCAACGCATCGCCCTCAGGCGGCACCCACCAGCAGTCGGCAACCAGCAGCTGCTGGCCCGGACGCACGTCGACCACCGTGCCGTGGAAGACGCCGCCCAGCGGCCCCAGCAACTCGTCGCGGTAGGGCGTCTGCGTCCACTCGATCGCAAACACGCCAAACGGTACCGGCGTCACGACGGCATGCACCGCTTGCCACCAGATCTTCAACGCGGCGTGGTCGAAAAAGCAGCCGAACACGTCTGCCGGCTTCGCATTGATGAACAGGCTCTGCTCGAACCGGCCCGCCGGATCCGGCACCGTGGCCATTATTGCTGTCGCAGCGATTGCACGTAGGCCACCACCGCCCACGCCTGTTCTTTGGTCATCTGCTCGGAGAACGCCGGCATCTTGGGATTCAGCCGTCCGTTCCAGACCTTGTAGAACACCTGCCCGTCGGCGTTGCGCGCCGCGCGCGCGGCCTGCGTCAGATCCATCGTGTCCGCGTATTTCTTGTCCGCATCGGGACCGTCTCCCTTGCCGAGCGGACCGTGGCACGACTGGCACTTGGCGGCAAACAGTTTCTTGCCACCGGCCAGCGTCGCCGGGTTGACCGGCAGTGGGCTCTTTTCTTCGACTGCCGTTGGAGGAATCGTCCACCGGGCCGCGGTCTGAATTGTGAGTGGTCCAGGGGTCCACGGTCCACGGTCCAGGGTTCTGGAAGCGTTAAGGGCGATCGCACCCGGGAGCAACACCGAGGCCGCAACGATGAGCATGTTTTTCGAGAAGCGCATGCAGAAAGATAACCCAAGACCGTGAAAGGCGTGACGTCGGGACCCCGGAACCCCGGAACTTCGATTCAAGGATGCGCTAAACTTCGAGAAAATTCACACAGGAGTGAAGGATGAGTCCACGAAAGTTCGGCCGGAGGAGTATCGTTGCGGGTCTGTCGGTCCTGGTCGCCTGGGGGACGGCTGTGGCGGTGCGCGCCGGTGAGGGCACGGCGCCCCGAGTCATTCAGGATGTGGCCGCAGGGCAGGACCCCCGCAGCGCCGATCAGCTCGCGACGGACGTCTACGACATCTTCAAGAAGGAATGTTTTGAGTGTCACGACGCCGCGAAAGAAGGCGGCCTTGATCTCCGTACGGAGGACACGCTTCAGGCGGGTGGCCGCAACGGCAAGGTGGTGGTCGCCCACAAACCGGCCGAAAGCTCGCTCTACAAAGCCGTGATGCACGAGGGCGATCTGTGGATGCCCGAAGACAAGCCGAAGATGCCGGAGGCGACGTTGCGCACGATTCGCCTCTGGATTGAGTCGGGCGCGTCTCTTGCGACGGTGCCGGAAGCCAAGGCGGGACCGGTTGTTGATCTTGAGGCGCTGAAGGCCCGCGAACTGCGCCCGATCACCGAGGACGAACGCAACACCTGGGCGTTCACGACGCCAACGCGACCTCCGGTCCCGACAGTCAACCGCAGCGGGTGGTCCACCAATCCGATCGACGCGTTCCTGCTCGACGCGATGACAAAGAAGGGACTGACGCCGGTCGGCCCCGCCGATCGTCGCACGCTGGTTCGTCGCGCGTACCTCGACGTGCTTGGGCTTCCACCGACGCCCGCGCAGACCGACGCGTTTGTGACGGACACATCCGCCGACGCATGGCCGCGGCTGGTGGACACGCTCCTGGCGTCACCGCACTACGGTGAGCGGTGGGCGCGTCACTGGATGGATCTGGTGCGCTATGCCGATTCGGGCGGGTATGAGTTCGACACCGACCGCCCCGAAATGTATCGCTACCGCGACTACCTGATCACTGCGTTCAACACCGACAAACCGTACGACCTCTTCGTAAAGCAACAGTTGGCGGGTGATGAGATCGCACCGGAGTCACACGAGGCGATGATCGCCACAGGCTTCCTTCGTCTGGGGCCCGAAGGTGGAGGCAATCGTCTCGACGCCGTGGACGATCTGGTCAGCACCACCACGCTGACGTTCCTGGGTATGACCGTCGGGTGTGCGCGCTGCCACAATCACAAGTTCGACCCGATTCCGCAAATGGACTATTACCGCATGCAGTCCATTTTTTATCCGACGACACCGGTGGAATTTGCGCTCGTGCCGTCGCATGACGTCACCGCGCATCGCGACGCGACAGACGTTATCGAGGCGCGACTCAAGCCGCTGCGCACGAACAAAACAGAAATCGAAAAGCCCTATCACCAGATCATCGTCGACCGTGAGATCGCGAAGTTGCCTGAGTACTTGCAGACCGCGTGGAAGACGCCGGTCGAACAGCGCACGGAAGGACAGAAGCTCAACGTGCGGCAGATCGAGGACACGCTGGGGCTGTCGTCGCTGCGTAAACTGGTCACCGAGGCGCATCTTGTTGCGCTGATGCCAGAGGAGGTGAAGGCGCAGCACGCGGCGGTGAAGGCGGAGATCGCCGCGCTCGACAAACAGAAGCCGCGTCGACTGGCGACCGCGAGGGCGATTGGCGAACCCGGTCGCGAGCCGCGTCCCGTGCACTTCCTGCATCGCGGCAGTCCGGACGCGCCGGGATCGGCCGTCACGCCAGGGGTGTTGTCGGTGGCGCACCGGGGGGAATGGAAGTTTCCGACCCCACCGGCCGATGCCCCTTCAAGTTGGCGCCGACGAGGGTTTGCGGAGTGGCTGGTGACAAAGAACAACCCGCTGACCTCGCGTGTAATGGTCAATCGCTTGTGGCAGCATCACTTCGGTGAAGGGATCGTGCGTACGCCGAGCAGCTTCGGCAAGATGGGCGAGACCCCGTCACACCCCGAGCTCCTGGACTGGCTCGCCGTCGAATTTGTCGACCGCGGATGGAGCATGAAGTCCATGCATCGGCTGATGCTGACGTCACAGGCGTATCAGATGGCCAGCACCGACACCACCACCAACTACACGATTGATCCCGAGAATCGGATGTTCTGGCGGATGCCGCGTGTGCGGCTCGAAGCCGAAGTCATCCGTGATCACATCATGGCGACGGCCGGCACACTTGATCGCACGGTCGGCGGACCCGCGATCTTTCCGTATATCGACCCGGACCTGTTCGAGAAGAGCTCGAACCGGGACTGGCGCGGTCTGTCCGACTCCGATCCCGCCACGTGGCGCCGCAGCCTGTATGTGTTTTCAAAGCGGAGCATCCGCTACCCGATGTTCGAGACGTTTGATCAGCCCAATCTGATCAACTCGATCGACCGACGGAATCGCACGACCATTGCGCCGCAGGCGCTGATCCTGATGAACAACCAGATGGTGTTGTTCCAGGCGGGCAAGTTCGCCGAGCGCGTCCGCGCGGAGGCTGGTGCAGATCCGGCGCAGCAGGTGCGTCTCGCCGTGCAGTTGGCACTGGGGCGTCCTGCCGATGCGATCGAACTGACGCGGGGAGCCGAGTTCATCAAAGGCAGTCCGGAAGGGCTCGTCGAGTTCTGCCACATCCTCTTCAACCTCAACGAATTCCTGTACAGGCCGTAGCCATGTCACATCATCACCATCACGGCTGCGGTCACGTCGAAAAGATGCTCTGGTCCCGGCGCGAGCTGCTGGGGCGGCTGGGCGGCGGTGTGGCGGGCCTCGCGTTTGCCGACCTGCTTGGACAGACGGGGTTGTCGGCGGTGCTCGACGCGCAGCAGCCCCGCAATCCGCTCGCACCCAAACCGGCCGCCCTGCCTGCAAAAGCCAAGGCGGTCATTTCGATCTTCTGCTACGGCGGCGTCAGCCATATCGACACGTGGGATCCCAAACCCGACCTGGTGAAGTGGCAGGGCGAAACCATGCAGGGTGTGGGGGAGGTGCGCACCGTGATGGGCAACCCGGGCGGGTTGATGCCATCACCGTGGACATTCAAGAAATACGGACAGTCCGGGATGGAAGTGTCGGAGTTGTTCCCGCACATGTCGCAACACGTCGACGACATCGCGCTCATTCGGTCGATGTACGGCGTGAGTCCCGCACACGGACCGGCGTTGTTTCAGATGAACACCGGAACGATTCTGGCCGGCAGTCCGAGCGTGGGCAGTTGGGTCACCTACGGGCTCGGCAGCGAAAACCAGAATCTCCCCGGCTTCATCGTGTTCACCGATCATCGGGGTGGCCCGATCAACGGCCCCCCCAACTGGTCAAATGGGTATCTCCCGGCCGCGTATCAGGGCACACAGATTCGCGACAAGGGGTCACCCATTGTGGACCTCAAGCCGCCGGCCGATCGCACACCGGACGAGCAGCAGCGGTGGCTCCGGATGCTGCACGAGCTGAACGAAAAATACGGCGACAACCATCCGCTCGACACCGAGTTGTCCGCGCGGGTGTATTCGTACGAGTTGGCGTTTCGTATGCAGACGCACGCGCCTGAGGCCATCGACATCAGCAACGAGACCGACGCGACCAAGAGCCTCTATGGCGTCGGCGTTGAACCGACGGACTACTTCGGCCGCCAGGCGCTGACGGCGCGTCGGCTCGTCGAGCGGGGTGTGCGCTACGTCCAGATCTTCTCAGGCGGCGGCAACTTCGAACCCAGCTGGGATGCCCATTGGGACCTGAAGACCAACCACGGTTTGCACTGCGCCGAGACCGACAAGCCGCTGGCGGGGCTCATCAAGGACCTCAAGAGCCGTGGCTTGTTCGACGAGACACTGATCATCTGGCACGGTGAGTTCGGTCGGTTGCCAATCTCCGAGCGCATGGACGGGCGTGACCATAACAACAAAGGCTTCTCGGTATGGCTCGCGGGCGGCGGCGTCAAAGGCGGCACGGTTGTTGGCTCGACCGATCAGTATGGCTACGCGGCGGTGGAGAACCCCAAGTCCGTGTACGAACTGCACGCAACAATCCAGCATTTGATGGGCATCGACTTCGAGAAGTCGACCTACCGCTTCAACGGCCGCGACATGCGCCTGACCGACGTGCACGGCCGGGTGATCCGGGAAATCATCGCCTGAGATCAAAGAGCTCTTCACAGGGAGACACGGAGGCACGGAGACCATGCCGCCGAAGGCGGCCCAGCACTCACTCCCCATGGATCCCCATGGTCTCCATGTTGAAAATGAAATGTGGCTATGATCACTGTCATGCGATTCAAGGTGATGTCCTGCGTGGTTGCGGCCGTGGTGTGTGTCGGGGCGGTCATGTTCGCGCAGCCTCCTGCGACGTACGACGCCACCGTGGCGGCGGTGCGGACGAGTGAGGGGTTCAAGAAGGCGATGGTGGTGCTTGATCGCGACCATGACCGGTTGATCGAGGAGATCATCACCCTCACCGAGATTCCGGCGCCGCCGTTCAAGGAGGCAGAACGCGCGAAGAAGTATCTCGAGATGTTGCGTGCCTCGGGCCTGACCGACGTCGAGCAGGACGAAGAGGGCAACGTGATGGGGCTGCGCAAGGGATCGGGTGGCGGGACGCTTATTGCCGTGGCGGCGCACCTCGACACGGTGTTTCCCGAGGGCACAGACGTCAAAGTCAAACGTGAGGATACGCGGCTGTCGGCGCCGGGCATCGGTGACGACACACGGTCGCTGGCGGTGCTGCTCGCGATGATTCGGGCCATGAACGAGGCGGGCGTGCAGACCCGGAGCGACATCCTCTTCATCGGCAATGTGGGCGAAGAGGGGCAGGGCGACCTGCGCGGCATGAAATACCTCTTCGGCAAGGGCAAATACAAGGACCGCATCTCGATGTTCATCTCGGTGGACGGCGCGGGTGGGGGAGCGGATATCACCCACGGCGGCGTCGGCAGCCGACGATATCGCGTGACCTTCAAGGGCCCGGGTGGGCACAGCTACGGGGCCTTTGGTCTGGTCAGCCCCGCATTCGCGATGTCGGGAGCGATGCAGAAGTTCGGCAGGCTCACCGTGCCCGACAAACCCAAGACCACCTACAGCGTCGGCGTGGTCGGTGGCGGCACGTCCGTAAACTCCATCCCGTTCGAGACCTGGATGGAGGTCGACATGCGGTCGGAGTCGCCGGCCGAACTCAAACAATTGGACGAGAGTTTCATGTCCCTCATCAATGAAGCCGTCCAGGAAGAAAACAAGGCGCGTTCAACCGCGCAGGGGCCGATCACGGCCGACATCAAACTGATCGGTGACCGACCCTCCGGCCAGACGCCGATCACCTCACCGATTGTGGAAACGGCCGCCGCGTCGATTCGTGCGGCCGGTGGCCGACCGACCTACAGCTGGAGCAGCACCGATTCGAACATCCCCATCAGCTTGGGGATCCCCGCCATCACCGTCGACTCAGGTGGCCGCGGTGGTCGCGCCCACGCGCTCGACGAGTGGATTTCCGTGGACAAGGTCCCGAGCCTGCGCGGCATTGAAATCGCGCTCGCGACCCTGCTCGCACTCGCGGGGGGCTAAGAGATTTACAGGGAGACACTGAGACACAGAGAATCCAGAGATTTTAGAAACAGTTCTCCGTGTCTCCGTGCCTCCCTGTCCCCTGAAAATCGACGGCTGTGCGCGCTTTCCGGATTCGCGATAAATTGCCGGAGATGCCGAAGATCAAATGGGGTGTACTCGGCGCCGCAAAGATCGCCGTCGAAAAAGTGATTCCGGCCATGCAGGGCGGGGCGTTCACTGACGTCGTGGCGATCGCGTCTCGTGATGCGGCGAAGGCCCGGGCGGCGGCGGACCGGCTGGGCATTCCGACCGCACACGGGTCGTATGAGGCATTGATCGCCGACCCCAATGTGGATGCCATCTACAATCCGCTGCCCAACCACCTGCACCTGCCGTGGACGAAGGCGGCGGCCGAGGCCGGCAAACACGTGCTCTGCGAAAAGCCGCTCGGTCTCACCGCCGCTGAAGCCCGCGAGCTGATGGCGATTCGCGACCGCACGGGCGTGACCATTCAGGAAGCGTTCATGGTCTGGACACATCCCCAGTGGCGCGCGGTGGTTGACCTGTGCCGGTCGGGGCGAATCGGCAACGTCCGCAGCTACTCCGGCGTCTTCAGCTATTTCAACGACGACCCGACCAATATTCGAAACAAGGTGGAGTGGGGCGGCGGCGGCCTGATGGACATCGGCTGTTATCTGGTCATCACGTCGCGCATGGTGTTTGGCGAAGAACCTCGACGAGTAATGGCGCTGGTCGAGCGTGACGCCTCCACCGGCGTGGACATTCTCAGCTCGATGATGCTCGACTACCCATCCGGCCAGGCCGTGGGTGTGTGCAGCACACGGATCACTCCCTATCAACGCGTTCAGATTCTCGGCACCACGCATCGATTGGAAGTCGAGATCCCCTTCAACGCCCCCAATGACCGTCCCTGCCGGGTGTGGATGGACGATGGCCAGGACCTGTCGGGTGGAAATGTCGAGACCCTCACGTTCGACACCTGCGACCAGTACCGCGTGCAGGGCGACCTGTTGTCCAAGGCGATTCTCGACAAGGCGCCGCAGCCCTACCCGCTCGAGATGTCGGTGAGGAACATGGACATTCTCGACGCGTTGTTCCGGTCGGCGCAGTCCGGTCGCTGGCAACCCGTGTGAGCAGACCGAGTCTCTACCTTCGGCACACGTATGCGCAGCGCGAGCAGTCCTACCGCACGCCAAATGTGAAGACCGTCTCGGACGTGTAGTCCTGCCCCGGCCGCAGCACGACTGACGGGAAGGTTGGCTGGTTGGGCGAGTCCGGATAATGCTGGGTCTCGAGGCAGAACCCCGACCGGTGGGGATAGGCGCGCCCCCCTTTGCCGGTGAACGACCCATCCAGGAAGTTGCCCGTGTAGAGCTGCAGGCCAGGCTCCGTTGTCCGCACCTCCATCGTGCGACCGGTCACCGGCTCGTAGACTGCGGCCGCGAGCTGGAGGCCATCGCCGGTGCGATTGAGCACGTAATTGTGGTCGTACCCCCGACCGCGGGTCATCTGCATATCCGTACTGGCGATCCGGGCGCCGATGGGTGTGGGCGTCCGGAAATCGAAGGGCGTGCCCTCGACGGGGGCCAACTCACCGCTGGGAATCAGCCCGTCGTCCACGGGCGTGAACCGGTCGGCGTTGATCGTGAGTTCGTGGCCGAGAATGTCGGCCGCCTTCGCGCCCGCCAGATTGAAGTAGCTGTGCTGCGTCAGGTTGATGATCGTCGGGGCGTCGGTGGTGGCGTGGTACTCGACGATCAGCTCGTTCTTGGCCGTGAGCGTATACCGCACATGCGCCGTGACCTTGCCGGGATACCCTTCATCGCCAGCGGGGCTGGTGTGGGTGAGGAGAATGCCGGGGCCGCGTGCGTCCTGAAACGGATCGGCCTGCCACACGGCCTTGTCCCAGCCCTTGACGCCACCGTGCAGGTGGTTGGCGTCGTTGTTCTTCGCCAACGTGAACGTCTTCCCGTCGAGCGTGAACGCGCCATTGGCGATCCGATTGCCGACGCGTCCGATGAGCGCGCCAAAATACGGCGAGCTCTTTTCGTACTCCGCGACCGAATCAAATCCCAGCACGACGTCGTCGATCGCCCCCGTGCGGTCGGGCACCTTGAGGGACTGGATGATGCCGCCGTAGGTCAGCACCGTCATCTCGGCGCCCTGGCCGTTGCGAATGGTGTACTGCTCGACCAGGCGGCCATCTGCGGTCGCGCCGAAGTCAGCCTTGGCGACGCGGAGTGGCGTGACGGTTATGGATTCGGATGATCCCCCGCCGCCGCATCCGGATGCAAGCAGGAAGGAGGCGCCGACAACCATCGAGTGCAGTGTTCGCATGGTCGAATCGTATACGATGCCGCCTGACCATGGCAGGCTCCGGAGCTGTGCTTGCGTGCGGACAAAGTCCAGGTGCTGCTCGGCCAGAAGTACTTCGGCTGGGGCGAAGAGGCCATCAAGTTGCTCCCTGGAAAGTGATGGCCGGCGGAAAGTACCGCGCGCGACATCAGCGTCGTCGTCGCCGACGTGTATCCGAGCGTTGAAGCGCGATCGTCTGCCGGATCTCCTCAAGGGCGTGTTCTGACTGGAGCCGCTCCACACCGGCGGACAAGGCCTCCAGGGCGTGATCGAGCCGTGCGGCTTCTGTGGGGCCGTCGAGGATGTTCGGGACGCCGAATTCCGAGACGGCGACCACCTCCGCGTATTTCGGGTGGCGGCGCAGCATGGACGTCTCGAAGTCGAGTTGTGACGCCTGTTGTGTGAGCGCGTCCGTGTAGATCGCCAGCGCATCGTCAGCGAGCCGGGCGGTGTCGCTGCCTTCGTGGTGGATCCACTCAAGTTCGAGTCGCAGGAGCGTGTGGAGATCCCGCCGGGCGTGGGCCGCTGTGAGTTCCTGCATGAGCGCCCCCTTCCGCTCGCGGGCTTCCGGGTCGGGCTCAAGGTCAGGGTGCAGCGCTTTCGCGAGTCGGCGGTAGATTGAAGACAGACCTGTTTTGCGTGCATCCTCGATGCGCTGCTTTCGGTCGGCCTCGCGTGCCTCCCGCTTCGATTGAGGTCGTCCTGTCGTGGCCGCGGACGCTGCTTCGGCCTGTTGCCGCAGCTGCGCCGCGAACTCGGCCGTCTGCGCGGCCAGTTCTTCCTCGGTCATGCCCGGCTTGAATCCGGACAACTCCACGTCGAGCCCCAGGCCGCCGAACATGTCCTCCATCTCCGCTCGCATGGTCTCCATGTCGTCGTGGATCGCGTCGTCATAACTCTGGCCGTGCAGTTGCTCGAAGAGCTCTCGCACATCGATGGACGGCTGCGGTTCGATCGCCAGAACGTCGTCGAGCTGGGCGATGGCGAGGGTCTTCAGGATGCGGCGGTCTGGTGCCTTCAACCGGCGATCGGTGAGGAAGGGCCGGAGGAGGAGAAGCAGGTCGGTGCGCAGGGCAATCACCTGCGTTCGGCGCGGGCGAACGTGGGCGGCGTAGTGGATGAGCGCCTCGTCGAGGCGTTGTTGTTCGGTGGCCAGCTGCGCCTGCAGCCGTTCGATTCTGGTGATGAGGCGATTAAACGCTTTTTGTTTCGGCGAGAGCGGCCGTCCTGCATCGGCGCGAAGGGTCAGACTGCGCTCGGCAGCCGGGCGTTGGGGCGGATTCAGATCATCGAACAACGGGCGCTGCGGCGACATGGGCAAACTCCGATCGCCATTGTAGACCGGCAGGATCGGTGAGCAAGAACGACGCGATCGCTGTTAACATCCGACGCGGGTGTGACCAAGAGGAACTCAGCCATGTCGACCACCGAACAGGAAATCCTAAAGTCCACGAGACGTTGGGTTGAGAACTGGGCGCGGGTGGCTCCTTACCTGGAGGCCGAACGGGCGGCCAGACTGCAGGCCATGGACGAACGGGCGTCGGCCGCGATCGCGTGGGACCTGTGGTCGTCGCCAACGATACGGCCCGGCGATCGCGGTGAAGGGTTGCGTGAAATGGCTCGGGCTCTTGCGGCGTTTGGCCTGGGACGATGACACCGACGCTCATCGA
>Ga0163150_10009113_pt1 | contig 11072 bp, 13 predicted proteins | sample OliLakLV19P2IB_FD_148628 | JGI IMG/M metagenome (GOLD analysis project Ga0163150, IMG submission 148628) | Freshwater microbial mat bacterial communities from Lake Vanda, McMurdo Dry Valleys, Antarctica - Oligotrophic Lake LV.19.P2.IB | ecosystem: Environmental > Aquatic > Freshwater > Lake >...
GTACACACATGGGAACGCAGCCGGCCGAAGTACGGGACGAATACGGCAATTACTTAAGGTCGTTCTTGATGCCTTTGGAAGCCTTTTTCTCAGCTTCTTCGGCCTTGCGCTTTTTGGCGTCGAGAGTCTTCTGCACAAAGTCGTCGGCCAAGGCGATTTCCTTCTTGTAGGCATCGGTGGAATCGGCGATGTCGGCGAGTTCGCGGTGCATCAGGTTAATGTAGGCGAGCGCGTCGTCGTAGTTGGGATCGATCTCGACCGCCTTTGAGAGATTGGCCAGCCCTTCCTGGACGATGGCGTAGTTCTTGGCCTTCACCTCTTCACGAACCTTCTTATCCTTCAACGGGCCAGGATCTTCGGGTTTCATGCTGAGCTTATTGCGGGCCTCTCCGCGAACCGGATACGCCTTGCCCCAGGCGATAACGCCCAGCGTATAGTGCGCTTCCTTGTTTTGCGGGTCAACCTTTAACAAACGCTCATTCCACTCCTTGGCGATATCGAATTTCTTCTGGTTGTAATAGATCGATCCGATGGAGGCCAGGGCAAGCTTGTCATTGGGGTCTTTATCCAGGACCAGCTTGAAATTGTCTTCCGCAGCCTTGGCGTACTTATTGTTCTCTTCCGAATCGGCCCCGGGGATCCACTGGCTCATGTAGGCGGTCGCCAAATAGAGCCTGGCGGTGGTGAATTCGGGATCGAGTTCGATGGCCTGCTGAAAATACTTTACGGCCTCGGCGAATTTGGCGCCCTTGTACTCGCGAACTCCTTTGTTGAGATTGTCTCGAGACTGGAGCCGGGCGCAGCCGGCGGAGCCGAGCAGCAGAACCGCGGCGGCGAGAGCGGTGGCGGTGCGTTGACTATTGAGTTTCATTCGAAATCTCCTTGGTATTCTGCGAACGGGTAAGGACTATTGACCGGCTTCAATCTTCGGTGTCATAAGCCCGACTTTGTCAATGCCGGCGCCTTTGGCGATATCAATCGCCTTGGCGATGTGCATGAATTCGAGATCCGGATCGCCCTTGACGAAGACGACACGTTCCGCGCGCGTCTTGAAGACTTCCATCAGGCGCGCGCCGAGCTGGGCTTCCCCGATCGGTTCCGCGTTAAGCATCATGGACTTGTCCTTGTTAATAATGATGACGACGGTACGGTCCTGGTCCGGCGGCGGAGGCGGGGCGTTCGGAGGCGGCGGCTGCGGAACGAGCGCTTCCAAACCTCTCTGCGTGAGCGGCGTGATGACCATGAAAATGATGAGCAGCACGAGCAACACGTCGATCAGCGGCGTCACATTGATATTAGCGGTGGGACCACCGCCCGAACCGCCCGTGTCCATTGACATATTAGTGCTCCTTAACGATGAGGTTTAGAATACTTGCCGTCAGCCGGATTAGATTCCAGCGACCGGCGGAGTGGCGGCGCTGCCGCTTTCCTTAATCTGTTCGGTAATCAGTCCGAGTTGGTCCACACCGAATCCGCGAAGGTTATCGATGACTTCCACGACGCGCTCAAAGCGGGCGCGGGAATCGTTTTTCATGTATACAGTCTTGTTGAGCTGGGTGGTGAGACGGTCCTTCACTTTTACGCCAAGCTGGTTCAGATCCGGAAATTGATCGGAGCCCAGGTAGACTCGACCGTCTTTGGTGACGGAGATCAGGATCGCGTCGTCCTTGTCGGCTTCTTTTAAGGCGATCGGATTCTTGGTCTTCACCAGATCGACGCTCATGCCCTTGGTAAGCATGGGTGTGATGACCATGAAGATGATGAGCATCACGAGCATCACGTCCACCATCGGGGTGACGTTAATTTCGTTCATTGGGCCGGCTGTCTTAATCTGTTTTCGCTTGTGATAAACGGACATAAATTCTCCTTTTTTACCGGGCTTGCGGGCGGGGGGTTACCCCCCGCCCGGGCACGGGATTCAATTCACCAGCGGGTGGAAGGGAAGAGGCTTTAATGCTTTGCCCCGGTCTTCTGCGAACGCTTAATGAAATAGTCCACGAGTTCCGAAGAGGAGTTGCCCATTTCGACGGTGAACGATTCCATCCGGCCATTGAAGTAGTTGAACATCATGACGGCCGGGATGGCGACGAACAGTCCGATAGCGGTGGTGACCAGCGCTTCCGAAATACCGCCGGCGACGGCGCCGAGGCCGGTCGACTTTTCCGACGCGATGCCCTTAAACGCGTTGATGATGCCGATGACGGTGCCGAACAGACCGACGAACGGAGCGGTGGAACCGATGGTGGCGAGCGAACTGATGCCGCGTTTTAGTTCGGCCGAGACAATCGCTTCAGCCCGCTCAAGAGCGCGGCGGGAAGCTTCAATGGTCTCACCGGAGAGTTCGGTAGAAACATTGTGAGAGTGGAATTCCTGGAGACCGGCAACGACGACCTTCGCCAGGTGAGACTTCTTGTAGCGGTCGGCAATCTTGATGGCTTCATCGAGCTTGCCTTCGCGCAAAGCGCCGGCGACGGCGGGCGCAAATTTGCGCGATTCACCGCGAGCGGCATTAAATGCAATCAGACGGTCGATCATTACCCCAATTGACCATGCGGACATGATAAAGAGGACGATAACAACGGCCTGGGCGAGCCAGCCCATCTGACCCCACATGTCCAAGGGGTCGAAAGAGACCGCTCCGCCGCCGGACATCAGGTTGAGAGCCCAAACCTGGATTTGAAGAACCATGACTTTCTCCTGCGAGTTGAATTGAATCGGGAAGCCGTGTTACCGGCGATTGGTACGGATCCCTTGCGGGAGGCCGTGGCCGCCGTTTGTTAAGAACGGCCGGGTTGGGCGCTTGCAAACGATTTTAGGAGCGACTGCAAGCGTAAGCTGCCTTGACCGCTGTGGTGGCGGCTGATCCCGGCCCGGTGGGCGCCGGCATCGAAAAATGAAACTGAAAACCGCTTAATTGCTCAACGTGAAGTTCACGTCAATTTGAGTTTGCACTTCGACCGGCTCGCCATTGAGTTGAGTGGGCTTGTAGATCCACTGGCGAACAGCCTCGGTAGCCGATGGGATCAACAGCGGGTGACCGGTGACCACCGTCAAATTCTGAATCGTACCATCCTTGGCGATAATCGCGTTAAAGCGAACCGTGCCCTGGATGCGCGCCTGCTTGGCCAGCGGCGGATAGGTTGGCCGCACCATCTTGGCGATATTGGCCGCCGTCACCGCGCCGCCGACACGGATACGCGAGGGAGTGACGGGCTTAGGCTTCTCCGGAGGAGGAGGAGGAGGAGGCGCCGCGGTGGGAACCGACCCGATAATGCCGCCGATCACGCCGCCGGGAACGCCGCCGGGAACGCCGCCGACGACCCCGCCGCCACCCGACATAGGCGGAGGCAGTTCCTCTTCCCTGATCATCGCAATGTCTTTGGGAATCGTCTTCGGAGCGACCAGGCGACCGGCGTCAAACTGCCGGGGAATTACCTTTACCACTTTGATGACCGCTGCCGGCGGCGGCGGTGGCGGAGGCGGCGGCGGCGGCGGCGGCGCCACCAGCATCGACGCCAATTGCGTCGGCTGCAGGCCTTCGAAGAAGATCATGGGGAGAATGACGCCGACTGTAATGAGGGCGGCTTGAATCAGAAACGAAATCGCCACCGTCAGGGGCTTATTCGTTTTCCCGGTTCCGTCTACGAACGATTGTTCGAACATTTCCGCATTCCTTTCAACCGGATGAAGCTCCGGCACGAACTTTAGGGCTATTTCAAGGACTTAACTTTGGCGGCGGCCACCGGTGACGCTCCAACGGAGGGCGGCGTGCGGTTCCGGCGGCTCTCCATCCAATTCCGCCCCCAGATTAGGATCGGACTGGCAATGAAGATCGAAGAGTACGTTCCAATAATGATGCCAACGACGAGGGCGAAAGAGAAGCCATTCAAGACGGCGCCTCCGAAGATCCACAGCGCCGCGGCGGTGATGAATGTTAGACCGGAAGTGAGAATCGTCCGGCTCAGCGTCTGGTTGATGCTGAGGTTAACCACATCGTCAAACTTCTCCTTGCGCATCGCGGGAAGGTTCTCCCGGATACGGTCAAAAACCACGATGGTGTCGTTCATCGAAAATCCGACAAGGGTGAGTAGGGCCGCGATAACGGTGAGTGAGATTTCCTTGTCGAAAATCGAAAACAGACCGATCGTAATGATGGTGTCGTGGAAAACGGCGATCACCGCCGCCAACCCGTAGATAAGCTCGAACCGGAAGGCGATGTAGATCAGCATGCCGGCCAGCGCCAGCAGCGTTGCGTTCAAGGCCTGCGACCGAAGTTCAGCGCCGACTTTCGGGCCCACCAGATCGAACCCGCGAATTTGGTAGGGGGCCACAAACGCTTCCTGTTTCAGCACATTCAGCACCTCGGCGCTTACACCATTGACACCGGCCAGCGAGTCGATGTTCCCGAGCAGGCCTCGCTTCTGCGTATCGCGGAAGGATGTAATGGCGGCAGCCGCGTCTTGCACCTGCTGTTCGTTCATCCCGGCGGCCAATGGCCCGCGAATCCGGTCGGCGATTGTGGCCGTGCCCGCGCCGGAAAGGTCGAGCTTCCCGCCGCCTTCCCCGCCAAAGTTGGCTTTCAATGTGGAGGTGACCAGTTCGCGCGCCGCGTCCAGCGCCTTCTCGTCCCGCAGTTCCGTGGAGATCAGCACGTCGTTGGTGGTGGTGTCGCGCTGCACCACAATTTCGCCAGGGATCTTGGCGCTAAGCGCCGCACGGATCTGATCTTCACTCACCGCGTTCTGGAACCGCACCGTCGTTACCGTGCCGCCCTTGAAGTCAATTCCGTACCGCGGTCCGTCTTTCATGATCAGGCTGCCAATGCCCACCGCTGTCAGTACGAGTGAGGCGATAATAAAGGGCCATTTTTTCCCTAGGAAGTCGAAGTTCGTGTTCTTGAAAATTTCCATGAATTACTGCTAGCGGTCGCCTTGACGGTTGGACACCAAGTTCGAACAACTAGTTCCCGCCCGATCTCAAAAAAAGTATCACAATTGCTTGCCACTTACAAACACCGGCAGGTACTGGGCCGGTGGACGAAGTCCTATACCGGCGGCCGATGTCAAAAATTCGGTCAGATGCTCAAGGTTGTCAACTGCTGTTTGCCCGACAGTTCCCAATCGAAAATGAACTTCGAAACGAAGACCGCCGTGAAAATATTGGCGATCAGCCCGATCGTCAGCGTCAGGGCAAAGCCTTTCACCGCCGTTGAACCAAACGCGAACAGGAAGGCGCACGAAACGACCGTGGTGACGTGCGTATCGATAATCGTCAGAAAAGCTTTTTGGAAGCCGGCATTCACAGAGGCGATCACCGCCTTGCCGTGGCGCAGTTCCTCGCGAATGCGCTCAAAAATGAGGACGTTGGAATCCACCGCCATACCGATGGTCAGAATGAATCCGGCGATGCCCGGCAGCGTCAGCACGGCTCCGAAGTAGGAGAGCGCGGCCAGCAGGATGATGCCGTTTAGAATCAAAGCCAGCGTGGCGTTGATGCCGGCGCGCTTGTAGTAAACCAGCATTACCAGGATCACGGTGCTTACGCCGACAACGCCGGCCATCAGCCCGTCGCGAATCGAATCCGCCCCCAGCGACGGTCCCACCGTCCGTTCTTCCAGATAGACAATTCCCGCCGGCAACGAACCGGAGGTAAGCGTCAAAGCCAGATCGCTCGCCGACGTCTGATCCCCGATGCCGGTGATGCGGCCCGAGTCTTCGATCTTGGACTGAATCGTGGCGACGCTGAAAATGTTGTGGTCCAGGACTACGGCCAACTTGTTGTTGACGTTGGCTTCGGTAAAGCGGCCAAACCGTTTGGACGCATCCTGCGACAAAGTGAAAGACGTTTCCCACTTCCCGAATTCATCCTGCGACGGACGGGCATTGCGCAGATCGCGGCCGGTGACGACCGCATTACGGCCCAGCAGCCACCAGGACTCTCCCTGTGTGCCAGGACGAGCCTTCTCGCGCTCCAGGATGGTGCCCAGCGGCAGCACGCCGCCGTTCTGCGCCAGCGCCTGCGCGCGATCCGGGTATGGACCGCCGCGAACTTCAGTGATCGACAACATCGCCGCCGCGGAAATCAGCGCCTTTACGCGAGCCGGATCGTCAACGCCCGGCATCTGAACCAATACTTCCGATTCATTCTTCGAACCGCCGCGTTGCTGCACTGTGGCCTCAGCCAAACCGAGTCCGTTGATGCGGTTTTCAATCGTCCGGATGGATCGTTCCAGCGTATCTTTCCGTAAAACGCCAGCTTCAGTGGGCTTGTATGTCAATTTGAAATCGGATCCCGAGACCGAATTCAGATTCCAGGAAGCGAACCGGGAATTAACAACTTCACGAAATGCGGCGACCTTGTCAACCGCGATTCCTTTTACTTGAATCTCAATCGTCTCGGCGTCGTCCAACCGCTGCGGATCGTTGCGATCCATCGCCGCGTAGGGCACGCCGTCCTTCTGCATTTCAATTTTCAAGCGTTCAATTGTCTGATCGGCCTCCGCCTTAAAGGCGTCCTGCGCCTGCACCTGCAGAACCAACTGGCTGCCGCCCTTCAGGTCAAGCCCAAGGCGGATATTGTCGTTCCAGTTCTTCACCAATTCAGCCTTGCTCTTGGGCAAGCCGATGATGCCGTAGAGGCAGATCAGAATGATCACCAACACAAAAATCGCTTTGTTACGCAGGGTACTGTTCATGGGTAAAGCTCTTATTAAAAATTCGTTAGGTGGAAGGAGTTTGAGGGTTTTGCAGCGACGCGACCGCGGCGCGCGTCACTTGGAGTCTCACGTTGTCGGGCTTAACCTTGATCACAATGGTGTCGTCCTCTTTTGTCACCACGAGGACCTCCCCGACCAATCCACCGCTCGTGACGACAATATCGCCCTTTTTAAGATTCTGCAACATTTGGGCGGTTTGTTTCTTCTGCCGCTGCATGGGCAGGAAGAGCAGAAAGTAAAAAATGCCGAAGATCGCCACCATCGGCAGAAAGCCGATGATGGAATTTAACGGTGATGAGGCAATGAAAAGGCTGAGAGTCACTCGGGTCCTACCACCGTTGCGGCACGGTTCGCGCGAAGAAGTTCAGGAAAATCCCCAAGCAAAATAGACTGCCTGATCCGCTTCATGATGTCAAGGTAATGCCGCATATTATGAAGAGTACCCAGTACGGAGAACAAGATTTCACCCGCCAGGAACAAATGCCGCAGATAAGATTTTGAGAAATTAAGGCACGTATAGCAGCCGCAAGCCGGGTCCAGCGGAGCCCGGTCATCGCGATAGCGGGAGTTCTTAATAATGACCTTGCCCTCCGAGGTGAAAAGACACCCGTTTCGGGCATTACGGGAAGGCATGACGCAATCCATCATATCCACTCCACGGGCTACATACTCAATTAATTCTTCCGGTTTTCCAACTCCCATCACGTAACGCGGCTTTTCGCGCGGCAGCAGCGGCGTCGTTATTTCCGTCATCGCGAGCGATTCTTCCCGCGGTTCCCCCACCGAAAGCCCGCCAATGGCGTAGCCTGGGGCGTTCAGTTCCAGTAGCTTTTCCGCGCATTCCACCCGCAGCTCCGCCGACATCGCTCCCTGCACAATCGGAAACAGCGCCTGCCTGGTTTCCTGCCGCCGGTAGTGCGTAAAGGCCTGTGCCGCCCACCGGATGGTCCGGTGCATGGAGCGGCGCACTTCCGCCAGCGGCGGCGGCGGATATTCCAGGCACTCGTCCAGCACCATCATGATGTCCGACCCCAGCGCCCGCTGCACATCCACCGTCGATTCCGGCGTAAACAGGTGCTTGCCGCCGTCGAGATGGGATTGAAACACGACGCCTTCCTCAGTAACCTTCCGGATCTTGCTGAGGCTGAAGACTTGAAATCCGCCCGAGTCGGTAAGAATGGAGCGCGGCCAGCGAATGTACTCATGCAGCCCGCCGAAATCGCGAATCAGCTCATGGCCGGGGCGCAGATAGAGGTGGTACGTGTTCGCCAGAATGATCTTGGCGTCCAAGTCGTCCTGCAACTGCGCGGGAGTCAGCGCTTTCACGGTTCCTTGCGTTCCCACCGGCATAAACACGGGCGTTTCAATGGTTCCGTGCGCCGTATGCAACAGTCCGGCGCGGGCGCCGGTGGCGGGGCATTCCGCCTGCAATTCAAAGCGCAGGCCTTCCGTTAAATCTTGGTTCATTCGTACCGTAAAGCTTCCGTGGGATTCATGCGCGAGGCGCGGTTGGCGGGCAGCAATCCGAACACCAGTCCGACGAGGAACGACGTCGAAAACGCGACTGCTACTGAGACTGGCGAGATCGGAATATCGATGCCGCCGAAGTAGCCCGCGCTCCACGGTATCGCCACGCCCACGAGAATACCGAGCAATCCGCCGCCCACGCTGATTAGGACTGCCTCCGCCAGAAACTGCGTCAGCACGGCGCGCCGCGTCGCACCCACCGCCAGACGAATTCCAATCTCGCGCGTCCGCTCGGTCACCGTCACCAGCATGATGTTCATGATCCCGATTCCGGAGATTAACAGCGTAATGGCTGAAACCAGGATCAGGACAACGGTCAGGATCAATGCGATATTCTCGGCCGCGGCGAGTATGCCTGTCAGATTATCGACATAGTACTTCGCGCCCGCGCGATGGCGCGACTCGAGCATCGCCTGCACCTGCCGAGTTAACGGAATCACATCGCCCGGATCGCGCGCCTGCACATACATGGGGTCAATACGCTCCTCGCTTGTCAGGTATTTCAATACCGTGATCGGGACCAGTATCGTTTCCGTGGATAGCTCCGACAGTCCGAAACTGTCCGTCTTCTCGCGAAACGTTCCGATAATCGTGAACTGTAAACCCTGAATCTTCACCACTTGGCCGATCGAGTTCGACTGGCTGCCGTAGAGTTTGATGGCGAGTTTCTCCGTCAACATCGCCACGCGGTTACGCAGCGCCACATCGTCGGACTGCATGAACCGGCCGGCGACACTTACCAGATTCCGAACCGGCGCGTACTGCTCGTCGGAACCGATGATCTTCACGTCCCGCACTTTTCCCTGGATCACCATTTGGTCAAATACAGTCATCACACCGGTCGCCGCGCTGATTCGTCCCGGGAACGCATTGCGCACCGCCGCCACGTCGGCGATTTTGACGAAGTCGGCCTCGACCAGCGTTCCCGAGCGATTGCCGGCTTCGTAGTAGGCAATAATTAGGTTCGACCCGATGCCGCGAATCTGCTCCAGCACGTAGTCCCGGCTGGTGAGGGAAATGGTGACAACCAGAATCACCGAGGCGTTCCCGATCACCAGTCCCAGTGCGGTTAGCAGCGTGCGCACGCGGTTGGCCTGCAGGGCTTGCAAGCTGGAACGGAGAACTTCTCGCCAGTTCATCGCGCTTGCTTCAAGAGCTTTTCCGCCTCTTCGCGCGGCGGCAGATCGGGATTGAGCGCCGCTTGCAAATACTCCTGCAATAGGGCGCGCGCCGAAGGCAGATTCTGTTTCGCCTCAATGTAAGTTTGCGCGGTTTGGAAGAGGACTTGCGGGTGCTTAGGCGCGAGCTTCTCCGCCCGTTCCAACCAGGTCACACTTTCCGGGAATCGGCCGTTCCGGGCCAGAAATCGGGCGACATCAAGAACTCGTCCCACGGACTTCGGCGCTAGTTCCGCAGCCCTTCGCAGATGTTTCTCCGCGCCCTGGAAGTCCTTTCGCGCCTCCAGTAGTTTGGCCGTCGCAAACTCGTGCTCCGCCCCATCGATCGCCTTGATCTTTGGCAACAACGCCTGCGCTTTGTCCAACCCGCCGCCCAGAAATCCTGGCGCTTGCAGATAGTATTCGAACAGATCGTTCAATGCCTCTCCGTTGGCGGCATTCAACTCCACCGCCTTTTCAAAGTTCTGCCGCGCCTTAGAGGCGTAGCCGGGCGCGGCCAGCGGAAAGCCCGTTTCCGCGCGGCGTCCAAACGCCCGGCCGAGCCAGTGGTGTCCGGCAGAACTCGACGGGTCGCGCTGGATAAACTTCTCCAAATATTCGGTCGCCTTCTTATAGTCGCCCATGCCGTAAGCGGCACGGCCGGCGAGCAGCAACGCCTCCGCATTCTGGCTCAAAAACGGCTGCGCGGCCTGCAATGCTTCCCGGTAGCGGGTTTGCCGATAAAGTTCTTCGGCCTTTCGCAGTTCCGCCGGCGCTGCCGAGAGAAACGACGCCAGGGCGGTTACTAAGATCGGTATTCGCAATTTTTCAATCCCAAAGGACGGTCAGCCGCCTATACGCCGGGAAGCGGTCATCGCTCGACACTAGGGGGAACCCCTCGGCAAGCGCCTGCGAGATCAGGATGCGGTCGAATGGATCCTTGTGATCTCCATTCACCGCCAACCGGGATAGCTCGTCCAGATGGCGGATACGGATGGGAAGAAGCACGGCGCCCATCGCGTGAATCGCCTCCTCCGCCTGCAAAGCTGATATTCCCAGCCGCGGCTTCATCACGATTTCCCAGACGGATACGACGCTCAAATACATTTTCGTATCCGCCTTTTGTAACAGCCGCTCGGCACGTCTGGGCAAGGGTACATCGGTCAACCATCGGATGAACACGTTGGTATCCAACAGGACGGTCACTTCGCGCCAGCCGCCGAGGCCGGCTCAAATAGGCCTTGAATCCGCAGATCCTCTTCCCGCGAGTCCCATCCGGTATAGAGGACAGCCTTGTCCTTCCATGCGCCCCGGCCCCGGTTCGGATCGGCCGCCTTCGGAGCAGGAACCAACTGTATCATCCGCGCTCCCCGATTCGTCAGGAAAACTTCTTCCCCATCCAGGACCGCGTCGACGAGCTTGGACAAATTGTTCTTCGCTTCCTTGATTCCGATTTCCATTGCCCTCACCTCTACCGCCATAGTAGCCCTTTCCAGTAGCTACTGTCAAGTTAATTCAGAACTCATTGCAACGAGCCGCGCCACCCCCCACACTTTCAACCCCGGGAGCGACAGGCATCTGAGGGCTGCCTATGCTAGTCCGGGCGCTCTATGCAAGACTGACCGGTTCAATTCGGTGAAATCCATGTTAAAATTGTTTTACGCAGGCAACAT
>Ga0163150_10009115_pt1 | contig 11072 bp, 6 predicted proteins | sample OliLakLV19P2IB_FD_148628 | JGI IMG/M metagenome (GOLD analysis project Ga0163150, IMG submission 148628) | Freshwater microbial mat bacterial communities from Lake Vanda, McMurdo Dry Valleys, Antarctica - Oligotrophic Lake LV.19.P2.IB | ecosystem: Environmental > Aquatic > Freshwater > Lake >...
AGCCTGCTGAAAAACAATCACACCGAGAAAGTCGGCGTCAAGAACAAACGCCTCCTCGCCGCCTGCAGCGAAGAATACCTGGAGGAAGTCTTGTTCGACACGTAACTTATGACGCAATCGCCCTGGCGGCGCAACCCGTACCGGAGCCAGCGACGTGGCTCCTCGCGGCGATAGGATTTGTCTATGTAACGCGACAATGCCGACGTCGCGCGTACGCTCATAAGTCGTGAGCTCGCTGAGCAATCCTGACACGTTGCGGCGGCCAGCAGGGCTTCGGTGTGCAGGTTGGCAACGCGCAATTACATATAAGTTGATCGGATTCGTCGTCATTGTTTCCTGGGCAATTCAACTGGGTATTGTCGTCGTCGGCCCTTCGATTGCGTCGATTCCGGTGGTTTTGCAAATATGCGGATTTTTTCTTGGCGAGGCAATCGTGGTGTGTTACTATTAGCCCGACGCTGCCTTAAATCAGATCTCGATTCGCCACACCACTTGTTGATAACGGAGAACGCTAATGAAGCTCACAACGCCGAGAATTCTCATATGCAGCGCACTCGCGCTGTCGCTCCTGGCAATTGAGGCGCGCGCCGTGACACTCTCTGCGCGCGTCAGCGTCGTAGGAACGGATAACGCCACGACCGTGGCGACTGTGACTCAGCAAACGCCGGGTCCGGTATTGGCCGTCGCCACAAGTCCGGCGAACCTAGGCGATCTGTCGCTTCTTGTCGGCGGTTCACCGCTGACGCAGGCTGCTGGCGTGATCATGGCCCAGCCGCACCAGTTTCAGTACGCCGGAGTAGGCAATCGAAATATGATCGAGACGCCGGGTGAACTTTCGGCCACGGTCCCGGCCGGGTTTCCGGTCGGCATGTGGCTGTCGACGACAAACGTGTCGGGGGCCGGCACTGAGAACAACTTTAATTTCGCGTTGAGCCACTTCCCGTTCGCCGATGGTTGGACGGCGGGGCATATCAAGGGTACTGACGGCACGTTTCTAGCCGGCAACAGCGCCGGCGTGACCGTGACAACTCAGTTCAATGTTCCCGACCCCACGTTTGGCACGGGCCATTACACGCTTTCGATTGCCGGCATCGATACGCGTGGCAATGGCATGCTCTTCGCCATGAGCGAGGAGAATTCCTCCAGCGGAAATGTCGTGCCCGTCGGCATCCTGCCCGATGGCAGCGGCTGGGACATTCGCATCAACGATCAGGGGGGCAACTTTCCCGCGACTGAGCAGGCCGACTGGAGCTTCGTTTACGTTCCCTACAACGCGTTTAACCTGGTGGCCGGCGGCCAACTCTCACTGACGGAGGGCACGACGATCAGCGTCCTCAACGGCGTTGGCACGTTTACCGCCACTCGAGTGGACCTCGGTGTAAACGGCAGCATCACGCCGCCGACCGCACCCGATGGCGTCATTGACGCGGGGCGCTTCCTGATCACGATTCCCGGCAGGGATGATACGACGGGAACGCTGATGATTGGAACATCGAAGTACGCCTCCAGCGGCGGATTTTCAGGCGCCGATGACAATTTTCTGACATATCAATACGACGCCACGCTCGGTGGTTTTCTCGTCGAGTCTTACGATTTGGCAGGCGCGAATCTGCAGGACTCAGACATCTATTTCGCGTATTTCGACGACGCCAATCCCATCGTCGTACCCGAACCGTCAACCGGATGGCTGGCCGTCGCCGTCATCTTGGCGATAGGTTGTCGCAGCGCCGCCCGGCGCGGATTCAAGGGCCGCTAAGCACTGTTTTACGAAGACAGATAATGCACGGGCGGTCCTGAGGTAATTCAGGGCCGCCCGTTTTTATTGTGCCCGTCGTCAGGACTGCTGGCGCAATCATGTCGCCCCGCGCGGTGGTTCAATACGCCGGCTGACAATCCCCATCCGCACCGACGCTCCAGGGCGTCCACGCCAGCACGACTTCGGAGACGGCGATGTCCGCTTTCCGCGGCTGAACCGGTACTTCGTCCAAAGGAATGGCCTCGGCGCTCGTCTCGTTGCGGATGCGCGCAATCTCCGCCTCCATTTCATCATCGAGATCGGCACGCTGCTGGCGCAGTTCGACGACGGCCTGTTCGGCTTGCGCGACGTCGCCGCGTTGTTGGACGGCTCGGCCCGCCGCGCGTGCGCTGGTGCCGGCCCGGCCGATATTTGCGCCGCTGATGATCTTGCGGCCGAACAGCCCTCGCAAGAGCGACGTGCCGATGGACACGGCCGTCTGCAACGTCTGTTGCGACGACTGGGCCTGCTCTCTAGCGACCTTCGCTTCGGCCCGATTCAAACGGTCTTCGAGCGTTGCGAATTTGGTCCCGTACTTGCTCCGCAGCTTTTCGATTTGTCGGTCGCGCTCCTCTCGAATCAGCAGCGACAGCCGCACGCGAAAGTCTCCTTCGCTCTCGCCCGCCGCCGATACCTGCTTCAACGTCGCGCATTGCCACAGTGGCAACTTGCGTTGGCGATAAAGATGATCCTTCAGCGCCGTGGCCAGTCGCGTGTATTGCTGCGGCCGCGTCAGCTCCGCGGGCAGCTTTGCGTACTGGCCCCCTTGTTCGGCTTCGGTCGCCAATTCGCCTGCGATGCCTGCCGGCACGTCGGGCCGATCCCAGACGTCGCCCGGAACCGCGCCGTCGTCATTGACCAAGACATAGCGGTGAACTTCTTCCCAATAGTCGAGCGATAGCTTCGCTTGCACGAAGTGTACTCGCGACGACGCATACAGCGCGGGCCGATACACCAATCGTCGCCCAGCGTCCGGCGCAGCACGACAGGCCAGAAAGCGCTCCGTCACCCCGGGCGGAAGCACCGGCCGCGGACCGGCGTCGGCGGCGCTTGACGTTGTTGTCTGCGTCGCTGTAGCTGTCGTGGTGGGCGTCGCCGCTGACGACCCGGTCCCTGCAGCCGCCGAAGATGTTGCTGTTGCCGGCGATCCGTCGGGCGTTTTCGCAGCGGCGGCCGATTTGCGGGCGCTCATCAGTTGGCGTACTTGCTCCAGCCCAATCGGCCCGCGGAGATACGACAACGTCCAGCGAGTTTGAAAGACGACCGGCGCATTCTCGTGGACGTTGTTCATCAGAAACACGCGCTTGCCCAGGCCCGATATCACCGTGTCCATTTGTCCGCGGTCGAAAGCCGAGCCCGCGGCCGCCGAGGCGCCTTCGAGCCCTTCCAACACGCGGGCCTTGTCGCGCTCGGTCTGCAATCGGCCGATCAGCCACGTGCCCGCGTTCGATAGCCCCTTGTAGTCCAAGTCAACGGGGTTCTGCGTGGCCAACACCACTCCCAGCCCGAATGCCCGGGCTTGCTTGAGCAGCGTGAGCATGGGGGTCTTGGAAGGCGGGTTGGCCGTGGGCGGAAAGTAGCCGAACACTTCGTCCATATACAATAGCGCCCGCAGGCTCGACGTACCCGACTGTCGCCGCATCCAAGCCACCATCTCGTTCAACAGCAACGTCACGAAGAACATCCGCTCGGCATCCGAGAGGTGCGCGATCGAGATGATCGACAGCCGCGGCTTGCCTTGCGGCGTGTTGAGCATGCGGGCGATGTCGAGCGGCTCGCCTTGCATCCACGAACTGAACGCCGGCGAGGCCAGTAGGTTGTTCAATCGCATGGCCAGCGCGAATCGTTCCTTGGCCGGAAAGAAGCTTTCCAGGTCGACAAAGCCCACCTTGTCGAACGGCGGCGTCTGGATCGCGCGGATCAGGCTAGCGGGTTCCACATCTCGGCCCGCGCGCCATTCGGTGTCCAGAATGTTCGAGAGCAGGATATGCTCGCGGCTTTGCAGCGGATCGGCGTCCACTCCCAGCAAACCCAGCAACCCCGAGACGGCTCCCGAGATCCGCTCGCGCAAGGCTTCGGGATCTTGTCCCGGCGTCGACCCGGCCGAGAGCGACCGCAGCACCGAAAGCGGCAGGCCCGCGTTGCTGCCGGGCGTGTACACGGCCACATCGACGGCATCGCGGAAGCGCGCGATGCGGGCGCCGTCTTCGCCCCACTCGGCTAGTCCGTCGCGCCATTGCTTGGCGGTTTCGTCGGCAAGCTGTTCGACGCTCACGCCCCGCCGACTGGCCTCGCCCGCATCGACCCAAGGACGGAAATCCTCGCCGCGCAATTCAGGAAAGGTCAGCAGCAAATTGGCCAGGTCTCCTTTGGGATCGATGGCGATGGCCGGGATGCCGTCGATCGCCGCCTCTTCCAATAGGGCCAGGCAAAGGCCCGTCTTACCGCTGCCTGTCATGCCGACGCATACGGCGTGCGTCGTGAGATCCTTGGCATCGTACAATAGCAGGTCGTCGCTCGGCTTTTGGGCGTCGAGGTCGTATTGCCGGCCGAGATAAAAAACGCCGAGCTTTTCAAAGTCTTGCATCGCGGCACGTATCGGTGGTGAGGACGTGGAGACACGTCGTGATAAACGGCATGGTCGCTCAAATTGTGGTTAAGCATCCGCACATCAGTAACCTGTTCAATTTGCTACGGATTGAACATGGAATTGAAGAAGAAATTGTACCGCGGATGAACGCCGATCAACGCGGATGAAAACGGACGAGACTATTGGGTTTCTTGTTCCAGACTTCATATCCGCGTTGATCGGCGTTCATCCGCGGTTCAATCGATTTCCTTAAATCCGTACTACAAACGTTGAATTTGCACGCGGCTTGCGCGGATTTTGAAGTCCGAGTTTTCCTTAGCCCAGGCATTCATGCCTGGGAAATCGATCGTAAGGGTTATCGTTTTGCACGCCCTTCAGGGCGGAATGGTCTCGGTGGAAGGTTTTGCCCGCAACTGACGACGACTTCCTAGGGGTGTCGAAAACCCAGGCATGAATGCCTGGGCTAGTGAAAAGTGGCGATCGAACCACGAACCGCCATTTGCCATGTATTACCCGCTGTCTACTGACCACTGACCACCGTCCATTTGGGTTGCCCGGGCGAAGCCCGCGCTGGGTTTGATCCGTGGCCAAAAACTGCTCGAGTTATTCCGGTACGCGCCCTAAGCCTGTCCAGCTCGCCGCATGTTCCAACGGTCGTCGCATTGAATTTCCATCGTACCGTACTGGCCAAATCCTGTCGCCCCGCGCAGAATTGTCAAACTCAACCGCCCGATTGGCAGCACCTGTCCTCACTATCGCATGCGTCCGAGGCGTTCGATTGGAGTGGTTCATCAGTACCGTCATTCCCGTATTCGCGAGAATGACGTCCGAGTAGTAAAGTTAGAGGTTCCTCGGTCACCTCTCGCATCCTGGAAAGAAATCGATAGCATGAATACCGGATTGGGACGACGCGTACTTTTCGTGCATGGCATGCCAACGATGCTACGCCTAGTTGTTTCGCTGGCGATAATAGCGGTCACGATCATTCAGCCGCACGTTCATGCCGATGAGCTCACTCGCCTAAAGTACAATCACCCTGGGCTGGTCGTCGATTTGGGAGTGGGACTGTGGGCGTGGCCCGTTCCGTGCGATGCCGATGGGGACGGCGATTACGATCTGATCGTTTCGTGCCCTGACAAGCCCTACAACGGCGTGTGGCTGTTCGAGAATGCCGCGGGCGATACGGCGAAGTCAAAGTTTCCCGTGTTTAAGCCGCCTCGGCGGCTGAGCGGCACGGTTCATTACGTGACGCCCAGTTATGTGGACGGCAAGTTGCGGGTGCTCACGCCCGGCTTCGAGTATCCAAACTTCAATACGCGCGGACTTGACGAGAAGGTGACACTGCCTGCGCCGCTCTCCATTCACATGCCGAAGGGAAGCGCTCCCAGCCCTCGGGCGTCGAAGGTTCGGCACAATCAATGGCGCTACGTCGACTACGACGGCGACGGCGCGGAGGATTTGATCGTAGGTATTGAAGATTGGAGCGACTACGGCTGGGACGACGCCTGGGATTCGCAAGGCCGGTGGAAGAACGGACCGCTGCACGGATTCATCTACTGGCTGCGGAACTTGGGCACAACCTCGCAACCGAAATACGCCCTAGCCGCGTTGGTGCCGGCGGCTGGCAAGCCGGTTGACACGTATGGTTGCCCGACGCCGAACTTCGCGGATTTCGACGGTGATGGCGATCTGGACCTGCTCTGCGGCGAGTTCCTCGATGGCTTCACCTACTTTGAGAACGTTGGCGCCCGCACAAAGCCCGACTACGCGGCAGGCCGCCGTTTGCGCACGGCCGACGGCGCTCCGCTGGCGATGGACTTGCAGATGATCGTCCCCATCGCGTTCGACTGGGACAAAGATGGAGACCTCGACCTGGTCGTGGGCGATGAAGATGGTCGCGTCGCGCTGGTCGAGAACACGGGCCAGCTCATCGAGCACGTGCCTCAGTTTCTTTCGCCGCGCTACTTTCAGCAGGCAGCCGAGGACCTCAAGTGCGGCGCACTGGCCACGCCGGTCGGAACGGATTGGGACGGCGACGGCGACATGGATATTCTCGCCGGCAACACCGCGGGCAGGATTGAGTTTTTTGAAAACCTAAGCGGCCCGCGCGTGGCCACGCCGAAGTGGGCCGCACCGCAGCGAGTCGAAGCCGGCGGCAAGCCGTTTCGCATCATGGCCGGCAAGAATGGCAGCATTCAAGGACCCGTCGAAGCCAAATGGGGCTACACGACATTTTCCGTAGCCGACTGGGACGCCGACGGACTCCCCGACATCGTGTTCAATTCCATCTGGGGCCGAGTCGAGTGGCTCCGCAACGAAGGCCCGCGAGCGAAGCCAAAGCTGGCAGCACCGCAATCGATTGAAGTCCAATGGCCAGGCGCGTCGCCCAAGCCTGTTTGGACCTGGTGGACGCCGCGCGGCAAGGAGCTCGTCACGCAGTGGCGCACGACGCCGGTGATCTTCGACTTCAACCACGATGGCTTGCTCGATCTGGCGATGCTCGATACCGAGGGATATCTGGCCTACTTCGAGCGTGCGCGAAGCGACGGAAAACTGGAGCTGCTGCCGCCGCGCCGTGCGTTTGTCGACGAAGGCGGCAAGCCACTTCGGCTCAACGACAAGCGAGCCGGCGGCAGCGGACGCCGTAAGCTCTGCGCCCAAGATTGGGATGGCGATGGACGTTTCGATTTACTCGTGAATTCCACCAATGCGGACCTGCTAAAGCAAGTCGACGCCCGCGACGGCGTTTGGGTGTTCCGCAATGCCGGTGCAATCGCCAAACAGAACATCGAAGGGCATGATGTCAGCCCGACGGTCGTCGACTTCGACGGTGACGGAATTCCCGATTTCCTGGGCGGCGCCGAGGACGGCCGATTTTACTTCCTGGCCAATCCGCGGTCACCGCGGCGATAAGTCCGCTCCAATCTCGCGAGTGGCTACCGATGAATGCGCGCCAACTAATCTCGCCCCCGCAGCTTTACCAGTAGCCGCAGGATCTCCAAGTACAGCCAGACCAGCGTGACCAGCAGCCCGAAGGCGCCGTACCACTCCATGTACTTGGGCGCGCCGCTCTCGCAGCCCTTCTCGATGAAGTCGAAATCTAGCACGAGGTTCAACGCGGCGATCACGACGACAAACAGCGAGAAGCCGATGCCGATCCATCCGCTTTGAAAGAACGAGGAGAAGATCGTGATTCCGAAGAAGCCCATCACCATCGTCGCCAAATAAAAGATCGCGATCCCGCCGGTTGCCGCGACCACGCCCAGCTTGAAGTTCTCCGTGGCCTTAACCAACCGAGTGGCATAGGCGGTCAGCATTGCCGCTAATGTACCGAATGTCAGTGCGATCGCAGGCACGACAACGCCGGGGTACATGTTCTCGAACAAGGCGGAAACGCCTCCCAAGAAGAATCCTTGGGCCACCGCGTACAAGGGTGACGTATAGGGAGAGATCGCCGGCTTGAAGATCGTGATCATCGCCAAGACCAGGCCCCCGATCGCGCCACCGATCATGAACTTGTAGACGATGGGGGGAGCGGCCGCGAGTTGGCTCGCGCCCTCAACGGCTTCGGCGGTAGGCGCCGTATTGATCGCCGTCATCGTCTGTCCCCAGGTGAAGCCGGCGGCGATCACTAACAGCGACAACAGGATGCCCGTCTTGATCACGGTCCCCTGCAAAGTCATCGATGCGCTCGCGGAAGCGTCGTGAATGTTGAAAACGGCGTCGCTGAGTGCGGGGTTGCTGGTTCTCATCGGGAACTCCTCGGTAGGTTCGTGGTTCGATTAAGGCGTCCGCGGCACAAGTCGCGTCACCAAGGTGTTTCTTATCGCATGCAAATTCGGTCGCGAAAGTATAGCTCACGGAAGTATATGCCGTTGGAGTTGAAACAACCACGGCATCGGGGCCGATTTCACGTTTCGTCTACGTTTCCTGGCATTGCCGCAGCACGTCGAGCATCGCCGCGCAGATCGCCGGCCCCGATTCCGCCACGAACGGAAACTGGTTGCAGTACTTCGGCGATTGGTAGGCCGCATACGTCCGGCGTTCGATATCGTACACGTCGGGCAAGTAGCCGATCCGGCCGTTGGCATAGCAGGCGATCATTAGCTCTGCTGCCCGCCCGCACTTCTCAGCGAACTGCTGACGCACGTCCTGCGCGAGCGTCGTAAAGAACTCCGACGAGTTCGCCACAATGCACAACTCGCCCAGCCGCAACGCCTGCACTTCGGTTTCCAACCATTCGGGTCGCGTGTCATAGTCCGCAAGCATCTGGTCGGTCCACTCGATATGGAAGCGGGCCATCGAACGAACGGCTTTGTGCTCGTCGCCACCGTGCCGCGCGACCATGTCCAGCGGCCGATTGGTCATCGCCCGGCCGATGGTCTCCTGCCAGCCTGAAATGTCTCCACTGGCCATGCGGCGCAGCGCCTCCGCACGATCGTGGTCGATCTCCTCATACTGCCAGCGGCGCGTGGGAATTCTGGCTAGCTGGCTCATCGCGGCCACGACGGGATCGTCAATCGGCCGCGCCGCCGATTGCGCGGCCAGCGCTGTTTTGGCCACGCGCCGTGCGGGCTCCTGGCACCGCTCGGGGGTCGAAAACTCCGGCAGAAAGTTCACATCGCCGCACGCGCCTTGAACATACATAGCTGTAACGCCGGGCAACGCGGCTTCAATGTGATCGCAAACTTCGCCCGGGACATCACGGGTGACGTCGAAGGGACGCAGGATCGTGTGTACGCAGGGATGCGCCTGGAAGTTCACCACCATCGCCAGCGGACGACCGTCCGTGCGATCGAGCCGCAATGTCGTGAGCCGGGTGTCGACGGGTCCGCCGGCGCGAGTGCGATTGTACGTCATGCCGGCAAGGTCGCCGTGCGCGATGCTGGCCCGCACCGGCTCGCGCTTGTGCCAGGCCACGATCGCCGCGGTGGCCGCCTGTCGGCTAGCCCAATCTTCGTAAACCGGATCGCACGCGCCCGCGCCCAGCAATCCGCCCGCCGCGGGTGCGTTGTGACTGTGCGAGCAAGTAATCAAGATGGCGTCCGGCGCGATGCCGGTGTGCGCGTGAACCAAGCTGCGGGTTTGATCGGTGAAACGCCGGTCGACGACCATCAGATCGACCGCGACCAGCGCCGCGGTGCGAGAACCATCGTCGCAAACCAGAGCCGTGGCATGCAGGTCATCGTGGATTCGCTGCCAGCGGCGCTCGATGTAGTAGCCCCAGCCGGTCAGCTCGACGCCCCAGTAGGGCGTGATCGTCGCGCGCGAAATTCCGGCGGATAGGGGCACGACATCAACCCAACGGCAAGTGTTGAATTCAGACCACAAACGGGGGCCCAGTGCGGGCCCGCCGCCTCGCTGCCAATCATAACGACTGCCGCCGTCGGCACACCCGTCATAAGCCGGTAAGGCAGACGTAACTACAATCCCCAAAGCCAGTTACGGAATGGAAAATAGACCGAGCCTCAGGCTCGTTCTGCGGTCGCCGCGCGTGGACCGCAAGCTATGTTTACCTGGAGCAACATCTTAGATCGGTCAAAAGGCCGCGTGCATTTTTTACTACCCGCCTCGCCCGACAGGCGCCCGCAGCGGGGCATCGGGCGTGCGGGCGAAGCTGCCTATTGATCGGTCCGTCGCCGGAGTTCGTCATGATCGTCTTCGTAGGCCTCGTTGTCGTGTTCGGTTCGGTCCTTGGTGGATTCACCATGGCCGGCGGGCACGTCGGCGCGCTCATTCACCCTTCGGAGCTCATCACGATTGGCGGCGCCGCGCTGGGCGCCCTAATCATCATGTCGCCAAAAAAGGTGCTGATCGATTTGATGCACGGCATGATCCAGACGATCAAAGGGTCGCCGTACGGTAAGAAGGCCTACGACGAACTGTTCCGCGTAATGTACGAGTTAGCGCGGTTATCGCGCGTCAACGGCATACTGGCGCTGGAACCGCACGTCACCGATCCGCACTCCAGCACCATCTTTCAAAAGTATCCAGGCATCGCCAAGAATCACCACGCCACGGGCTTGATTTGCGGGCTGTTGTCGCCGGTGATCGACGGCGCCATCACTCCCGACAAAGTGCCCGAGCTGGCCGCCGCGGAACTGAAGGCGATCGAAAATGAGCATCACGGGCCGCTCTTCGTGTTGACGAAAACCGCCGACGGCTTGCCGGGGTTCGGCATCGTGGCCGCCGTGTTGGGCATCGTCGTGACGATGGCCAACATCGATGGACCGGTCGAAGAAATCGGACACAGCATGGGCGCCGCATTGGTCGGTACGTTTCTAGGAATTCTGATGTCGTACGGAGTATTCGCTCCACTGGCCGCGAAACTCGAATTCCTAGGACACGAAGAGATGGCCTTTTTTCACACGGTCGCCGCCGTTGTCGAGGGGATCGTCGGTAATCAGGCGCCTAAAGTTTGTATCGAGATGGCTTGCCGTGGATTGAGCAGCGACGTTCGTCTCGACGGCGAAGAGCTCAAGGAGCTGTTCTCGGCGGTCGAAAAGGCGGGGTAAGGTTCCGCACATGAATAACCTGTTCAATTTGCCACGGATTGAACACAGCCCGGCGTAGCCGGAACCAACAAAAAGGGGTCGGCGAGTCGTTGTCGGAAGCCGGTCCTGCGAACGGCCGAGTCGCGCCGGCGACAACGAGTCCCGACCCCCTCGGCGTCCATTGAAATCCGCG
>Ga0163150_10009116_pt1 | contig 11072 bp, 6 predicted proteins | sample OliLakLV19P2IB_FD_148628 | JGI IMG/M metagenome (GOLD analysis project Ga0163150, IMG submission 148628) | Freshwater microbial mat bacterial communities from Lake Vanda, McMurdo Dry Valleys, Antarctica - Oligotrophic Lake LV.19.P2.IB | ecosystem: Environmental > Aquatic > Freshwater > Lake >...
CTCAGTAATGTGAACAGAGTGCAATCTTCACCGGCGTTCGGTGCCACGGAGTCCTGGGTGAATTTTGCGGTTACTTACGATGGAACCCAAACGACCAACAACGTTCGGTTCTTTCGCGGGACACCTGATAGCCCACTGGTACTGACCGATACGCTCACACTCAATGCTGGCGTAGTCGGTGAAAATAATTTTCCACTGATAATTGGAAACACGGAGGCCAATTTAAATGGCTTCGATGGGTTTTTGGACAATATTCGTATTTGGAACGAAGTCATACCACTCTCCGCATTGCGCACTATAGGAGAGACGGATGTAGTACCCGAACCCTGTACGCTTGCATTGCTGCTCGCTGCAAGTGGGGTTGGCGTCGTGATTGTCGCGCGAAAGAAACGCCAGTGCAATTAACCTGAAACGACCGATCCGTGCTGGCCATCCCCGCACGTTTTGGATCCCGTCAATGAGCTTTCGCTTGCCGGAAATATTTCGGCAAGCGGAAGTTCGTTCCGGCTGTTAATGACAGTCTACGCCACCACGCGGGCTTGCTCACGTCCGATCTCCACATTCACACGCGAAACCAGCAGCCAGCCGATGACCAGTTGCACCACCAGGCTAAGAATGGCCCACCGCGCACTCCCCGTGACGGCCAGTATCGTCCCGAACGTGACTGGCCCGATGAAGCTGGTCGCTTTGCTCGATAGATTAAAAAACCCAAAGAACTCCGCAGTCCGATTGGCAGGCGTCATCACGCCCATGATGGACCGGCTGACCGATTGCGTGCCGCCCATCACCAATGCAACCACGGCACCCATAATCCAGAATTCGGTCGAGGTATTGACCCACCAACTGGCGATCAGTGTGACGACCCAGACGGCCAGACAGCCGTAGAGTGCTTTCTTCTGACCGTATAAGTCTGCCAGTTTGCCAACGACCAGTGCACCGGGCATGGACACAAACTGAATCATAATGATGATCGGAATGAGATCTTTGATCGTCATCAGATGGCGCGGCACCTCCCGACCATCAACGGTTGCTGCATCGACCCAGATTTCTTTGAACGCAAACGTCGAGGCCTGCGTCAGTACCGTTTGCACCGCATCGTTGTAGAACAAGAATCCAATCAGAAACCAACCGAGCATCTGGAACTGGCGGATGTTCGTGATTGTCTGACGGACCTCGCCGAGCGCGCGTTTTACCGCGCTGCTGAACGGTAACTCGCGCGAGCGAGGAACGCTCTTGTCGCGCAAGGTAAAGACCGCCGGCAATGAAAATACTCCCCACCACACCCCCATCATGACCAACCCCAGGCGCAATGCGTCTAGCTCGCCAGCAAGTCCAAGTTTTTTCCAGAATGTTACCAAAACAAGCGCCAGGATCAATGCAATGCCCCCACCAACATAACCGGTGGCAAAGCCCGCCGCCGAGACACGATTCATGTTTGAGTCGTCGGCAATCTCGGGCAAAAAAGAATTGTAGAACCCAAAAGATAGTTCGTAGAAAAAAGTGGTCAGCACAAAGGCTGCGGCGATCAACCAGGGGGAACTGCTGGGCAATATGCCGATCAGCGCTCCGCAGATTGCGCCAGAAAGCGCCGTCGTCCTGAACCAGATTCGCTTATTCGCACGGGCATCTGCCAGTGCTCCGACAATGGGCGACAAAATCGCCGCCACCAACATCGACAGGCCAATTCCCCAGGCGTAGACAACTGCTCCCTCCACCGTGTGCCCCCCCAGCGTCACAAATGGGAGCGCGGGATCTTGCGCATCCGCAGCGGGAAAGAGCTGAGTTAAGTAGAACACGATGGTCGTGATCAGCAGCGTCGAGAATGCGCTATTGGCCCAGTCATAAGTGGCCCAGGCGACGATCTCGCGCCGCGTACCGCGTGAGTGGCCAGTCGCCGACACGCCGCCACCAGCCCCTGCCGGGTTCTCCGACTGTGGCGCGGAATATGGATTGTTGGTCTCGTCCGACATAGCGTGCGTCCCTGCTGAAATGCCCTGAATAACGACCGCCCGATTATCGAACAGTCATGCAGATGGCACAAGGTGAGAATCGAGCCAGATCTCCCCGTTTCCACGCGGGGCGGCCATTGAGCCGAGCCTCAGAACGACGCCGCATCCCGCACTGCCTCTTCCAGCCGATCAGTCACTTGCAATTCTGCGGCCCAGTGTCGGAGGTAGGTCTCATCGAGTTGGCCTTCCATGAAGATGATTCCGCTTACATCAGACCGGTCGCGAGGACGATGGGCGATCAATTTCAGAAGAATAATATCCTCCGCTGTCGCCAACCACAATTGGCGCCCCTCGGCACTTTCTCGTCGCCTGCGGCGGATCAATTCAAACTGAATGGGGCGTTCGGCAACAAACAGATCGACATCGATGCCGTTCCCCTCAACATACTGCTTCAACTTGATGACCGGCATTTCTGCCACCCGATCCATCCAACCGCCTAGGTATGGTTCTGGAATCTCGTAATCCTGAGTGGCCAGTTCCTGCAATACACCGGGCAAGGTTTCTTCAGAGATTGCCATTTGCAGGTCGATGTCAAACGTCGGTCGCGGGATACCATAGAACTGCACCGCCAGTCCCCCCACCAGCGCGTACTCAATCTGCCGACGATCCAGGATATCGAGCAAACTATGCAGAACTTGCGTCAGTTGGTTCATAGCGTCCCTGAACGCGATTTGTCACCAGATGGCTTACTTGCTGGTCGAGTTCGCGCGATAGCGCTCAGTATATTAAAATTTGCCAAGTCGTTCTCTCGGCGCAGATATTCAAACCTTCGCGATACTTGCTCAGGTGAACCACGCAGCAAATAGGGGATGGCCGCCTGCGTCATTTCTCTAGCGAGCTTAAACCGCTCGGCGCGTGACATACTTCGATATTTTTCCAGCGTCTCGCGACTGAGCATGGCTTGTATCCGCTTTTCAAATACTCGACCTTCGGGAATGCTAACTCAATCATAGCACGCCGCAAACCGTGGCATGCAAAGTACTCATCACGCACCGCGTGATGCTTTCAGGGGCATTGCTTCCCATGCAGCACTACTCCGCGACCGCATTCTGCAATTGCACCACCTCTAGCGGCTTCTCCTTGGCCATCGCCCGGATTTCCTCGGTGATCTTCATCGAGCAGTACTTCGGCCCGCACATGCTGCAGAAGTGCGCACTCTTAAACGTATCCTGCGGCAACGTCTCATCGTGCATTCGCTGGGCCGTCTCTGGATCTAGCGACAATCGGAACTGCTCTTTCCAGTCAAACGCAAAACGGGCACGGCTCAGTGCGTCGTCGCGGTCACGGGCATTTTTTCGCCCCCGTGCCAGATCCGCCGAGTGCGCCGAAATCTTATACGCAATCACCCCTTGTTTCACGTCCTCGCGATCCGGCAGACCCAGATGCTCCTTGGGCGTGACATAGCACAGCATCGCCGCCCCATGCCAGCCAGCCAGGGCTGCGCCGATCGCGCTGGTGATATGGTCGTAGCCCGGTGCAATATCGGTAACCAATGGGCCAAGCACATAAAACGGCGCTTCATCGCAGACCTGTTGCTGCCGCTTCATGTTCATTTCAATCTGGTCCATCGGCACATGTCCCGGCCCTTCGACCATCACCTGCGTGCCGTTCTTCCAACCGCGGCGCGTTAGTTCACCCAGCACATCCAGCTCTGCAAATTGCGCGTCGTCGCTGGCGTCAGCAATACAGCCGGGCCGCAGCCCGTCTCCCAGTGACCAGGTAACATCGTACTGCCGCATGATGTCGCACAGGTCATCAAAATGCGTATAGAGCGGGTTCTGCTGCCGGTGCGCCATCATCCATTTGGAGATCAGCGAGCCGCCACGGCTGACGATTCCGGTGATGCGGTTCATCGCCAGATGTAAATGCTCCAAGAGCACGCCGCAATGGACTGTCATGTAGTCGACACCTTGCTTTGCCTGGTGCTCGACCATATCGAGAAAATGTTGTGCCCGCATGTCTTCTATATTGCCCCCTAGCTCTTCCAGCATCTGATAGATCGGCACGGTTCCGATTGGCACGGGCGAGGCGTCAATAATTGCCTGCCGAATGCGGTCGATGTCCTTGCCGGTCGACAGGTCCATGACCGTATCGGCCCCGTAATGAACCGCGCAGTGCAGCTTTTCCAGTTCGCTCCCCTCATTGCTGGTGACCGCCGAATTGCCAATATTGGCATTGATCTTGCAAACCGAAGCGATGCCGATCGCCATCGGTTCCAGCAATTTCGTTAGATGCTCCTTGTTCGCCGGAATGACCATCCGGCCACGAGCCACTTCGTCACGGATCAGCTCAACCGCCAGATCCTCACGACGTGCGACAAACTCCATTTCCGGCGTGATCCGTCCGGCTCTTGCTTCCAAAATCTGCGTCATCATTCCAACCTGGGGTGCAATGCGATCTCAAAGTGGCAAACAGCACACCTAACCGAGGTGATTCCTCTCGGCAATCCGATGGTGCGCAATGCTTTATGATATCGGGATGGCAGGGGATGTCAATTCAAGCCGCGCGGCAGAAGACTGCCCCAAAGTGGCCACGATAGGCGGCATAGGGAAATGCGTGCCGGAAATTGCCCTTACGCGTCGCTACGTGATTCACAGCGTCTTCAGATATTCCAGAAGTGCGCCGCGCTCCTGCTCAGACAGTTTATCCGGAAAAGTATGTCCACTGGCACTTTTACCGGGTTGACGCGTGTCAAAGAACCGCCGCTTTTCGGCATTGGATAGCTCCCCGCTCGGCAACGCCTCATAGGCCGTCACCTCCAGACCGACACGCTGTTGGTCGTAGCCATCTTCGCTACGTTGCCAAACGACCGGTCGCTGGTCCGAATGCAGTACATGCCACAACGTCGGTACCGAACCGTTGTGAAAGTACGGGGCACTGGCCCAAATGCCATCCAGCGGCGGCGCGACGTAACCGTCTGGTTCCAATTCGGTTTTTTGTTGGCCCAAGTGTGCAAACCAGCTCTTGCCGTAGTGAGCGCGATGTTCGGCCGACAGGGCATCCAGTCGCACGCGATCGGTGCCGACCCGATCGATCGGAACGCGCTTCTCAGGATACTTGCCGTTCGGGCCATAAGTTCCGTGGCAACTGGCACAATTGGCGGCAAATACCTGCTCGCCTTGCTTTGCCAGCGCAGCATCAATCGGCCAGGGGTACTTGGGAGGCCGCAAAGACTCTAAATAACTCTCGATGTCGGCAAAGTCCTGCTCCCATTGGCGAAAGTGTTCCGGGCCGTTCTCCTTCACCAGAATGAACTGCATCAGCGCCCGGTGTCCCTTGGAGGCAAAACCATCAATATAGATCGACTTCTTGCGATGATAGTGCCACCAGGCAGGCGCATCGTGATCGTGATGCGTCATCTTGCCGCGCGGTCGACCTTTTACGATGTTCAAGTCCGCATCGCGATAGCCAAGCAACGCCACGCCAAACATCACCGCATTGGTCGTGCCGTTAGAAGTCCCCAGCGGCATGAACATCGAACCAAGATCCATATGCGTCAGCGGCTTGCCCAGTCGCAGCTTGGTTTGGCGAACTTCTTCGGTCAGCGTCTGTAATGCGTAGTGCGAATTGGGTACACCAGGAACCGATCTTCCCGCCACTTTTCCGGAATGACAGGCTAGACAGTTCATCGACCAGTTGCCTTGCGCGTCGACGACATACTGCAGTGGGCGATTCAGCTTGTCTCCTGGTCGCACTGTCAAACCATAACGCGAGAAGGCCATTTTGCGGCGTTCTTCGGGTGTAGCTTTCTCAGCCTGACTGCGGAGCGGCTCTTCCCAGGTTTTCCACAGCTCGTCAAACGTCTGCTGATCAAAGTCCGCCGGCAGGTATGCCTTGGTTGTCAGAAACTGATATCCCCGCGCAGCCGCAGCCTTGGTTTCCTGTCGAGGCTGTAACGAAAGTGCATCGCGCAGTTCGCGCGCTCCGGCGGTCTGAACCGGGCGGCGCGGCTGCGACTTAGCCGGTTGCCGAACTGCTGGCCGCTGCTTCGCTGCTGCAGTTTGGGCCTTTGTCACTTGCCGCATGCTACCAACTACGATCAGACAAATGCCGATCAGCAGCACGCTACAGGCTCGGTGAAGTATTGTGGTGCGAAACAAGAGAGAGCCTTGTGAGGACTGCGAATCCATGAATGCCGGCATAATTTACCACTTCCGCAACAACCGGTCTTTGAAAAGTTTAGGTCTGCCGTATGTACCCGACAAGTGCGCGGCGGGTGGGCAAAGGAGCAATCGGCGGTTCAGCATGTACACTTAATTCGGCCCGGCATCGCTAACCGCAGCATTTGACCGGCATTAACGCCTGGACAATCTGTTGACCACATCAGTGGAGTTTTGCCGCAATTATGCTCAAAAGCAGCGAGGAAGCATTGTTGACAATTGCAGCGTAAAATAGAGGCAGAGGCTTTCCCACAGGCCGATTTTTGGTAACTCTAAAACCACCAATCGCGACTATACAGAGAAGCCAGTCCATCGTCTAATCGGACGACTGCCACAATCCTGAATTGCGACTGAAATCGTTCTGATGATCAATCCGATCCTACTTCCCGAACTGCGCCTGATGCTGGCCGAAAATGACGGCCAGGGGCTATTCGAAGTAGCGACCGAGTTGCACCCCGCCACCGTGGCCGACTTCACCGAAGGACTCAGTGTGGAGGATACCTGGAGCATGCTATCGCATGCCCCGCTGGGTACGCAGGCCGATATCTTTTCGTACTACTCCAATCAAAAACAAGAGGAGATGGTCCTTGGCGGGGGTCGCCAGCGGATGGGTTCGCTGTTGGAAGAAATGGCTCCGGATAATCGGGTCGATTTGCTAAAACGCCTGGATGACAACGTCGTGCAGGAACTACTGCCACTGGTGGCCAAGGCCGAACGCCACGATATTGTGACGTTGCTTTCCTATCCCGAGGGGAGCGCCGGCTCGTTCATGAACACCGAGTATGCCTCGGTGCCGGCCGAGATTACGGCCGGCGAGGCGATCGCGCGCTTGCGCAATCAGGCTCCCGACAACGAGATGATCTATTACATCTTTGTTCTCGGGCCTGATCGCCAGCTCCTCGGCCTCGTGTCCCTCCGCGATCTCATTTTGGCGCGGCCGACGACGCCGGTCGAAGACCTGATGCAGCGCGACGTCATCGCGGTGCGCGTGGACGAGGACCAAGAAGAAGTCGCTAACAAAATGGCACGTTACGACTTTCTGGCCATGCCGGTCGTTGACTCCAGTGGGCGACTGGTCGGAATTGTCACGCACGACGACATCATCGACATCGTACGCGAAGAAGCGACCGAAGACGCTCACCGCATCGCCGGCGTGGCACCGCTGACCTTGGGGTATCTGGAGACAGGACTCCTTGCGTTGACCTGGAAGCGCGGAGTCTGGCTGGCGATTTTGTTTTTGACCGCCATGTTCACCACCACTGCACTGCAGCAGTACGAAGACACGCAAATTGAATTTACGTGGATGATTCTCTTTATTCCACTCATCATGAGCTGTGGTGGAAATTCCGGCAACCAGTCGGCCACGCTGATTATCACGGCCCTCTCCACAGGCGACATTTCTCTAAAAGATTGGTACCGGGTAGTCCGTCGCGAACTCATGATGGGCTTGCTGCTGGGAGTGGGCCTCGGCATATTTGGCTTGATCATCGCAAATTACTACGTAGGGATGCCTCATGCGCTCGTGGTACCCGTCACCGTGACGTTAGTCGTGATGTGCGGAACCATGGTCGGATCCCTCTCACCGTTGATATTTCGACGGATGGGGCTGGATCCGGCATTGATGAGCAATCCGTTTGTTAGCGGCATCATCGACATCCTAGGGATTGTGATCTACATGAATGTCGCGATCCTGCTGCTATGATCTGAACTCCCCACGGCCATTTATCCCAGCGTCTTGCCCACCGCCGTGGCCACCTTGCCGCACAGTTCCATCATCCCTTGGAATTGAGCAAAGTTCATCGATTGATAGCCGTCACTCTTGGCATTCACCGGGTCAGGATGCATTTCAACAATCAGCCCGTCCGCACCGGCGGCAACACTGGCTGCGGCCATTTGCGGTACCAGATAGGTGTGCCCGGTGCCGTGGCTTGGATCGACAATCACCGGCAAGTGCGTCTTGGCATGTAGGTAGATCACCGTTGCCAGAGGCAACGTGAACCGGGTGTGTGCCTCGAACGTGCGAATTCCGCGTTCGCAGAGCATGACGTTTGGATTGCCGGCGTCCAGAATATACTCGGCCGCCAGCAGCAGTTCTTCAATCGTGGCACTAGGACCGCGCTTCAGCAGAACTGCGGTGCGTGTCTTGCCGACCGCTTCCAGCAAGCGGTAGTTCTGCATGTTGCGCGCACCAATCTGCAGCACATCGGCATAGCTGGCCACTAGTTCGACATCTTCAGTCGCCACAACTTCGGTCACAATCGCCAGGCCCGTCTCTTCACGCGCGGCAGCCAGCAGCTTCAGCCCTTCTTCCTTCATCCCCTGAAAGCTATAGGGACTGGTTCGTGGCTTGAACGCTCCACCGCGCAGCGCCGTCGCACCGGCCGCCTTGACCGCCTTGGCCGACTGCATCATTTGCTCTTCGCTTTCCACTGAACAGGGCCCGGCAATCACACCGCAGTGGTTGGCACCCACCTTCAGCCCACGCACGTTGATCTGTGTCGGTTCCTTCTTCAGCTCCAGGCTGGCCATCTTGTAGGGTGCCAGAATCGGCAGCACTTCGTCGACCCCGTTCCCACTTTCCAGGGCCTCCTTATGCGTTTTGCGGTCGTCTCCGACTGCGGCAATCACTGTTCGTTCGGAACCAACGATGGTGTGGGCCTTTAGCCCTAGCGTTTCAATTCGCTGAACCATCTGTTGCACATCGGATTTGGTGGCGTCTTTTTTCATAACTACGATCACGGTCGATACTCCTGTAGCGTGTGGGTAAAGGCAAAGCTTGGGGTCAATGTCTGGTAAAAGTCGAACTGCAACAAAAAAACCCCGAGATCCGCTGGTCGGGTCTCGGGGCTTGGTATTTTGTCGCTATCGGAGAGAGTTACATAGGCTCTCCGGCCCCGCGACCCGGCGGGCTAAAATAAAACCAAAAAAAGGTCGCGGTGAAGTTGTTCATATCCTGATTATGACTAGCGGAAGGAGAAGTTTCAAGCGAATTTTAAGGCCATTTTTTACGGCGGAGGCGGAGTACCCTAGTACATGTCTATTTCACGCCCGCCCGCGACCGCGTCAATTCCGCCTCAATCAGACGCTGCGTTGCCGCAGGGGCCGAGACTACCAGCACCTGACTAGCAGAGTCATAATGCGTTCGCAATTCAGACTCTGTCAGTTTGGTGGCTGCCATGAGTTGCTGTCGCAAACGTTGTTCAAAAGCCAGGCTGGTCTCCGCATTCTTTTGCTGATCGCGAACAGAATACAACTCACAGTCGGGCCGCGCTGCGGCTGCCTCGGGCGTAGTAATCTCAATAGTCCGGGCGTCCAGTACTCGCCAAGTCAGCCCCAGCGGCTTGGTCAATTGGGTCAGAGCTTGATCAAGTGGTTGATCTTTGACTGAAAGAGTAGTTTCGGACAAAGCTGATAGATCAGCCTCAGCCAGCGCTGCTACATCGATCAAAATGATTCCATTGGTCTGCTGCTGCAGATAGTTGGTGACTACCGACAGCGGAGCAGGGCGTCCTACACCAGCAGTCACTTTGCGCGATAATAGTTGCTTTGCCTGTTGAGTGCGGCTGGTCGTTTCGTACCGCTTTGGATTGAAGCCCGCCAGCGCCGGCTGCCGAGCGTCGTACCGAGTTCGCAGTGGCAAGCCGCGGGCAACTCGTAACTTCTCACAAAGGGTCACGATCTGATCGTGTACTACATCGGTCTGGTCGACTTCTAACGCGTCGCGGCTGAGGTCGATTTTCCCCTCTCCACCGGTGCCGAGCCAGGAATCTGGCGCAATCAGGTGACGAATGCCGATCGCCAGTTCCTTTGTTGTTGCGTTGCCATTTCTTATCAGATCGTCCACGGCATAGCGGGCGTGGCGTGAGCCACTGGCCTCGGTACGAGTGGTCACCACCAGATAGCGATCGTGCGGCACCACTGTCAGACCGAGCGGGGTCAAAGCCTGCTTGCAAAGGTCTTGCACGGAAATCTGTTTTTGAGACGCTGCGGAAACAGGTGTGTCGACCGCCAGCCCGCGACTGATGAGTGCGTCGGCGTCCAATGCGATGGGAATCGTGCTCAGTTGGGATACCGTCGTCAGAAAATCAATGAGCGGCGTTCGCTGAAAACTAACCCCTGCCAGCGTTTGTTCTAATTGCTGCCCCACGACCACCTGACGTGGCTCGATGCGCCGCGCTAGTACGGCAACTGGCACATCTTCGGCTGTTTGGTCGGACTCACCAGCCGCTCCAACGGCAGCGTCCTTATCTGGATCTGCCCCCGTTGCGTCGCCCCCTGTTCCGTCCGTCACCGGAGTTGTACTAACTGCCTCCGGTACCTTTTCATTGTCTGGCACCAATGGAAGTCCATTAGCGGGCCTGCCCGCTGCGGCGTTTTCGACCGGCTCCAAACGCAATTTGGCGGCCGGAGGAGGAGCTCCGGCGGCCTGGGCAATTTCGGTTGCCGACGAAGCGACCGTTGGCTGTGCAGCAGGCGCTGCTCCATTCACGGCGGCCTCTGGGGCAGCCGGGGGCGTACTGCCAGCGGGTGCCACACTATTTTCTGTGCCCGGTGTGATTGGTTGATTGGTTTTGGCTGCTGCTGCAATGTCGACTTTACCAGTCCCAGCAAGCTGACCAGCGGTTCCATTCTTCTCTTGTCGTGCTGCAGCGTCCGCTTTATCTTCCGGCGCTCCATCGGGCTGCTTACTCGCATTATCTTGCGCCTGCTGATCGGTGACCGCCACGGTCGGCTCCGTTTCGGAACCGCTATACGACCAGAGCAGCCAACCACCAATGGCAATCGAAAGCACCGCGACCGAGGCCGCTGTGATGCCGACCCAGCTTTGTGTAAGCAACGCCCGCGATACGGTTTCCGCGGAAGCCGTCGACGCAACCAATGGTGTATTCGGCAGGGGAGGGGG
>Ga0163150_10009117_pt1 | contig 11072 bp, 8 predicted proteins | sample OliLakLV19P2IB_FD_148628 | JGI IMG/M metagenome (GOLD analysis project Ga0163150, IMG submission 148628) | Freshwater microbial mat bacterial communities from Lake Vanda, McMurdo Dry Valleys, Antarctica - Oligotrophic Lake LV.19.P2.IB | ecosystem: Environmental > Aquatic > Freshwater > Lake >...
CTGTTTGGTTCGCTTATGCCACCTACTGCATCGATTGGAAGGCCAATTCGGTCGCACGATCCGCGGGCCAGAAGCGGCAGGCTGATTCAGAGGAGTCAGCGGATCGCGAGCGACAACACAGCTCGGCATTGAAAATCCCGCAGCCATCTCGCAAGGCCGCGTAAGAGTAGCTGGTTTGTCTACTTCCCCAGCACGCTCTCGGTTCCTTCGTCCTCACCAGGAGGGCGCTTGGAACGTTGGCTGCGTAGCTCGTTCATCATGGCCCGTAGTGCGCGGGAATAATCGCGAACCGCCTGTTGATACTCATGTTTTTCGGCGGCCAAGGCCCCTTGGCGTGCGTAGGTGTTGAACTTGCTCCAGTCGATCGACCAATCACCGGCCGTCGCCGCGTCGCGCAATTGCGTGACTAGCTTGTGTAGGTGCGAGACCAGCGTTTCGCTCGGCTGACAGACACATTTTGTATGAGGGCCTTTGCCCAACATATTGCCGGCAGTTAGTTGGCGGACTTCAGGCCCGGTTGCTCCGCTACTTTGAACATATCCAATCGCCGCCAGCGCAACCGCAATGACCAGACTGACAATTGCCGCGACGGGCTGACCCGCTCCGGCCATGGCAAATGCCGCGATCAAGGCTACAGCCGCCAGTCCCCAGGATCCGTACTGGATGGTCTTCGTCGAGCGAACTTCGGCTGCCTCTTCAGTGATCGAGATCGGCTCAGCGGGCTGACCCGAGTTGCCGATCATGTCCCGGCCAGTAATCTTGACAACAATCACCGTAATGTTGTCTGGTCCACCGCGCAAGTTGGCCAGATCGATCAGCACGCGCGCCGATTCGGCAGGGGGCAACGAACCGAGGATCGCGCCGATTTCTTCGTCCTTGACCTGACCGGTCAGTCCATCGCTACAGAGTAAAAATGTATCGCCGAGTTTTAACGGAAACGGTCCCTCAAGGTCGACTTGCACTTCGGCGTGCGGGCCGAGCGAACGGGTAATGATATTCTTGGGAACGAAATTGGGGAGCGAGTCCTTGGGAAGCTGTCCGGCAGCGGACATCTCCCAGACCAGGCTATGGTCAAAGGTCAGTTGTTCGAGAGTCGAGTCACGCAGGCGATAAACACGGCTGTCGCCAACATGTGCTGCAATGGCTCCCTGAGGCACCAAGACTAACGCGCTGGCGGTGGTGCCCATGCCGTGGAATTCGGCATTGGCCTGTCCTCGCTGAAAAATCTGAGCATTGCCTTCGCGGACGCTTTTTCGCAGCGCATCCGCCGCGTTGGAGTCCTGTTGTTTGAAATAGCTGAAAGGGATTGCTTCGGCAGCCAGTTTGCTGGCCAGTTCGCCGGCGGCGTGTGCTCCCATTCCGTCGCAGACGACAAACAGATGCCCGCGGGATGTCCAAGTGGCCTGGTCCGGAGCCAGTTGAACGGCATTCGCGTCCTGATTATTGGCCCGGCGCATGCCAACATCGGTGAGTGCCGCGTAATCGAGGCAATTGCTCCAGTTGACGTTGGCTTCCATGATTCGCCCAAAGGGATGAATGCCGTGCATTTGGCATGTTGGCTGCCAAAGATCGGCACGCTAGCACCGCATGCTTATGATTCTAACTCGTTATTGGTCAAGGGGAATAGGCCACTGGAGTAGGCCCGGCTCGCTTGGTAAGCGTACCACATCGTATATGCTTTCGTCTTCGGATGCTTTGCAAAAACAGCGTTTCAGGGCCGTATTTGGCGGTTACACCAAAAATGCGGTCTGGCTGGCACAGCTACAACGGGATTCGCCATGCATGCACGAAGGGTCTGGTGCTGTTTACCGCAGATAGCCAAAGCTTGACTACGATTGCAAGAATCCAGCGGCGCTTGCCAATTTTTGGGGAATCGGCCTAGTGAAACCACGTTTTTGCCGGTACTATTCGCACCTCCAGTTCTTGGAGACAGGTCAGGGGAAGGATGAAACCTCGTTCGCAGGTTCCCCTTGTGAAGTAGTTAGCCAGTTCTGCTCTGTTTCAAGAGATGTCTGGCTTTGCGATGTCAGGGACTAGCTCATGCTTTTGCGCACCACCGATAGAACGACGCATAGCAGCCGCAATCGGTTTGTTGCCGGATTGCTAATGGTCGCGCTGTTGTTTGCCAGTGGTTGTGTGCAACGCCGTCTGACCATTCGCAGCAATCCGCCGGGGGCGAGGGTCTATATCGGTGATCAAGAGATCGGCACCACGCCGGTTTCGACCGAGTTCGTTTATTATGGCGATCGCAAGATTCGTCTGGCGCTGGATGGCTACGAAACGCTGGTTGTGAATCAGCCGATTCCGACTCCCTGGTACCAGTACTTTCCGCTCGACTTCGTTTCTGAGAACCTGGTGCCCGGCGAGATCCGCGACGAACGTGTTGTGAATTATCAGCTTGTACCGTTACAGCTTGTTCCTAGCGAGATCCTTGTGACACGCGCCGAACAACTTCGGCAAAGCGTACAAGGTGGCCCAATCGTGCCGGTCGCCGGAGTAGAGATCATTCCTCAAGGGACATCGGCACCCTTCACGGAAATACTTCCGACGCCGAACAATCCGTATATTGGGCCGCCTAACGGCATGCTATCCCCTACGCAACCGCCGGGTGCAATCCTACCGCCGGGGCCGCCACCCGCCGGTTATTCGGTGCCCGGTTATTCGGCACCGGGAGCGCTGCCGCCGTACTCCGCAGCACCAGGAAATGTACCGTTGTTTGCACCGCCCGGCATGGAAGGTTCTGGCAGCGCGCCGCCGAATACTTCATCGCCGCCGGCGCTTCCTTCTTACAACGAATCGCCACCCGGTTTGCCAGATTACGGTCCGCCGGGGTAGGACAGTCGCCTTTCGCTCCGCGAAAGAGTGTCGTTGCATTCAACTATACGCCCGAAGCAGAATGATTCGCGGCGTGTTGGCAGGCAGGTGCTCTTTCACGGAGTGAAAGGCAACAGATTTTAACCCGAGGCGCCAGCGAGGTTTGACCGTTTTCCTCACTTGGGCGCCGGGTTACTGTATTTGAACAGGCGGAGCCAGCGTCAGACACTACTAGCGACGCTGGAAATGTCTCTCAGGAATTTGCGGGCCGGTTTCGGGGGTCACAAATTTGGTGCCAGAGCCTGGTTTCACTGCGTCGGTTAGTATCACACCCGGATGGCGAGCAATTTTGTCGGCGAAAACACGTGCATCCTCGACAATCGGTCGGAGCCGCTTCGTTAACTCGTTGATGTTTTCGGCAGCTTGATTTAGCTGCTGATAGACATCGGGATTATTGATCAACTGGCCTAACGAGCCTTCCTTGCTGTTGAGTGCGCGGCTGAACTGCTCGACCTGTGCCAGTAAATCATTCAGCCGTGCGACACTGCTATCCATGTTCGCGACAATCTGCGGCCCGCGTTCGCCGAGCGGTTTGGTCAAACCTTCGATGTTTTGGAGGTTGCTATCCACGGTTCGCATGGCTTGATTGATGCCATTGATGGCTTGTTGTGCGTCGGCCAGCAATTTAGGCAATTCGACCATGCTCTGCTTCAGGTTTGCCTTGACCTGGGGATCGCCGATCACATCGTCGATGTTTTTCAGTGTTTTTTCAAAAGTGGCCAGAGTCGTTTCCGTTTGTTTGAATAGCTGATCAAAACCTTTGTCATTTCCTTCAAAGACCTTATTCAGGTTATTCGCCAGTTTGCCGACTTCGTTGCCCGCTTTGGTCAAAGAATCGGCGGTTCTTGAAAAGTCCCCTTTCAACTCGGCAAAAGTCTGCAAGGGATTTTCGGCAACGCTCCCTTGAATAGTGGCCCCAGGGTCCACTTGCGGCGAGATTGACGGCTTCGCCGTAGTGCGGCTCTGCGGATTGGAATCCGAAGCCTGCACGTAAGGGTTTGACTTGCGAATGACTTCGATTTGTGAGTCCCCCAGTAGCGAGGTGGTGACACGCACATCGTCATCTTTGCGAACTGCGCGATCCCCTTCGATTTCCAGTGTGACCAAGACTTCGTCATTCTCGGTGAATCGGACATTCGTCACGCGGCCAATCAGAATACCGCTCCGCCGAACGGGTGTGTCTTTGGCGACTCCCGGTGCCTGAGGAAATACGACATGCACATCGTACGAACCGGTGACCAATGAGGGCACATTGTTGAAGAACAGAACCAGAATGCCGGTGATAAGGATGGCGGCCAGCACCATCACACCGACTCGAAACTGCATGACACGTTCGTTCATTTCAGTTGCTCCGATACTCTTAATTCACCGTCATTAACGACGATTGGACGATAAATATTTACAGAGGTAAGTAAGTCAAATTAAATCGCGTTGGCGGTTTAGCCCTTTGCGACATGCAACTCCATTAGCCGTTCCCCAGCCTCGCCACGGACGAATTGGGTTACGCGACGGTCGCGGCTGCGTTCCAGATCCTTGGGTGGACCGTCAAAGATGATCTGCGGTTCGTCGTGTTTCAGCCGGCTGAGCGGCATGAGCATCACCACACGGTCGCCGACTTTCATCGCGGTGTGCATATCGTGCGTTACGACAATGCTGGTCACTGGATGCGCTTTACGGGTCTGCAGGATTAACTCGTTGATCACGTCGCTCATGATCGGGTCCAGCCCGGTGGTCGGTTCGTCGTACAACATTAGTTCTGGGCTGAGTGCCAAAGCACGGGCCAGCCCGACACGCTTGCGCATGCCACCGCTCAACTCGGCTGGGCGTTTGTTGACGACAGTGGCCGGCAGGCCGACTTCGCTAAGGCGTTTTAGCACCAGTTCCCGAATTTCTTTGTCGTCTTTTTTGGTGTGTTCTTTCAGCGGAAAAGCAACATTCTGTGCCACCGTCAGACTGTCGAACAAGGCCGCCTGTTGAAACAGGAATCCGAATCGAGTTCGCTCGTGGGCCAGTTCTTTTTCGGTGAGTTTAGACAGGTTGTGATTGTCGAAAAAGACCTGTCCCTTGGTGGGGCGTAGTAGTCCAATGATCGATTTAAGCAGTACGGTTTTTCCGCAGCCACTTTCTCCAATGATGACCAGCGTTTGGCCGCGCGGAACGCTCAGATTGATATTGCGCAGCACGTCCTGTCGGCCGAACTGCATTTGCAGATCGCGGATCTCGACGAGCGGCGTGTTGGATTTCTCGCTGGACATGCCCGGTAATGTTTATGTTGGCTCACACAAACTCACCTCTCCCGCCGGGAGAGGTCGCGGTCTCAGCCGCGGGTGAGGGGAGTGAATGCTATCGTGTTACACCTGTCTCACCGTTGTTCGTATGCAACTATCCGTCATCCTTCACTCGCACTGGCAGAGCCAGTGGCACACTTGCAGCTTGATACGAAATAGCTACACCAACTGCGCTCCGTCTGGCCACCAATAGTGGTACAGCGCTTCTAGTCCAATGCCGAGGAACAAATCCAGCACCAGGATCAGCACGAACGAATACACAAACGCGCTGGTTGCGGCACGACCGACCCCTTCGGCACCCGGATCACAGTGGAATCCACGATGGCAACTGATGAGCGCAATCGTAGCGCCAAAGAACAGACTTTTAAACACACCGCTGAACAGGTCGAACGCACCGACGAACTTTTTGGAATTCGTCAGGTAGTGGTACCAGTCGATATCGAGAATCACGATGCTGTAAAAGGCACCGCCGACTACACCCATAAAGTCGGCCATGATGGTCAGAATAGGTATCAGCACCAGGCAGCCGAGGAATCGCGGCACGACCAGGTAGTAAATCGGATTTGCACCCATGCTGGAGAGTGCATCAATTTGCTCGGTGACGCGCATTGTGCCTAGCTCGGCGGCCATGGCACTGCCGACACGACCGGCTAGCATCGTCGCCGCCAGAACAGGCCCCAGTTCACGCACCAGCGACATATTAATGACCGCACCCAGGCGGGTTTCCATGTGCATTACGCGGAACTGCGAGTAACTTTGCACCGCGAGCACCATGCCGATGAAGGTTCCGGTGAGGGCGACGACCGGCAGGCTGAGCACGCCGATCTGATAGAACGCAGGGAGCAACGTCTCTCGCCGTGGCATGCGTGTGAACAGCCACTGCATCGTATGCCAGGCAAACAAGGCCACGTCGCCGACCATGTCGATCGAATCGAGAGCCAACGCCCCGAGATCGGCGATCCAGTTGATAATCGCACCAAAGAATCCGCCTGATGCGACGGGCTGCTCGGCGATCGGCAGTTCGGCTTCGGCGGACATGTGTTGCTACCAGGAAAAGTGGAAAACGACGATTCTGGACGCGGCTACTTCACCGTAGTCCAGATATCGACTCTTACCATTGTAGCGATTAGAGAAAGCTTGCCGATTCTCAGTTTCAACAAAGTGGGGATGGCTAGAGAAGATAGGTAATTCTGTCGCGCACCGAGACTACTTGAAATCGAACGTCAGATTGATGTTCTTATCAGTCAGTGCATCGATGCCATCCAGTCCCCCTTGGAGTGCATTGGCCGCTTTGACCCCTTTGTCGTTACCTTCCTTCTTCAGGGCCTTTTCAATGTTCTCGGCCGCCTTGCGGTAGAGCTTGGACTGCGAACGAATGGTCCCAGCAAACTTCTCGGCATCACCTTGACTCTTTGCGCCCGCTTTGAGCGCTGTAGCCAAGTCCGCGCGCGCTTTTTCCACCGTCTCGCGGGCTTCAATCAGCTTGTCGTTCAACTTCTCCAACTGATCCACATTGGAGCCAAATGCCTGCACCCCCTTAAACTCTTCGATGGGTACCCCGGCATCGATCGCCATGTCGACTGCTTTGATCCACGCTTTTGAATGACCGGCCATAATACTCTCCGAAATTGTTCGTTTTCTGGTGTGAGGAATTGTGTCGGCGCGAGAAGCTCGACGCGACACCCGATCCGCACAGTATAGATGAGGGTTCAGCCGTTGAAAATCACCGCTGCCGGCATTGCGATGCTTGTTCAGCCGCGAAATGCGAGGATTGCAGAAAATTCCAAATATCGCCGCGTGGTGTCCGCAAAAAAACAACGCGAGGGAAATTCCCCCGCGTTGTTGCGGTTGTTGCAAATAGATCGGACGTTTAATCAGCCGTCGTTTACGAAGCCGATTCAGCGTCGGGCTGGCCCGCACTCGCTGCCACCGGTTGCGCTTCACCATCGGCAGACTGGCTACCGGTGAAGACAAGCTGTTTCTTGCCACCGATCTCTTTCATGTCGACGGTGATCGTATCTTTTCCCTCGAACTCACCTTTCAGCAGTTCTTCGGAAAGAGGATCCTCGATGCTGTTTTCAATCGCACGGCGTAGCGGTCGGGCACCAAAGTCCGTATCGCTGCCACGCTTGATGATCAGCTTCTTGGCCTCGTCGGTCAGGATCAGCTTCAGGCCACGTTCGCCCAGGCGATCGCGGACCTTTTCCAGTTCGATATCGATCACTCGTTTCAAATCTTCGACATTCAAGTGACGGAAGACAATGATGTCGTCCACGCGGTTGATGAACTCTGGTCGGAAGACCTTGCCGATTTCATCCTTCACACGCTTCTTCATGCCGTCGTAGGATGCGTCGGCATCGGTCGAGGTTTGGAAACCCAGCCCGCTCTCGTTTTTGATCGCATCGGCACCGGCGTTGGTCGTCATGATCAGCACGGTGTTGCGGAAGTCGACGTTGCGGCCGAAACTATCGGTCAAACGCCCTTCTTCCATCACCTGCAAAAGCATGTTGAACACGTCGGAGTGTGCCTTTTCGATTTCGTCGAGCAGCACCACGGCATATGGTCGGCGGCGAATCTTTTCGGTCAATTGGCCACCTTCTTCAAAGCCGACATAGCCAGGGGGAGCACCGATCAGACGGCTGACATTGTGCTTCTCCATGTACTCGCTCATGTCGATTTGAATGAGCGCGTCGTCATCGCCAAACATGAATTCGGCCAGGGCCTTGGCAAGCAAGGTCTTTCCTACGCCGGTCGGTCCAGCAAAGACAAACACGCCGGTCGGACGTTTGGGATCTTTAAGGCCACTTCGACTGCGGCGAACCGCTTTGGAAATGCTGGTGATCGCTTCGTGTTGACTGACCACACGCTTGTGGAGTTCGTCTTCCATCTTCATGAGTCGCAGACTGTCCTCGGTGCTCATACGAGTCAGCGGGATGCCGGTCATCTTACTGACCACTTCGGCAATCACTTCTTCGTCGACAACACCGTCGGTCTCGCGCGATTTATCGCGCCAGTCACGGGTAATCTGCTGCTTCTTTTTCTTGAGCTTGTCCGCCTGATCGCGCAGGGCGGCTGCCTTTTCAAAATCTTGATTGGCAACGGCTTCTTCTTTTTCCTTATTCAGGCGTTCGACTTCGTCGTCGATCTCCTTTAGATCGGGTGGCTTGGTCATCGCCTTCAGTCGGACCCGCGCACCAGCTTCGTCGATCACATCGATCGCCTTGTCTGGCAAGCAACGACCGGTGATGTAGCGACTGGACAGTTCAACCGCCGAGGTCAATGCATCATCGGTGATTTGCACGCGGTGATGCGTCTCGTAACGATCGCGCAGACCTTTCAGGATCTCGACCGTTTCGGACTTAGTCGAAGGTTCGACCAGGACCAACTGGAAACGTCGGTCGAGTGCGCTGTCTTTTTCGATGTACTTGCGGTACTCGTCCAAAGTGGTCGCACCGATGCACTGGATTTCACCACGAGCCAAGGCTGGCTTCAGTACGTTGCTGGCATCGATGGCACCTTCTGCGCCACCGGCACCGACCAATGTATGCAATTCGTCGATGAACAAGATCGTGTTCTTGGCACGACGGACTTCGTTCATCACCGCCTTGATGCGCTCTTCAAACTGACCGCGGTACTTGGTACCGGCGACCATCATCGCCAGATCCAGCACAACGATGCGTCGATCGGCAAGAATCTCGGGGACGTTGCCGTCGATCACGCGCTGAGCAAAGCCTTCGACGATGGCCGTTTTGCCAACGCCCGCTTCGCCGATCAGAACGGGGTTATTCTTAGTACGTCGGCAGAGGATCTGCACGGCGCGTTCGATTTCTTTTTCGCGGCCGATGACCGGATCGAGCTTGCCTTGGCGAGCCAGTTCAGTCAGGTCACGACCAAAGCTATCCAGGGCCGGCGTTTTGGATTTGCTAGAAGACTTGCCACCAGCGGCGGCACCTTCGCCCGTCCCTGTGCCACGCTCCATGCCGCCACGTTCGCCTCCACCACCTTCGCCACTTTCCAAACCGTGGCCCAGTAGGCTGAGAACCTCTTCGCGAACATCTTCCAGTTTCAGGCCCAAGTTCATGAGAACCTGCGCGGCGACCCCTTCTTGCTCACGCAACAGGCCGAGCAGTATATGTTCGGTGCCCACGTAGTTGTGGCCCAGATTGCGCGCTTCGTCCATCGAGTACTCGATGACTTTCTTGGCGCGCGGGGTCTGCGGCAGCTTCCCCATGGTGACCATGTCGGGGCCGCTTTGGACAAGCTTTTCCACTTCCAGGCGGATCTTGCGGAGGTCAATGTCCAGGTTCTTTAGAACATTGGCAGCGACACCGCTCCCTTCCTTAATCAGGCCGAGCAACACGTGCTCGGTACCGATATATTCGTGGTTGAAGCGCTGAGCCTCTTGGTTGGCCAATTGCATGACCTTGCGTGCTCGATCAGTGAATCGTTCGTACATGGCATTCTCTCCGTTCGACTTGCGGAACCCGCCGAGGCAAGGTGCCAGTGGCCGGTTCGCAGCAGATTCTCAGGGTGAAAAGTTCGCTTGTGTTTGACGGTTTCGACCGAGCGTGTGAACTGCCTCATTCGGTGTTCACAATTGTTTTGCTCGGCTTAACTTGGATGAGTGGTTTTGGATTAGGTTGACAGGAAGTGAAGAACGATTCGTAAAACTGGCTGTGGCAATCGGTTGTTATCGCCTTCTATACGAAAATTGGCAAGTCTCAGTTCATCTGTTGGCGTTTGAACGATGTATTGCCATCTCATTGCCATTCTCGTTTATGCCGCATTTGGCAGACTAACTACTGGTTCTCCTTGTGGATGCATGTTCTGCGCCGAAACCGCTGGGCTGAAGTGCAACTCGGTTGGAGGATCGACTTCTTTCATTCCACGCAGCATTTGCCATTCGCGTGCGATCTCCAGTTGCCACTTGCCACAACCGGTGATGGTGGCGAGGTGACGGAGCGTTTGTTTCGCTTCTTCAACGTGTCCAATTTTGCGCAACAAACTGGCCAATAGCAGGTGTGCGTCGATATCGTTCGGGTTCAATTCCAAAACTCGGTTCAAAGCGACTTCCGCCTCGAACCAGTTTCCGTTCAGGTATTCGGTCTGGGCGGTTGTAAACAACGCGTCCAGGATTTCGGTATCAGGCAGGCCCAGCAGGGAAGGCATCGCTCGAATATTCATGAGGAGGAAGCCACCCCAGAATAATAGTAGGCCAGGCCAGGCAATAAGACGAAAAGCGGGGGGGAGAATTTCGGTGTAACCCCAACTTGCGACTATGGATACGTTCAATAACGCGGCAAACCCGCCAGCGACCACAAAATCGGACCAGGATCCGCGCAACCATAGCTGCGGCAGGCCCGGCCAGAGGATGGTCAACCAACTCAGCAGACGCATGAAACGTAGTCCTCCGTGAAATGGGCCGTTTGCACGGTCATCCATGCAATTTCCACTCGAATTCCCCAGCGAAATCGGCAAGACTATGCCGGTTCAATATTGCCGGGGAAGCGGTGGCCCGAAAGCTGCGGAAGCAGGATTTCGGTTGACCAGCAGAATTCTAGACAAATCGACCGGTTGCGGCAAGGCAAGTATTTGTATAGCTTGCAGTTACGATTAGATACGCGGTACCAGACAGTCGCGTCTTGAAAGGCCGGTTTTGCTACCAGCACGAGAGCGGCGGAAGTGTGGTGGGCTGCGTCGGACCGCCATACTGTGATAGCTAATTACCCATGTTACCAATCAGCCAGATATGGTGTCAGAAGTTCGTGCGTGCTGTAAGTCGTTTTTGTAGTTTGTGATACGTCAATTTTGGTGAGAAATGTCAGACGCTGAATCAGCCTTAATTCGAATCATCGACGCCGCTGCGAATCGAGTCGCGGAGGGGTTACGTGTGATTGAGGACTACTTTCG
>Ga0163150_10009119_pt1 | contig 11070 bp, 10 predicted proteins | sample OliLakLV19P2IB_FD_148628 | JGI IMG/M metagenome (GOLD analysis project Ga0163150, IMG submission 148628) | Freshwater microbial mat bacterial communities from Lake Vanda, McMurdo Dry Valleys, Antarctica - Oligotrophic Lake LV.19.P2.IB | ecosystem: Environmental > Aquatic > Freshwater > Lake >...
AGGAAACGGTGGAGGATCTCAAGCACACCATGCTGGCCACGTCGCGGCTGCGCTTTCTGTTTATCCCGGCCAAGATGTGGAAACACGCCGGGCGGACGGCGGCACTTTGAAATCCATGCCCATATCCACCACCGCGTCCGGCTTCCCAATTGTCCATCCTTCCGAAAATTCCCGCGGCGCGGGCGCGTCTTTCGGATTGCCCTCTTTCGCGCCCTCGTCCACCCACGCCAGAAGCGTCGCCCGCACCGCCGCCGGTAGCGACTTATCGTTCGTGAAATGGCCCACCGATCAATCCGCAAACCATGGCGGCATCTTTCCGCTCGCCACTGCTTCGCGGATCGCCTTCGCCCATGGCTGCGCTTCGGCGTACGTCAACAGCGGCATCGGAGCAGCTTCCCCCGCCCGATGGCAGCCCTGGCAACGTGCCTGCAATATCGGTAGCGCATCCTTATGAAAAGTGACGCCGGAAACCACGCAGGTCACGGCGGCGGCCAGAACGAAGATTCGTACCATTCCCGAATTATCGGGCGGAATCGTTCTTGAGTCAGATGGTCACCAGACCGTTACGATGAAACGATTCGCCGCAAAGAACAGTCTATAGGTAGGCAGGGCAATGCCTGCCGCATACGAAAGAGACAAAAAGTAATGATTTTTCGCACTAAATTGGTTTTCGCGAGTTTTCTCATCTTAACCGTATCTTCTATCGGCTTCGCCCAGCAGTCCGCTAAGGAAGACATGAAGGACGCGGGCAAGGCTACCAAGGATGCCGCCGTAAAAACGGGGCGGGCCACGAAGAAGGTCGCCAAGAAAACCGCCGACGTTACGGTGGATGGCGCCAAGGCCACGGGGAAGGCTGTCAAGAGCGGTACCAAGAAGGTGGTTAATAAATCGGCCAATGCCATTGAAAAGGGCGCCGACAAGGTCGCCGATAAGACTAAGCCGAACTAGATTTTAGCGCAACTCCCGGATGCGGATATTGCGGAAGTGAACTTCAATGCCGGGGCCGGAATGAACCTGTAGCGCGAGAAAGCCGCTGGGGGCGATTCCCGGCTCTTTCTCCTCGTAATCCACGGTCGTCTTCCCGTTCAATTGCAGAGTGATTCGTGGTCCCTGAGCGCGAATGAGGTAGTCGTTCCAGCCGTTCTTGTCCAGGTCTCGCAGCGCCTCCACAGGCGATTGCGCCAACACGCGCTTCCGCCGCGATTCGTCATAAAGGCAGCCCCAATACTGCTGCCCCACATCGGCCTGATAGCCCGAAACTTCGTGCGCAATCGATGCCGGCTCCGACCGGAACTGCACGCCGCTATTCCCCGCGCCATTCAGCAATCGAAATTGCAATCGAAGTTCAAAGTCACCATACGACCGCTTCGTGCGCAGAAAGTCGTTGTACTTCAGGCCATCGTGTTTGCCCACGATCATGCCATGACGAACACTCCACAAGCCCTGAGTGTCCACTTCCCAGCCTTGTAAGGATATCCCGTCAAACAAAGGGACAAATCCGTCCTCGTCCGGCCACTTCGCCGATTGCCCCGAACGTAATGCAATGTTCGCCAAATGGGCTGACGAAGCCGATACCACTCCCGCCTCCACCGGCGCCACTGCTGGCTTTCGGCTGCGAATCGCGTCCAGCCAGTTCTGCAAGTGAAGTCTCTCGCCATCGGGCCGCTCATAAAAATCCGCCCCTCGCGGCCCCGCCCCCAGAATCATCTCCTCGTACGGGAATGATTTTTTCGCCGGCTCCGGGTGCAACTCATACCGCCCCCGGTCAATATACAAGGTCCCCTCATCACCCATGAATTCAATCATCGCCGCGTTGCGCGCATTCACGAAAGTCGATTCAAAATACGCCTGCACGCCCTGCTTCGGATAGCGCAGCAAACATTGCGCCGTGTCGGGCGTCTGCCAGCGCCACTCCGGCCGCATACTGTCGCCAATCGCTACCGCCTCCTCCGGATGATCCAGGTCTAGAATCCAGTGCGCCACATCAATCCAATGCACCATCAGATCGGTGAACGTCCCGCCGCCGAAATTCCAAAACCAGCGCCAGTTGCGGAACTGATACGGGTCAAACGGTTGGTCCGGCACATGTCCCAAAAATCGCGGCCAGTCCACCGTCTTCGGATCCACCTGCGGAATCGTCCCGCCGCGATTCGTGTTCCGGTTCCAGGTTAAGTGGACCTTGTAAACCTTCCCCAGCTTGCCGGACCGGATGATCTCCCGCGCCGTCTGTATGTGGGGCATCGAACGCTGCTGCATTCCCACCTGCACAATCCGGCGATGCTTGTATTGCGCGTCGATCGCCTGCGCGCCTTCGGAGAGTTCATGCGTCAAGGGCTTCTCCACATAGACGTCTTTCCCCGCCGCGCAAGCATCGGTCAGTAACTGCACATGCCAATGATCCGGTGATGCGATCAGCACGGCGTCCAGATCTTTACGCTGCAAAAACTCCAGATGATTCTTTGACGAAGAGACGCCGCCCGCCATCTGCGAAGCCTTCTCGATGTTGGCGTCCCACACGTCGCAAATACCGACGATTTTCGCGGATGGCATCCTCACCAGCGACTTCATCAAATGCTGTGCCCGGCCCCCCGCGCCAATAATGCCGATCTGTATCCGGTCATTGGCGGCGAAGGCCCGCGGGAGCAATGCCGCGGAGGCAAAAAGCGAACGGCGCGTCATCATGGATTTATATTATCCTCAATGGGGATCAGGAGAGCCCGATATGAAAACTGCAAAGCCCACGCGCCGGCAGTTAATCGAGAACTGCATTTGCAAAGGACTGCTCGTTGCCGGCGCATCAACTATGTCGCAAAACGAGTTGCTCGCCTTCTGGGAACAGGGCGAAGCCCAAGCTAACAAACCGACCTCCACCGAGGTGCTCGGACCTTTCTTCCGCAAAGGCGCGCCGAAGAACATTACCATGCGCATCTCCGGCGAGCCCGGTTTCCCGCTCCGCGTTAGCGGCAAGGTCTCCAACACTCGCGGCCAAAAAGTCCAGGGTGTTCGCATCGACATGTGGCAGGCCGATCACGCCGGTCTCTACGATGTTCAGGGTTATCGCTACCGTTCCAAACTCGAAGTCGAGTCGGCGTCGGAGTACGCGGTCGAGACGATTCTCCCCGGCCATTATGACGACCGCCCGGCGCAACACATTCATTACATGATCAGCGCTCCGGGCCACAAGACGCTTATCACGCAGGCCTATTTCGCCACCGATCCTTTCTTCGACGGCGACCCGGGCAAGAACTTCAGGAAACGCAACATGGTCTCCAGCGTCGAACTCATTCGCAACGTGAACCTCTTCGAGGGTCCTGGCCAGCCGCGTGCGACCATTCAATTCGACATCTGTCTGGAAAGGATCTAAAGTGGACCGCAAAATCGCTTCCGATGCGAACGTCTCCACGCTCGCCTTTTCCGCCGACGGCAAGTTGCTTCACGGGCTCTGCCAGGACGGCAAGCTCCGCTCCTGGGATGTCGGCGCGGGCAGTATTCGCCAGACCATTGCCTTTGAAGAGGGCGATACCGAGCCCGTCCTCTCCCCGGCGGTCCTCACCACTATGGCAAAAGACGGCAGCCTGAAATCCTGGGATCTCACCACCGGCAAAGTCGCCAGACGTCTCCCTGCGGCCGGCCGCCATTCCCGCCGGGTCTTCGGTTCCGTGGACGGGTCCGTTTTTCTCTCTATGGGTGGCTCCGAAATCAAAGTGCGCGCCCTAGATGCCACCGGGAAGGAACGCTTCGTGGTCCCATCGGGGCTGGGCGGTGTTGGCGCCATGGCGATTTCGCCCGACGGCTCGGCCATCGTCGCCGCCACTTACGACGCCGATATGCGCGCCTGGAACTCACGGAACGGCGAGTTGCTTCGTCTCATTGATGAACTCCCCGTTGCCATGTTCGATTTGAAATTCTCGCCGGATGGCAGATGGCTCGCCGCCGCCGGTGCGGACCGGATCGTCTACATTTACGACGCCAAGACGTGGAAGATTTCCCGCAAGTTTTCCGGCCAGCCGGAAATGATCTCCGCCCTAGCCTTTTCCGCGGACGGCAGCAAATTGGCCAGCGGCGGATTCAGCGAACTGACTCAAAAAAGACCGGTAAAGGTACTCATTTGGGACGTGAAGAGTGGCCAGAAAGTGCGCACCTTTGACGCTTCCCAGCGTGTTGCGAGCGTCGTTTTCTCGCCCGACAGCCAGTTAGCGGCGGTTTCGACCGGCACTAAGGTGATCGATTTCTGGCAGGTCGCGGGATGATTCCAATCGCTCTGCGGGTCTCCGCGCTGCGCCCAACCGCTGTAAATGCAATCCTCGCCGAGGTCCGGGCGACACCCGGTCCTAAAGTCTCACTCATGCGGGGCGAGCCCGATTTGCCCACTCCGGGGCATATCGTGGAGGCCGCCGCGAAATCGTTGGCCGCTGGCCGCACGATGTACGCGGACCAGCGCGGCGAGCCGAAACTGCGCGAGGCCATCGCCGTTAAGTTGCTTAGAGACAACGGTTTGCATTATGATCCTGCAACAGAAATATTAGTAACGACCGGAGGTACGTTTGGCATTTATGCAGCCTTGGCGGCGATGCTAAATGAAGACGATGCGGTGCTGGTTCCGGACCCGGTTTATGACGCCTATCTTTCCCCGATACGGCTGACTGGGGCCGTCCCCGTCGCCGTGCCGTCCGCGATTGTGAATGGCCGATTTGTTCTTACGGTGGAGGCGCTAGAGGAAGCGTGGACGCCACCCTGCCGGGCGCTGCTGTTGAATACTCCCTGGAATCCCACCGGTACTGTGTTAACCCGGCAGGAGTTGACCGAAATCGCGGCGTTCTGCGTACGCCGGAACCTAACCATAATCAGCGATGAGATTTACGAAGCCATTGTTTATGAAGGGCATGAGCACATTTCCCCAGCGGTGATGGCGCGGGATCGGACTGTCGTCGTCAATGCACTTTCGAAGACGTATGCGATGACCGGATGGCGCGTCGGCTATGTTGCGGCGCCGCCTGAGTTTGTACGTGCCATGTTATTGATTTTACAGCAGTCTAGCCGAGGTCCTGCGACCTTCGTTCAGGACGCGGCGGCGGTTGCCTTGGCCGGTCCGCAGGACTGCGTTGCCGCCAATCTCGCCGAATACTCGCGGCGCCGGGAACTCGTCCTTAACTCGCTGCCGCATGTTCTCGCCCCTGAAGGGGGCTTTTTCGCGCTGTTGGATTTGCGTGAACTGGGCCTGCCTAGCGACTTGATTCGAAAACGGTTGTTGACCGAATACGGAATTATCGTAGTTCATGGCGCGGCCTACGGCGCGGGCGGTGAAGGTACTTTACGCGTCTCGTTCGCTTCCGGAGGGGAGGTTCTAAAATGCGGATTAAACAACCTGCGAGAAGCGCTGGCAAGATAAGCGAATTGCCGACGCCGGTGCTAGTTGTTGACCTGGACGTGATGGAAGCGAATATTGCTTCTATGCAATCCGCCGTCAACAGAGCGGGGAAAGCGCTTCGACCGCACGCAAAAGCGCATAAGCGGGTGGCGATTGCGCAGCGGCAAATTGGGGCGGGCGCGGTTGGCGTTTGTTGCGCGACTTTGACAGAAATGGAGTCAATGGTGCGGGCCGGGATTAGCGTTCTGCTGACGACGCCGGTGGCGTCACGGGTGAAGACGGATCGGATTGCGGCACTGGCGGCGATCGGCGATGTTGCCGTGGTGGTGGACCATCCGATGCAAGTCTCGCTTCATGAGGAGTCCGGGGCGAAGTTGACAGTTCTGGTCGATCTCGATATTGGCGATCATCGGACCGGCGTGCCGTGCGACGAACGGGCGGTGGCCTTAGCGCTCGCGGTTGAGGCCGCGCCGAATTTACGGTTCGGCGGCTTGCAGGCGTATTCGGTTTCGGGGTCGCACACGGTGGGCGAGCAGGCGCGAATGGCGCATTCGAGGGCCGCGCTTTCGCTGGCGGCGGGAATTCAGCAGGAACTTTTGGCCCGCGGGCTGGACGCGACACGGCTCACCGGCGGATCAACGGGATCAATGAATCATGATTTGTCGATGCCTGAGTTGACCGAACTGCAGGCGGGTTCGTATCCGCTGATGGACGTGGCTTACGGAAAAATTGGCGGCGTGCCGTTCGCGGTGGCGATGACGGTGTTGGCGACGGTGATCAGCGCGTCGCACGCGGACCGGGTGACTGTCGATGCGGGGTTCAAAGCGTTTGCAACGGACCGGCCGTTTGGACCGGAGGCGGTTGGCATTGCGGGCGCGCGCTGGGAGTGGGCGGGCGATGAGCATGGATTTGTTTTTGGCGATTCGTTGCCGGGCGTGGGAGAACAGATCGCGTTCGTTGTTCCGCATTGTGACCCGACGGCGAATCTGCACGAGAAGATGTACGCTTGCCGGGGAGAGGAAGTGGTCGAAGTTTGGGCGCGATGCTAGAGCGGGACCTGATTGCGGCGGTGTCGGGTGAAGTGCGGTTCGACACCGTTTCGCGAGCGTTGTATTCGACCGATGCCAGTGTTTACCAAATCATGCCGCTGGGTGTGGTGGTCCCGCGGAATCGTGAAGATTTGATTGCCGCTGTCGCGGTGGCGGCGCGGCACCGTTGCCCGGTCACGTTGCGCGGAGGCGGGACCTCGCAGGCGGGGCAGGCGATTGGCGCGGGGGTTCAAATCGACATTTCGAAATACTACAACCGGCTGCTGGAAGTGAATGCGGAAGAGCTATGGTGCCGCGTGGAACCGGGGATTGTATTGGACGAATTGAACGCCGAGTTGAAGGTTCACTCGCTGCGGTTTGCGCCGGATATTTCGACGGCTAGCCGGGCGACGATCGGCGGCATGATGGCCAACAACTCCTCGGGCGCGCGGAGCGTTTATTACGGCAAGACGATTGACCATGTGTTGGAACAGACCGTCCTGTTCGCCGATGGCGCTATTGCCGAGTTAGGGCCGCTGCGCGGGGACGAATTGGACACGGCATGCGACGGGGACACGATACCGGCGCAAGGATATCGGCTGATGAGGCGGTTAGGCGTGGATCTGGCCGCCGAGGTCGAGGCGCGCTTCCCGAAAGTTTTGCGGCGGGTGATGGGCTACAACCTCGATGAGTTTCGCGATCCGTCCGTTTGCGATTTGACCAAGCTGATGGTGGGTTCCGAGGGGACGCTCGGGGTGGTGCTGGAGGCCAAATTGCGGCTGGTGCGGCTTCCGAAGGCGAAGGCGGTGTTGGCGATTCAGTTTTCGGAGTTACTGGACGGGTTAGGGGCGACGCCGGCGATTTTGAAGCATGGGCCGTCGGCGGTTGAGGTGATGGATTCGTTCATTCTGAATCACACGAAGCTGAATCCGGCGCTGCATAAACAGCGGCAGACGTTTATTGAGGGCGAGCCGGGGGCGCTGTTGTGCGTGGAGTTTTATGGGGAGACGGCGGAAGAGTTACTTCCGCGGATGGCGGCTTTGGAACAGGATTTGAGGGCGCGGGGATTGGGAGACCGGTTTTATCACGCGACGGACGCGGCGTCTCAAGGGCGGATTTGGGGATTGCGCGAGGCGGCGTTAGGTCTATCGATGTCGATGAAGGACGACAACAAATCGCTGTCTTTTGTGGAAGACACGGCGGTGCCGCCGGAGAAGTTGCGGGATTATATCGACCGGTTTTTGCAGTTGGTCCGGAAGCACAATACTTCGGCGGGAATATATGCGCATGCGTCGGTGGGATGCCTGCATGTGCGGCCTGTGGTCAACATGAAAACCGCGGAAGGGGTGGCGAAGTTTCAAGCTATCGCGGATGACGTTGCGGCCTTGGTGCTGGAGTTCGGCGGGGCGCTTTCGGGCGAGCACGGGGACGGGATGGTGCGGAGTCCGTACATCCGGCGGATGTTTGGGGACCGGATATACGAAGCTTTTCGTACTATCAAGAAGACTTTCGACCCGGATGGAATTATGAACCCCGGAAAGATCGTGGATTCGCCGCCGTTGACGGAGAATCTGCGTTATGGGGCATCGTATGTCACAGCTAAACCGGCCACGCATTTTTCTTTCGCCGAGTACGGCGGTTTTGGCAACGCCGTGGAGATGTGCAGCGGCTTGGGAGCTTGCCGGAAAAAATTGGATGGGACGATGTGTCCGTCGTACATGGCGACGCGGGAGGAGAAGCATTCCACGCGGGGGCGGGCCAATGTTTTGCGATTGGCGCTTGCCGGAAGGCTGGGAGAAGCGGGACTGCACGAGGATGGGGTGAAGGAAGTTTTGGATTTGTGTTTGGAGTGCCGGGCGTGCAAGGCGGAGTGCCCGGTGGGTGTGGACATGGGGCGATTCAAGAGCGAGTTTTTAGCTTCGCGGTGGGAGCGAATGGGTGGGCCGTCGCTGCGGGCGCGCGTGTTGGGTAACGCGGCTGGATTGGCTCGGATGGGGAGCGCTCTGGCGCCGTTATCGGGGATGATTGCGAATTCGGCGCCAGTGCGGTGGGCGAATCAGAAGTTGATTGGCGTGGACGCGCGACGCCCGGTCCCGAAATGGCGGCGGCGGACGGTTCGGGATTTACTGGCGGGGCGAAGCGGTTCGCAAGCGCTGCTGTTTGTGGATACGTTCACCAACCACTATGATCCGGAGATTGGCGTTGCGGCGGTGGAATTGATGGAGAAGGGCGGGATCTCCGTTGGCTTGGCTCCAAACGTCTGCTGCGGACGGCCCTTGATTTCGCAGGGTCTGCTGGGAGAGGCGCGGGAGTTGGCGCGTTTGAACACGGAGCGGTTATTCGAATCGGCGGCGAAGGGTGTGCCGCTGGTTGTTTGCGAGCCGAGTTGTCTGTCTTCCCTGCGGGAAGACGCGCCGGATTTATTGCGCGGCGAGGAGCAGGAACGGGCGCGGGTGGTAGGGCGGACGGCGATGTTGCTGGAGGAGTATTTGCTGGGGCTTTCCTTGTCGTTCAGCGCGGGGCCGACAGAGATTGTTTGGCACGGGCATTGTCATCAAAAGGCGATGGGTCTGGCGGCGCCCGCGGTGGCACTGTTGGCAAAAGTTCCGGGGGCGAAGGTGACGGCATTGGATTCCGGTTGTTGCGGAATGGCGGGTTCGTTTGGGTACGTGAATTACGAAGTGTCGAAGTTGATAGGGGAACGGCGATTGCTGCCGGCGGCGCGGGCATTGAGCCCGGGTGCGGTGATGGTGGCGGCGGGAACGTCGTGCCGGCATCAGGTCCATGATCTGGCGGGTGTCACGGCCGTCCATCCGGCGGTGCTGTTGCGGGGACTGGTGAAGGGATGAATTCGGGTGCGCTGACGCTCGCGGCACTGGGGCTGGCCGTGTTGTTGAGTTGTGTGACGCGCCTGAACGTCGGCCTGCTGGCGATGGCGCTGGCGTGGGTGATTGGCGTTTATGTTGTGGGGATGCCGGTGAAGGCGGTGGCGGCCGGGTTTCCGGTGGACCTATTCTTGACGCTGACGGGCGTAACGCTGCTGTTCAGCCAGGCAGGCGTAAATGGGACGTTGCCGCGAGTGGCGCAGAATGCCGTTCGGCTGTGCCGCGGGCGTGCGGGACTGGTGCCGATTTTGTTCTTTGCATTGGCGGCGGTGCTGGGGACTTGCGGTCCAGGGAACATCGCGACGACGGGACTGCTGGCTCCGGTGGCGATGGGCACCGCGCTACGCATGGGCATTTCGCCGTTCCTGATGGCCATCATGGTCGGAAACGGCGCAAACGCGAGTTCGCTATCGCCGTTGGCGCCAACGGGGCTGATCGTCAACGGGTTGATGGAGAAGATTGGCCTGCCAGGAATGGAGTTAATGACCTGGTGGTTGAACTTGGCGGCGCACGGGTTGGTGGCGTTCGCGGGATACTTTTTGTTTGGTGGACTGCGGTTGTTGCGGGAACCTAAGGAGGGCGGGACCGAAGTGGAACGGGCGCCGTTGGAACTGGCGCATTGGTTGACGCTGGGGGTCATTGCCGCACTCGTTATGGGGGTTGTTTTTGGAGGTATGCAAATCGGGATGGCGGCATTTGCGGGGGCGGTTGTTTTGAGTCTATTGCGAGCGGCGAATGAGGACGAAGCCATTCGCCGTGTTCCATGGGGCACGATTATTATGGTGTGCGGCGTGACTGTATTAATCAGTTTGCTGGAGAAGACGAGCGGCTTGGATTTGTTCACCGGCATGGTCGCGCGGGTGGCGACGCCGGACACCGTGATTCCATTGGTGGCGTTGATGGTGGGCCTCATTTCGGCTTATTCCAGCACTTCCGGTGTGGTGCTGCCGGCGTTTCTGCCGTTGGTGCCGGGGCTGGCGGCGAAGTTGGGATTGGCTTCGGGATTGGGGCTGGCGGAGACGATGAATATTGCAGGACACCTGGTGGATGTCTCGCCGTTGTCGACGATCGGGGCGTTGTGCGTCGCGTCGATTCCGGCAGGGGATGCCAGCCGGTTGCTGTTTAATCAGTTGTTGGCTTGGGGGTTCTCAATGATGGCGGTGGGCGCGCTGTTTTGTTGGGTGGCGTTGGGATGAGATTGTTGATTCTGTTAGGGCTGACGCTCGCGGCGCACGACCTGGGTGTGACGGGTGTGCAGTTGCGAATTGCCGGCGGGCGGACGCATGTACGCGTGCAGGCTCACGTGGATCAGTTGCAGGGGCGGGACGCGGGAACGGAGTTGGTCAAGCGGCTCCGGTTGCGGTTGGACGGCTCGTATTTTGACGCGCCGGGAAAAGTTGTGCCCGCGACGGAGATTGGCATTGTGGCCTGGGAGGCTTCGCGCGACGGCGTGCCGGCTTCGATCATAGTTGACGCGCCTCTGTTCCCGGAGGATGAAGCCGACCGGACGCTGGTTACCCTTATGCGGGATGGAGTGCCGGCGGGGGAGGCGGTGTTGTCGGCGACTTCGACGCCGGTGGTGTTGGGGGAGAACGGATCGTCGGCGTTGGGGCGTTTCGTGCCGATTGGGATCGAGCACATTTTGTTTGGCGCGGATCACATCGCTTTCCTCCTGGCGTTGCTGTTGCCCGGCGGCCGGTGGCGGTCCTTGTTAGGCGTGATCACGGCGTTTACTATTGCGCATTCGATTACGTTGGCGCTAGCGGTGCTTGGATTAGTGCGACCGGTA
>Ga0163150_10009121_pt1 | contig 11070 bp, 9 predicted proteins | sample OliLakLV19P2IB_FD_148628 | JGI IMG/M metagenome (GOLD analysis project Ga0163150, IMG submission 148628) | Freshwater microbial mat bacterial communities from Lake Vanda, McMurdo Dry Valleys, Antarctica - Oligotrophic Lake LV.19.P2.IB | ecosystem: Environmental > Aquatic > Freshwater > Lake >...
GTCGTGGGCCGTGTATTCGATCTTGAGCCCCGGCAGCAGGCGCCCGTGACCGGCGAGCGGTGTGACCCCGGCGCCCTTGAAGAGCGTCAGGATCCCCTGCGTGCTCTGCTTGACGATGCCGCTCTTGCGCTTCTGCATGGTGGCGACGTCGAAGCCGATGCCTTCCAGCTTGACGCCGTGCAGCGCGAACTCGTGCTGTGCGCGGTGATACAACTCGGTCGATTCGAGCAGCGCCTTCGACGGAATGCATCCGGCATTCAGGCAGGTACCGCCGAAGGCCGGGCTGCCGTCCCGATTCTTCCATTCATCGATGCAGGCTACGGTGAGCTTGTTCTGGCCGGCGCGGATCGCCGCGGGATAGCCCGCGGGTCCGCCGCCGATGACGATGACGTCGAAACTGTCGGACATCTGAGTTTCCTGTCAGACCTGGAGCAGAAGCCGCGCCGGATCCTCGAGGGCTTCCTTCACCGCGACGAGGAATTGCACGGCCTCGCGGCCGTCGATGATGCGGTGGTCATAGGTGAGCGCGACGTACATCATCGGGCGGACCACCACCTGACCCTCGATCACCACCGGCCGATCCTGGATCTTGTGCATCCCGAGGATCGCGCTCTGTGGGGCGTTGACGATCGGTGTCGACATCAGCGAGCCGAAAACGCCGCCGTTCGTGATCGAAAACGTACCGCCGGTGAGTTCCTCGATCGTGATCGTGCCGTTCCGCGCGCGCTCGGCGAATCCCGTCACGGCCTTTTCGATCGCGGCGAAATCCATCCGATCGACGTCCCGCAGCACGGGCACGATGAGCCCGCGATCCGTCGAAACCGCGACCCCGAGGTCATAGTACTCGTGATACACAATGTCGCCACCCTCGATCGAGGCATTGACGACCGGGAAGCGCCGCAGTGCCTCGACACAGGCCTTGGCGAAAAAGGACATGAAACCGAGTCGCACACCGTGACGCTTCTCGAACGCGTCCTTGTAACGCGCGCGGAGCGCCATCAGCGCCTGCATGTCGATCTCGTTGAATGTCGTGAGGAGCGCCTGGGTTGCCTGCGCTTCGACGAGACGCTGTGCGATGCGCGCGCGGAGCCTCGACATCGGGACGCGCTGGTCCACGCGGGCGCCAGCCGCCGCCGGTTGCGCCGGCGCGGCTTCGAGGTGGTGAGCGACATCGCTCTTGGTGATGCGGCCGTCGCGGCCGCTGCCCGCGATCTCTCCGGCCGACAAACCGTTTTCCTCGACCAGACGCCTCGCGGCCGGCGAGAGCTTCCCGCCCGCCTCTTCCTTGCGGGCCGGCGGGGCGGTGGCCGCCGGCGATTCCTGTTTTTTCGCTTCGGCCGATTTCTTGGCTTCGCCCTTCGGCGCCGGCTTGGGCGCCGCGACCGCCGAGGCCTGCTCGTCGATGACGGCGAGCAGCTCTCCACTCGTCACAGTCATGCCGGCCGACTTGTCGAGCGACTTGATGACCCCGGACACCGGCGCCGGAACCTCGAGCACCACCTTGTCCGTCTCGAGGTCGGCGAGATTCTCGTCGCGGGCCACCGTTTCGCCGATCTTCTTGTGCCAGGCGACGAGCGTCGCATCGGCGACGGACTCCGGCAGTTGTGGCACCCGCACTTCGGTGGTCATGAGGCCTTCCTGGTCAGCGCTGCCGCGACCAGCGCCTCCTGTTCGCGCTGATGGATCGCATGAATCCCGGTGGCGGGCGCCGCGGCACTTTCACGCCCAGCGTACTGTAGCGTCTGGCTGGCTGCGAGCGGCGCCTGCAGGCGGTGACGGATCTGATACCAGGCGCCCTGATTCTGCGGTTCTTCCTGGCACCAGACGATTTCCTTTGCGCCCCCGTATCGGTCCAGGATCGCCTGGTAGTCCTCCGCGGGGAACGGATACAGCTCCTCGACGCGGATCAAGGCGACCTCGGTGTTTTTTTCAGCCCGCCGCCGTTCGAGCAGGTCGTAATACACCTTGCCGCTGCACAGCACGAGCCGTTTGGTTTTTTTAGACTCAATGGGATCCGCTTCGTCGATGATCGTCTGGAAGCGGCCTTCCGCGAGATCCGACATCGTCGAAGTCGAGAGCCTGTGTCGTAGCAGGCTCTTCGGAGTCATCACGATGAGCGGCTTTCGGAGCGCCCGCACCATTTGCCGGCGCAGCATGTGGAACATCTGGGCCGGCGTCGACGGCACGCAGACCTGGTGATTCATTTCGGCGGAAAGCTGGAGGAAGCGTTCGAGCCGCGCCGAGCTGTGCTCGGGCCCCTGCCCCTCGTAACCATGCGGCAGGAAGAGCGTTATGGCCGAAACGCGGCCCCACTTCGCCTCGCCCGAGGTGATGAACTGGTCGACGATTACCTGCGCGCCGTTCACGAAGTCACCGAACTGCGCCTCCCAGATCACCAACGTGTTCGGATCCGTCGTCGAAAAACCATACTCGAAGCCGAGCACCGCTTCTTCGGACAGCGTGGAATCGATCACGCGGAATCGCACCTTCTCACCCGCGATGTGTGCGAGTGGCACGTCCGTGCGCCCGGTCACCTGGTCGTGAAGCACCGAGTGGCGATGGAAAAACGTGCCGCGAGCCGTGTCCTGCCCTGTCAGGCGCACGTCGTAGCCGTCTTCCAGGAGCGTCGCGTAGGCCATGGTTTCGGCCGCGCCCCAGTCGAGCGGGAGCTCGTCCGCGTACATCCGCGCGCGGTCATCGACGATGCGCGCGACCCGCGGATGCAGCGTGAACCCGCTCGGCTGTTTCGTGAGCTTCTTCGCGAGCGCGTCGAGTCGCTTGCGATCGACACCCGTCGCGACATTCTCCGAGGAGTCCGCGTTGAGATGCCGGCTCCAATCGACCGTGAACCGGTTGCCGGTCGTCCCGGCGAACGCGCGCGCCTGCGGCCGATTCTCGTCAAGGCCGTTCCGGTAGTCCTCGATCATCTTTGCCGCCTGGCCTTCGGCCAGCAGCCCATCCTTTTCCAGGCGCTCGCCATAGATCTGGCGCGCGGTCGCATGCTTGCGGATCGCCTGGTACATCAAGGGCTGTGTCGCCGCCGGTTCATCGGCCTCGTTGTGGCCGTGGCGCCGGTAGCAGACGAGGTCGATGACAACATCCTTGTGAAACTTCATGCGATATTCGAGTGCAAGGCGCGCGACGAACACGACCGCCTCCGGGTCGTCGGCGTTCACGTGGAAGATCGGGGCCTCGATCATCTTGGCGACGTCGCTGCAATAGAGCGTCGAGCGGGCGTCGCTCGGTTCGCTGGTCGTAAACCCGACCTGGTTGTTGATTACGACATGCAGGGTCCCGCCGGTCGAAAATCCCCGCGCCTGCGAAAGTTGCAGAGTCTCCATAACGACGCCCTGGCCCGCGAAGGCGGCGTCGCCGTGGATCAGGAGCGGTACGACGGTCGCGCCTGCGGCATCACCGCGGCTTTCCTGTCGCGCACGGACCGAACCTTCGACCACGGCGTCGACGACCTCGAGATGAGAGGGGTTGAATGCGAGTACGACGTGAACATTGCCGCCGGCGGTGCGCAGATCCGCCGAGAAGCCCTTGTGATACTTGACGTCGCCGGATCCCTTCGAACTGTCGTGCTCGAACTTGCCCTCGAACTCCGAGAAAAGCATTGACGGCGACTTGCCGAGCACGTTCACCAGAACGTTCAGCCGGCCACGGTGGGCCATGCCGATCACGATCTCCTCCACACCGGAGGCGCCACAGCGCTGCACGAGATCGTCGAGCAAGGGGATCAGCGCGTCACTGCCTTCGAGCGAGAAGCGCTTCTGGCCGACGTACTTCGTGTGGAGATAGCGCTCGAGGCCTTCGGCGGCGGATAGTTGCCACAGGAGGCTCAGCCGCTCTTCGCTGGTGAAGCGGTGATGCAGCCGCCCATCCTGGAAGCGATCCTGGAGCCAGAGCCGTTCATCACTCGTCGAGACATGCGCGAACTCCGCCCCGATGCGTCCGGTGTAGATGTGCCGGAGCTGCTTCAGGATCTCCGACAGCCGCATCTGCTTTTCGACACCGCTGGTACGGCTTCCCGTATGGAACTCTGTATTCATGTCGGCTTCGATCAGCCCGACGTAAGCTGGATCGAGAACCCTTGGCATCGGCCGCTGCATCAGGCCGAGCGGGTCGATGTCCGCGATCAGGTGGCCGCGGTTTGCGTAGAACTGGATGAGGCGAGAAACGGACGACTGTTTTTCGCCGTCGACGCTCGACGTGGCAAATGCAGGTCTAAATGAGGCCGCCGGGGCTGCCGACAACGCAGTTCGCGGGCCTGGCGGACGCGGCGCAGGCCGCGTGGCGGGGCCGAACTGACCAAAGAATTCGCGCCATTCCGGCGTGAGGCTCGCGGGATCGGTCAGAAACCGATCGTACTGTTCCTCAAGGTAAGGCGCCTGCGCGCTTGAGAACGGGCTCGACTCGTAGAGTTCCCTCAGTGATCGGCTCATGGTCCCTGCAATTATACCGGACCGCTCGGGTGCCCAAGGAAAGAGCTTTTGGCGTCAATCGCGTCGCAACGGGCGCAATGGGCGCAATGGGCGCAATGGGCGCAATGGGCGCAATGGTACGCGCTTGGTCGCAGTGTTTGGCATGCGCGCTTCTTGCGCCCGGGCCGGACGCGGTCGGGTGTCGCCGTGCCTATTCTCGTGTGAACTCTACGATTGCCTACAGACCTAGTGGCCGTACGTTTTCATGCATTGCGACGAGACCACGGCTTCGTTTCCGTCCGGACGTCACTCGGGTGCTGCGGGTCCGCAGCGAAAACTGGCAACCGCAGCAGCCGTAAAATTGAGTGTGTCCCGATTGTTCTCGATACCTTTGCCGACCCTTTCAACACAGTGAGTAATTGCTCGGTCCGGAATTGACCAATACGCGATGCGCTCGCATTCAACGCAGCTGGTCCCGGTCTCTGAATCGCATACGCGGCAAGTACTTCTCTGCGCCATGATGGTCATCCATCGTTCGCAATTACCCTCCGGGGTCTGATCAACGTGGCCGTGACTGCTGTCTGGAAACGCGCCGCCAATGGAAGGAAGATTGTGTTGCGCCCCCATCACGTGCCCGAGCTCATGCGCGAATGTGTCCTCTGAAGTCAAGAATCCTCCGACATCGCCGACAGCGAATGCATACGCTTCGAACGAGTTGCGAAAGTTGTCATGATCCATTCCATCCGCAAGGCCACTTGAGCAGGCGTTTGGCGTTGTTGGATTCGCCAGTACACATGTCCTCGCAGCCGATGTGCTCGTGATGAGAACCACGACATCCGCTTTGAATTCATTTCGCCATTCGTGGACTTCATCACCGGTGGCGAGGACGACGAGTGCCAATCGATTGCCTAAACGATCGCAAACGACGTACGCCAGGAGGCCGGCCATGGCGTACGCCTGAACCGCGATCGTCGACAGAGTCGGCGTGACGAGCCCCTCCTCCTAGAAGCCATGAAGGGGTCGACCCGTCGACCGGATTCCGCCACGAGCGGGAACGGCGCGGAACCCAGCACGGCATTCGCAATCGCCGGGCTCAGATTGACCAGTGTCTCCTGGTCATCACTGAGCTCCACCTTCTGTGCAATGACCACGCGAGTCCTGGACGCGGCGGAGGCGAACCTGTTGTCTTGCCAGGCATTCAGATCCCCGCCCGCGCCCGGTTGCGGCGGCCGCTCCCGGAACAGGACATCGAACGCAACGAGCGCCGCCCCGGCATCGACGAGTTGGCTCAAGAGGCGCGCATGCAGGCATCGCGGCCACCGCGAGGGCATGGTCGGCAGGCTGACATGAGTCGCAGGCTGCGCCCCGAATCGAGGATCCTCGCATCGGTGGAAACGCTCCGCATCGCGCGGGAGCGAGATCGCATTGGCCGCGTGCTGATTCATCAGGACCAGGATCTCCTGATCCGGCGGCTGGATCGGACCGCGCAGCTTGAAGAGCCACGACAATCCGACCTGCTGTTCGAGTGCGCGAACCGGGAGAATCGCAAGGATCGCGGCGCATAGGGCACCGACCGCGATGCCAGACGCAACCGCAAACAATCGCGCTTTCATGACGCGCCCGGATCATGCCCGACCCGTCGGGCCGGTGTCATCTTCGGACTTGTGTCTGGTCGTTGACAGAACGACGGCGCGACTGCGCTCACCATCACTCCCGCATCGGATCACTAACTTCAGGAGAACGGTCATGAGTAACGGAATGTCTCCCCGCACCAGGCACATCGTGTCCGGCCTGGCGGCGGTCGCAACGGTAACTTTGCTGATGTCCACGCTGGTCAATTCCTTCGACTCGCGGCTGTTGCAGGACCAGAGCGCGTCCGCCCCGGTCAGCGCGGTCACTGCCGCTGTTCGCCGGAACGCACTCGTCCGCAGGGTCTGACATGGGTCGAGACGGCGCTCGGTCGATTCTGGCCGGGCGCCCTTTTTAGGGCGGGAGCCGAGGAAACATCAATGAGCGACGGACAGCGGCTGAGCGGATTTGAGCGGTGCCTGACGCTTTTCACTCGCGTGCAGCCCGGTGAAGGGCGCTGCGTCGGCATCCTGAGTCTCCAGGCTTTCACCCTGATGTTCGCGTACTACCTGATTCGCCCGGTCCGCGAGGCGCTGATCCTCACGGAAGGCACGGCCGAGCTCAGGAGCTATGCCGTCGGCGTGCAGGCACTGCTCCTGATATTGCTCATCCCACTGTATTCGCTGCTGGTTCGCCGGGTGGCCTCGAACCGCGTGTTCCAGTTCGTCATCGCCTTCTTTGCGCTCAACCTGGTCGTGTTCTTCCTGGCGGGACAGGCGGGCTGGCGTTTCAGTTTCGTGTTCTTCGTTTGGGCCAGCATTTTCGCCGTGATGGCCGTCGCCCAGTTCTGGGCATTCGCCACTGATTTGTTCGAAGTCCACTGCGGCACCCGGCTATTCGGTGTCATCGCCGTCGGCGTTGCCGGCGGTGCCTGGGTCGGTGCCAGCGCGGCGGCAGCCGGTTTCGAAGTGATCGGCCCATACGGGCTCATGCTCGCGTCCGCCGGCGTATTGTGCTTCGCCATCTATCTGAGCGAACGCGCCCGCCGATCCGTTCCGGCCGCGTCCCGCAGTCCGCAGCCTGACTTGGCACGCGCCTCGCAGCAGAAAAACGACTTTGCCGGACGTTGGCTCGGCGGGCTCGCGGTGATTGGCCGCAGCCGTTACCTCATCGGGATCGCCGCCCTCGTCGTGTTGCTGAACTGGATTACTTCAACAGGCGACTTCGTGCTGTCGAGCTGGCTGGTCGATGTCGCGCGCGAACAGGCGCCACAGGACCCCGGCGCGTTCATCGGCAAATTCATGGGCAGGTACTGTTCAACGATTGCGCTGGTCGGCTTCTTGATCCAGTTGCTGCTGGTTTCGCGCATCATCAATGCGGCGGGGCTCGCGCGCGCGTTGATGATCACGCCGGTCGCGTTTCTTGCCGGCTATTTCGTGATCGGCATCCTGCCGGTATTCGCACTACTCCAGTCGGCGTTGATCGTCCAGAAAAGTCTCGACTACTCATTGCTTAACACGGCGCGAAGTGCGCTGCTGCTTCCGACAAGTCGCGAGGAGAAGTACCAGGCGAAGACCGCCATCGATACCCTCTTCTATCGCCTGGGAGACCTGCTTTCGACATTGGGCGTGTTCGTCGGCCTGCGGATCTTCAACGACGCGCGGCTTCATTTCGTGTGGCTGATTGTGCTGCTGAGTGCCACGATGATCCTCGTCGCCTGGCTCATTGGCCGGGAATACTCGCGGCGTTACGGCGTGGGCGGCGAGTCCTCACGGAGTGGCGGCTTGCCGATCGGCGGCAGGAACGCTGCCCTGGCTCAATAGCTGGTCGCGGCGTTTCAGCAAAGCATCGATCTGTTTTCGATGCAGGTAGGGCCCGAGCTCTGCTTGCAGCGTTTCACGATCGAGTGCCGCCAGGCGCTTGGCAAGCGCCGGTGGCACCTGGACCCCGCCCTTGTACAGCAGCACCGGCATCTTCGAGTGGGTCGGGAACGCGCGCGAATGATCGATGAGCACGAGCATCCAGTCCTTGGTGAAGAGCGCATTCTCCTGCGTGCGGTCAGTGTTGTGGATCAGGACGTCGAAGACGTTCATGAGGTTGTATTGCGGGTTCGTCTCGCACCAGCCCGAAGGCTGCAGCTTCTGTTCCAGCATCTGGCGGAGACTGATCGAATCGTCCACCCAGAACTGCAGGACGCCGCGGCGCTTGTCGATGGTTCGCGAAACGGTGACCGGTACCATGTCGAGTCCGATCAGACGGTCCAGCTTGTAGGCCGCGACCTCGTACTCGAAACGATCCGCCTCGTTCATCGCCTGGGTGCGGTTGCTGATGCCGAAGTCGGTGGACAGGCGCTTGAAGACGGCGCGCAGTTCGATGCCGTCCTTCCGCAAAGTCACGCGTTGCGGTTCCGTGATGCCGGCATCGAGTTCCTCGACCGACACGACTTCGGCTTCAGCAAGCCACCGCTCGAGCGCATCGTCATCCAGCCCCCGCGGTCGCGGACCGACGGCGCGGCGTGGCGCGTCTGGCTGGAGTCGCTCCCCCGGTCGATCGACATAGACGACGCTCCAGGTATCGTTCTCGAAGACGAACGCGGCCGGCGCACCCTGGTAGACCGACTCCAGCATCCCGGTGTCGAGCAGGATGACGCGACCATCGAAGCGGTTGAGGACGCGTCCCGTCGGTGAAACCGTATGGCCCTCGACCACGCGCTTGACGTCGAGCCTTGCGAGCGCCGCTTCGAGGTTCTCCGCCTCGGCATGCGGGTAGCACAACGCCTGGCCGCGAAACCAGGTCGGGCCCGTCGGTGTGAACAGTTCGATGTGTTGCAGTGTGTCCAGCGACTTTGAAGTTTCTTCCGCGCCGGCCGCGGCCACGGTTGCGGGCTGTTCCAGAAAAGCGATTGGCCGCGCAAAGCCGAGATCCGTCTCGATCCCCTGCCAAGTCTTGAGGTACTCCCTCAGTTGCGAATGAAGGGTCTGATTAGTGACTTCGAGCCCCAGTCGCGCGACCATCGGCGGCAAGCCTGCGTGCACGAATGCGGTGTCATTGATCACGATCAGGAATGGTTTCCCGGACAACCATCGGCCGTAGTGACCCGTCGGCGAAAACGCTTGCCGATGCGCGAAGTATCCTGCGGGGTACGCCGCATCGAACTCCGCACGCAGTGCGACGGGATCCTTGACGAAAACGCGTTGCCAGGCTTCCGCCTGGAGTTTCGAATCCGCGTCACCGGCAAAAGCCGCATATTCCGATGCGCTGACGTACCGGAGGTCACCGACGATATTCATGACCTCGTGATTGCCGAGCAGCACGTGGACCGCGCCGCCGTCCTGCTGCGCCTCCGCCTCGAGGCGCATCAGCAGATCCATGACCTTACGCGACTCCGGCCCGCGATCCAGTAGATCGCCCAGGCCCACTAAATGAGTGTCGCGCCCGGTCCAGCGCAGCGAACCGTCGATGACCTTTGCCTCACGCAACGCCGACACGAGTTGCGGAAAGGCGCCGTGAACGTCCGCGAAGACGACGACGCGCCCCACGCCTTCGAAGCGATAGTCCGAGTCGGAACCCGCGGCGGCACCCGCGAGGAGGAACAGCGAGGCGGCAATCAGTAGGCGGCGCATGAGGCGTATCATCGGTCTTTCGAGAAACGCGCACCACCGGGAAACCTGGGATGACGACTCTCGCGGGCAAGATGATGCTGCAACGGAGTCCGCTTTTTCGCGGATTGCCGCCCGAGGCCCTCGAGCGCATCGCCGCGCTCGCCGTCCAGCGAAGCTTCCGCGCCGGCGAAATCGTGTTCAGCCGGGGCGATCCCGGAGACGCCCTCTATGCGGTCGTCTCTGGCAAGATCCGGATCAGCGCCGGGGCGGCCGACGGTCGCGAGATTTCCCTGAACATCATGGAGCCGGGCGATACCTTCGGCGAGATCGCGCTGCTGGACGGCGGAACGCGCACGGCGACCGCGACCGCGAGCGCGCCTTCCGAACTGATTTCAATACGACGCGATCAATTCACCGCCTTGCTCGAGCGCGAACCGCGCGTCGCGCTCGAGTTGCTGCGCCTCTGCGGCGAGCGGCTGCGCTGGACCAGTGGGCTCGTGGAAGATGCCGCGCTCCTCAACGCCTCGGCGCGTCTCGCGAAGCGTTTGCTGGGCTTGGGCCAGCTGCACGGTCAGCGCACGCCCGCGGGCATGACCCTCAGCATTTCCCAGGAGGACCTGGCGACCTTTCTCGGCGTGTCGCGCCAGGTCGTAAACCAGTATCTCCAGGGCTGGAAGGCCAGCGGCTGGGTCGAATTGGGCCGTGGAAGCGTCACCGTACGCGATGAAGCCGCGATCAGAAACGTAGCGCAGGAGAACTGATCTCTACCTGCGCTCGATGATGATGATGGGATCCTCCGGTTCGGATCCGGAAAGCGTGGCGGTGTACTTGAAGGTCTCCGGCGCATAGGTCGGGCAGATACTGAAGGCTCTGCGTCTTTCCTCGGGAGTCACCGTAAATGTGTCGATTCCCTCATCCCCGCAGCAAAGCGCATTCCCGTCCTTGGGTTCAGTCTGGATGGAAACCCGCAGTGTCTTGCTCGGATGATCATTGAAGAACTCGACTTCGTCGTCGGGACCTACTCCGAATTTCGATACCGTCTTGCCACAGTGGTCGTCCACGTGGATGTGAAGCTTGGCCATCGTCGCACTCCCAGTTTCTAGAGCCTTGTCCGAATCTCACCCAACTCCGGCGCGGCCCGTATCAGGTTCTCCGGGTATCCCAGTTCCCGCGCGCGCCTGACGTGCTTCAGTGCCTTCGACGCGTCACCCAGACCGAGCTCGGCAAGCGCCACGTAGTAGTTCACGCTGGAGTCGCCTTCGCCCTCCACCAGCGCGATGTCGATGCAGCGTCGGGCACGCTTCTCCTCGCCTAGGCGCGTCAGATAATACGCCGCCTGCGCCTGATTGACAGCGTGTTGCGGATTCACCGCCAGTTCGCCGTCGACCAATTCGAGCGCGCGCCGGTAAGTCTGCTCTGCCTCGTCTGCGCGCGAGTCAAACAGAAGCGCATCCGCGAGATTTCCCCACAAGCGA
>Ga0163150_10009123_pt1 | contig 11068 bp, 11 predicted proteins | sample OliLakLV19P2IB_FD_148628 | JGI IMG/M metagenome (GOLD analysis project Ga0163150, IMG submission 148628) | Freshwater microbial mat bacterial communities from Lake Vanda, McMurdo Dry Valleys, Antarctica - Oligotrophic Lake LV.19.P2.IB | ecosystem: Environmental > Aquatic > Freshwater > Lake >...
ACTCTAAATAAGCCGCCATGCCTCTCGGAAAAATCCAGACTCAGATCGTTGGCCGCCTAGCGGAAATGGGCCGCCTGACCGACGCCCAGCGCGACACCCTCGTGCACCACCCCGACGATCTCAACGGCGACGCGTTGGACAAGCTGCTGATCGGCGAATACCGCGTCACCCCGTTCCAGATCTTTGTGGCGCGCGCCCGCGCCGTGGGCATGGCGCCGTTCAACGTCGCCCGCTGGCGGGTGAACGCGCAGACGTTTGAGCGCATCCCTCAGGAGTTCTGTCAGGAGCACTTGGTGCTTCCGGTCGGGCAGGTTGGCGAGACGCTGCTGGTCGCGTTTTCCAATCCCTTCGAGGTCTCCATCCCGGCGAAAATCCAGGAGATGACCGGCATGAAGGTGGCCCGTCTCCTCGGCCGCGAGAAGGACATCAAGGAAAAGTTCGCCAAGGAAAACCAACCGTCCGCCGGCTTTGAAGACGTGGTCAAGCAGATCGGCGCCGAGTTCGGCAACCTCGCCGAGGTGATCGAGGATAATAATTCCGCCGAGGACTCCGGCCCCATCATCCAGCTCTCTAATCGCATTATCGAGGACGCGTATTTCGCGGGCACCTCCGACATTCACATCGAGCCGGGCGAACACGAAATCGTTGTCCGCTACCGGATCGACGGCATCTGTCAGGAGAAGCTGCGCCTTCCCGCCAAGGTGGGCCCGTCACTCGTCGCGCGCCTCAAGATCATGTGCAACCTCGACATTTCCGAGCGCCGGTTGCCCCAGGATGGTCGTATCGTTTTCAAGCAATACACGAAGAAGGGCATTGACATCGACCTTCGCGTCTCCACCGCGCCGCTTAATCACGGCGAAGGCGTGGTCATGCGTATCCTCGACAAGCAGAAGTCCACGCTGCCGATGACGGCGCTTGGTTTCTCCGAAGAAAACCTCGCCAAATACCGCGACGTGATCCGCCAGCCCTACGGCATGATCCTCCACTGCGGTCCGACCGGCTCCGGTAAGTCGATGACCCTTTATTCCGCGCTCAACGAAATCAACTCGCCCGAGCTCGTCATCCGCACCGCCGAGGACCCGATCGAATACACGCTCGCCGGCATCAATCAGATGCAGATGCACCGGCAGATCGGCCTCACGTTTGCGAGCGCGTTGCGCGCCTTCCTCCGTCAGGACCCGGACATCATTCTGGTGGGCGAAATTCGTGACAAAGAGACCGCCAACATCTCCGTCGAGGCGGCGCTCACAGGTCACTTGTTGATCTCGACGCTGCACACCAACGACGCCCCGAGCACGATCGCCCGTCTCACTGACATGGGTATCGAGCCGTTCATGATCTCATCCTCGCTGCTGTGCGTGTGTGCCCAGCGCCTCATGCGCCGCGTGTGCAAGACCTGCAAAGTGCAGACCGAGCCCAGCCCGCGCGAAAAAGAGCTCCTGGAGAAAGCCCTCGGCTGGAGCGGCCCGATTTACAAGGCCGCGCCGAAAGGCTGCCCCAAGTGTGGCGGCAACGGCTACAAGGGCCGAGTCGGTATTCATGAATTGATGATCACCACCGAGGAATTGATCGCAGGCATCAACAAGGGGATGGAGACTGCCGAGCTCAAAAAAATCTGCATGCGCCACGGCATGAAGACCCTTCACCAGGATTCGATGCTCAAGGTCAAAGACGGCCTGACTACCATCGAAGAAGCCATTTCCAACGTCCCGCCCGACCTCTGATTTTTCCATATGAAGCGTATCTTAATCGTTCTGATTGGTGCCGTCGCGCTGGTGGTCTCCGGTTGTTCCAAAGAGCCCAAGGAATACCCGACCGCCGTGACCGCCGAGGCGGCGTCGTTGATTGGCGAGGCGCAATTCGCGATGCAGATCCGCGAGTTCCCGCGCGCCGAGGATTTGATCCAGCGAGCACTCAAGCTGCGCGAGGATATGCCCGAGTATTGGGTATCGCTCGGCATGGCGCGCATCCGCCAGGATAACTCGTCCGGCGCGCGCAAAGCGTATGAGCAAGCGATCAAGCTGCACCTTGCTCGTTACAAGAAGCTCAAGGAGCCGTCTGACTTGATGCAGCAAGCCTTCGTGACTGCCTTGCTGGGAAAGAACGACGAAGCACTTAAGATCCTGGAAAAGGCATTAAAGACTCACCCCGACAGTGAAGTCGTGAAAAAGATGGCTGACCCCCGCGGCCTGCCGCGCACGTTTAAGACGCCCGAATTCAAAGCGCTCGCGCTTTAAGGTGTAGCAACGCCCATGTCGGGCGTTCTCATATCAATCGCTGGATGGTATCAGGCTTTTGCCAAAACGTAGCCGCGAGCTCCAGCGAGTGGTGGCTCGTTCGGGTCGCTGGAGCTCCCCGCTGCGTCTGAAGTCCACAACATACAGACGTTAATATCAGCGAGATCGATGGCTCATGATCTATCCCTGCGGCCAACGCGGCCGTGGGTGTGCACCGCAGGCTACCGTCCGCCGTGCGCTTGGCGTTGCGCGAGGAGTGCGGCGCCGACCACTTTGGAAAGATTCCCGAGCGAGGCGGGGACGATGCGCAAGGCCCGCCGCTGGGCGGGGAACAGGTAGGGCAGGGCGGTCTGGAGGACCTCATCCAAAAAGCCCTGACGGAAACTCTCCGTGGTGTGTTCGGGGTCCAAGAGGTCGCCGCCCACCACCACGACTTTGGGGTCGAGCGCCAGCGCTAGGTTGGCGATGTGGTAGCCGAGGGCCTTGGATTGAAGGCGGAAGATTTTGAGCGCCAGCCCGTCGCCTTTTTGGGCGAGGCCGCGCAAGGCCAGCGCCCGGCCATCGGGCGGGAGCGGTGAACGGGTCAACTCATGGCCGCGGTGCTCGGGCAGTAGGTGCTTCAAATACTGCGGCAGTCCGGAAAGGGTGGTGTAGGGCTCGATGCAGGCCCAGTCGCGTCCGCAGCCGCAGCTGAAGGCGGGCAGATTGAGCATGTGCAAGGGCGCGGGCATGTGGGCCGCTTCCATGCCCGCAAAATTATCCCCCGCCAGCGCTTGGCCGCGGGCGTCGATGAAGGCGGTGCCCAGGCCTCGATCCAACGAGAGCATCAGGACGGAGCAGGCCTGTTTGCGCTGGATGAGCGCGGCTTCGGCAAGCCCGCCGAGGTTGCCGTCATTCGCGGTGGCGACGAACACGTTATGCCCTGCTTCGGCGGCGATGGCGTGGCGGCAATCGGCGAGGAAATCCCAGCCCTCGAAGACGGAGGGAAGATTGGCCGAGAAATCGAGCACGCCCTCGGACCGGAACGGACCGGGCAGGGCCAGCCCCACCCCACCGACTTCGGCCCAGGTGCGGCCGTGATCGCGTGCGTCCAGACTTTAACGAACGCGGAGGTGCCGGCTTGCGGGTTGATGGGCCAGGTCTGCAACTGCTTTTCCAGAAGCGACGCATCAGCCCGGATGCCTCCGACTTTCGCGGAGTTGGTGCCGGAATCGATGCCGAGATAAATTTTATCCATTGGGTCGGAGGGCGGTGCTGCAAAGGGGGCGAGGCAAGTCCCCATCATGGCAGGGGAGGGGAGGCCTCGTCTATGCCAATTTTTTATCGGCCGAGGAGGCGCCTGCGTTACAGGTAAACCGCGCCACCCAAGAGGCGTTCTCCTTCGTAAAAAGCGAGGATCTGGCCGCTGGCTAGCCCGCGTTGCGGGGTGTCGAAACGCACCCGGGCGGTGGCGCCGTCGCCTTCGGGGATAAACTCAATCGGCGTGCGCGCATCGCGGTAGCGCACGCGACCTTCGAGCCGGCGCGGCGCAGTCACCGGCGTTGCGTTCCATTGGAGCGAATGCACGCGGACTTCGGTCTGAAACAGACCGGGCGCGTCGGCCGCGTCGAAGGCGACGAGCAGGGCGTTGTCCTCGGCGCGTTTGCCCACGACGACGTAGGCTTGGTTGTCGGTGTTGGAGGGCACGCCGATGCCCTTGCGCTGGCCGAGGGTATAGTAGTGTAGGCCGGGGTGTTGGCCGAGGGGTTTACCATCCGTGGCGCGGATGATCGGGCCGGGTTGATCGGGCACGTATTGGCGAAGGAAATCCTGCATCTTCACTTCGCCGATGAAGCAGATGCCCTGGCTGTCTTTCTTGGCGGCGGTGAGGAGTCCGGCTTCGGCCGCGAGACGGCGCAATTCGGGCTTCGGCAGGTGGCCGATGGGGAAACGCGCGTCGGCGAGTTGTTCCTGCGAGAGCAGGGTGAGAAAGTAGGACTGATCCTTGTTTTTATCGACCCCTTCGAGGAGTGCGAAGCGGCCCTTTCCACCCGATCCAGAGTAACCTATTGGGTTACTCTGGATCGGGGTTTGCCTGGTGATCGAACCATCAGAGTAACCCAATAGGTTACTCTGTTCGGGGGAGCTTGCTTGCTCCTGCGGAAGTTCGATGCGGCGGGCGTAGTGGCCGGTGGCGACTGCGCCGAAGCCGTGATCGCGCGCCCATTGGCGGAAGACTCCGAACTTGATCTCCCGATTGCACATGATGTCGGGGTTGGGCGTGAGGCCGCGTTTGTAACCATCCAGCAAATACGCAACGACCCGTTCGCGGTAGTCCTGCATGAGGTTGACCACGCGGAACTCGATGCCGAGCCGGTCGCAGACCGCGCGGGCGTCCTCGATGTCCTGCATCCAAGGGCAGTGGCCGATGACGTTGTCCTCGTTGATCCAGTTCTTCATGTAGGCGCCGACGAGCTCGTGCCCCTGCTGCTTGAGCAGGAGCGCGGCGACGGAGCTGTCGACTCCGCCGGACATGGCGACGAGGATCTTTTGGGATGCGGACACGATGCATGACGACGTGGCTGCGGCGGGCCGTTTGTCAACCATGCGCGTGCCTGCGGTGTTCGCCGCGACACTCCGATCTTGACGGGACCGGGCTCCCGTTCGCCGAGACGGATTTTGAAGCGCGCTAATGGAGCGCGCGGCCACCTCGTCGGGCTTGTGCGGCTCGCGCACTTCTAACACCGCGAAGTCGGCTTGCAGACGCTGGATTGAAACGTGGGAGCGAGCTTGCTCGCGATTCCGACTCTCGCGAGCAAGCTCGCTCCCACGAAATCAGGCTGCCCGTGTGCGCCTACCGTGGAGAGCGGGTGAACCCCAGCTTGCCCAAGGTGCGTGCGATCACCCCGGGAGGTTTGGGGCGAAGCGACAGCGGCAACTGGTCAAGGTGTTCCCGGCGGATGGCGTTGGCGAGAGGCGTGACGCCTTCGTAGTTGCGCGTGGCCAGCACCTCGGCGGTGAGCAGCCCGGGGGGGATTTGGTTGAGGTGCCCTTCATGCGCGGCGGCGTGCAGCGGGGTGTCGCCGTGATCGTTGCGGGTGAGCAGCAGGTCGACGGTAAGGCTCGCGGGAGGGAGTTGGTTCAGCTGACCGGTTTCTGCGGCGGCATGGATCACCGTGTAGCCGGCCTTGCTTTGCAGAATAAGGTTTTCGGGGGTCAGCACCTCAGCCGGAAGTTGCCCCAGGTGGCTGGCGATGGCGGCGGCGTGGAGCACCGTGTCGCCGGCGTGCGTGGTGAGCAGCAAGGCGGCGCGGGTGAGGAGGGGCTTGGGGATCTGGTGAATGTGGCCGTTAAGTGCGGCAACATGGAGCACGGTTTCCCCGCTTACGTTGCGCTCGGCGAGCAGTTGGCTGGTCAGTGCGGAAGCAGGCAGTCGATCCAGAGTGCCATTCTCCGCGGCCTCGTGGACGAGCGTGTTTCCCAGATCGGTGCGCAGGAGCAGTAGCTCCCGGTCGAGCGAGCCCACTGCGCTGGTCAATTGATCGAGATAACCACCCGCAGCGGCGGTGTGAAGCGGGGTATAGCCCGAGTTGCTGCGGATGAGGAAGTGGCTGCGCGAAAGCAGGCCCTCGGGCAGTTGATAAAAGTGGCCACCCTGAGTGAGGTGATGAAGGGGGGTGTAGCCGGAGTCGTTTTTGATGCAGAGCAGTGCGGGGTTAAGCCCCGATAAATCCCGCAGTCGACCGTAGCGGGCGGCCGCGTGCACGGCGGTGTTGCCAGAGCGATTTCGCACGGAGAGCTCTTCGGCGGTCAAGGCAAGGGCGGACTCACGGGGGAGGGTGCCGTCACGCAAAGTCGCGAGCAGCGCATCAATATCCATAAGCGGCAGCGAAACCGGTGGGGCATGGGGGAGCAAAACTAAAAGGACTCCGCCTGCTCCGATGCGTCGTGCCACGGTCCGCGGCATGGCCAATTGGAGGCCCGACGAGATCGTCGGGTCGGTTAGGGGTGCGTGACCCGCACAAGCCCGACGAGGTCGTCGGGTCTCCACACTACCCACGGGGAAACCTAACGGAGTAGTGCCGAGGCAATCCGATAAAGATGAAACAATCAGCCTCGCAACGGCTTTTGGTTTGCGTTGAAGGAGGGCGCGCTCAATTTGACTCCAATCGATATGACTAGAGACGAAAGTAGCCCCGCAGCTCAAGTGGTAGTGGCGCGTGAAGCGATCTTGGTGGTGGATGATGAGCGGCCCTTGCTGGAGGTGTTTGCGGAGGCGTTGGGCACGAGTTTCGACGTGACCACGGCGACGTCGGCGCGGGAGGCGGAGTTCATCCTGCGCAAAAAAGAGTTTAAAGTGGTCGTGGCTGATCACCTGATGCCCGGAGGCAACGGCATGAGTTTTCTGGTCCGGGCACGGGAGGAATACCCGCACATGCAACGCATCCTGGTGACCGGTTACATGAAGCCCGAGATGCTGCTGCGCAGCGTGAATGAAGCGGCGTTGTTCCGGTATCTCCTCAAGCCGGTTTCGATGATGGAGCTGGTGACGGTGGTGTCGGACGCGGCGAAGCTTCACGATGCCTTGCTCAAGGTGGCGTCGGAAGACGCCTCGTAGAAAAGTGGCACAGGCATTCCTGTCTGTGTGCTTTGTCTGAATGATCCTCACAGGCAGAAATGCCTGTGCCACTTGGCCGACCCTATTTTTGGTGCCCCGACCACAGCGTCGGGTCTGATGTTTGGGAGAGTCGCGCACGGGAATTCCCATGATTTTGGCATCAGGTGAAGCGGAGGCCCCATGGAGTCCCCTGATTACGGATTCTCTCTTTTCCGTAAGTAGCCACTTTTACGTTGAAGAACCTAGGGGGATGAATTGGGATGGCATCCAACCCCTATGTCTATCCTTGCACGACCCCCCGTGCGTGAGGCCCGCCTGAACGTCCGTCAGGTTGGCGAACGCGCTTTCACGCTGATTGAGTTGCTGACGGTGATTGCAATCATCGCGATTCTGGCGGCGATCACGTTTGGGGTGGTGAAAGGCGTTAACGAGCGAGCGGCGATTGGGAGGGCTAAGACGGAATTGGCCGTCCTATCGCAAGCCCTTGAGGCTTACAAAATGCAATACGGGGACTATCCCTGGGGAACAAGCAGCACGACCTCAAATGGGGCAGCCCTTTATGCTGCATTAAATGGAAAGGCAGGACCCAAGGGAGCAGCTATCAGCAATGGTAAGAAATTTATTGAACTGAGTAAGTTGTCGGCAGTCACCTCTGCGGGCGTCCCCCCTACCGATTTTGATGCATCTGGAAACTATCTAGAGGATCCTTGGGGGCGTCAATATAGTTATTTCTACAAGGTAAACCCCGGGACTGCTTGGGTTGCACCTTCATACGTCTTGTATTCGACTGGGCCAACAATGTCTCCCACCGGAACTACGGAGCCGAACAGTGCAATACCGTCTGCGGCCGGAGTGGTCCTCTATACAGATACCAGCAATCTGGATAATATTTACGCTAATCGTTAATTATGAATTTTAATAAAACCAAAGCGTTTACGCTTATCGAACTTCTCACCGTAATTGCGATTATCGGTATCCTCGCGGCGATCATTATCCCTACAGTAGGCTCGGTGAAAACCAGTGCAAATAAATCCAAGACAAAGGCCCAGTTTAGTCAATGGGCGGTTTCTATGGGATTATTCAAGCAAGAATATGGTTACTATCCATCGATAGGCACTAGTAACAAGGTGGATCCCGACAAGTTTTTTGCAGCTCTGACTGGAAGAACCTACTCCAACGGGACCCCTTCTGATTTAGTCGGTAATACGCGGCGTTTATCATTTTATTCGCCATCGGATTCTGAGGTCACCTCTGCAACGAGTGGAGACGCGACAAACGGCTTGCTTAAGGATGCATTTGGGAATACTGACATCGCGGTTTTTGTTGATTCGAATAACGACGGAATTGTTAATACATCCGACAGTCCTGCGCTTTCACTTCAATCAGTTACACCCCTTGGGGGTTCTGCAGTCTCCCCTTCCAGCACTGTTTTCACGGCATCAACGGGTGTGCGCGCCGGGGTGATATTTTATTCTGCCGGTAAGGGGGCTCAACCCGACATTGTATACAGCTGGTAATGAAAACAAAAGACGCTAACAGATCCTCCGCGTATTTCCCGCGCACAGCCTATAGGATCAAGGGCTTCACTCTTATTGAGCTGTTGGTGGTTATCGGTCTTATCGCAGTCTTGGCTGCTGGTATCGGCTTATCCATGCGAGGAGGAAATCCGTCTTCTGCACTCCGCGCAGGACAAAACTCGTTGGTCGGGCTCCTATCCAGCGCACGCGGACAGGCTGCTCTAAGCCAGGCCGATGCGATGATTGTTGTCGATGTCACTAGCGGGAGCCAAGAGGCCCTCCGGTCTTTACAGGTGGTCGTCAGCACGGGGACTGACAGGTGGCGTCCGGTGGGAGCACCCGTCCTCCTGCCTGAAGGGATCTATGTTGTTCCGTCTATCGGTTCAACCACACCTGTTACGCTGATAGGACCTTGGACAAACAAGCGTCGTTCCAGTGGGTTTATTTCGGCAGGAGCTGAGACTTTAACGGAGCGCGATGTGGATGCCACTTATACCATTCCTAAGAGCAATGCGTTTGTTGGTCGAACTTACATGAAATTTCAAACGTTCAGCTCTCTTGGAACCACGGGCGGTGCTGGTGTTTTGCTGGTAACCTCAGGTCGTCGCACAAGCGAAACTATAATTACTTTAGATAACCCTGAATTTGTAAGAGGGGTGCTTTTAAGCCGTTACGGTGTTCCCACATTCCTAAACGAAACGGACTCTCTAGATAAATTGTAATATTTTATGTTACCCCCTTTTCTTATGAATAAGCCCAGTGGGAAGCGGCTGATTGGTAGGACCACAGGCTTCTCCTTGATCGAGGTCGTAGTGGCGGTGGGAATTTTTGCCTTGGCCATTGTCGGCGTGATCGGGCTCTTGGTTCCAACGAGCAAAAACATTTCCGATGTCGCCGATTCCGATTCTGCGTCCCGTGCGATTTCCGCAATTCAGTCGGGCTTGCAGAGCAGTGGGTTCACCACCGTGCAAGGAAATCTAGCCAAGACGTTTTATGCGAGCCGGAATGGGGATAAAGTAGGTGCCTCGGACGCGGCGATCTGGTCTACAACGGGCGTGACGAATCAAGACAAGTTCTTTGAATTTACCCTTGTTCGCAACGATACGCTGTCGCCTGCGTCTGCTGATCCCACTGCCGGATTCCTAGCGTTCACTATTGTATTAAAATGGCCCGCTTTCGTTCCGAGCGCTAACGGCACTGGCACGGCCGTTGATCCATCCCAGAAAAGCGTGATGGTCATTCCTGCCGCGATTACCCGATGAGCCTTAAACCCGTTAGCAAGCATTCTTACATTTCTGGACCGTTGGCCCGGAAACGAGCCTTCACTCTTATTGAGTTACTTGTCGCTGTGGGGGTGACCGCACTCCTTGTTAGCCTTATGCTCGGTATTGTGGTCAATATCACCAAGGCTTGGAATCGGTCATCCGGCAGCCTCGAAAGCGGAAATCAAGCCCGTCTGGTTCTGGATCAGATGACGAATGATCTCCAATCGGCGATATTGCGCAATGATACCAGCGTTTGGATGGCTGCCACGGTTCAAGCATCTAGTCCAGATTGGATAGGAGCTGGCCAAAACACGTTTTCGATGCCTTCCGGACCATCTCCAAAACTGGAGGACTACAGGTTTGGTCGTTATGGTGTTTGGCTCCGTTTCTTTTCAACCGTTCCCGGCAGCAATACTACCGGTGATCTAACTGCATTGTCCGCTCCGCGCGCAGTGGCATATCAGATTATTCGCCTGCCCGTGGTGTTGGGTAGTAACGAAATCCGGTATCAAATGTTCCGCTCGGAGGTTGCGCCGAATTTAACCTTTACAGCCGGGTATGACCTTCTTGGCACCAATTATTCAAGTGGTTCTAATACGGGAAATGCGCCCTTTAGCATACGTTCTCCCGAGCGGATTAATGTGATTGCCAACAACGTGGTCGATTTCGGTGTTCGCATCTACGTGAGCGGTAACACCAACCCCCGTTTTCCGATCAGCTCAACCGACATTTTTTTGGCAACGACTGACACGACAAAGGGTTCCAATATTGGACTCCCTGAGGCCGTAGAAATTTTCGTGAGAATTTTGAGTGTGGAGGGTGCTCAGCAATTGGCACTCTTTGATAATCCTCCGACTGGCTATACACCGACTGGCACGTGGTGGGACATCGTCGAGGCTAACTCGCGCGTTTACACACGCCGTGTGGATATTAAATCCAAGGGGCTCTAAGTTCGTTATATAAACCGCACGAGGCGGTCGGCCACATCGGCCCTCAGGCGGTCAAGGTGGCCAAGGGTGAATGCCGCCACGTCGAGCGCGGGATCGTTGACCAGCGGGGTCAGATCCATTGCCCACGTAATGCCTTCCAGCCGGTCGGTCTCATGTGAGGTGTGAAAGGTCGCGTGCGCCAATCGACGCCCGGCGGCGGCGAGGTCGTAGCGTTTGCCTCCGGTGATCTGTGAATCGAAGACTTGAAGTAAGGCGAGCGCGAGCTCGGGGCGGCGTCCGCTGTCGAGCGCGACTTTGTCGGCGTCGATCAACCAGTCGAGGTCGCGCCAGACTTCGCCTCCGAGCACGCGTTTGGGACGTTTTTCTGCTGGGAGCGCGCGCAAGGCTTCCAGCGTCCGTAGGAACACCGCGACGTGAGTATCGTGCTTATCGGCCGGGTTGTGCAGGTAAACGACGTCGGGTGAGCAACCGGCAAAGAGTGCCGCTAGATCAGCCGCCAAGG
>Ga0163150_10009125_pt1 | contig 11067 bp, 10 predicted proteins | sample OliLakLV19P2IB_FD_148628 | JGI IMG/M metagenome (GOLD analysis project Ga0163150, IMG submission 148628) | Freshwater microbial mat bacterial communities from Lake Vanda, McMurdo Dry Valleys, Antarctica - Oligotrophic Lake LV.19.P2.IB | ecosystem: Environmental > Aquatic > Freshwater > Lake >...
GCATAATGCGATCGAGTTGTGACAAAAGTTCCTGCATGGTTTCGCTCAGTCGTCGTTGGCGCTGGTCAGTTCGGTTTCGATCCGTGCCAGTTGTGCTTCAAATTGCTGATCCATCGTTCCGTGCTCGGCGTCAATTTTGCAGCCACCGGCGGTTATCGCCGGATCGGCGACGACTTCGATACTGCCCACGCGATTCAGTTCTCCGGTCAGCCGCTTTACCTGACTCCCAAGGGTCTCTAAGTCCGCCGGGTGCAAAGACAAGCGCACACGCGGCGAACCGACCGCCATTTCGAGTGCTTCGCGAATCAGGCCTAGCGTGATCTCCGGCTGCCGCGTCAGTTCGACGCGTGCGATTTTCGCGGCGATGGCGCAGGCGAGTTGAACGGTTGATTTTTCCCAGGCCTGCAACCAGCTTTGTTTGGCGTCTTGCAGGTCTTTGATCACTTTTTGCAAGGCGGGCAACAGTGTCTCCATCCGCTTGCCAACTTTTTCGTCCAGCACGTTCTCGACAGCACGCATGGCTGCCTGCTTCCCTTCGGCCTCGGCACGTTGTCGAACTGCATCAGCTTGCTTCTGTGCTTCCACAACAATCTGGGCTGCCTGCAAACGCACCTGATCCAGGTAGCGACTCGCCTGTTGCGAAACATCTTCCAGATGGAATGGAATCTGCTTCACACTGTGTGCGGCGGCAGGGGCTTTGATAACGGTTGACATAAGGCTGCGATCTATTTCGGCGACTGTTGTTTACTACTGAGTTGATCAATACTGGTTCATACTTAATGCACGTGAGCGGATGCTATGCTGCCATGGCAACACGCCGGTTGGCATTTCTTTGAACAGTCGACGGGCTACTTATCTCCGCGGCGATCTCACAAAGCTGTGTCTGTGCATCCTCCACGTCGCTGAGGCGAGTTGGCCCCACATGCGTGAGCGCCTTGCGTACCAGTTTGGCTCGCGGTGAAGGGAGACAGTGCAGCACCCGATCGACAAACCGTGAATCGGCTCCGGTGAGTGCCAAGATCAGCACCTCACTCTCGGCGGCCGAAATGACTTCTGACAAACGCCGATGGTCCATTTTGCATAGTTCGGCAAAGGTCACCTTTGCTCTGCGAATAGGCAATACAGTTGCCGGCTGAATTCGCGGAGCATTATTGGCAGGGACACTAGTTCGGGGTGCAATATGCACTTCGCCGTGTGGGTCCAGGCGACTGGCCAGTCCTTGATCGTGCTGTGCTAGATTCGAGAGAATCTGGTTGCGCGCCTTCTGGCCGATTGAGCCGAGGATCGCCGAGACATTCGCCAGGCCCGCATCGCGACGGCGCTTTTCGCGAGATTGCTCGTCCCACCACTTTTGCAAGCTACGGTCGATATCATGCACGATCTGAGGATCGGTTTCGTCCAGATTCGCCAGCCGTCGAATGACTTCGACCTGCAAATCCATTGGCAGGGTATCCACTACTTCCGCAGAAATCCGCGAAGGAAGATGCGACACCACCAAGGCGATCATCTGCGGGTGTTCCCGTTCCAGATAACGCACCAGTGTCTGGCTGTCGGCGTTGTGTAGATAGGTAAACGGTGGTTGCAACGGTTCGGGTGCTGCGATGGCGGTTTTAGCGTGCGACGCTTCATCCGCTTGCGAAAAACGCTCGGCCAGACTGGCATCAAGTTCGACGCCATCGTCGTATTCATCCGCAGCCGGGCGATTCTTCACAGCAGTGCCGCCTAAACCGGCACTACGAAACTCGTCGATGATCTGACGTTGTTCGGCCGGATCGATCTCGACTAGCTCCACTAATGCCTGCCGGACCTGCGCCGCCTGTTGTGGATTCATTTGATCCAAAACTGCGTCGGCAGTCCGATCATCCAGGCTAGCGACAAAGATCGCCACCTTACGTATTGCGTTATTTGGCTTCATGCCGTTTCTCAATCATCCTTGAACCTGCCAGCGTCGCCATCCTTGGCGGCCGTTGGCGTTACACTTGGACTACCAACAAAAGTGTGCCACTGGCACTGCCAGTGCCTGCGAGCCGCAACGATTCTCTTTTTCCACGTTGGCAATTGCTAGCCAACGCAGTCGTTTTTCGTTCGTGTTTACCGAAGCTAACCGTCATTCACACTGGCGGAGCCAGTGGCACACGAAAATTTGTAAACCTTAACTATTTGCAGTGATCCAATTGCGCAGGACATTCGCTGCGGCGTCTGGATCCTCGCGCACGATTTCTACTAGCTCATCCCGCATTGTCGGGCCGGTGCGGTCTCGACGACGCAACCGTGCAGCCACGGCGGTTTTTTGTTCGGTCGTCGGTTTTTCGGCTTGTGTTTCCGCTTCGGATTTCAAAAGTGTTAGTGTCGAAGCCAGTTCTGGCTCCTTCGATGCTGGAATGCCGCGGACCATTGATCGCAGCATGATCAAGCCGACCAGACCCAGCAGTCCAGTGCCGAGTGTACTCCAGTGGTCGCCAGCCCAGACCATGGCGGTTTCGGCGACAGTCGGTTCGGGGATTTCGGCCTGCGGCAGGCTGGTGAAGGTGGTCACTTTAACTTGCTCGAGTGGATTGGGAACAGCGATGTCTGCCGGGGGCAACAAAACGGCGACTTGTTCCTGAATCTTCTTCGTTTCCCGTTCTTCGATCAGTTTCAGATCACTTTCGCCAGGTGTCTTCGGCTCTTCGCCGGGGGGCGTTGGATTCAGTTGCCGCCAAACCTGTACCAAATAACTGCTGGGGATTCCAATCGCGGCCGTCACGCGGCGTGGTGTTAGCGGCGCGTAGCGGATTTCTTCGCTACGGCCCCCAACTTTGTTTTGCTCCTGGCGTGTACTTTGCTCTTCCTCGGTCCTTGAACCACCAGTGTTGGCAATCACCGCGGGTTGATTCGTTCCACCTTGTTGTGCCATGCCAGGTCGCCCGCCCGGTCCAGGACCTTGGGAGGAGAGTGTTTTGGATTCTTCAATGACTGAGAAGGGCACCGTCTTGGGGTCATGATGCGACTTGCGTTCGATCCGTTCGACCTCGGTGTTCAGCTCGACGTTGCAACTCACCAGCGCGCCGGGCACGTACGCGAGTGCATCGCGGATATTCTTGATGAACGCCTCTTCGTGGCTGAGTTTTGCCTGGGTGAACATGTCCATGTTCCCATTGGTTAGATCCTCTGGTCGCGTAGGACGCGAAACAAAGCCTGTTTGATCGGTCAGCGTAACATTTTGCGGAGACATGCCGGCGTAAGATCCGGCCACCAGTTCGCGAATGGCTTGAACGCGGCTGTTCTCTAGCGAGACACCACCTTCGGTCACCACATGCACAGAGGCTGTGTAGATCTTGCGACCACTCATGCCATTTTCGTCGGCGGAGTCAAACATGACTGTGGCCGAGTCGATTCCCTGCATGCCATTAATAATGTTGGCCAGCATCCGTTGCTTGGCAATCTTCAATTGCTCCAGTGTTTTTGACTTGGAAGCAAACGGCCCCCCTTTTTCCAGAGCATCTTCCAGGTAGTTATTGAAGTTGGCCGGCATCGCGCCACCATCTGCCAGCGCTGCCATGTAGACCGATTCTTCGCCGCGCGGAACACGAATCCGGTTTCCTTCGATGACATACCCTTTGAGGTTTGCTTTTCCAAAGGCGGCTTGCATCGCGTTCAACTCTGGACCGGAGATCGGCTCGGCACCCATCAGATACGAGTCCGGCCCGCTGACTCGACCGTTGAACAAATAGGCCAGGCTGACAACAATCACCACCAGCAGCAATCCGGCCGTGATACGCGCGCCAAGCGTCATCGATCGAAACAGACTATTTAGCTGGGCCGTGGCCTGATTCATAAAATCCATAGATGGTTACAACACTATGAAAGTCGATGGAACGTTTGAATAGACGAGATTTCGACGATTCTCAAACACGGATGTTTTTCACTTCGTCGTACGCTGCCACCAATTTGTTTCGAATCTGCATCATCATGCGAAACGCCATATCCGCCTTTTGCACTGCGGTCAGCACCTCGGCCGGGTTCATGTCATCCCCCACAAACAGCCCCTCCATCGCACGGTCCGCATCCTGCTGCATCGTGTTCACTTCACGGATCGAGTCGACCAAGAAGTCCTTGAACGAAGGACCGTCGGCACCCTGCATCGGGGGCTTGCTGAACGAGCCGGTGCCGATTTGCCCCAACGATTGAGTGCTGATGCTTGGGATACTCATAGCAATAAAACCTTATTTCAATCACAACCTACAACAGAGCGATAGAACAACTCAGGCCAGGATTCTTAACGTGGTTTGGTTCAAGTTCTTGGTCACTTCAATCACACCGATGTTGGCCTCATAGGCGCGAGTGGCTTCCAGTGCGTCCACCGATTCCTGCACCATGTTCACATCCGGGTAAGCAACCCAACCTTTCTTTGGCCCCTCTTGCTGTGCATCTGGATGACCCGGTTGATACTTCCATAGTGGTTCGCTAGTAGCAAATTCAATCGATGACACCTGGACACCAACCGCGCCTTCGGGCGACTGGATTGCGTCGTCGGTTTGGAAGACTGCAAACCGTGGCTGATACGGTGCCAGTTCGCCGGCTTCGTTGCGGGTGGTCGACATATTGGCCAGGTTGCTGGAAATGGCATTGAGACGAGTTCGTTGCGCAACCAGCGCGCTGGTGCTGATATCCAGAGCAGAAAACATGATGAGATTCCTTCAAATGAGTCTGCGGATTATGCCGATGATACGCCTCAACGCAAGATCGATCGCTTAATTTGTAACTATGCCCGTTCGCTGATCGCCGCCTGGAGCAACTGAAATTGACTGGTCAACAAGGTCACTGCCAGATTGTGCTGCAACTGGTTCTTCGACATCTCGGCGATCTGCTGTTCCAGGCCGACATTGCAGTCATCGTGGCGCAAAATGCCGGAAAGAGACTCTTTCACCGCTTGAAAATGGCCGCCGTGGGTCATTTCCGCGCGCTCCATTTCATTCTGGGGATTACGGTGGCTCTGCTCCACCGCTTCACGCAACCGGGCCTGAAACTCGGTTGGCGAGATATCTCGGGTTCGGTAGCCCGGCGTGTCGAGGTTGGCGATGTTCCCTGCCAGCACGTTTTGCCGTGCCTGAGCAAAGTTCACCACCTGCTCTAGCAGGGGTATCTCGTTTGACTGAAATAAGTTCGTTAACATGGCATTCACTCAATTAAGAATCTGTCGCAAAGTACCAGTCGAATACTCAGCCCGCAGGTTCCGCCCTCTGCCTAAAGCAACTTAAGTGCCAAGACAACCAAACAACTGCTAGCAGACCATCTTAATGATCAAAGAACGTCACAACCTCTGTAGCAATCACTGTTTTGCATAACCTATAGAAGCACTAGCCTGCAAACAGAAGCCGCGGCCAACCGGCAATTTCTGCCGATGACTACGCGCAGTTTCTGCGCGACCGCTAAGACTGCGGCCTATCACTTGTCTTCTAATTCACCTCACGCTCTCGTCGCTTCTATCCTGCCGCGGCAAAACTCTTAGCCCGTGGTGCATATCCGTAGGACTTCAGTTTGCCAGACAAGGTACGTAGCCCGATGCCGAGTGCCTCGGCCGTACGGGCACGGTGCCCATCAAAGCGGCTCAGCGTGGCCTCGATTAGTTGTCGTTCCATTTGATCCATGCTGACTTCGCTGTTGGAAGATTCTGCGCCAGTTTCAAGCGATTGTTCGGCCAGCCAGGGACGGAGCACACTGGCTTGTATTTGCCCTTCCTGATGCAGGATCGTTGACCGAGTCATCAAATTCTCCAATTCGCGCACATTCCCAGGCCACCGGTAATGCGATAGCAAGTCCAACGCACACGGTGCCAACTCGCAAGGATCGCGATCCAGACGCTGTGCCGACCGTTGCAGAAAATGCGTGCAGAGCAGGGGGAGGTCTTCCAGGCGTTCGCGGAGCGGGGGTACAGTCAACGGCACCACCGCCAGGCGAAAATAAAGATCTTCCCGAAAGCGCCCGGCCGCGATTTCCTGTCGCAAGTTACGGTTGCTGGTCGCCAGGACGCGAGCGTCCAGCACCTGCGTAACACTGGAGCCGACGCGCTCAAAGCATCGCTCTTGGAGTACACGCAGTAGCTTGGCTTGCAACGGCAGGTCGATCTCTGAGATTTCGTCCAGCAGAATCGTCCCGCCGTTGGCCAGTTCAAATCGACCCGTACGGGCTGTATCGGCACCGGTAAATGCTCCACGCTCGTGACCAAACAGTTCGCTCTCCATCAACTGCGCCGACAGGACCGGGCAATTCAGGCTGATGAGTGGCGCACTGCCGCGATGGCTTTGCGTATGCACACTGCGGGCGACCAGTTCCTTGCCCGTTCCGCTTTCGCCAACGATCAGCACGGTTTCATTTGTGCGGGCCACCTGCGCCAGCAAGGCACGCAAGTTTTTCATTGGTTGGCTATCGCCAATAAGAGCGGCCGATTCAGCGCTGGCCGCAGGCAGCGGTCGGGTGGACCCGTCCAGGCGGCGTCCATGATCGATGGCACGCTGCACCAGTTGTTCCAGCTCCAGCACATCAAATGGTTTTTCGATGTAATCAAACGCACCGTGGCGCATCGTCTCGACGGCCGTACCGACCGATGCATGTGCGGTAATCATCACGATTTGTGCGCCGTGCGGGCGCTTTTCCAACTGGCAGATGAATTCCAGGCCATTCATGCCAGGCATCTGCAAATCGGTGATCACCACATCGTAGCTCTCTTGATCCAGCACGCGCAGTGCTTCGATGGCGCTGGCCAGGCAGTCGACATGGTGGCCAGCCTGGCGCAGCACTTCGGCCACGGACTCACGCGCCTGACGATGGTCATCCACCACCAGTACCCTAGTTGCAATGTTCAACAAAGTATTCTCCTTAACGATACTTCTCATGCGGCCGCCTCCCGAATGCGAAGTGGAAATCGCAGCGTAAATGCTGCACCACCGTCAGGGCAATTCTGAGCCTGGCAGCTTCCGCCGTGGGCCTCGGTAATTCGCGATACAATAGCTAACCCCAGGCCCGTGCCGTGACTTTTAGTGGAATAAAAAGGTTCAAAAGCTCGTTGTCGCGTCTCTTCTGAAAGTCCGGGTCCAGAGTCTGCGATCTCCAGCTCCAGCCCGCCGGGTCCGTTGTAGGAGGTGATCACCAGATCTCCACCGTTTGGCATGGCATCAATTGCGTTGAGAGCGACGTTCAGAACCGCTCGACGCAGCATGTTCCGGTCGAGGACCGCTCTGTGTGCAGGAGGTACATCGATGTCTACGTGTACTCCTTGCGCCATCCATTGTGGCCGAAGTGATTCGATGACATCGGCAATCAGTGAGTGCAGTTGAACGCTTTCCCAGTGAGGATCTCGATCGGCGGCAAAGTGCAGCAGGTCGTGTACGCAAGCGTCGACATCGGTCAGCCCACACTCGACTTTGTCCAGCAGATCCAAGCTGGCTGGATCCTGCGTAAGTCGACGACGCAGCAAGCTCAGGTACAATGTTACAGGTACCAGGCTGTTGCGAACTTCATGTGCGACATGCGACGCCATTTGACCCAGGTCCGCCAGACGATTTTTGCGGGCCAGATCGCGATTCTTGACTTCCAGTTCAGCGGTCAAGCGCTGGACTTCAGCCCTGAGCGATTCGTGTGTATGTTCCAGCCGCACTGTGGCACCGTGCCAGGCAGCCAATACGGTTTGCAAGTCTGAATCTGGCCCCAATTGATCGGGGTCGTAAAGTTTTGGTTTTTGTATCATGGCAGTTATCCTTGCGAGGTAAGATCCAACTGATTGTGCTGTGGCAGATTATCGTCATGGTAGGCCTGATGAACCGCCGCAGTATTGTGCATTCCTTGGAGTTGAGTGGCGACTTCATCGCGACGGACGGTCATGCGTGCTTCGCTCTCACGTTCTTGTTCAACGATTGCTTGCAATAGTTCTTCGCACTGTGCTGCATTCTGCGCGCACTGTTGCCGATCCGCAGTGGTCTCCCATTGGCGCGCTTGCGGATCCTGATTTCGAAATGGATCGAGTTCTCGATCGATCGATTGCAGGATCGGGATCAGACGCTGTTTCGCGGCCAGAACTTTCAGCAGTCGCGACATGTCGCCACGTTTAATCAATTCAATCTGCATCAATCCCAGGTCGCGCAGTTGCACCAGCAGATCGTGCTTCTGCTCCATCTGTCGCGACAGGTGTTTTGTATCGTTGAAGTTCATGCGTACTTGTTTGTAAATCGCTCCGGGGCGATTTTCTACTTATAGTGCAACCAGGTAATCCAGCACGCGAGCCCATTCCGCGCGGGTGTGGACGGTGGTTTTTTTGAATTCTTCATCGGTGGCGTTAATTCGTCCGAGGACGACCTTCGCCTGTTCCACAATGCTGCGGGCTTCTTCTTCCTTATTCAGGTTGCGATAGCAGGCGACCAGTTGTAGAAATGCGTCGAGAACCTCTGGTTCATTCTGATAGCGATTCGTAGCCGCCGAGTAGGCCGAGATGGCTTCCTCGTACTGCTTCAGTTCAAAGTAGGCGGTTCCTCTGGCAAAGTAGCAGTTGCGTAGAATCGATTGTTCGTTGGGACTTAATTGAGAATCTTCACGCCGTTGGGTCAGCAGTTCTTGTACGTGCTCATACTCCCTGATTGCCGATTGCAGTAGATGCTGCATTTCCTTGGAGTGCTCGATGCGAGCGGTTTCGATCTTGGCCTGCTGCAGCTTTTCGCGTGGAAAACTGGCCGCCGCACGATAGGCCTCGGCAATCACATAGCGACTTTCCACCAGTTGGGGAACGTCCGGGTAGCGAGTAACAGCCTCTTCCAGGCGACGTATCGACTCGTTGTAGATTTCTTGTGCGGCCTGAAGTGTCGCTTCCGCAGTTGCTACATTGTCGGCGCGCTCGCGTCGCCCGCGGGCTTCAAGCAGTTGACCTTCGTCGTGTAACAGTAACCCCAAGGCAAAAAGCGAGTCGCGCCATTCGATGCTGGCAGGAGTCAGCTCTCCTTCCAGATTTGCTAGTAGTAGTTTCTTGGCCGCGGCAAGGTTTCCCTGCTCCACATGTGCCTTGGCGGCAAGGAGTCTGGCGCGATAGCTGGACGGATCGCGAGGATAGTTATCGATGCATTCCTGCAGCGTGACTAGTGCCAAGGTTGGCATGCCCAGCGATAGTTGCGCATCTCCCAGGTCCAATAGCGCTCGCGGACGCCGGCGGCGCAATTCGTACTTCAGATACTCCTGCAGTTGCTGACTGGCATGCAGATAATCGCGACCTTCCAGATAGGCCTCGGCACTACTCCAAACATTCTCCGCGTAGTCGTTTGTCGCAAATCGCATTTCCGCCAGTCGACGGTGGGCTTCGCCTGCTGCCCGATATTGCGTTCTGGCCTCTTCCAGCAATTGCGTGGCACTAGCCCCGGAGGTACGGGCCGCCTGCGACCGCAGGTGCTTTCCCCAAATCCCGTGTGCTTCGGCCTGCAACTGGAGCGCATTTTCTGGTAACAATAGCGGCGACATGGCCTCGGCCAGTCGAACCGCTTCGGAAAACTGATTTTCGGCTAGGAACCCCTGGTACGCTTTGAGCAGACCGGCTCGAAACTGTTCCAAAGGGAGCAGTGAATTTTGATAAAGCTCGGCAGGCCCTGCCGCCGAAATCACCGCCAGATAAATGTCCAGTACTGGCCTGGTCAGCCCGATCTGTTTGACCAGTTCGGCCTCGTCGATTCCGGCAGCGACACCTTCGTCGGAGTCGGGATAGATCTCGCGGGTTCGTTGAAACTGTGCAATCGCCGCTCGCGAGTCGTCCATTGCCAGGTAGCAGCGTCCGATCAAGTACATGGAGCGCCGCGTAATCCGGTCACGTTGTGTTCCACGGTTCTGTGCTTTTCGCAGGACTTCAATGGCTGCAGTGTACTTAGCGTCGGCCTGGTTCTTTCTCTCCTCATCCGAGAGTTTGTCATTACCCCTAAGTTGCAAGCCTTCACTCATCAGCAGCTCGCCCTGGACGATCAACGCCTCAACGCCGGACTCTGTGCTGGGGCTGATCTGGGCTAGCACCTCTTCGGATTCGTCGTTGCGTCCTAGCTTGTAGAGAATCTGAGCACGCACCAAGAGCGCGTCCTGTCGTCGATTGAAGTTTTCGTGTTCGGAGGCAAGGTATGCGGTGTTGTGTTTCAATGCCGCATGCAGATCGGCATTTGGCTCTGATTGAAAAGCGATGGATAGCAGGCGGTGAATTTCATGCTCGCTGTAGGGTTCGGAGTCCAGTGCTTTTGTCAGCACGGCACGACTTTGTTCGGTTTGTCCACTGTAGAGCATGCTCTTGCCAAGTAGGAACAATCCCTTTGATTCGTAGCCTTCTGGAAAATCAAGTGTTTGCGAATCGCCCAGGTACCGCGCTGCGATCTTGAAGTAGCGACGCTGGTCATCTCCCCAGAGGCGATCGGCGTCATCGGCAGTGACTACACCAAGAATAAACGCCGGACCACCACCTGCGGCTGGGTCCAGCGCAGGATCATCGATCATCGCACGTGCCATTTTGGTGGCGCGGTTGGTCGATCCTTCATCCAAAGCGGCCAGTGCCAACTGCAAGTTAATTGGTGCGGCCGCCGGCTGTTGGCGATCCGCATCTGGATGGTTCATGAAGATCAATAGCCCGATCACGGAGAGCGAGCTGCCTGCCAGCGCAAGTATAACGCCTCGTGTCAGTGGATCGTGGAGCGTGCGATGCAACAGCGCGCGAAGCGGCAGCACCTTGCGCGGCGGAACTGTTCCCGCTGGCGCAGCATCTTTCGCTTCGTGTTGTTTTGACGATGCGGCCAAAAGCGTCCCTACTGGATGGCGACAACGATCTGTTCCAATGCGCTACATGAACTGCTCAACGACATTGAAGAGTCATGTCAGTGCGCAGTGCAGCGGAGAAAAGCACGCCGCTTGTAGCAAGAATCGCCCGATTGTGTCAATGTCACACGGCAAGCGAATCGGAGCCACGGGACCACGTCAGCTTTTGCATGGGTTGTGTTTGGTTCTGAAAGGTCAATAGGAGAATTAGGCAATTGTCTGTTAAACTGCGGTTTCTGTAGTGAACTGGTATAGACAGTCTTACAT
>Ga0163150_10009126_pt1 | contig 11066 bp, 12 predicted proteins | sample OliLakLV19P2IB_FD_148628 | JGI IMG/M metagenome (GOLD analysis project Ga0163150, IMG submission 148628) | Freshwater microbial mat bacterial communities from Lake Vanda, McMurdo Dry Valleys, Antarctica - Oligotrophic Lake LV.19.P2.IB | ecosystem: Environmental > Aquatic > Freshwater > Lake >...
TTGCTGGTGTTGCAACCCAACCCTACCGGCGATTCCCCGATGACGCCTCAGAGGCATTCGCCCCCTTCAGCTCGTACACCACGCCTCGGGGCACGACCTACTGCCCGAAGGCGGGCCGAGTTGTAGAGGGCGTAATTACCGTAAAGTGCACCGCCAACCCACGCGACGCCGCCGATGCGAGTAGATATCCTGGTAGGATCGACCTGACCAGACCATGTGGTAAAGACCCCAACGGCGGCAAACCCTGCCGTCCAACCTGTGAACTCGCGGAGGTTTACTCTCGCCTCTCGATGTCGTGTTGCGCCAGCCAAGCGGCCCAGTGGCCTCAAGCGCACTGCGTGGTTGGCTCCTTGGCAGCTCGCGGCTAATCAGGCGAGCCCGCCACACGACCGCGCGTCACTAAACTATCCATGCAACCGGTACCCGTGATCGTTCGGCGTCGCTGCTGTGGTACCCGGGGCCTGAAAGGCCTACGCTTCGCGCAGTTCCACTACCCGGCGCCAGGAAGTCTGGCCCGGCGGGGGCTAGCTTTGACCAAACCTTGGGGGTGATCGATGTCCATAGCTGACGAACTCGGCAAGCTCGACGCTTTGCGAAAGCAAGGCATACTTACGGACGCGGAATTCGAACAACGTAAGCGGTCATTGCTTGGAGGCGATGTCGGTACGGCACCCGCCGCCAGCGGCAATACTCAGTACGCTGAATGGTCACAGGTACCCCTGAAGAATAAGTGGTGGTTTCAGGCGCTGCTGACGCTGGTCATCATTCCACTCGGTTTGATTTTCGTCATGTTCTTCAAATCGTATCAGAAGAAGAATGGTGCGGTCGTTCGGCATCCCGGTGTTGGCTTCAAGATCTTCTTCGTAATTATGATGCTTCTGCTTTGGGCCGTCCTCGCAAGCTTAGGAGCAAACCCCGGCTCTGGGTCAAATCCTGGCTCATCGTCAAATGTTGCCCCGATTTCTGAAATGGTGACGTGCGACAGCTCCGAAGCGCGTCAAGCACTTACAAACGCCATAGAAAATAATGCTACTAGCAACATAGCCACGCTACGTCTGCTTGATCTTCAGAACATCCAAGAAGTCTCCTACGATCCAGCCGCTAGAACGCGGCGCTGCAGCGCCACATTCGTTTTAAACAGCGGCAGAGAAAGCAGCGGCTACACGCTGTCGCCAGCTTCGACTCCCGGCAACCTACTGGTCGAGATAAATTAAGACCCACTCGCGGGGGGGGGGCGGATCACCCCCCGCGAGTGATCACGCGACGAGGCCCTCATGTCTATTGCTGATGAAATTGGAAAGCTCGACGAGCTCCGAAAGCAAGGCGTACTCACAGACGCGGAGTTCGAAAATCAAAAGCAAGCACTTTTGCAGGACTCGCCATCAGCATCAGCGGCAGGCGCACCGATCCCGCCAACATACACGCACACATCGAGCTCTAACGCCGGCGGCCAAGCCGAGTGGTCGAGCATCGAACTCAAAAACAAGTGGTGGTTTCAGGCGCTACTAGGTTTGCTTATCGCGCCAGTCGGTCTGACTATGGCGATGCTTCTAGAGTCTTATCAGAGAGGCAAACTGGGAGAGGCGAGACGAATCCCGCTTTGGTTCAAATCGTTATTCGTAACTCTAGTCGCCGTGATCTGGGGTTATTCGATCTTGAGTTTTTCAAGGAACCTTCCGGATGCTTCTGCTACTGTATCAACCTGCGGCGACGACATAGCCCGAAGTGCATTGATCGACGCTGTCGGAAACAATGCCGCCAACAACGTCAATACCCTGCGGCTTCTTGACATCGAAAATGTCGAAGAAGTTTCGTTCGATGCTGCCGGTAACGTCCGGAGATGTAATGCCACACTGGTGATGAACGCAGGCCGTGAAAGACGCGGCTATACACTTTCAGTCACCACCACGGGCGATACTCTCGTTGAGATTGCCGCGGGTGAGTATTCGCGTGGCCCCTCAACTATCGAGCCGCCTCCCTTGGCCGATCAAAGTGAGGACGACCCAATTGGCCGCTACTTCGATCAAGCGGGGATCGCGAGGCGAGAGGGCTATGCTCCTTCAGAACTTTCAGAGTTCGTAGAGGCATTGAGACTCGGGGCATCTATCACAGAGCCTCACATCGTCCCCCTGGCTGGCTCGGCCGTCGAGCCCGGCCTGATAGCAATACTCGTGGAGATAGGTAACACCGACCCAGGTGAAACGGCGTGTCACTCATGCGATGCGGCAATCACCGTCGCGTGGTTCAGAGTTGACAATGGCTCGCCCTCTTTGGTCAACCATCGGAGGGATTTCGATCGGGTTGGCGGATGGGGACACGCACCGCCAGCATTTGCCGTGCTGCTTCCAGACGGAAACCCTGGCTTCGCGATGACTGTTGGTTTCACGGCACAGGGTGTGACTGAATTGGGATGTCGCGTTTACGAGCTTCAAACAGCAGACATTATCTTCCGTGAGGACCTGTCACGAACACCCTCGTCCGAAAAACTAATGGAATGCGGTTAGGGTACTGGAGGAGGAGTCGAGGCGAAGCCTGCCTGCTAATCTCCGGCCAACATCAAGCTGGGTGAGTTGGCGTTACTGCCATGTCGGAGGCCGTCAGCAGTTTCCTAACTCCGCAAGTTTGGCCCGACTGGCAATTCATTGCCCCTTAGCTGCCATTCCACGGCGCGACCCGACAGGAAGCTTCTCGCCGAAGACTGCCGCTTGGCCTCCGAAGACGGGATGACAGCAAGTCACCCGAAACGCGCCGTTGGCTGTTCGCAGCCGTGCTGGCCCTTGCGCTCGTAATCGAGCTGGTCTTGACGCGGCCCCAACCCAATAATGACAGCTGCAGCCACGCTGCCGAAAACGCCAATCAGGGCAATTGCGATCGCTTCGGACATTCAAGGCGCAGCCACTACGACGATTCTAGCCTAGTTACCGCTTTCCCTTGCGTCCTTGACGCATTGGGTTAACCATTACAGACCGGTAAGGCGCGCCTTGGGGGGGAAGCGACCATGCTTTTTGTCCGACTTTTGATGTTGCTGCTGCTGCCGGTGCGGTTGCCGATCATGTTAGTCCGCACCCTGTTTCGCGTCGGCCGATCGGCCGGCGCCAACGCCGAGAAAGCCGGCGCTGCCGCCGTCGCCGGCGGGACGAGCAGGGCGTTGCCCAACACTGAGGCGATGGATCGGCGCAGCAGCGTCTTTTTCGTGCCGCTCTCGGTTGAGGACAGCGACGAACTGATGATCGGCCCCGGCGACGACGACGTCGCCCGTGACTTGGCCGAGAAAGCGCAGCTCTATTACAAGATCCGGCCCGATCTTTTTCCCAAGGACGATTTCTACGAGAGCGTCGAAGGCGCCTTCATCGATGGCGTGACTCGCATCGATAACAACGGCGCCGAGGATCAATTCGTCCGCATGCTGGACCGTGCGCGCCGCGTCACCAACGACAACACCCGCACGATGTTCTGCGAAGTCGCCCCGATCGCACTGATGCTGATCCTGATATGGCATGGCGTCATGCTGATCGCCGATCCGTTCTTGCTGCTGGATCGCGATACGCCGCTCTGGAGCGTGCAAACGGCGCAAGTCTTTGCGACAGAACTGATAATGGCAGGCGCCGCTCTAGGCCTGGCGCTTCTGGTCATGACGACGATCTACAGCCTCTCGTACGCCAACATGCAGCGTCAAAATACGCTGGCGCTCAACAATTTCATCTCGATTGAGTTCGCGCGGCTTACAAACATGTTCCGCGTGGCACAGCGCGAGTGCTTACAGGCGGAAGCGATGCTCTCGGACTCTCAGCGCGACGAGGTGATGAAGAAGGCCTCGAACTGGGCGCTGGCCTATCACTGGATTGCGGTGCGTCAGCTGCTGGAGGAATTCGTCGTCCGCAACGCCATGTTCCAGATCCGGCGCAACACCGTGCTTTATATTGCGCTCGGGTTCTTCATCTGCGTCATGGTGTTCACGGTCCTTGCTGTCGTCGGCTACTTCGCCGCCAACATGATCGCAAACTCCCACACCAACGGGCTGGTGGTCGTGCTGCACTTGACGGCCATCGCCGGGGTGTTCGTGGTGCTGATGTATGGCCTGGTGATGCGCAAGCCGGTTGCGATCATCGCCAACAATCTGCGCAAGGATGAGTGGAATCGTTTCGCCACTCTGGCCGTCGGCGACGCGATTGCAGAGCAGGTGACGCGAGACAAGGTGCAGATCATCATCAACCGCGACCGCGCGCGGGCTGGGGGAAGCTGAGCGACAGCGGACCGCTCACGGGCGGCCCGCTTGATTGCTCGAAGAATTTAGCGCGCCGCGAGAACGACCTCCGCTTCGCGAAGCTCTTCCATCCGCTCTTCGATCTGCTCGACAAGGCAGCCGCGCACCAGCGCGCCGTAGCCACGAGCGCTGACGTCTTGCTGCGTCAGATAGCGGCACTCAGAGTCGCGGAACGTTATCCACGCGCGCGCTGCTGCGTAGCGCTTGTTCCTGGCTGTACCAGCCGCGAGCACGCCGATCATTGCGGCCGTCGGCGCGCGCATCGGCGATGCGCCGCTGATAGACTTGGTTTAGGCGTCTGTCCGCGACCGCGAGTTCCTGCGCGGTGGCGGGGCCGAATTCATCATTGCGATCACGGCTGCGGCGGTCCTGGGCGCTCGCGACTGAGATGGCTCCGCCGAGCAGCGCCACGGCGACGAGCGTCATCCTGAGCTCAAAAGACCTGCTGCACCTCGCAGTGCTCCACCAGCCATGACCCGTTGGCGCAGCCCGTCGCACTGAGCCCGCTTCGAACCAGCGTAGGCCATGGTACAGAATTCAGCGACCGGCTCACTCGCTCAATTGCTGCCGCTAACGCCCTATTCGCAGCAACGGCTTAGGATCGCCGTTAGCGGTCATTGCGGAGGATCAAGGCGATCGGGCTGCCGTCACGCACATTCGCCTTATGCCGAAGGCTCTTCCGCTCATGGCCCTTTCGTTCGTCGCGCTTGCGGCCGCCGCGTGCACTGTCCGCCGTCAGGTCTCATGAGACAGATCGGCGGCGTTGAATAAGGGAGGATTTCTGGCGCATCGTAGTCACCGAAGGGGTGCAGATGAGACAGAAATCAGTAGGTCCGCAGTCGCCGTCTGAGCGGCTGGTCAAGGACATCCGCCGCGCCACGCGCAAGCACTATTCGGCCGAAGACAAGATCCGCATCGTGCTGGACGGGCTGCGCGGCGAAGAGAGCATCGCCGCTCTCTGCCGGCGCGAAGGCATCGCCGAGAGCCTGTACTACAGCTGGTCGAAGGAATTTCTCGAAGCCGGCAAGCGCCGCTTGGCGGGCGACACCGCGCGCGCGGCGACGAGCGATGAAGTGAAGGGCCTGCGCCGCGAGGCCGGCGCGCTGAAGGAAGTCGTCGCCGAACAGGCGCTCGAATTGCGGCTGCTCAAAAAAAGCATGATCGCGGATGGGGACGACCAAGAATGAGGTATCCCGCATCCGAAAAGCTTGAGGTCATAAATCTCGTCGCACAATCAAAGCTGTCGGTGCGCCGCACGCTCGATCATCTGGGCGTTTCGCGCGCCACGTTTTACCGTTGGTGCGATCAATTCCAAAGCGGCGGCCCTGAAGCTTTGCACGATCGCCCCTCCAAGCCCGATCAAGTGTGGAATCGAATTCCTGATGCGATCCGCGCGAAGATTATCGACCTTGCTCTGGCCGAGCCTGCTCTCAGCCCGCGCGAATTGGCGGTGCGCTTCATCGACACCGAAGGCTATTTTGTCTCGGAAGCCTCAGTCTATCGGCTTTTGAAGGCGCACGATCTGATCACCAGCCCGGCCTTCATCGTCATCAAAGCCGCCGATGAGTTTCACACCAAGACCACGGCGCCAAACCAGCTCTGGCAAACCGACTTCACCTATTTCAAAATCATCGGCTGGGGCTGGTATTATCTATCGACCATCCTCGATGATTTCTCGCGCTACATCATCGCCTGGAAACTCTGCGTCACCATGCGGGTCGATGACGTCACCGAAACGCTGGAGATAGCCTTGCAGGCCTCAGGCTGCGAACAGGCCCATGTCAGGCACAGGCCTCGGCTGTTGTCGGACAACGGCCCCAGCTATGTCGCCGCCGATTTGGCCGAATGGCTCGATGCGCGAAACATCGATCACGTCCGCGGCGCGCCATGCCATCCCCAGACGCAAGGTAAAATCGAGCGCTGGCATCAGACACTCAAAAACCAAATCCTGCTGGAGAATTATTATCTGCCCGGCGATCTCGAAGCGCATATCGAAGCCTTCGTCGAGCACTACAATCATCGGCGTTATCACGAGAGCATCGATAATCTGACGCCGGCGGATGTCTATTTCGGCAGAGGACAAACCATCCTGCTCGAACGCGAGCGTATCAAACGACGAACCATCCACCAACGACGCTTGCTCCATCGTAAGAGAGCTGCTTAGGATCAACAACCAGATGCGCCAGAGCCTCCGTTAGATCACGCCGCCATCTGTCCCGAATGATTTGACGACGGACAGATCCACTTGGCGAGACGTCCCATTCACCGACCCAAAAGTCGAACTGCCGACTCTCAGGGCTCACGCACCCTGCTGGCCGTTGTGGGCGCACTGCGCGGCCCTGAATAATGGCGCGCTGTTGTGTGACCTCGTCGCGAAGCTCCTGGCGGCTCATCGTGTTAGGCGCCGGTGGCGGCGCTTGCTGCGCCGTTTGGGCAGACGCAAGCGCGGACGAAGTCGACAGCATAAGCGCGGTGACTATGGCGAAACGCATTGTACCCCCTCGAAGCATGAACCTTCATCGGTAGCCGCGCGGCCTCACCGAGTTCAATGCGATTGCGAGGAACGGTACTGAGGAGGCGATAGGCTCGCAAATTGCGCCGCCGGCGGAGCGGCAGAGGCGCTCCAGAGGCAACCTTCAAGATGCAGCCACCGCCAGTACTCACATCGACACATCGCGCCTAGGGCAGCCGCGCTGCCCGGATCAGGCCGTCGCTTGCGAAGACGCTAGATCCCGACTAGCCCGCCGATGGCAGACAGAAGACAATCACCGTCAACAATGAGAACGCCATGAAAATCGATGTGTACGACACCTACGCCACGTCCAAGGCCGGAAAGACGATTCATTTTGACGTATTCCTCCCAAGCGACGGCGACAAAGAAGCAGCACTCCGCCATGCACACGCATTTTTGGAATCGATCGGGGAAACAGCGGAGGCGCTCAAATCAGAGCGCTGCAATTTCTGCCACAGCGAACAGGCACATCCTGTTGTCGAAGCGGAGATTGCCAAGTCCGGGCATTACATTTTGCAAATGGAAGGCTGTCCCAATCCGCATCGATAAACTTACATTTCGCAGCGATGTTGGGAGGATGTCCTCTTACTCTTGCCGCTCGCGGTGCGGCTCTTCGCCAATCATTGGGGCACAACGCTCGGTCTAATGCGACGGGCATTCTGGAAAGGGCCAACCAGTGAACATCCTGATCAGGCCGGAAGAACCGAGAGATCGTCCAGCGATCTACGACGTCACCAAGCGGGCCTTTGCGCCGATGCCCTTCGCAGCCGGCGATGAACAGGACCTGATCAATGTCTTGCGGGATGTAGGCGCGCTCAGCCTCTCACTCGTCGCTGAACAGCAAGGAAAGGTCGTCGGTTGTGTTGCGCTGTCGCCGGTTACTCACGAAAGCGGAGAAGATGGCTGGTTTGGACTTGGCCCCATCTCCGTTGAACCGGCGCTGCAGAGAAAAGGCATCGGTGGCGCGCTAATTGCGGAAGCCAAAGCGTGGATGAAGGCCAGAAAAGCGCGTGGCTGCATTCTCGTTGGTGATACCAACTACTATCCCCGCCACGGGTTTCTTCCCTCACCCGCGCACACGCCGGAGAAAGAACCGCCCGAATATTTCATGATGCTACCGCTCGATGGCACCACCCCCGCAGGCCGTTTCAGCTTTCATCCCGCCTTTCACACCTGAGCATGTATTCGGGCTAAGCTCACCGTCGCCTTTGGGCCACAATATCGAAAGCGCCGTTTTCTTACGAATGGCTGAGCCGATCCAATCCCGCCGCCGGTAATGCTGCGGGCGCTTGGGCCGGTCGTCGCCGAAACCCGTCATCGCGCTACGAGAAGCTCGCCGCGATTAGAGACGGCCGGAAAGGTTATGGCTCCTCTGCCAACCACTGAGGCCGCGCGAACCAACAAAACAAATGACGAGATCCGAAGCGCCGCGTGAGTCCACGAACCAGACACGCGAGGTTGCAAGGCCACCGGAGTTGACAAAGCACCACACGCCGTCGTCGCGCCGCGCGAGGCCCTGATCCTCAGTCTGCCAAACTAAAAGGTCGGCCAAGCCCTGGGAGCCGACTTCAAAAACCCTGAAGTCCGCTACGCCGGTCCAGCCAACACGGTAGATGAGCGCCACGCGACACCCCACTGTTGGGTTTCAACTCGACAGAGCGTGGCATCGTATCCAATCAGGTCATTGGCCGCCAGCGCACGCAATCGGCGTGATCTCGCAGGGAGACGGACGCCTGCAGGCTGGCCGACGTTGCCCTTCTCCACCTGCCTCGCGTGGGCTACGCATGAGCGCTGTTGGAAGGGGGCATGCGTGATTGGTCGACTTCTCAGCGCGTTCGCGACGGTGGCCGATGCGCCGCTCATGCAAGATCAAAAGCAGATCGACGCGCTTTATCGTCAGCATCGCTGGCGCGTTCTGCTAGCGATCACGCTTGGGTATGGGCTGATTTACACCTGCCGTCTGGCGATCGGCCTCGCCAAGCCCTCAATGATCGATGCTGGCATCTTTACACCAGCCGAGTTTGGTTTGATCGGCTCGGCGCTATTCTACACTTATGCGCTGGGCAAACTGACGAACGGGTTTCTGGCCGATCACGCCAACGTCCGCGTGTTCTTGCCGTTCGGTTTTATTGTCTCAGCGTTCTGTAATTTCGGCATGGGTTTCGCCGACACGCTGTTGTTGGCCGTTGTGCTGTGGGGCATCAACGGCTGGTTCCAGGGCTTCGGCGCGCCCGGCAGCGTTGTGGCCATAACGTCTTGGTTTTCCAATCGCGAGCGTGGACGGGTGTACGGGCTGTGGAATACCTCTCACGCGATCGGCGAAGGACTGTCGTTCTTCGTCATCGGTTGGGTAGTCGCGACGCTAGGATGGCGTTTTGGTTTTTTTATTCCCGCCGCGATTGGCGTGTTTACGGCGGGGTTAGTGTGGTCCCTGGTGCGCGACCGGCCACGCACCATGGGGTTGCCCCGCGTCGCCGATTGGAAAAACGATCACTTGCCGGAGAGCGCAGGATCGCAGGCGAAGTCGACGATGGCGCTGCAATTTTCGATCCTGAAGAACCCCGTGATCATCGTTCTGGGGCTGTCGAGCGCCGCCAACTACGTGACGCGCTACGCGATCAATTCGTGGGGCCCGCTCTATCTGCAAGAGGCGCGCGGTTTCGATGAAGTCGCGTCTGGCACCATGTTGATGGTGTCAACGCTCGCGGGCATCGCGGGATCAATTCTCTATGGCGTAGTCAGCGATGCATTTTTCAAGACGAGGCGACCGCCGGCGAACCTGTTGTTTGCCGTGCTTGAGATCATCGGCCTTCTACTCATCTTTTTCGGCCCTACTGACCTCGCAACACTCACCGCCGGCATGGTACTGTTCGGCCTAGGCTTGAGCGGGTTGGTTGCTTCGCTGGGTGGATTGTTTGCCGTCGACATCTGCCCGAAGCGCGTAACTGGCGCAGCCATGGGCGTGATCGGCGTGTTTTCCTATGTTGGCGCGGCAATCCAGGAGAACATTTCTGGCGCGCTGCTTGATCAGCATTCGTACATGGTCGACGCCGATCGCGTGTACGATTTTGGCCCTGTGATTTGGTTTTGGGTTGGCTCGTCCGTGCTCTCGATGGTGCTGGCGGCCACGCTTTGGCGCGCGAAACTACGCGACTAACTCAACGACCCTTGCGCGTGATCCGCACGGCGCGCAGTCTAACAAATACAAGCGCGATGCATCGCGAATAACCGGAACGGGCCACGGCCCGCACGGTCGCCATTTTCTTACGAAAGACTAAGTCGATACAATCCCGCCGCCGGTAATGCTGCATGAGCTAAGGCCGGCCATCGCCGAAAGACGTCAGTGAGCGGCGCCCTACCGGCCCGCCTTAACCTCGATGTTATGCTGTTGGTGCAGTTTCCTGCCCGCTCGGAAGTGAGCCGCATGTGGGGACTTCGATTTGAACGCCGATATCATCCTTGGTTCACGGGTTCCCAGCGTCAATCTTGGCTACCTAGCCGACGGAGGCGTTGCGGCCTTAAGCACCGATGCGCTATTCGCGGGCGTCAAGAGCGTGGTCATAGGCATCCCGGGCGCTTTTACCCCGGTGTGTTCACAACAACATGTTCCCGACTTCGTCGCCAACGCCGATAGGCTCCAAGCCTCGGGTTTCGCCCAGCTCATCTGTATCGCGCCCAACGACCCTTTTGTGCTTGAAGCCTGGCGCTGCCAAATGGACCCTCAGCACAAGATCCGGTTTCTCTCTGACGGCAATCTGGATTTCACACGGGCCCTCGGTCTCAGCGAAGCCCACAAGGATCTTTTTCTCGGCAACCGCTCAAAGCGGTACATGCTGGTCGTCCACGACCGAACCATCCAGCGGGTTCGCGTCGAGACTAGCATCTTGACCTACGCTTGCACCCGTGCCGACGACGTACTCATCGCGGCGTGAGAATTGCCGAACTTCTCTGGCCGTACAGTTCAGTCGCTCGCTACCGCCGCCGGTTGGTGGCGGGAACCCGCCGAAGATGGACGGACGTCAGAGGCCGATAGGCTCAGCAATTCGTTTAACGAGGGAAGCATAGGCGAGAGTATGCGCCAAACGAGAACGCTGCTGTTGGTCTTCTGGCGCTAATCGCCTTCCGGCTCAGATGAAGACAACGTTAGATCGCTCCGCGAGGTGTGCTTTATGTAGAAGCGCCTGCGCTGGCGTTTTGGATCGACGCAAATCGCCAATGGCGACGCCATCACCGACGTAATTGGGCGACTGCTCACGACTAGGCCAAGCGCGGGCTCAATTTCGGGAGGCC
>Ga0163150_10009128_pt1 | contig 11066 bp, 7 predicted proteins | sample OliLakLV19P2IB_FD_148628 | JGI IMG/M metagenome (GOLD analysis project Ga0163150, IMG submission 148628) | Freshwater microbial mat bacterial communities from Lake Vanda, McMurdo Dry Valleys, Antarctica - Oligotrophic Lake LV.19.P2.IB | ecosystem: Environmental > Aquatic > Freshwater > Lake >...
GGTGGAAAACTCGCTACGTGAATTACTGACCCAGCAGGAAGCCAGTTCCGCCGCCGCACGAAAAACGGTCTCGCACTATGTATTCTGGACCTTGGCCGAGCAGTGTGCCGAACACCGCCTTCCGTTCGATTTGATGATTGGCGTGAATCGCGCGGTATACGCCTCCGGAGTCTTTCAAGGGCAGGATCTGTACGACAACCGCGTCTCGTTGATTCAGTACAAAGAACTCTTCAACGCGTTCCCTCAGGTGACGTTTCCGGTCTCAGTCCTGGCCAGCGTGACGAATCAAGAGCTGGCTAGCTACGCCTGGATCTTTCCCAACGTGGTCACCAACGGGCACTGGTGGTACAGCAACACGCCGACATTCATTGAACATGATCTGGCCGCACGGCTCGAAGCAGTCCCCCGCACCAAGCAAATCGCCTACTACAGCGATATGTACAAACTGGAATTTGCCCTCCCTAAGTTCAACATGTACAAGCGAATTCTCGCCAAAGTCCTCGCTCAACGCTATTGCGAAGATCGCGGGTGGAGCGAAGAACGAGCCGTTTCGCTAGGTCGCGACATTCTACGCGGAAATGTCGACCGCATATTTGCCTGATAGACGCAAAATATGCTGGAAATCAGGCCAGCCGCCGTGGTATGGTATGGTTCGCAACAGCATTAGCCCCCCGCCTGCACTCCCTCCCCTACTGGTTGTTCACACAGAGAGGCACTCCCTTGAAAACCGTTCTCACCAGCTTGCTTGTTGTAGTCGCAATGACCGTCATGCTACGGGCCGAGACATCGGTCAAGACTCTGGCCACCGGGTTGAAGAATCCTGAGTCGGTCGCTGTTTCGGACGGCAAGTTCTACGTGACCAACATTGGCGAGTTCAATAAAGACGGAGATGGATCCGTCGTGCTGGTCGAGGATGGCAAATCCACTCCCTTCACAATTGGTCTGAATGACCCCAAGGGAATTACTTCGTTTGCAAGCAATTTGTTCGTGACAGACAAGACGCGCATCCTGAAAATTGACTCCAAAGGCAAAGCCACCGTCATCGCGGCGGCCAAGGACTTTCCCGTCGCGCCACAGTTTCTCAACGACATTGTCTCCGATGAGAAAGGGACACTGTATGTCACCGACTCCGGAGACTTCAAAACCACCGGGGCGATCTTTTCGATCGATCCCAAAGGTAAAGTCTCTTTGGTCACCAATGGCAAGAAATCTCCGCTAGTAAAGGCTCCCAATGGCGTGGTGATGCATACAAGCGAACACCTGCTGTTCAACGATGTGTCAAACGGCGAGCTATACCATCTCTCGCTTCCAGAGGGCACCGTCACCAAGATCGCTGAAGGATTTGGCCGCAGTGATGGTCTGGCCTGGAGTCCCGACGGGCGACTGTACATTTGCGATCACAGCAGCGGCAAAGATGGCGGCAAAGTGTATGGAATCCCTAAAGCTGGCGCGAAGCCAGTGCTGGTAGCTTCGGGACTGAAATCGGCAGCGGACATTTGCTTTGATCCGGCGACCAATCAAATTGTGATCCCCGATATGCAAGGTGGCCAACTACTCGCAATTTCCGCGCAGATCCCCGGCTTTGAAGTCGATACTTCACCACTGCCGATTGGCGTCGAGCTTGCTTTTCCGGACTTGCAGTGGACCGACTGGGAAGGGGAAGTCAACGGTCGCGAAGTGCCGCTTCGTCCGATCGTGCTGACCCATGCGGCTGGCTATCCTGATCAGGTATTTGTTGCCACTCAGCAAGGGGTCATTCATTCGTTTGCCCGCGATCCAAAGGCCAAGGCGACTAAGGTCTTTTTGGATATTGAAAAGAAGGTCAAGTACAGCGACCAGTCAAACGAAGAGGGATTTCTCGGTCTGGCATTCCATCCCAAGTTCAAACAAAACGGCGAGTTTTTTGTCTTCTATACACTTAAAGAACCAGAACTGACCAACGTCGTGTCCCGGTTCCGTGTCAGCAAGGATGACCCGACCAAGGCGGACCCTACCTCCGAAGAGGAGATCCTGCGGATCAAGCGACCCTATTGGAATCACGACGGCGGCACGTTGGTCTTTGGACCGGACGGTTACCTGTATATCGCACTGGGTGACGGTGGTGCCGGCAATGACCCACACGACAATGGTCAGAACCTAGGGGTTCTGCTGGGCAAGGTGCTGCGAATCGATGTCGATCACAAGGGCACGGGTAAGCAGTACGCTATTCCCAAGGACAATCCGTTCGTCAAGCTTCCCCAAGCGCGGCCCGAGATCTGGTGCTATGGCGTCCGAAACCCGTGGCGTATTGCGTTCGACAGCAAAACCGGCAAGCTCTGGTGTGGTGATGTCGGCCAGAACCTCTGGGAAGAGATCGACATTCTAAAAAAGGGGGGCAACTACGGCTGGAATCGCCGCGAGGGACAGCACCCGTTTGGTCCGAAGGGAACTGATCCATTTAGCGTGTTTAAAAACAGCACAGATAAGAGCAGCACAGATCGAATCATCCAGCCGATCTGGGAGTACGACCATAACGTCGGCAAGTCCATCACAGGGGGATTTGTCTATCGCGGCAAGCAATTCCCTGAGTTATATGGCCACTACCTGTACGCCGATTATGTGACAAGCAAAATGTGGGCGCTCAAATACGACGAAGCCGCCAAGCGAGTAGTGGCCAATCGTCCCATCGAAATCCCGCCGATCACCATCATGTCTTTTGGCGAGGACGCCACGGGCGAGGCGTACTTCATGACGTTCGCAGCCGATGGCCAAGGGATCTATCGCTACGCAAAGCCCAATTAGGCAATGACTTCCGGCGAACGATAACTAGCCGTGCTGGCATGCCCTGTCAGGCTCTGAGTAGCTGCGTCCAGAATTTTTCCTGAATCTGGCGTTTTTCAAAAAAAGCCGCGAACCTTTGTCGGTTCACCTCGTCTTAGCATTAACCGGACGAAAATTGATCGCTCGATTTGCATATTTGCCGAGTGTCAATCCAGGTCGAACGAACCGAAAAATATCGAAATCCCATCGGTTCGATTGACATATTTGTCCGATTATGACAGTGTGGAATAGAGTTTGAAGGTGCAATACTGGCCCGACAACACTTGTAAAAACAAGCTTGTCTCCTAGTATTGCATAGGCCGGTCGAGAGAAACGTATTCAATCGACTGCCAAAATGAGTGTTACGGAAGTGTCGCACGGAGCGGCCTTCTGAGTTTTTTGTTCTCTCCAACCCGCGCCCAGCGCAGGAGTGAGCCATGCGTATTGCCAACTTTGCAGCCGCGATTTGCAACGTCTTTGCCATTAGCAATGACAGTGCCGCCGTGTTTGCCAAGCGTATTCGCTCACTGAAATCCTGCGCGCATTTGTATCAAATAAATGATGCATTGCCGGGCAATCTAGGCGGGTTAACGCGACTGCTTCGCGGCGTAGTACGCCCCGATGCTGCTCTGGTACCGGTAAGTACCCAGATGTGGCATCCACAGACGTACACGACAGCGATGCGATCTGTGGAATCTGTCGAACGTAGCTGAGTTTTGGCCCGTGCGGGCCATCAGCAACACGAAATTCGACGGAAGCCAGCCTTGGACTTTCTCAGGACGCTACATGTCTTGAGCTGAGTTCTTCCGCTGGCCCTTGGCCCAAGCTGCTTTTCAGCCGGCCGATCGTTCCATCTAACAGTCGAGCCTCGATATAGGCGGGAGAGAACCATCATGACTTTACTCATCGAAGAACCAAGCACTTTTGCGACCAACTCCGAAGTTTGCGAGTTGGTCGTGCTAGCACAGACCGGCGACCGGCAGGCGTTTGGCGAATTGGTCGAACGATTCGAGCGGACGATCTACGCCATCGCCTTCCGACGGCTGAATAACCACGCCGAGGCTCAGGAACTAGCTCAGGAGGTATTCGTTCAGGCGTTGGAGAAGCTCGATCAGTTGCGACAGCCAGAGTGCTTCCCAGGCTGGATCCGATCAATCGCCGCCAGAATGTCGATCAACCGAGCTGTCCGGCGAGGCCCGGTGTTTGCCAGCAAGCCAGAGCTGTTCGAGGCATCGTGTGTCGAAAGCGAGACCCCGCTGGGAAAGGCGGTCAAGCACGAGACACAGCGACAGGTTCGAGCGGGCTTGCGACGGCTTGGCGAATTGGATCGGCAGACGCTCGAGGCGTTTTACGTCCGAGGACAGTCGCTGATTGAAATGAGCGACGAGTTCGACGCACCGGTCGGTACAATCAAGCGGCGATTGCACGTCGCGCGAAAGCGCCTGGCCGATGAATTGCAAGAATTGGCCCCTGCGTGACGTTGGATGCGTTGGCCTGGTATTGCTTATTGCAATCTAGGCCGACGCATGTCGTTCAAAGCCAAACACCTCTCCCGCGCGCGGGAGAGGTCGACGCCCAAGCGGCGGGTGAGGGTGGCGATGAACAACCATAACGCCTTGAATTCATTAGAATCGCCTGAACGATGTTAGCCGCGACGCGCTAGCGGACCGCGTGAAGTGGCGAAAGAATTTATCTCTGTGGACGAATACCGCAACATTGCAAAAGGCTACGGCACGGGGACCGTGCCTGCTACGTTGGCGGACATATCAATCACCAATCATTTGTCATTGAAGGGTGATTCGATCCAAGCACCGACAAATGCTACCGCTCTAATTCTCTCGTGGACACGCCTAGCGCTATCCAACCGACAACTAACAACACCCCGCCGATTGGCACAATGGCACCAAGCCAGGTGATTCCGCTGAAGACCAACGCATAGAGCATTCCGGAGAAAATCACGGTCCCAAGCAAAAAGCAAATGCTGGCCACTTTCAGCCAGGTCGAACGAGTGGCGTGCATCATCAAGATACCGGTCAGCACTAACGCAATCGCGTGGTAGAACTGGTAACGCACCGCGGTCTCATAGTCGGCGGCTCGATTGACCTCCGCGAGATAGTCTTTCAGGCCATGCGCACCAAAGGCCCCGATCAGAACTGCCAAGCAGCCGAGTATGGCACCAGAAAGTATTGCTGATCGAGCGTTTATCATTCGAGAGGGAATTTATAGAGGTGCTCAATTGTCGCATGATGCTAGTTCACTATTGGGATACTGCATATTACCGTGTGTGCCACTGGCTCCGCCAGTGTGAACTGTGAACAGTGGAAGAGTAGAGCAAAACAAAGACTGGATTCCCGCCTGCGCGGGAATGACGGACCTGCGACGTGCAATCACCACTACCAAATAAAGCCGCCGTCGGCTGCGGGGGGAAAACAGCCGACGGCGGAGACGCGACCTTGAATCAAGGCCTACGTGATTTGGTGACCAAAGCCAATGACTACGGTTGCCGCTTACGGCTGAACGCCGGTCAGCTTGGCCTCTTCTTCTTCTTGAATGATGATTCGCGGTGTCACCATCAGCATCAAGCTGGTGGTAGTACGCCCGATACCAACGTTCTTGAACAAGCGGTTGATGTACGGCAGTTTACTGAGGATCGGAATTCCGCGTTCGTTGCGCCCCTCGCTGAGACGTTTGATACCGCCCAGCAATACCGTTCCTCCGTCGGGCACGCTGACTGTTGTCGTCACCGTGACAAACGAGAAGGTCGGCAACTGCACTGTGGTGCCTTCGCTGAACGCTGTCTCCTCGTCGTCGGTTGAATCTACGTCGTCTGACTTCGACTCCGAGCTTTTCGTCGTCGTCGTCGTGGAACCGGTGAATGTGAACTCTTCAACATCGCCGATCTGACTGAAGAACGGCACCACGGTCAAGCGGACGAATCGCCGGTCACTGCTGACCACCGCTTGAACTGTTAAGGACGTTCCTTCGCTGAGCACCACAATTACCGGCTGTTGTGCGGCGGCAAAGTCGCCGACCACCGGCACAATACTGGTCACAAACGGGCGTTGCGAAGTATCACTAATAAAAGCCTGTTGACCGTTGAACAAGGTCACCTTGGGCGCTTGCAGAATGTTACTGCGCGAATCACCCTGGGCAGCCTGAATCAGGAAGAAGGCTTCGATATCGCTGAGAATCGCAAAGCCAAACGTGCCCGCCGTCGCCGGATCAAAACCGATACCAGGAAAACTAGGCACCGTACCAGAGACAAAGCTTCCTTGGTTGAACTGGAGATCCAAATTGGCGGTTGGCAGACCGAGGGCATCCAGACCGATGACTTGACTTGGCCCGTTGCTGGACCCGACCTGCGAAGGAGGTGTGATATTGCTATCAATCGTAAAGTCAAAGTCGACACCGATTCGTTCAAAGAAGTTGTCGGTCAAGGTAATAAAGCGGACTTCGATCGTCACCTGCAAATCCTGCAGGCTACGGAGCTGAGTCAGCAGATCGGCAATTTGTTCATGGACTTCGTCGGTCTGCGTAACAATCAGGCTGAGGTTGTTCTCGTACTCACGCATTGCACCGTTGCCACCTTGGGCGGCCCAGGTTGTCGGTGCGATCGTCTCTTCGATCAATTCGATCAAAGCGTCAAAGTCAGCCTGCGAACCACCTCCCATTCCCCCTGGTCCAAAGGGGACCTGCTGCGGAATACCGGTGGAAGGTCCGCCGCCGGTACCATTATTCATCATCTGAGCATGTACCGATCGATTCAGGCCGGGCGTATCGTTGGCCAGCATCACGGTTGGAGAACCAGCACCAAAACCACCGGCAGGCGTACCATAACCGGCTCGTTGATAACCGCTGCTCAAGGCGGCCTCGATGCCCATGTTGCCATTCGGAACAAAGTTTGGAATTGGAATCACCAGATCGGCAACCTGGTAGGTTTGTTGGTAAACAACACCCTTAGTCATTTCCACGCTGGTAATTTTTAGAACATTGTCCTGGATGATGTAGCTCAAGCGGAGCGGCTCGAGGATCAAGTTCAAGTAGCTCTTCATTGGGATTGCGTTACTCAGATCAAATGTGATCGGAGTTTCCGCGCTCACCCCTTCGGCGGCCAGGCCGGTCGGATCAAGTAGAATATTGATACCGGCTAGCTTGCGGAGATCCGCTACCACCTCGTTCAATGGCTTGCGGTCCACATTCAGCTCGACGGGCGTGGACAGTTTCTGTTCAATTTGCTTTTCGACATCAGTGCGACGGCGTCCCTGTTCCGCCAAACGCTGTCCACGATTTGTCGACAGTTGCTGCCATTCGCGAATGTTTGGAAATTCAATATTGCCCGGGAAAGGGACCGCCGCCCTGTCAATATTGATCATTTCATCAATAAAACCCCCTTCCTTAGCATCATTAATAACCTGCTGCTGATACATGCGGTTCAGAACTCGACCGTTGATGAGCAAGCTGGTCACCACCAAGTTATCCGGATCGAGTGCAGCGGCACGTTTGGCAACCAGCTCCGCTTCGGCAAAACGTTGTTCCTCGACCAGCTTGTTGAATTCGTCGACCAATGCCTTCATCTTGTCGTCGACCTCGATCGACTTCTCCTGCCCTTGCTTGACTTGCTGTTCGACTTCGTGGTTCTGCTCGTCCAGTTCGATTTGCGAGGCATTCGCCTTGATATACTGCTCGGTCTGATTGATCGTCATATCCAAACGTCGCAGTTGATGATCGCGATCGTTGACCTCCAGATTGGCAGCGGCCACATTGGCTCGCAATTGCTTCAGCATCTCCAAGGCACGCTTTGGCTCTTTTTCCGTCATGCCGCGTGCCGCAGTCTGCATGCGTGAAACATCCGACGCTACCTGGCGACTCAGCATTTTCTGATTGACCGTGACCCCTTCCAAGAGATCGTTCGGTTGCGGCTGACGCATCGGTGCGGCTGGCCGCGACAAAATTTGCATATGATTCTGCAATCGGTCGCGCAAACGCGGATCGAGTTCTTGCTGCTTCTGATAAGCCTGTTGAAAATAACGCAAGGCACCAGCGGTGTCTTTGTCAGTCAAGGCACGCTCACCTTGTTCCATCAATTGTGCAGCCGACATTCCTTGATCGGCACCAGGGCTAATCGGCCGAGCTGGCCCACCATCCGGGGCCAATGGGTTGACCGGCAGAGTCGCTTGCGCCAGCGTTGCGCGACCGGGGGCCATTGGTTGCGTCGCTGTCACCTGCACGTTTCTTGATCGATCGGCACCAGCATCGTAACCTGATTGAACGACTCCTGAACGCACCGTCAGATCGGCGCTGCCGGTTCCAGCAGCTTGCACGACTGGACCACGACCAACTCCTTGGCGCATTTTGTGGATATCCAGCAGTACCATGCCCGGTCGTTCATCTCCTGGGCCAAAGGCACTGTCTGGTGCCAGACTTTGCGACTGGCGTGCGAGCATTTCGGCCTGCGCGTCATCGCCACGGACCAGCGCAGCACGTGCTTGACGCGCCAGCTCGACCGCCTGAGTACGACGATCTGGGCCACGCATAGGATTGGCCGCAGGTTCCATCGGCTGGCCACCGGCCGCCGGCAAAATGCCCGGAGCATTTCCCATCGGGCCAGCAATAGCTGGCTCGACTCCATTAAAATTCTGTGGCTGCTGTACCCCGCGTGGATCAACCATCGCGACATTCGTCGGGCCGCGCATTGGGTTGGAACCGCCAACTGCGGTATTCGCATCCCGTGGTGTCAGGCGATAAGCATCCTGCACCGTGTTTGCAGCTCCTGGACCGGCAGGTGTTGAGGTCGAGGGGTAGCCCGCAAACGGGTCGCGAGCAGCTTCGCGATTTCCGAATTGGGCACTACGAGGCGTAGCAACCGGAGGTGGCACATGTCGAGCCAGCTCTTCACGGACCTTGGCCGGTGTGTCACCTCGGTAGTACGGGGAGTACTGCGGATTGAGCCGCTCGGCACGTGCGATGTACGAATCGGCGATTTCAAAATTCCCTTCGCCGATCGCTTTGCGAGCAAACGACAACAGCTCCTCGGCCTCCTTGGCCGGGCTGGCTGCCGCTTGCCCCAGGCTGGCACTTCCCAGCACCACCTGCAAGGTCAGGGATTGATTGGCCTGTGCGAAGGTTGGGATAGTGACTCCGAATCCGACCGCCAGGCAGCGCACGATTAGTTTAGCTGAGGTTTTCAACCCAATTCTCCTTCTAGAACCGTCGTGATCGAAATTCGTAGTCATAGGAAATGCCGATAAGATGCCAGCGTCAACCATCGATTTGCCAGCGCCGCTCGCTGGAAAACCGCTTCGGTTGACTCGTTAGTTGTATTTTTTTTGGCAGGACTATGCCACTCGTCTTTTCAACGCTAGAGATGCCACCACGACCATTCAGATAAGCGATCGTGAGTCGCACCCTCGGATTTTGTCCTGCTGCCTTGCCCTACGGATCTCGAAAGATCGCCAGGGCCTCGTGGAAACCACGTGATGAGGGAGGGATAGATACCGGCCATAGAAAAAGGGGTCAAGGCCATTTGGAATTTTGTACGATTTTCATTCAAGTTGGCGGCAACCATGCTGTCTGACTCGAGCGGTAAGAAGCCCAAGAAAGCGGCGATTCGGGCATTCTTAGCCACGGCAGCACAAAATCCCGGCCCGCCGGGCCTGCCAAATTATGGAAATTCCGCCGACGGGCGGCTTGGCCTACAATACCGTTGACGGATCAGGGGGAATTTTCCGATACTGAGTGTCTCAAAGCTGACAATCCTGCTAGGATTGTGCTGACTAGGATTGTTCTGGGGGGGAGTCCTCTCCAGCAGGCCGATTTTTCGACTTCATTGTTTTTCAAAGGAGGTTTTAGCTATCGAACGCGCACAGAGGGTGAATGAGCAAATTCGCATTTCTCCAATTCGAGTCATTTCTGCGGATGGTCAACAGCTAGGTGTGATACCAACCGAACAGGCCATGGGCTTGGCTCGCGAAGCTGACTTGGACCTGGTTGAGGTTGCCCCTAACGAGCGACCTCCCGTCTGCCGAATCATGGATTTTGGCAAGTTCAAATACCAGCAGAAAAAGAAGCTCAACAAGTCGCAAGGTCACCAGACCAAGATTAAAGAAGTTCGCTTTCGTCCCAAGACGGGCGAACACGACATTGAATTCAAGTTGAATCAGGTGCGCGGGTTCTTGCAGCACAAGGACAAAGTCGTTGTCTCGGTTGTGTTCAAGGGACGAGAAAACGCGCACATGGAAGAAGGCTGGCGAGTGATTGAACAAGTCATTAAGCAACTGGACGACATTGCCAAGCTTGAACAGACTCCGCAACAGCAGATGAAACGCATTACCTGCGTGCTGGTGCCTAAGTAAATCGATCGCGACGAGTCTGCCCTCCAACCGCGTAGTAATTGAACCGGCTTGCTGTCAACGGATGGCCAGCGGCTCGGCTCACGAGATTGTTTGTCGAAACAATACCAGGCACTCGAGAGAAAACGAGCCATGTTAGCTTATCCAATCAAGATGACGTTTAAGATCCTGGCGATTGCGCCGCAGATCTACGTGACCGATGCCAACGGCAACCCGGTGTTCTACGTAAAGCAGAAGCTCTTCAAGCTGAAAGAGAACGTCCAGGTTTTTCGTGATGACTCGCAGCAGCAGTTGCTGTTTACGATCCAAGCCGACCGCATCATCGACTGGTCGGCCAAGTATCACATTCGGACGGAGGCTGGCGGCGAATTAGGCACCGTCCAACGGCACGGTATGAAGTCGCTCTGGAAGGCACGCTACGACATCACCGAAAACGGCCAGGTCGAATTTGAAGTCGCTGAAAAAAGTGCTCTCACTCGCTTTATGGATAGTATGCTGGGAGAGGTCCCGGTGGTTGGATTTCTGAACGGATACTTTTTCAATCCGACCTACCTGATCACACACGCCACTGGTCCGAAGCAAGGCCAACTGGCGATGGAGATCGTCAAAAAGCCATCGTTGATGGAGCGCAATTTCTGGCTGGAGTTGCGCGATCCCGAGGTCGGCGAAATGGACCAGGCCAAGATTATCCTCAGCATGCTGATGATCGCGCTGCTTGAGCGCATGCGTGGGTAAGGTGTGATTTAGGGTGCCGGCTTGCCCAGCAGTGCATTGAGCGACGTCAATTAGAATAGTTGACCTGAGGACTAAGTTCTGGCAAGCAGGTCCTGCCGCTGTGAGAGTTGCCGCCGCGAAGCGCGGCACTAGAATTGCTGTGACCTGTGCGGTGCTTTCTTGAAATCTTCTCCTCCCGTGTGG
>Ga0163150_10009130_pt1 | contig 11060 bp, 6 predicted proteins | sample OliLakLV19P2IB_FD_148628 | JGI IMG/M metagenome (GOLD analysis project Ga0163150, IMG submission 148628) | Freshwater microbial mat bacterial communities from Lake Vanda, McMurdo Dry Valleys, Antarctica - Oligotrophic Lake LV.19.P2.IB | ecosystem: Environmental > Aquatic > Freshwater > Lake >...
GTGGGGGACGTCATCTCGCTGACCCTTCGCCGCGGTAAGGAAGTGATTCAAACCCGGGCCACGCTGGCACCCAGATCGGCGAATTTGGCTGCCGATTCATTCCGCTGGGCGACCGCCGGCGACTCCGTGGCACAGTTCGACGTCGGCATGCGCTATCTCACGGGACTGGATACCACCAAAGACCCGGCCAAAGCCCGCTTCTGGCTGGAGCGCGCGGCTGAAAACGGGGTCATTCAGGCTTGGACCGGGCTCGCTGAAATTCATGCCGCCGGAATGGGCGTCCCCAAAAACCCGGAATTCGCCCGTGGGATTTACGAACTGCTCGCCGCCGAAGGGGATTCGGCTGGCCAATACAATCTGGCTGATTTTGCCCGGACGGGAACTGGAGGGCCGGTCGATCTGTCGCGGGCATTAGCGCTGTATGAACTTGTCGCGAACCAGGGACAATCGGTCGGCAGATTCCGGGTCGGCGAGTTTTACGCAACCGGAATCGTCGTGCCCCGGGACGATGCGCGGGCCTTCCAGCATTTTCTGCGCTCTGCAGAAATGGGAAATACACTTGCTGCTGCGCGGGTTGGAAATCGGTATGCCAACGGAACCGGAACGCCCAGGGATGACGCCGCTGCGTTCAAGTGGCTGACGATCGCTGCCAAAGACAACATTGCTGCCGCCCAGCATGACCTCGGTGCGATCTACTCGGACGGGCGGGGCACGCCCCAGGATTTTGGCCAGACAGCGCTTTGGCTGAGCGCCGCGTCCGAACAGGGTTACGTTCCCTCGATGGCGGCCCTCGGCCGGCTCTATCGAAACATGCAGCCCCCCGACTACAGCAAGGCGCTGAAGTGGCTGCAAAAGGCCGATGCCGCAGGCGATCTGGCAGCCTGCAATCTGCTTGGCGAAATGTACGCCGCTGGACAGGGAGTTCCCCGCGATGTCGGCCACGCCACCCGCTTTTTCACCAAATCGGCAGAGGGAGGAGATTCCGTCGCGCAGTACAACCTGGGGCTGAACTATTCGGAAGGAGCTGGTGTTGGGCAGAACACCCGGGAGGCTGTGAAATGGCTGAACAGCGCCATCGCCGATCCGAATCTGAAGAGTGACGCGCGGGCCAAGTCGCTGTTGATCCTCGGCACGATCTATGAATCACAGCTGCCCACCTCCAATGTCCCCCGCAATCACGACTGGGCCCTGGACTATTACCGGCAGGCCGCCGAACTGAAACTGCTCTCTGCACAGCGGCTCTACGGACAGCGGCTTCGCGACCGGCGGTATTATTCCGATGCGGTCAAATGGCTGAACGAAGCCGCCACGCGCGGTGACCGCGCTGCCCAAAACGACCTCGGAACGATGTACTACAACGGCCAGGGGGTTGCCCAAAGCCGCGAGCAGGCGATCGCCTGGTGGATCAAGGCGTACGAACAGGGATCGACAACCGCCCGTGACTCGTTGCGCAAAATCGGAGTCAATGCCAAATGACAGCGGTTTCAGGAGCAGGGGTCTGACGCGTTTTTCGGCATTGAACAAACCTTGTCGCGGGAATTGGGCAAACAAGCGCAGCCGAAAACCGGGTCTGACCCCCTAACAATGGGCTCAACAGTTTTCCGGCCCATGAACGTTGACAGACAGGTAACGGTCAATTGAGGAGTTTTGCAAATGCGGTTTTCCAGATTCCTTTGGGTGGCCACATTAACCGTGTTGCTGTTGGCTTCGATCACCCTCCAGGCGGACTGGTCCTCGGCACAGCCGCCGCTTGACGGGAAAAATGGAAATTTCAATCCCGACGGAAAAATTCCCTGGCTGGGAGTTTCACGCTGGATGGCCAACCAGCAGGAAGTGGTGCTGTGCGGCGTTCTGAAGAACGGCCCCGCCGGGAAAGCCGGACTGCAGTTCGATGACGTCATCGTGTCGATCAACAAACAGGCTGTTCCGGATCTCAAAACATTTCACACATTGATCGACGGTATCCGGGTTGGGCAGACAGTTCCTCTGGAAGTCAGGCGCGTGGACCAGCCGATGACTCTGAAGGTCCTGATGGAACCGCTGCCAGCCGATGGTGGTATTGGAATGATTCTGCAGGCCATCGAGGCGGGCGAGGCCTGGGCCATGATGGAGATGGGTATCCGGTTGATAAATGCCCGGGGCGACCGGTCGTATATCGACAAGGACCTGGTCGCGGCTGCCCAGTGGTTCTGGCGCGCGGTGGATGCGGGGGACACAGCGGCCCCCCTCTTCCTTGCAAAAATGTATCTCAAGGGAGAGGGAGTTGGCCAGGATTTCGAAGTCGCCCAGGAACTTTTGATGATGGCCCGTCAACGGGCCGAAGAACCGGACCGGACGGGAGTGCATCGGGGACTTGCTTCGGCTGCCAGCAACGAGCTGGCCCGGATGTGTCTCGGCGGGCAGGGCCCCAATGCCCGCCCGGAACTGGCTCTCCCCTTGCTGGAGGATGCTGCCCATCAGGGAAGTCCGTATGCCATGACCGAGCTTGGAAAGCTTTACGAACAGGGAACGCACGTTGCCCATGACGAGGCAAAAATGAAGTACTGGTACTCGCTCGCCGCCAACTATAACTACCCGCGTGCGATCGAAGCTCTGCAGAGACTGAATCCGGACGTGGCCGCAAAAGGATCCCCCGATTCCTCCATTCCGGTCACGCCGGCATCACCGGAATCACCGACACTGGTTTCCGACGGCCGTTATATATGGGCGCACAGTGGCGGATTCTATCGTGCCAGTGGCAACAAGGTCTGGCTCGAATCGTTTCGGGTGACCGACCAGCAGCGTGGCGGATTCCGTTTTGAAGAAGTGACCCGGAACGACCAGTATGTCGAGCTGCTGGACTCATCGCGCGGCTTTACCGTTCGACTGTCCAGCGATTCGATGACGATTCGCGGCGGCCAATTCACCGATTTCACCACGCTCTATCAGGGATCCTGGTGGACCGTCGGTTCGAATGGGACCAAATGAATCGACTTGCGTTCACTTCTGCAACTTCTGCAAGTCGTGAATACCTTGAGCAATCGGGCTCAATGTTGCCGATTTTGCGAACATGCCCTGTAGTTTGAATGGGGCAGATGTCGGGCAAAACGATTGGAGGGCCAGCGGAAGCCGGGTTGGCTGCAGTTTTTTGCCTCAATTTGAGCTGCAAATCGTGTATGTTGCCCGATTCCATTGGTTGCACATTTCCCAAGGTCAATTATCATCTGGTGGGCGGAAATGCCTTGGATTCAGGGAACAAAAGAGAGAGGGAAACCATGACCGCACGCTGTTCGTCAGTACTGCTTTTCTGCGCACTGATTTTGATTTGTTCTGAAGCGACGGCGCAAACGTCCGGTCAGGCATTTGAGCAATTCAAGGCAAACAACCCGGGAGCCCGGTTCTACGGTTCCCAGTTCTATCAGCCGGCAAGCGAAGAAGATGAAGGTCGCGGCGGAATGACCGCAGTCTACGGAACCATCCTTGCGATGGGTGAAACACCCGAGCTTAGCGCGTGGAGTCACTTCGACGAATTGCGCGGTGTTCTGGGTGACGAGATCGGAACGCTGGTACCGGAGATCAGGGAAAACGGCGATCTGGTCCAGGGCGTGATGTGGAACGCCAAAACCGGGTCCCATAAATTCAACGTTTTGCGTTTCAACCAGGTTCTGGAAGGAATTCCCGTGTTCCGGTCCGGCATCGGATTTCTGGTTCGCAATCAGGCTGGCTATCCATTGGTCATGTCCGGTTCGACTGTCAAGGATTTGACCGGTGCGGATATTGCCATTCCGGCTGCTGGTGTCAGGCCTGTGGTCACCCGCAAGATGATTGACAACGTCAACCGGCTGATGGATCTGGTTCCAGTCGAACGATCCGTGATGGAAGGAAAAAGGCCTGACCCGCGATTGCCAGTGCAAACCAGCGAAGTGCAATACGTTGTGTTCGCAGGCGTCGAAGGAGAATTTGCGATTCCCCAGCTGGCGGTGTCGTTTGTCGCCACACGCGGTTCCATCAACACGCTTCCCAACTATCACAAGTATCTGGTGATCGCCTCGAACGCGACGGGTGAAATTCTTCATGAAGAAACCCAGATCTGCCATTGCACCAGTTGCCTGGTGAATATCCAGGGAAGCGTGGGGGGTCGTGCGACTCAGGGGCTGAATGCCCTCGAATGCGATCCCGAGTCGGCCGTGGCATTGCCGTACGCCGAAGTCAGCGTTGCCGGCGGCAACACGGTTTTTGCGGACGCCAGCGGCAGTTTCAATATTTCCCATCCTGGTACGGCAGCTGTCAACGTGACCTCGCGGTTGCGCGGACAGTTCTTTGAAGTCCGTGACCAGGCGGCTGGCAATGCATTTCCCCAAATCACCATGAGCGTGACGCCCCCGGGTCCAGCCACATTCCTGCACAACCCGACTACCACGAACAACCTGATGACAGCCAATGTCAACGCGTACGTGGAAGCCAATGTGGTTCGCGATTATGTACTGGCTTACGAACCAAATTTCCCCGTCATTGCCAACCAGACTTTTTTTGACATCAATACGAACATCACTTCGTCTTGCAATGCATTTTACAACGGGACGTCTATCAACTTTTACCAGAATGGCGGGGGTTGCAATAACACCAGTTTTTCGGACGTGATCCATCACGAGTACGGCCATCACCTGGTCAATGTCACCGGCAATGGCCAGGGGCAAATGGGCGAGGGGTCCGGCGACTGCATTGGAGTACTGATTCAGGACGACCCGGTTCTGGGCCAGGGTTTTTCAAACTGCGGTGTTGGGATTCGAAATGCCAACAACAACATGCAGTATCCCTGCACAGGCACGATTCACACCTGCGGTCAGCTGATCTCGGGATGTTTGTGGAGCACCCGTAACGAATTAATCGTTACCGAGCCGGCCAATTACCGAAATATCGGTGCCGAGCTGTTTCTGGGCATGTTGATCGTGCGCGGCAACATGGATCCTGGCCAGGTCACGATCGCTCCGGACATCACCGTGATCTACCTTCAACTGGACGATGACGATTTTGATATCGGTAACGGCACGCCTCATTACAACGAGATTGCTGCGGGCTTCGGTGCCCACAATATGGATGCTCCACCTTTGTCACTGCTACGTTTCGACTATCCTGACGGTCGCCCGGACCTGGTACCTCACAACGGCGACGTCGCGTTTCATGTCGAGGCACTGCCTTTGCTGGAAATCCCGCAACCGGGAAGCGGCAAACTCTTTGTCGATACGGGAAATGGCGGCGGGTTTCAGCAGTTTTCAATGGCCGAATCGGCGCCCAATTCCTACAAGGCGGTCTTCCCGTCCATCGAGTGTGGAAAGACGGTCCGCTATTACATTGGCGCCAACTCGAATACAGGGGCAACGCAGTACGACCCCCGCAATGCACCAGGCGAGGCTTTTTCGGCCCTGGCGGCAAGTACGGTCACTACCGTGTTCTATGACGATGGAGAATCCAATCCCGGATGGTCGGTCAGCGGCAATGCTACCGACGGCCAGTGGGATCGCGGGGTTCCTGTCGGAGGTGGAGTCCGGGGAGATCCGCCAACCGACGGTGACGGATCGGGTTCGTGCTGGCTGACCGATAACGTCGCCGGCAACTCAGACGTCGACGGCGGAAGTACAATCCTGACGTCGCCGGTTCTGGATGCAAGTCACGACGCGTCCGAAGTTCCGCTGATCCGGTATTGGCGATTCTATTCCAACAATTTTGGTGCCGATCCCTTGAACGATGTCTTTGTCGTTGAAATCTCCAATAACGGTGGTGCCACGTGGGTCAATCTGGAAACAGTTGGTCCCGCCGGTCCCGAAGCTATGGGTGGCTGGTATCCGAAATCGTTCAGAATCAGCGACTTCGTGACACCTACGGCGAACATGCGGATTCGATTCAATGCTTCAGATCTGGGCACAGGCTCCGTGGTGGAAGCGGGCATTGACGGCGTCGAAATTGCCATGGCCAGCTGCACAACCCGCCTTGATCCATTCGCGGCAGACGTCCTTGTGGGAACAGTGACTGGGGGTACTCTGCCGAATCTCTTTGCCAGCGACGACCTGGATTTCCGGCTCGCACCTGATCCCCGAGTCAAGCCCGTCCGCCAAAATATCCAAATACGTTTCGTTACGGAGACGGATATTGGTTCGCCCACAAGCCTGGCGTTCCGAATGGAGACTGCCATGGCCGGTGGGCCATCTGGTGATGTGACTCAGCACATTTGGATGCGCGACTGGACAACCGCACGCGGCCGATTAGTCGAGTTGGACTTGCGCGCCGTCAGCAACAGTGACTCGGTAGTGGAGGCAAATGCCAGCGGCAACCTCAGTCGATTCGTGCATCCAGTCACCGGTCAGATCGAATGCTATGCGATGTGGGCCAGCTGGTCGTTTGCCGGCCAGCCGTTTTTTTGGACACTCGATATCGACCAGGCGGTCTGGTTGATTGAATAACTGCGACGAAGTCCGCATCGGGATCGGCGAATTGACCAAACGGGAGATTCAGGAGATCGAAATGGCTCTGCACCTGTTTCGGACCGGCCAGTACGGAAACTGTACTGTCTGCAAGCGGAAGATTGGTCCTGTCCGGCCGGAATTGCTGCTCCATACCCTGACCTGCATCCAAACTGGCGGATTCCACCAGACGCCGCATGCTATTGACACTTACGACACTCTGTCGTAACATTACGGAATCCTGTCGTATCGTGCCGGTTTCCGGCTGCGGCGGGGCACAAACGAAAACTCTGGCGATAAGGTGAATCCGGTGAGCCAATCCCTGGCCAATGCGGAACTGGCGATTATGGATCTGCTCTGGCAGAACGGGGATCCCATGACCGCACGCGACATTCGCGAACAGCTGTACCCGGATGAGACCAGGGCCCAGCACGGAACCGTGCAACGACTGTTGCAACGGCTGGAGGAAAAAGGATTTGTCCAGCGTGACCGGAGCATCGCCATTCATTTCTTCTCTGCTGCAATCTCGCGTGAGACTTACGCGGGCAGACAACTGGAATCGCTGGCGGAGAAACTGACTTCGGGATCGTTTGCGCCGCTGATCACCCATCTGGTTGAACACAAGAAAATCTCCCGTGCCGAAGTCGACCGGATACGGGCCATTCTGGATCAACACGGTAGTGCCGGAAAGTCCGGAGCCGAACCAGCGGCAAAGCCCTCAAACAGGCGAGGCAAGTCATGACCGCTGTTCTGATTCAAACCGGACTAAGCAACACCTGTTTTGCCCTGGTTCTGGCTGTTGTCGCGATGATTGCCGGCTACGGTTCCCGGCGACCGCAGCTGGCCTGGCTGCTGTGGCTGCTGGTATTCGTCAAACTGGTAACGCCGCCCGTCTGGCAGATTCCCGTTGCGTTTTCGGCCGGACAGTCTGCGTTGGCCGCCGTCCCGAAACTGGCTGGTGATTTGTCAAATGCCGGTACTCTCGCCAATGCACCTGGTTCATTTCACGAACCGCAGGCGATGGCAGCCTCCACCTGGCAGACGGCACTTTCTGCCGGGTGGACGACGGCTGTGCCGTGGTTGGGGCTGATCTGGTTGTCCGGCACGATCGTGATCATTGCCTGGTCGCTGGTCCGGGTCTGGCGTTTCAACCGGTTGCTTCGGCAACATTCAATCCCGGCGAACGATCTTGTTCAAAGACCGGCACTTCGAATTTCCCGTCAGCTCGGTTTGCGGGCACTGCCGGAACTGCTGACGACGCTGGCCCGTATCTCACCGCTGGTTTGGTGGGCAGGAGGCCGGGTGCAAGTTGTGATTCCGCAATCGTTACTGGACGGGATGGACGAAGACGCCTGGCATCTGGTGCTGGCCCATGAGCTGGCCCATGTCCGGCGCAGGGATTATCTGGTTCGCTGGCTGGAGTGGATTGCCTGTATGTTTTTCTGGTGGAATCCGGTCGTTTGGTGGGCCCAGCGAAACCTGCGTGCTTGCGAGGAACTCTGTTGTGACGCTCTGGTTCTGTCCCGGCTGAATCCCGTCCGCCATTCCTACGCCGAATCGATATTGAAAACAGTCGAGTCCCTTGTGTGCCCGGCATTCCGCCCGCCGGCGATGGCAAGTGAAATCAACAGCGGCGGATACCTGGAACGAAGGGTAGTGATGATCATGTCTGGCAATGTAATGCAGAAAAGTTCACGTCTGATGCAGATGTGTGTATTGAGCCTGGCACTTTTGGTCTTTCCGCTGGGCCTGGCATTTGGCCAGGATTATGAGAAAGTCGAAAAGCGTCTGCAAAATTCGGTCGAAAAGGGGCACCTGTCCCAGGCCCAGGCCAATGCAATGATGGCCACGCTTAAACGAATGGGTGACCGCGATTCCGATCGCGCGCCGGAACGTGTTACCGACCGTAACAGCGGTGAGAATGCGGCCAAAGACGTCTACCGTCGCGCTGCTGCCGAACTGGAAAAGGCCCTGGTCGAAGGCAAGATTTCAAAAGAGGATATGGAAAAGCGGCTGTCGGGACTTCGCGCATCCTTTGCGGAACGTCTGGAGATGGCGGACGAACGGATCCGGCCAACTTCGGTAGAGGACCTCCGGCGGGCCGCTGTTGAAATGGAAAAAATGGTCGCCGAAGGAAGGATCACGGCCGAAAACGCCGCGCAGCGACTGACTACCCTGCGCAAGATACTGGCCGAAACTCAAAAACAGGAAGCCGAAGAACGCCAGACGATTACCGCCCAGGAATTCGAGCGGGCTGCGGCTGAAATGAAGAAAATGGTGGCTGAAGGAAAAGCCAAAAAAGAAGACGTGGAGCAACGACTCGCAGAAATGCGAAAGGTGATGGCCGAAAAGCAGGAGTCTGCCGGCCAGGAACGCCGCACGTTTACCGTTCAGGAATTCGACCGGGCTGCAGCCGAAATGAAGAAAATGGCGGCGGAAGGAAAAGCCAAAAAAGAGGACGTGGAACAACGGCTGGCCGAAATGCGAAAGATGATGGACAGCTCCGGCAAGAAGTTTGCCGGGAAAGGCGACAAGGCGAAGGTCGACGCAAAGGTGGCCCAGCTTCGCGAAATCGAAGCAAAGATCCGGGCCGCTGTCGAGTCGGGTGACATCTCCCGTGAGGAAGCTGGCAAAAAGCTGGAGGCCTTCCGGGCAGAAATGTTCGCAAGCGACCAGGCAAAAAAAGGCAAGGCTGCCGATGAGCTGAACGCAACTTCCGAAGGACTGGCCCGACGGCTGAAAATTGCAGTGGAATCGGGCAGGATCACCGAAGAGGAAGCCGAAGCCCGCTGGAAGGCCTTCGAGGCCGGAATCAAACAGCGGGAAAACGCTACGCGTGATGGGGATTCAAAAAAGGCTGTCGAAGCCAAAAAAGACCAGGACGACGACGGCGACGGCCAATAGGGCCGGGAATATTCCGAGACCAGAACGGCGGGCCCTTGCCCGCCGTTTTTTTTATCATCAGCCGGTCGCAACCTGGTTCCCTGGATATTGCTAAACTGGGCCAAAGCTGACCGGGCCTGTCACGTTTCGGGACTGGCCATTGATCGCCTGGCTTTTTTCAGATTCCGCAGTCTCACTTTGGGAAACCGTGTATGCATACTTCAATCCGCTTCGCCTGGATTCTCGCGACCATTCTCGCAGCATTTTTGTCTGTACCCGCTCTGGCCCAGGACGCCGAATGGGTTTCCCTGTTTGATGGAACAACGCTGGATGGGTGGGAGAAAGTTGGAGATGAAAAAAGTGTTTGGGAAGTAAAGGACGGAGCGATCAGCGGTTCCGGGCCCGCTTCGATGCTGGTGACGACGAAAGGACCATACAAAAACTTCCGTTACCGCGCCGAAATCAGGATCAATGACGGTGGCAATTCGGGACTCTATTTTCGCACGACGGCAAAGCCTGGCTTTACTGACGGTTACGAGGCCCAGATCGACAGCACACACTCCGACCCGATTCGCACCGGTTCGCTGTACGGGATGTGCCACGTCTACAAACAGCATGTAAAACCCGATACCTGGTTCGTGTATGAACTGGAAGTTCGCGACGACGTTTGGCGCGGACGCGAAATGGTCCGGATCAAGGTCACGATTGACGGAAATGAACTGTACGAATACCTGGACTTTGCCCTGACATTCAAGGAAGGACATTTTGCGTTCCAGCAACATGATCCCGGAAGCAGGGTCGATATCCGGAAAGTAGAAGTCATGCCGCTGCCGGAAAGGGAACAGCGACGGAGACGGTAAATTTGCGGGGCCTGCCTTTCAGTAAATCCAATTATTCCATCCAGGAGTCGCTTCCATGAGCCGGTATTTTGCTATCTGCATTCTGTTCGTAACCGCAGTCGCATCTTCGGCCTCCGCACAGGAGGAGCCGGGCTTTGTCAATCTGTTTAACGGCCAGGACCTGAGCGGTTGGACCCAGCGTAACGGAACCGCAACGTACCGGGTCGATGGTGATTCGATTGTCGGAACGACCGCCGAAGGAAGCCCGAACTCGTTTTTGTGCAGCAACATCCTGTACGGCGATTTCGAACTGAAGTTTGACGTCAAGGTTGATTCGGCACTGAATTCAGGTGTCCAGATCCGTTCGCAAAGCGAGGGAGACGGGCCGGAAGGCCGCGTCAACGGTCCCCAGGTTGAAATCTCGCTCGATGGTATGGCGGGCTATGTTTACGGCGAATCGGCGGGCGGCTGGATGACGCCGGACAAGGACCGAAAGGCCCACGAGGTGTTTCGGGACGGCGAGTGGAATTCGTATCAGATCGTTGCGTTTGGCAACAAAATCGAAACCTGGATTAATGGAAAGCAGATTTCCGACCTGACGCATGAACAACGGTTCAAATCGCATCCCAAAGGCTTTATTGGTCTGCAGGTGCATGGAATCGGCCGGGGCCAGGGTCCATTCGAGGTCCGCTGGCGAAACCTGAAACTCCGCGACCTGTCCAAATTCACTTCGTTGTACAACGGCCAGGACCTGACCGGATGGACGACCGACGGAAACTGGATCCCGCAGGACGATGGTTCTGTTTTGATCCAGCCCCGCGAGGGCGAAAAAGGCTGGGAACGATATGGTGCCTACCTCTGGTCCGAAAAGAAGTACGCTGATTTCGTTTTGGATTTTGAG
>Ga0163150_10009131_pt1 | contig 11060 bp, 8 predicted proteins | sample OliLakLV19P2IB_FD_148628 | JGI IMG/M metagenome (GOLD analysis project Ga0163150, IMG submission 148628) | Freshwater microbial mat bacterial communities from Lake Vanda, McMurdo Dry Valleys, Antarctica - Oligotrophic Lake LV.19.P2.IB | ecosystem: Environmental > Aquatic > Freshwater > Lake >...
GTTGGTGGGGTAGGCGTTGTTTTGGAAGTCATCTACCAGGGTTTGCACGCCGTCCTGGTCCACCTGCACGCCGTCTTCCGCGAAGAAGTAGACGTTGTCGGTCTTGTACAGCAGCGTGGCCTCCACCGTGAAGTTCTGGTCGGTGTCGGTGTTGCTGACGTTGAAGGTCAGGGTAGTGCCGAGCGCGTAGTCGGCGGGCGTGTCGCTGACCGTCTCGGGAATGTCGGGGATGCCGCGCAGGCGGATGGCCAACTCCCGGATGTTGCTCTCGGGGATGATCTCGCCCTCCAGCGCGGCCAGCGTCTCTCCGGTGTTCTCCACCGGGGTCGGCACGACGGTCAGGTTCAGGCCGGGGGTGGCCTGTTCGTCGGGCGTGTCTTCCGGCTCGGGTGTCTCGAAGACAACTTGCGTCGGGAAGTCCACCGGCGTTTCGAAGTCTACCAACTGCGTGGCAAAGGCGGCGGTGCTTTGGAAGAACGCGTAGCCGGTGGCGGCCAGGGCGGCCACGCACAGGCACACACACGCCACCACCGCCACGACAATGCCGACGACCAGCCCAGATTGGTTGTTTTTGGAAGTATTCATCAGTATGACTCGCTGACTGCTAAGTGAAGTTTATCGCGGCGCCGCTACTTGGCGGTCCAGTTCGATTTCATCAGCTCGCCCATGGCGCCGGCCTGGAGCTTGTCTACGCGCTCGGCCAGTTGGGTTTGCCCCTGCTGGCGCAGCGTGTCGCCCACATACGTCATCGCGTCGAGCAGTTCTTGCGTGATCTCGCCGCGCCGGCCCTTCAGCGCCGCCTCGGCCGCCTCATCGCTCTCCATTTGCAGCAGTTCGTTCACCAGCCGCAGTTCGGGTGGGGCCGACTCCTGCATGACGGCGGCAATGTGATCGCTGATCTCGTTCAGGCGTTGAGCCATATCGGGCCGCTTGGCTTTCTCGGCCGCCTCGATGTTGACCTGAAGCACCGCCAGGAAGGTGTCGTCTATGCGGGGCATGTTTTCGTGAATGGCCTGGTGCAGGTCGGGCGCTTCGAGCAAAATCCGCAGCGTGTCGGTGGCCTCGGCCATCTGGGCCTGGGTGGCCTTGTCGGCCTCGGCGGTCAATTGCAGCAGCCGGTCACGCACGGTCGCCAGGCGGGTCTTGTCGTCGCCGGTGGCGCGGTCAACGCGGCGGGTGAGGGCCTCAAAGAAGGCGTAGTCCATGCCGGGCCGGGCGTAAGAGACGTAGGCCGCCAGCCGGTCGTCGTCGGTCGTGCTGGTGACCAACTCCAAGAGCTTGTCGGCCGTCAGGCCCTTGCCCAGCGCTTGCAGCTCACGCGCCACGGCTTCGAGCGTCTGCTGGCGGGCGCGCAGCTTGCCGCCAAAGGTGGAGTGCTGGATCAGGGCGTTCTGCAGTGTCATCATCTTCTGCGCGCCGGCCTGGTTGCCGCCGTTGGCCGTGGCCTCGGCCGAGCTGCTGAGGAGTTGGAACAGCACCGAGTCCACGATGCCGTCTTGCTGCTTAATCATGTCGGGCCAGTTGGCCTCCGGCGCGGCCAGCAGGCTTTGCAGCATCTGCACCTTGCCGCGCTGGGCGTCGAGCATGTCTTTGGTGATGCCTTCGCCTTCGAGCACGCTCTCCAACATGCCTTGCAGCGTGAAGGCCTGCTTGGGGCGCAGCAGATAGCCCTTGCGCTTCTCCTGCGGCAGGTTCTTGATCACGTCGTTCATCAAGCGGCCGATCAGCTTTTCCTGCTCGTCGGCGGGCAGACCCAACTCAAAGGGCACGAAGGTCAGCAGGGTTTCTTTGTCGGGGTCGTGATACAGCAGGGGCGAAGGGTACTGGCCCTGGAACTTGCAATTGGGGCATTGGATCAGGTTGAAGCGCCCGCTCATAAAGCGCTGCTTGGCGGACGGGTCTTGGTTGAGATCGAAGACTTGCTCGAGCGTGGCCTGCACCGGCTGGCGGCAGTTCGGGCAAGAAACAGTGGTCTTTATCGGCGGCATGAACGAGCCTTTCTGACTATCAATGAATAGTGACGCACAATGATACCTTAAAACGGTGCGTTTCTACCGTGGCTTTGGCGACAAAAAGGGGAAGGGTATAAAGGGCCTAAAGCCAATCCGGTTTAGATAAAGCGGAGTATTCCCATTTGGGGCGAGGCGTCAGCGCCCATCTGTCCGATGACGACCGCGACTACAACATTCCCTCATCACATAGTCACCCGCTGTACTCAGCGGCTCCCTCTCCCCCCACGGGAGAGGGGCCGGGGGTGAGGTCGTCCAGCCGGCCCTCCCTCGCACCTCATCTGCGTTTCCCAACCTTCCGGCCAAGAGCAACCGCTGTACTCAGCGGCGCCCTCCCCGCACCGGGGAGGGCCGGGGTGAGGGCGACCAACACCTACTCAAATCTCACCCGTCCTGCAATTGTCACCGGCCGCGCCACTAACTAAACCGTATTGGGCCTTAAGCGCCTGAACGAGGGGGGACTCGGGGGCCTGACAGACTCAGGGCCTCGGCCGTACCTTTTTCCCTTTCTTTTTCTTTGCGCTTGCTTGTCCGCTACCGCGGCAGCGAGAACGAAAAAGTTGTGCCGCTGCCCGGTTCGGACTCGACCCAAATCTTGCCGGCGTGTGCCTCGACCACGGCCTTGGCAAGGTACAGGCCCAGGCCGGTGCCTTTGACGCGGCGGGTGAGGTCTGAGTCGGCGCGGTAGAAGCGCTCAAACACATGCGGCAGGTCGGGGCCGGCGATGCCGGGGCCGTGATCCGACACGCTGATGGTCACATGCTCCGGCTCGGCTGCGCCGCGCACCAGCACCTCGCCCCCGGCCGGCGAGTACTTGATGGCGTTGGAGAGCAGGTTTTGCAGCACCTGCACCAGCCGCCGCTCGTCGCCGTTCACCAACGGAAAGTTAGGCGGGAAGTCCACGCGCAAGGTGTGGTTTTCGGTCTGCGTCTTGAACTTTTCCACCAGGCGGGCCGCCAACTGGTCGAGCGCCACCTCGGCCAGATCCAGCCGCATGGCGCCGGCCTGCAAGCGCGAGGCGTCGAGCAGATTGTCAATCAGGTCGGCCAGGTGGTCGGCCTCCTCCTCGATCACGGCCAGGCTGTCGCGCACCACTTCGGCGTCCCAGCGCGCGTCTTCGCGGCGCAGCGTTTCGGCGTAGCCCTTGATGAGCGAGACCGGCGTGCGCAACTCGTGGCTGATGACCGAGATAAACGTGCTCTTGAGCGCCTCGGCCTCGCGGAACTTGGTGATGTCGCGCACGTTGGCGATGATGTTGACCAGCTTGCCGTCGGCTTCGAGCAGCGGGGCGTAGGTGATGCCGGCCGGCAGGTAGCCGCCGCCTTGACGCAGCAAATCGCCTTCTACATACAAGGGCAGGGGGTTGGTGGTCAACGGCCAACCGCCGGCCTCGGCCGCCGCCAGGTCTGGGCCGGTCTGGCGGTTTACCCACTTGATGACGTCATCGTGGTCGCGGCCGAGCGCCTCGGCGGCGTTCCATTCGGTGAGGCGGGCCAGGGCCTTGTTGAAGCGCTGGATGCGGTGTGAAGCGTTCATAATCAGGATGCCGTCGGCCGAGCTATCCAAGATGGCATCGAGCCGGCGTTTTTCGGCCGAGGTCTGCTGGTACAGGCGGGCATTGTGTACGGCGATAGCGGCCTGGTTGGCGAACGAAGCCAGCAGCGTGCGGTCGTTGCCGGTGAAGGCCGTGGCGTAGCTGCGGAAGATGTAGATCAGGCCCACCACCTCGTTGCGGGCCACCATCGGCAGCGCCACGCCGTGCTGTAGGCCCAGGCTGGCGGCCTCGGTGGAAGCGCGCAGGCGGCGGTTGATCTCCGGCAGCGCAAAGCGGCGCGCGTCGCCGTGCTCGGGGATGTCGGCCAGCATGGGCTGGAAGCTGTCGAGAAACGGGTCGGGGATGCCGTAGTGGGCGCGGATGCGCCAGCGGCCCTCTTCCTCGCGCAGCACCACCAGCCCGGCCTGCCCGGCCAGCAGTTCGGTCGCCCCGTGCAGGATGCGCGTGAGCACCGTCGCCAGATCGAGTTCTTCGGTCAGGGCGCGCGAGATTTCGAGCAGGTAGTCGCGCTGGCGAACGCGGAAGTCGGGCAGCATGCGCATCTAGTGCTTGAGCAGGTCGTTCTCGGCCTCGGTCAGCGCTTCTTCGAACAGCGCCAGGCCCTCATCCATTTCGGCGGTGGTAGCAGTCAGCGGCGGCGTGATGCGCACGGTGTTGCGCCCGCAGCCCAGCAGCAGCAGCCCGCGCTCGAAGGCGTGGTGGATCATGGCGTCGCGGAGGGCGACGCCGCGCTCCTTGGTGGCGCGGTCCATGACGAACTCCACGCCGATCATCAGCCCCTTGCCGCGCACCTGGCCGATGCTGGGGTGGCGCATGGCGAGTTCTTCCAGCGCGTCGAGCGTGTACTGGCCGACCTCGGCCGCGTTGGCGATCAGGCCCGCTTCCAGCAGCCGGATGGTGGCGAGGGCGGCGGCGCACGACAGCGGGTTGCCGCCGTAGGTGTTGCCGTGTGCGCCCTCGGGCCAGTCCATCACGCTCTTGCGGGCGACCATCGCGCCGAGGGGCATGCCGGAGGCGATGCCCTTGGCCATGCACACAATGTCCGGCTCGGTCTTCCAGTGCTCAATCGCGAACATCTTGCCGGTGCGGCCCATGCCGGACTGTACCTCGTCCACGATTAGCAGGATGCCGTGCTTGTCGCACAACTCGCGCAGGCGCGGGAAGAACGACTCCGGTGGCACCACGTAGCCGCCCTCGCCCTGGATCGGCTCGACCAAGACGGCGGCCACGTCATCCGGCGGGCACTCGTAGGTAAAGATCACGTTTTCGATGTAATCCACGCAAGCGTCGCCGTAGTCGCCCTGCGCTGGGTCGAACGCCAGGCGTGGGCGGTAGGTGTTGGGAAAGGGCACATGCGTGACGCCGCCCATGGTTGGGAAGAAGCCCTGGCGCTGCACGGCCTTGGAGGAGGTAAAGGCCAGCGCGCCCATCGTGCGGCCGTGGAAGCCGCCGTGAAAGCCGATGAAGCGCGGGCGGCCGGTGTGGTAGCGGGCCAGCTTGATGGCGGCCTCGACCGCCTCCGCGCCGGAGTTCGCCATAAAGCAGAGGGCGTCTTCTTTGAAGGGCGCGATCTCGTCCAGCTTCTCGCCAAGCTGCACCCATTTTTCATGGTAGAAGTCAGAGGAAATATGGATGAATTTCGCGGCCTGGTCTTGAATGGCAGTGACCACCTCCGGGTGGCTGTGGCCGGTGGAGCACACGGCGATGCCGGCGGCGAAGTCGAGAAAGCGGTTGCCGTCCACGTCCCACACCTGACTGCCGCGCCCGTAGTCCATCACAAACGGATAGTCGCGCGGGTAGGAGGGCGAAATGGTGGCGGTGTCGCGGGCCAGCAAGGCGCGGGCCTTGGGACCAGGCACATTGAGTTTTTTTGTCATAGGCTAGGTTGTCCGGCGGATATGAGCTGCGCCGGTTGAATGCGCAGCAAGGCGGATGGTTCGAGCAAGGTGGCGCGAATGTCGGCGGCAGTGAGCGCCAGCAGCACCAAGCCGTAGGGCGGCGAAGATTAGCCCGAGGCCCAGGTTGACCAGCGGGCCGGCCAGGGCGATGCGCAACTCGTCCGGCGGGCGCTCGGGCAGGCGGCCAAGCTGGGCCAACCCGCCGAACGGCAGCAGCCCGATGCGGCGCACCGGGAGGTTGATGGCCTGGGCTTGCAGCGTGTGGGCGATTTCGTGGACGAGGATGCAGGCGAAGCCGGCCACCAGCAGGGCAGTGTTGCTGACCAAGCCGGCCAGGCCGGCGCTGGCCCAGCCGGTGTAGGCGACCCAGCCCACCAGCAGCGCGAGCAGCCAGTGGGCTTCCACCGGCACACCGTTGACGCGGCCGAGCCGCAAGGACCACTGCATAGCGTTATCTACCGACCCCGATTCACCGAATGAAGCCAGTATATCACGGAGGTTTGGCCCGAATAGCGGCCAACCGTCCGTGGACCGCTCCCGCCTATATCCAGCGGCGGCCGAGATACATCTTTAGCGCCAAGCGCGCGGCGGCCCGTGCCCGGTGATATACTTTCGTCAGGGGGGCAGGAAACGCATTATCTACAACTTCCATAGCAACACGGGCAGGCCAGAACAAATCTCGGTCTGGCCCAGACTTGCTCATGGCAGTTGCCGACTCGGGAGGTGCTTTAGATGCCGTCAGAAGCGAAGCAGACCAAGAAAGCCGCCAAACAACTGCACCAAATGCAAGCCGAGCAGGCGCAGGGGGCGCGCAAGTTGGGGCGCTTGCGCGACAAACTCGAAATGCGCAGCCGCCGCTTTCAGAAATTGGAAGCTGAAATGGCGGCGCTGGAACAGCAGCTTTATACCGCCCCAGTCGAGGGCCAACCCAGTCCATTGAACGCGAAGGCGCTGCGCCCGGCCTTACTCGTCATCAATTCCCATTCGCGTGGCTTTGACCACCTGGCCGAGTCGCCAGAAAACCTGGTGGCCGTGCTGCAGGCGCACGGCATCGCGGCGGAGGTGTATGTCAAGACCTCCGGCAAAGCCCTGCGCACGCGGGTGCGGGAGGCGGTCAAGGTGGGCGTCCCGCTGGTGATCGCGGCCGGGGGCGATGGGACCATTGGCCATGTGGCGTGTGAACTGGCCGGCACGGATACGGTGCTGGGCATCCTGCCGACCGGCGCGATGAACAACGTGGCGCACGAGCTGGGCATCCCGCTTGACTTGCAGCAGGCCTGCGCGCTGCTGGGGGCGGGCATTACCCGGCCGATCGACCTGGGCTGGGTGGGCGCGACCGACGAGGACAAGGGCCACTACTTTCTGGAAACGGCCGGGGTCGGTCTAATGATCGCCCTGCCGGCCGGGCAGAACGTGAAGAAGGGCCGCTGGGGAAAACTGCCATCAGCCTTTCGCCAGTTGCTCGCGCTGAGCGACAACCCCATTACGATCGAATTGGACAGTGGCGAGGTGCTGGAGACGAAGGTGCAGCTAGTCACGGTCTCCAACGCGCCGCTGTATGCGGTCAGCAACCTGATTGCGCCGGAGGCCAAAATGGACGACGGCCTGCTCGATGTCGCCCTGTACGATGGGCTGAGCGACTCGGAACTGGCCGCCTATTTCCTGCAAACCGCCAATGGCCAGCGCGTGGCGAACCCGAACGTGCGCTTCTACCGCGCGCGCCACGTACAAATCCGCGCCGCGCAGGATCTGCCGGTGACCGCCGACAATGTTGAACTGCCGAGCCGCCATGTGCTGGATCTGGAAGTGGCCCCGCGCGCGCTGACGGCCATCGTGGGCAAGGGCACCGGCCTGGCCTGGCCGGTGGAGGCCGTGCGCTCCGTCCCGCCGCTGGCCGGCCCCCAGGACAAGCCGAAGACCGAACTCGTGCCCGCGCCCAATGGCAATGGCCACGTCACCGCCGAATTCGTGCCGGCGGCCGAGGCGGCGCAGCCTGAACCGGTCCAGATGGCGGCGGCGAGTGAAGAATTGAGGCCAGCATGAGCGCATCGACGGTTTCCTCCGCCAAGCAAGCCGGCAAGAAGGCGATGGGCGAAGCCAAGCACGCCGCGATGAATCCGTGGGTTGAGCGCCTGGAGCGCTTTGGCTTTCTCATGCGCGGGCTGGTCTACATCGTCATCGGCGTGCTGGCGCTGCAACTGGCGGTCGGCGCGGGTGGCGGAACCGAAAGCCCGACCAGCGCCATCGCGCTCATCGGCGCTGGGCCGCTGGGGCAGATGCTGATGGTGATCGTGGTGGTCGGGCTCGCCGGCTACGGACTGTGGGGCTTCGTGCGCGCCATCTTTGACCCGCTGCGGCGCGGCACAAGCCAAAAGGGCCTAATGGCGCGCGCCGGTTTTCTGGCGAGCGGGTTGTCTTACGGCTTGATAATTTATCCCATTGTGCTCACCCTGCTGCACAAGGGCGGCGGCGGCTCGGGCGGCAGCGGCCTGCCCGCGGGCCTGACGGACGGCCCGAATGGCAAGTGGCTCGTCATGGCGATTGGGGCGATTTGGCTGGTGGCCGGAGGCGCGCAATTGCTGGCGGCCTACCGGTCGCGCTTTACACGTGACCTCAAGACCAGCAGCATGAAAGCCGACGAAATCCAGGCCATGACCTGGCTGGGCCGCATTGGCTATGCCGCGCGCGGCGTGGTGTTCGTGCTGGTCGGGGTGCTCACCTTTCAGACGGTCATGCCGGGCGGCGCCCAGGCCGCACCCAGCTTCGATGGCGCGCTGGCGACCCTGGCGCACTCGGCCTCCGGCGAGATCGTGCTGGGCCTGGTGGCCGTGGGCCTGATCATGTTTGGCGCGTTCTCGGCGGCGTGCGCCAAGTGGAACAAGATCAGCGTGGGTGAGCCGGGCTAAGTGGCGCGAGGATAACGCAATGGCGACTGCAATGTCTAAAACGGCTACAAGCACCCGCCCGGCGCAGGCGGACGATCGCTACCGCCTCGGGCGCAACCCGCTCATCGGCTTGGCGCTGCTGCTGGTGGGCGCGATCGTGTTCGGCGCGGTCGCCCTCAGCGTGCTCAACAACGGCCCGCTGGTGCAGTGGGACCAGCCCAGCGTCCAGGCCCTGCACGACCAGGCCACGCACGACAGCGCCCTGATCGTTGGGGTGATGCGCTTCTTGGGCCAATTGGGCCACACGTACGCGATCTATCTCACGTTCGTGCTGTTGGCCGCGACGCTGCTCCTGCGGCGCTGGGCCGCCTTTAGCATGTTCCTGGTCGGCGTCATCGGCGGCAATGCCTGGTTCAGCGTGCTGACCAGTTTCTTTGACCGCCCTCGGCCGGTGTTTTCCGATCCACTCGAAACAGTGGCCGGGCCGGGCTTCCCCAGCGGGCACGCGCTGCGGGCGGTGCTGCTGTTTGGTTTGATTCTGTATCTGCTGCTGCCTTGGCTGAAGTCGTGGGGCTGGCGCTTTCTGGCAACCGCCGCCACCGTGGCACTGATTTTGCTCATCGGCTACAGTCGCGTGTTCCTCGGGTCGCACTACCCAACGGACATCGTGGCCGGGTACGCGTTTGGCCTGGCGTGGGGCGCGCTCGTATATACCGGGATCGAACTGGCAGCCCTCTGGTGGGCGCGGCGACAGCACCCAGCCCAGAGCCAGATGCCGGAAGTCCGGCCCGCCTAGCCCACCGGCGCCAGGTCAGCGCTGCCTTCCCCAAGGGCCACCTCCGCGGCGCAGTGCCGGCAGACCTGCTTCTCGGCCGCCACGATGGCCTGGTCGGCGCTCCAGTAGACATGTTCCGGGCCGATGGCGGCTACTAGCCCGCCCCTGTCAAGCATTCGCTTCACCTGCTCGTTCGCCCCCGAGATCATCAGCGTGGCGCCGTGATGGGCCAGGCGCTCGTGCAGCGCCAGCATGACCTGCAAGCCAGAAGTGTCAAGCAGCGGCACACCGCGCATGGAAAGAATCAGCGCGTGGGTGTCACCCAGACGCGCAAAGGCCTCGTTGAATGTGCCGGTGGCCGCGAAGAACAGCGGGCCGGTCAGGTAGGCCACCTGCACATGCCGGCAGCGGCCCGCCGTCTCGATCCCGCGCTGACGCAGGCGCTCCACGTCCACCAACTGCACGTCCACGCTCAGGCTCGCGATCTGGTTGAGAAACACCGCGCCCGATAGGAACGCCCCAATCAAGATGGCCTGCGTCAGGTCCAGCGTGATCGTCGCCAGCATCGTGATGACAAATGTGATGATGGCCGTCTTGAAGCGCTTGCCAAACACGTAGCGAATGGCCTCCCACTCGTTCATGCGCCAGGCGGTGACCATGAGCACGCCCGCCAGCGCCGCCAGTGGGATGCGCGACATAACAGGGGCCAGGATGAACATGGAGGCCAGCAGCGCCAGCGCGTGCACGATACTGACCAGCCGTGTCTGCCCGCCCGATTTGATGCCGACACTGGTGCGCGCGATGGCGGCGGTGGCGGGCACGCCGCCGAAGAACGGGATGAGCATGTTGCCGACGCCCTGCGCGATGAGCTCCTGGTTGGCCTGCATGCGGATGCCGGTCATGTTGCTGGCGACCGCGCCGCACAGCAGGCTCTCGACGGCGCCCAGCGCTGTGATGGTCAGGGCCGGCGCGACGAACTCAGTCCACTGCGACCAGGCGGTACTCGCCAGCGTCAGTCGGTCGGCCAGCAGCAGTGTTTGGGGGATGGCCCCGATGACGGTCACCGGCCACTGCGTTAGCACGTTGAGCAGCGTCGCCAGGATGATGCCCAGCAGCGAGGCCGGAAAGCGCGCGCTCCAGCGCTTGGGCATGAACACCATCGTCGCCACCACCACCAACCCAATCAGAATCGCGTGCCAGTCGGGCGCAAACCCGCCCCGCACATAGCCGGCCAGCTTGAGCGCGGCCGAGTCGGTTCCGGACGTTTTGACGCCCAGGAAGTTGTCTATCTGCCCGATGAAGATAATGAGGGCGATGCCGGAGGTGAAGCCGCTGATGACCGGCGCGGGGATGAAGGCGATGAAGCGGCCTAGCCGCAGCAGGCCGATGACGAGCAGCAGCGCCCCGGCCATGACGCTCGCGACCCAGATGCCGGGTAGGCCATACTTGCCGGCCAACACGATCAGCACGGCGCTCATGGCCCCGGTCGGCCCGCCCGACAGCCCGCCGATGACTAGCCCGGCCAGGATGGCGGTGACCAGCCCGGCCCCGGCCGTCGCGCCGGAGGCGACACCGAACGCCAGCGCCAGCGGCAGCGCCACGGCGGCGACTGTCAACCCGGCCAGCAGGTCTTGGCGGAACTTGGCGGCGTTGTAGCCGCGAAACTCGTCGCGCAGCAGGCGCGGGTAACTGCGGTGTGGCATGGCGGCCATCCGAGGGGGCAAGGAAAACCCCGAACCGGTGCGCGTTCGGGGCGGCGATGGCGCTTAATGGCTGCGGCAATTATACGCCGTGGGGGAAAAACATCAGCCCCGAATTGCACGAATGAGTCCACTGAAAAAACTAGGTTTTTACAAAAGTGACAGGGCACACGCCCCACTTTTGACCCTGGCAGCCACCGAAATAGGGCGGACGAGCACAATTGAGACCTGATTTGAA
>Ga0163150_10009132_pt1 | contig 11058 bp, 4 predicted proteins | sample OliLakLV19P2IB_FD_148628 | JGI IMG/M metagenome (GOLD analysis project Ga0163150, IMG submission 148628) | Freshwater microbial mat bacterial communities from Lake Vanda, McMurdo Dry Valleys, Antarctica - Oligotrophic Lake LV.19.P2.IB | ecosystem: Environmental > Aquatic > Freshwater > Lake >...
ACGAAACGCCTGAATGATGGTTCCAGGAACTTCCCACAGACCACCCCCGTGCCGCTGCGCGACCGCTGTCGCTGCGCGGCACTTCCCCTCCTGGTTTCAGGGGAGCCATAAAAACGTCCAATCTCGATTCCCGCTTTCGCGGGAATACACCAAACAAGCCCTTTCGTCCTCATCGTCGTCCTCGGCTTTTGTTCGAGGACGAGAACGAGGACGTGCTCGATTCTCAAAACAACTCTGTAAAACCGGCGCGACCGCGTGACACCTTCTCAACACTTCACCTTCGTATTCTTTAGCAACTTCAATGGTGGCTTTCAAGCGCCCCTACCGTGCCGCATGCAAGCACCGGCTCAGCTCTCGAATCAGGGCTTCAGGGGGCCGATCACGGAACACCCCGTATTCCGAGCCACGTTGCGGGCTCATGCCCCGCAGAAATAAATAGTACACGCCTCCGAAGTGAGTACGGTACTGATACTCCGGAATCCGAAAGGCCAGGTAGCGATCAAGGGCCACCGCGTACAAGTGATACTGGAGAACATACAACTCCTTCATCATCACCTCGCGCAGCGGCGCCTGCCCGTAAGCTTCCAGTTCACCTCCAAGAAAGTTCGACTTCCAGTCTGCCAGATAAAAACGCCCGTCCCGTTCGAAGACCAGGTCGATGAAACCTTTCATGGCGCCACGAACAGGCACGAAGTCCAGTTGCTCCAAAGCCTCCGGCAACGCCGCCAGAAATTTAAGGCTGCGATGGACGGCAAACGCCGCTCGCAGCCGCTTCGACGTCAGCAGGTCCAGCGGGAAGCTAAACTCAAGCTCGTGCAACCGCCGCGCCCCAGGCAGAGATGAAAGACTGAAGGCAGCGTCGTTTGGGTCAAGAGGCGTGGAGAGCACGTCGCGAATCATTTGAAGTACCGGCTCCAGCCAGCCGGTTTCAAATCCAAACTGCGCCAGCTTTTCCCGAACAAGCTGGCGGGCCGGCTCATCCAGTTGCAGCGAAAAATCGACGGTTTCAAACAACTCATGCAGCGCGGTGCCCGCCCGACGGCCACGCGGAAAATCTAGAAACGTTCGAATGCGCGGCAGCAAGGGCCGCTCAGCCTCTTCGCCTCTGCTCCCCGAGAGAGAATCTCGGTCCGGCAGTTCTGTTTCTCGAGCCTTCCCGGCAATAAGCGAACTGAAACTTGCAACGCCCCACCCTTTGGGAATCTCGCGAGTCAGCGTGCGACAGGCCAACCCTACCGGCTGTTGGGCGGACGGCGCATAAACCTCTGGCGACGGCTGCGGGACGTTGGATAACGCGATGCCTGCGCGCCCGCCCTCGGTTAGCCTCTGCAGGTCACGCAGGATGGTTTCATCGCTCAGGGCGTCACGGTGCGCCTGGAAGTTTTTCACCAGGTTGGCTGGCTCCAGCTTCTCGGGCGGGTGTAACAAATACGCCAAAGCTGATTCCCCGGCGTCACGAAAGGCTCCCCACACCGCAACACAACGATACTCCGCGCGGGTCAGGGCCACGTAGAGCAGCCGTACACTCTCCGCCAGCCCTTCCCTTTCCGCCATTCGCTGGTGGGATTCCAGGTCGACCGAGCCAATATCCATGACCAGCTTCCCCGACTGGTTCAAATCATGAAAGATCACTTCTCCCGTCCGGGCACCGGTGTTCCAGCAGAACGGACAGAAGACAATGGGGTATTGCAATCCCTTGCTCTTGTGCACCGTGACGATCCTGACGGCCTGCTCGTCCGTTTCCAGCCGGATCTGATGCTCTTCGAGTCTGGCCATTCCGCTCTGCTGCCGCGCCTCAGCCAGCCATTTCAACAGCTCTTCGACGCCCAGCCCGCCTTCCAGCGTTGCCTGGTGGAGCAGTTCACAACAGTGCAGCACATTGGTCAGCCGGCGTTCGCCACCGGGCAAAGCCAGCAACCGGCTGCGCACCTGCTGCCGCGTGATCAGCGCCGCCACCATTGTCATGAAACCTTCGTCAAGCCAAAGGCCGCGGTGCGCTGCGAACGTCTCGAGCCAACCGTCCCAACCCGTCTCATCCTGCGCCAGCCGCGCCAGTTCACCACCCGTGACACCCAGTAGTTCCGTCGCCAGGGCCGCTCGCACCTTGCCTTCATTGCCGGGCTCGGCAATCGCAGCCAAGACGCGTTGCAGTTCCAACGCATCCTGCGACTTAAAAACACTTTCATCACTGTGGATCACTGCGGGCACGCTCACATTCTGCAAGGCGGCTTGCATATAGCGGGCTTCGTCGTTGGTCCGCACCAAAACAGCGACGTGACGCGCCGCCAGGGGTTCACCTTCCACCCGCGCTTTGCCGTTCTTCCCCGCCTGCAGCCATCGCACAATCTCACTCGCCACGGCCGCGGGCAGTTCCTCATTCGCGCGGCCTTTGTTGATGGGTTTGTCTGGTTCCGTGCGCCGCATCACCCAAAGCTTCAGCGCGGCTGAGCTGGCTTCTCCTTCCCAGGCAAACTCACCCGCGTCGCTTCGGGCCGCCTGCACCGCGTGAAACTCAATTTCGGGAAACACAAAGGGGTCGCGCACATTCTGAAAGATGCGGTTCACCGCCCCCACCAGCGTTTCCGTCGAGCGCCAGTTCCTGTCCAGGGTGAGCCGCTCTTCCACGTCGCGGGCCGCCTGCAGGTAGGCAAAAACATCCGCGCCTCGAAAGCTGTAGATGGCCTGCTTCGGGTCGCCAATCAGGAACACGGCTGTCTCGCCGGCTGCTGTCGCGTTGACCGCGGTCGGGCCGACCGCCGTCGGACCGACCGCCGTCGGGCCGCTGAAGAAAAGGCTCTGGAAGATGGCGTACTGCAAGGGATCGGTATCCTGGAACTCATCGATCAGCGCCGCAACGTAACGTTGGCGGAGCGACTTCGCCAGAAGCTGGCGACCTGGGCCGGCGAGCACGTCATGCAAGTCGAGCAGCAGGTCGTCAAACGAGCGGAGATGCAGTTGCTGCTTGCGCTTCCGCAGCTCGCTGCGCACAAAGCCAGCCAGCGTTATTTTGAGCGCCAGCACGGATTGGCTGAAAGACTTTTGCAGGGCTTCGCAAACGTTTCGGAAGTCCTCACACAGGTCGAAGAAAGCCTGCATTGGTGGGGCATGGGCCCCCTTGAGGCTTTTGGCCAGCTTGCTGGAGCAGAACCTCTCAAATCCAGCCGGGAACCTCAGTGGATTCCGCGAGGCGAGATAGGCCCCCATCTCGCGCAAGTCGGCTTCCACGGTCTGCCGCCGATAGATGTTGCGGTTCAGTCCTTGGTAGTTGAGAAGAATTTCGCTAACAGCCGCTTTCGACGACACCCAGGCAGCTCCCAAAGCCTGATACGCCTCCCAAACGGCCTGTTCAAGCGCCATCTGGACTTTCGGGTCGGGCTTCTCCGTCCGGGGAATCACTTCCAACAAGGGCCAAGCGAGACCTTGTTTGACGAACTGGAACAGAGACTCCGGTGTCAGGCCGTTCAGCCAGGCATGGCGGATGAATAGTGGCGAAGCCGGGTACAGCTCAACGCGCCAGAAGTCATCGACAACCTCGCGCAGCAGGGCGTCCTGGTTAGTGATGAAGTCCGTTTCAAACAGGGAGGCGCTTTCGAACGCATTGTCTTGCAGCACACGCTGGCAGAAAGCGTGAATCGTGAAGATCGCGGCCTCGTCGAGTGTCCGCAAGGCGTCGGAAAGAATCCGATGCGCCTCCGTCCAATCCGCTGTCTTCTTCAACAGGCCGCCCAGAAACTCGTCCTTCCCCTCACCGCTTGCAAAGGCAGCCGCGGCTTCGCGGATTCGCGCTCGAACGCGCCGCTTCAGATCCTCGGCGGCTGCCTCGGTGAAGGTCACAACCAGAATCTGGCCTACCGAAAGCCTTCGTTCCAGAAGCAGACGCACATAGAGTGAAGTGATGGCGTAGGTCTTGCCCGTGCCGGCACTGGACTCAACCAGCTTGCGACCGGTCAAGCTGACGTTTACAAGGTCGAGAGGCTGCATGGTAGCGTTACGAAGTGAAACTACACCGTTGGGAAATCGTTTCAAACGGCAGAGGAGCTCGAGAATGACGAAGCACGAATGACGAAATAATGACGAAGACCGAATGTCTAAGTCCGAGTCAATTAGTGGGCGTTGCGAGTGGTGACGGCTCTCTTGGCATCCCACATGCTAACCTGACCGCGGCTCCCCTCGCCCCAACGTGGGAGAGGGGTTGGGGGCGAGGGGGAATTCCTGTCAGCGGAGTCAGTGCCCGAAACCCAGCGCTGGATTAGAGTCTTGGAACGCTTTGCGAGAACCTTCCACTCCACTGTGTGTTAGCCCCCTCACCCCTAGCCCCTCTCCCGCGCTGGAGAGAGGGGAACCGCAATTAATTCAGTTTCGCGCTCGTTCGGCATTCGGATTTTGGGTTTCTTTAGTCATTCGTGCTTCGTCATTCGACATTCGTCTGCGCGTCCTGGCGCTGACTTCATCTGAGTCACAACTTCAGTTCCTCCTCATGCTTCAACAGGGGTCCAAAAATTCCGAGGGCTAGCGTTGTGAAGCGTTCATCCAGCGCGTCTACCTTTCCCCAATTGAGCTGGTAGTAAGGATCGTCAATCTCGCCGCGAGACTGGTGGTCACCCTCCCAGGTCTTCCGAGCTGCGTTAAGCGCGTCTTCTTCTTTTTTTCCCTGCTGGCGTCGCTGCGCAAAGCGGTAAGCGCTTTGCGGGAAGAATGGCAGCGGCTCCCGCAACCCTTCCCCGTAGTAATTCAGAAGCTGGCGGAGAATCTCCGTCGCATCCACGACGGGAGGAAAACTCCAACCTGCTTCCTTGGCAACCAGGACACTGCGTTTCGGATAGCCCGGCATTCCCGAATTCTGCAACAGAAGGTGATCGATCCAGAGATCCAACCGGTCTTTCGCTTTCACGGCAGCACACCGATAGCGCACCAGATGCCGAGGCCAAATCTGGCCGACTCTGCCCGTCAATCGAAAGCCGGCAGTCGCCAGGTCGAAATCCACCGGGGCAAGCGGGTCGCCCTGAATCAACGGCAAAAGCAAACCCGCAAAAGCCTCCACCGAATCAACGGCGTCCTGAAAAACAAGCTCCCCAGCAGCGCCGGCCGGCAACAGTCCACGGCTACGCGCCGCCGGATAGGCCGCGGCCAACTCTTCACCGGCCAGTTTTCTAGCCACCAGCTCCTGCTCAAGCCCGTAAGCATCCAGCGCATCAAGCGCAAACGGCTCACGACCCTCCGCCAACTCTTTGTCCCCATCGAGTCGCAGGCCCAGGCGCTGCTTAAAGAAGTAAGCCGTGGGATTTCGATAGAAGCGGCGCAGCTCGCGCAAATCTACGTTTCTAAACTCCTCGGGCGGCTCACCGATTGGAGCAGCGACAAACGGCTTGGAGAAATTCCCCTTTAACACGGAGGGAGCCTGCGGGACCTGGGGAAATATGCCATGGGCGTTGTCTTGGGAGGGCGAGGCTCCCGCCGAGCCGTTCTGGATCAACAGCTCGGCACAGAGCGGCTCGGCAGGAGCCTCGCCCTCCCGAATTTGTCCGGCTTGCCGGACTTTCAAGGCATCCAAGTTCTCCTCGGAGTAGCTGAAGAGTCCCGGCAGGCCCTCGAAATAGGCCGGGCTGAAAGCCTGGAGCCGATGCCGGATGCAAATGTGATCGAGAATGTTATCGCCCAGCGGCCCCAAAACGAAGCCTTGTTCGACGGCTTCGATCAATTCGCTAACCACCACCGAGGGCGGAATCTCGCTGTTGTCCTTGATGCTCTGGCCCACGTAGCTGATGTAGAGCTTCTCTCGGGCCGACAAGAGCGCCTCAAGGAAAAGATAGCGATCTTCTTCGCGCGCAGAACGATCACCATGCCTGGGGTGGCTGGCAATGAGATCGAATCCGGCAGGCCGCTGGGTTCGTGGAAAGACCCGGCTGCCCATGCCCACCAGCGCGATCACTTTGAAGGGAATGCTGCGCATGGGCAGCATGGCGCAAAATGTGACCCCACCCGTCAGGAAACCAACGCCCACTTCACCCGGCGTCAGGCGCGCTTCCAGCGCATAGCGCACCACGTCCAGCTCCACAGGGGCGTCAAAGCCGCTGTTCCGCTGCACCTCTGCCAGATGTTTCAGCCCCGCGCGCAACATCTGGAACTCTAACTCCAGATCCTCGTCTGGAGCCAGAAACCGGCTCATCCACTCGAGGAGACTCTCGCTCCACTCCGAAAGCATCCGCGGGCGTTGCAAATCGCGGGCCATGGCAAACAGATCCCGGGCGAACTCGAGGAAGTGGCCCAGCGACTGGCTGCCGCTTCCTTCCACATCGTTGAAAGGCAGGATGCCGGCAAACAGGACGCCCTCGTCCGACGGAAGGGCGTACCCCAACAACAGCCGGTCCAGACCGGCTTTCCAACTGTTCTCTTCAAAGGCCGGCACGCCCTGGCGGACGCGGTCGTCACCGTCGATGCCCCAACAGATGCGGGTCTCCTCCACCCAGCGCCGCAGCAGCCCGAGCTCCTCCCGCCGGATGTCAAAGCGCCGCTGCACAAGGGGTATGTCCAGCAGATCCATGACCGCAGGAGCCGGTAAACGGCTGCCTCCAAGCTCCAACAACCTGAAGAACGCCCGCACTACTACGGGATTGTTGCCAAGGTCCGTCCGATCGGACACCGAGAAAGGAATGCGGCTTTTTTGCGGATGCTCACCGGCAAAGACGGCTGAGATGTAAGGCGCGTAGGCCTCGATATCGGGAGTCATCACCACAATGTCGTTCGGCCGCAGTTCCGGGTCTGCATCGAACAGCGCGAGCAGCTGGTCGTGCAGCACCTCCATTTCCCGCATCCCACTATGGCAGGAGTGAATCTGAAATGATGTGTCCGCAGTCGCGATGGTTTTGCGAAAGCCATCCCGCCCCCGATGCCTCAAATTCAAGATGTCCGACTGCAGGCACGCCAGCAGCGTCTCCTCGCCCGGGTCTTCGTAGTGACTCCACTCCTGCCCTTCACCCTGGTCCAGCAGAATGGCAGAAAAATCCCTACCCCGCTTCCCCAGCGAAGCCAGCAAGGGATGCCCGGTCTCGAAATACGGGTTGGCAGGAAAAGCCAGTTGCATTTGCCGGCGTTCTCGCTGCCGCCGTTTGGCCTGTTCTTTCTCGGAGACAATGTCGGCCCAAAACTCCTGGCTGGGGCTCATGAGGAACAGATGAACGTCAATGAATTGACCTGTGGCCGCGAAAACGCCAACGTGGAAGGACGGCAGAGCAGAGATTCCGAAGATGGATATTCGGGCCGGTAAAATGGACGGCGCCGCCGCGGTCTGTCGCAGCCTTTCGAAAAACAGCTGGCGGACTTTAGCCCGGTGCCCCACTCCGGCCTCGGCAACCAGTGCCCGCCACAACTGCGCCTGCCAGTGCGACTCTTCGCCCTGCTCCCATCGCAGAATCATTTCAGGACGATGGATGGTGTACTGGTCGAAAACGTCGGCCACGCGATAGCAAAGCTGCGCCAGCTTCAGGCCTAGTCTGCCCTCGGCAGTGTAATGCTTGAGACTTTCGAATCCGGCCCGGTTTATACAGGCGGGCAAAAGTCGTTGGATGCGCCAAGCCAGCAACTCGGGCGCGAATGGATTCTCCGCCGGAAGCTCCCCGAGCACCGCACCAAAAAGATCCTGAATCATTGCATTGGGAAACGGAAAGGCTCCGTTCGCCCAGATGCCAAACCGATCTTCCAGTTGCTGCACCAGCCAGCGCTCCATGCCTTTGCTCTGAACGACAATGATCTCCTTCTGCAGCGGAGGCAGCGGCGGACTGGAGATGACGTGCGCCAGTTCGGAGACCAGAACCTCCGCGCGATTACTCAGGTAGATGTTGAAACCGGGCATGAAGATCTGAATCAACTTGTTTCAGGAACCCTGGCACCTTGCCTCTTACCACAGCCAGGCTCGCCATATTAGTCACCAATCCGAGAAACGGCCAGACCGTTCTTGAATCAAGAATTTCTGTACAGCTGCCGGCCCGCCGGTGCAATGTGTTCGGTTTCTGCAAGTAGCCAATCGAAAATAGTCAATGACCAATAGCAAACGGTCTTGCCGGACTGTTGACCGATCTTTGACGGGGCCGTGATTCGGGCCAGCACCTTGTCTCCACCTTGCCTTCCATGAGATAAGGACGCTACGCTTTGTGTCCGGCGGTTTGAACAAGGCCTGCCGGAATTCAAACTCCCAACATTCTGAGGTGACTATGCCTTCCCTTCGCTCTCGTGTGCTCAGTGCCTGGCTTGTAATTCTGATCCTCGCCGCGCCCATCGCCGCCCAGACTTTGTCGAAGGCCCGGCCGGAAGATGTTGGGCTTTCGACGCAGCGGTTGCAACGCCTCACCGACACCTTTCAGGCTTACGTGTCGGACGGCAAACTGGCAGGCTCTGTGGTGCTGGTCGCCCGGCGAAGCAAGATCGCTTATCTCCACGCCTTTGGTCAGAGAGATCGGGAAGCCAATGCCCCGATGCCGGAGAATGCCATCTTCCGCATCGCTTCGCAGACCAAGGCGCTCGTGAGTGTCGGCGTCATGATTCTTCAGGAACAGGGGAAGTTGCTGATCACTGATCCGGTAGGCAGGTATCTTCCGGAATTTCAAAAAACCACGGTCGCCGTGCCCAGGAAGGACGGCGGCTATGACGTCGTCGACGCGAAGCGGCCCATCACCATCCGCGACCTGCTCACCCACACCGCGGGTATTGGCTATGGCGAAGGGGTCGCGCGTGATCGCTGGCAGGCGGCAAACATCCAGGGATGGTACTTCGCCGATCGTGATGAACCAGTCGGCGCGACGGTTTCCCACATGGCGGCGCTCCCGTTCGATGCCCAGCCCGGCGAGCGCTGGGTCTACGGCTACTCCACCGACATTTTGGGAGCCCTCATCGAACGCGTCAGCGGCGAAACTCTGGCCGATTTTCTAGCCACGCGGATTTTCGGCCCCTTGGGAATGCAGGATACCCAGTTCTATCTGCCCGCTTCCAAGGTGGATCGCCTGGCGGTGGTCTATTCGGCCAGTGAGGCCGGAAAGCTGGAGCGGGCGCCGGAGCCGGGCACGGGTGTGGGACAGGGCGCCTATGTCAAGGGGCCGAGAAAAAGCTTCTCCGGAGGCGCGGGAATTCTTTCCACCGCGACCGACTATGCCCGATTCCTGCAGATGATACTGAACGGCGGAGAACTGGATGGGAAGCGCATCCTCAGTCGCAAGACCGTCGAATTGATGACCGTGGATCATCTCGTAGACAAGAAGGTGGAAGAAGGCGTGGGTTTCGGCCTGGGTTTTTATGTGGTGAAAGATCTGGGAGCGCGAGGTGTGCCCGGCTCGGTTGGCGAGTTCGGATGGGGAGGCGCCTACCACTCAAGCTACTGGGTCGATCCTCAGAAGCAGCTGGTCGTGGTCTACTTCACTCAGCTCCTTCCCGCCAGGGATCTAGACGAGCACGGCAAGCTGCGTGCGCTGGTTTACCAGGCGATCATGGACTAGACGAAACTCTTGGCGAGATCTCGCCGCAAGCGGTCCCCCTTGGACAAGGGGGACTACAGGGGGTTTTGGGAGCTGCTGATCCGAAGACTGCGATTCAAGGACGCTTACCCCCCTCAAGTCCCCCCTTGGAAAAGGGGGGACGATCTGAAATTAGCGCTTTCTCACGCTGCCACCACAAAGTTTTCACATCCAAAGGGGGAATTCATTTGCCGCTCCGGGCCACCCTTGAGTGGGTTCGTGAAGGGTAATATTGATTCTCACCCGAGATAAAATGACAACGTCATGATATACGATGCCTTCAACCTATCTGACAATCGACTTGAGACATTCTTTTTCAAACTCACTGCCATTCGGAGGAAGCCCTTCATGAGTTGGAATAAATACGTTTGCACTTTGGCGGTCCTGTGGTTATCGGCCTCTGCCAACCTCAGCGCGATCCAGGTGAATGTCAAGATTGCAGATCATCAAGGCCAGGTCGTCGAAGCTGCTGAGACCCGCCTGGTGAGCGCTCAACCAGGGGTGGATGTAGTTGCCGTCTCTTCCAAAACCGGCGAAGTTCAGTTTGACGTGGCTTCGGGAGCGTACAAGCTGATGATTCGCAAGGCCGGTTTTCTGCCCGTGGTATCGAGAGAGGTGGTGGTGGGTGACAACGCTGTGTCCATCGAACCCAAACTGATCACGCAGACGGTCCTCGACAAGTTAACGAAGGATGCGGAAGAAGCGGTCAAAAAGAACAAGCATAAGGAGGCTGCCGAACTCTACAAACAGGTTCTGATTTACTTTCCCCAGGACGGAGGCTTTTGGGCCAACCTCGCCGCGGCCTATCGCATGGACAACGACTTGGACAAGGCGATGGATGCCATCGAAAAGGCTTCGAAGTATGACGCTCAATTTCAGACCCTGGAAAAGGAAATTGTCGGCACCGCCGCCTACGAAGCCGGAAAGAAACAGTTGGCCCAAAAAGAGTTCCCGAAGGCAGTCGACTCCTTCAGCAAATCCGTGAAAGCCGATCCCACCTACGCGCCAGCCTTCTATGGCTTGGCTTTGTCGTACGCCAATCAAGGCATGTACCCTCCGGCACTGGAGAATATTCAGAAAGCGATTGCGCTCTCTCCCAACGACGCGCAGTACAAGAGCATCGAGGACCGTCTGAAGAAAGCGATTGCCTCAAGCAAAAAGTAAGCTTGTGGTCGCTGAAGGGGCCAGAGGGATTCGTGGTTTGTAGTACCGGCTTAAGCCGGACCGCCAACTAACCAAGGGCTGCCCGCCGTTGATATCCTGCGTAGGGTGCGTTGCGCTTTTCAACGCACCAAACTGGAGGTGGTGCGTCAAAAAGCGCGACGCCACCCTACCAGTCCCGAAGTCATGATGCATCCTGCGGCCTTTAGCCACCTATGAAACGCAAGTGTGGGAGTGTTCCGCAACTCTGACCTTGTGAGCCACCAACTGGCTCCAATCCCTAGAGAGAAGCATCATTTCGGGGCCCACCATTTCGCGCAGAGATGGATTTGGGCCTCCTCCTCTGAGCCAAAACTACTGAGACAGGGGGCAAGTTGGGGGGAAAGTTGGGGGCAAG
>Ga0163150_10009133_pt1 | contig 11057 bp, 14 predicted proteins | sample OliLakLV19P2IB_FD_148628 | JGI IMG/M metagenome (GOLD analysis project Ga0163150, IMG submission 148628) | Freshwater microbial mat bacterial communities from Lake Vanda, McMurdo Dry Valleys, Antarctica - Oligotrophic Lake LV.19.P2.IB | ecosystem: Environmental > Aquatic > Freshwater > Lake >...
GCCCGCACGACGTGGCCTGGTCATCCTTCATGAAGGCGAGCCAGCGTGAACCGGACGGCGCCGAGAAGCCGCGGCAGCCCGTGGGCCCGCAATACCTGGCACGGAGGGTTTTTCTACAGCCTCAACGACTCACAAATCACCTGCGGCCGCCACTAGAGCGGTTGCAGATCGCTTGTCTCAATAAGGTACGACGCCGCTAAACCAGCGCCAGATGCCAGCGGCCGGCTGGTGCATTTGTTTGTTAGACGGCGGCTTGACAATATGTCATATATGACATATACTGGGCCTCATGACGCCGACCGATAAGCCGCTGGTCTGGTTGCGGGGCGAGGTGAAGACGCCTCCGTTCTCGGCCTCGGCCCGGATCGAAGCCGGCGTGTTGCTCCGGCGCCTCCAGCGGGGGGAGCGGCTCAGCCTGCCACACTCCAGGCCAATGTCCAGTATCGCGCCCCGCTGCCATGAGCTCCGCATTCAGGACGCTGGTGCGACGTGGCGCATCGTCTACCGCCTGGACTTGGATGCGCTGGTCATCACCGAGGTGTTCAGCAAGAAGACGCAGCAGACGCCCACCAGCATCATCGCGAACTGCCGCGACCGCCTACGGCGGTATGACCGGATTGTCCAGGACACGGAGGAAACATGAACAAGACCAAGCGCACCAAGTTGCAGGCCCAAGGGTGGCTGGTCGGGGAAACAGCCGACTTCCTCGAGCTCACCCCGGAAGAAGCCGCCTACGTGGACCTCAAGCTCTCCTTGACCGAGGCGCTACGCACCCGCCGTACCGCCAAGCACCTGACCCAGACGGACTTGGCCAAGCGCTTGGGGTCCAGCCAGTCACGCGTGGCCAAAATGGAGGCGGGTGACCCATCCGTCTCAGTGGACCTCCTGCTGCGCTCCCTCTTGGCCCTCGGTGCCACACCACGCGACATCGCGTCATCCTTCACCCAACGTCGACGGACACGCCAGGCCGTCTAACGAGGCTGTAGGAAAAGCCCCCGCGAGAAGTTGTACTCGCGCCGGTCCAAGAAACGACGCTCCAGAATGCCTCGAGACCGTGGATCGGCGTCGACGAGATCATTCGATGACCCCCTGAAACACCCTCACGGCAGCCCATGGGACTTATTCTACAGCCTCAACGGCCTGCGCTTCAGTTGCCAGGCCCTGCTGAGGCCGCCGCGAAGCCAGGGTTAGAACATACCTCGCGGCGGCCGAAGCGCCCGGGGCCTGGGCAGCTGCAAACGCGGGTTAGGCTGCGCCGGTGAGAAACGTGCCTCATTCATCAGATATATCGTCCTGGTGCCATCGCGTATAGGATGTTCTGAGCTGTCAACAGGAGACCCATGTTCTGAGCATGCGTCGCCGCCTCCAACTGAAGATACTCGCGACGTGGATATCGTCATGTCACTGGCTGCAGACCACATGCATCAAGCTTGGGCGGTTATTGAGGTGGAATCGGCTTCACCACGTCCTTGGGTGTCTCGCCTTCATCCATGAGTAACGAGCCGTGGTCGTAATGCGTCCATTTCCAGTACCCGTCTTGGTCCTTCTGAAAATAGACGCTAAACTGTGACCCACTCGCTTTATACCATCGCTCATCAACCTTGGTTGGTGATACCGCATCGAGGAGCGGCTGAAGCACTGTACCATCCCACAGGGCGGGTTGAGAGCGGAACTCAGATTCCTGGACCATCGGAGTCTCTTGAATCCGTAGCGGGAACCGGACGAACTTTGCGACGGCCTCAGGGTTCTTAGTCGCCACCGCCTGCCTGAAAGCGTTCCAGAACGCCTGGATATCCGTGGACCGCCCCTCAGTCGGGTTGTCTGGCGGGGGAATGATCTGCGACGACTGAACGTCGGAACTTTCGACCCGCCATCCTTGGTCTGTCTTTAGGAGCGTGCTTTGACCGCCAAGCCGAACTCTTGTACCCTTCTCAAAGAGTTTCGGGGCGCTCGCCATCCCGAAGGACTGCCAAAACCCGGGTTTCTCTAGGGTAAGGCCAAAGTTGTCCCAGTAACCAACTAAAGCGTTACCTGCCTTCCAGGCCTCCCGTTGAAATTCTATTTCAACCTGCCACTCCAGGACGTACATTTTCATGCCCATCAACTCTTGCTGGTAGCCGTTTGTCTTCGTGAACGCGTGAAGAGCCAAGGCACCTCCGGACTCACTCGTCACTCGAGCGGTGAGGTAGTCGCGAACTTTGGCTGGGCGATGATCTGCTAAAGAGCAGGCATTTGAGATTGCCGCTCCGAGGAGCAGCCCAAACAAGGTAGTAGGTGAAGGTCGAAGCAAGATCGCAGTCATACTGGCACCTCCGGCCTCAGGAATGTATCGTGACTAAGTACGCTCGGAAGCATAAATGCACCGCCTAACGCCGAGCATCACCTGCCGGCGCACATATTAGACGGGGGCGAAGCCGCCGAATCAATAGCTCGCCGGTCTGGAGCATGCAACGTTAGACGGCAGGCGCTCCGGCCCTGACATCCACAGCGTACGGTCCCTTCGCGCCAAGCGCCAGACTGAAAGCCACTTCCTCGTCTTGAAGGAGGGTCTTGAATCCCTTCGTGAGAATCGAGGTGTAGTGGACGAAGTATTCCTCGCCCGTCTCGGCTGTGAGGAAGCCGTATCCCTTGACATCGCTAAACCACTTGACCTTCCCTCGGAGCAGCGCGGCGGTCGCGCCCGCATGACCGCGCTTCGTTGTCTCGATGATGGCGAGCGTCAGAACCCGCGTGCGCTCAGGGGCTTCTCTGCCACGAGGGGTAGCGTCATCAACTGACTCAACTAGCTCTCCAGCTCGTACAAAGGCGGCAGCAGAAGCAGCAGGATCGCGCAGGCACTCGAGGATGGCGCGACAGTACTTCTCGATGTCTCTGCTGTTGAGAAACGGCAGTTCGGCGACCTCGGTTTGCAACCGCAACGCCATCAACATCTGATGCTTGAACCGCTTCCAGTGGCGCGGAAGTGTGCCTTCAGCGAACATGTGTTCCATCGTGGCGAAAGACGCGCCGCAGACGAAGTAGCTGACTGGGTTGTGGCTATCGCTGAACAGACGACCCTTGTAGCTGCTGAGGAGCTCCCCGTAATATCGGTGGGTGCTGTGAGGTTCGTTGAGGAACATCGCCACGAAACACTTTACCTGCGTCGCCAGTGAGATGATACGATCGCGCCGGACGTCCGAGTTGTCATACTGTTTGGAGCGACGCTCGTAGTACAGAGGCACTGGCAGGTCGCGGCTGGCGGCTTGATAGTACTCCTCGAGGCGCTTCTGGAACGGAAGTACCGATTCAAACGCCTCGAGCTTGACTTCCGTCTGTCGGTTGGTGGCCTGAATGATCTGCGTCGTCACCGCCGGATCGTCCGTGACGATCAACTTAATCGGGACGAACACAGCGGGAGTCAGATGCGCGCGCTGCATGTAAAGCATGTGGCTCGTCTGGCAGCCGTTGACTATCTGGTAGTTTTTCAGGTTGAACTTGGCACCGATCTTCGTGGCGCCGTGGGCGACAATCGTGACGCCGTTGTTCAGGAGGGCAAAGCGGTCGCTGTGGTCAACATCCTCAAGCGTGTCGGCGATCTCCTGGTTAACGGAATTCAGACCCTGAAAGTCGCGAACGTTGTCGTAGAAGAGCCGCCGGTTGAGGGCGCCGGCATCATCACATATGAGCCGAATGTACTCAGTGGCCGGCAGCAGACCGACGTACGCTTCATGAACGCCACCGATCGGTGGTACGATCGTGTGCTTTTCAAAGAGGATGTCTCGCGTGATTCCGTGATGTAACTGCCGGTACACCCGCTTGAGGTGCTCCGCATCGACGGGCACAAATTCTACAGCTGAGAACAGGCCGGTTGCACGAAGGTCGGCGAGGCCCTGCTCGGAGCGCGCCAAGAGCGCGGGCTCCGCGCGCCAGGTACCCGTGGTGACGTAGTAGAGCGTGCACCGGGGGCTGCGTTCCATGTCGATGCTCGAGCGGTAGATATGCTCCTTGAGGTCGTGCATGGTGCGTACGGCCGTGTTGGCCTCGGCCGCAAGGCCCTCTTGGAAGAAGGTGCGAACACCGGAGATGAACGTGCCGATGTCCGCCGCCTCGAAGGACGGCGACACCTTTGCCTGGATGAACACAAATTGTGCGTCTAGGCGCCGGAGCACCGACTTGAAGTGATCGACATCAGAGTTGGAGGCGACCAAGTGCTCATTCACGAGGATGCCGATTCCGTCGAGGCCCAGGTCGCCACCGCCGCCGACACCTAGTTCAGACGGATCAAATGCGTCGGGGTATTGCTGCGCCACGACGCAATAGTTGGCGAACGCCTCGAACGCGTCCGACTCACCGAGCGTGGCCAGCCCGAACTGGGTTCGGAAGTCTTCCAGATGGGCGGCGAGGATGCGGTCTTTCATGGGGCCCAATCTACGACGAAGTCTGTTGGCCGTCTAACGACTCACAAATCACCTGCGGCCGCCACTAGAGCGGTTGCAGATCGCTTGTCTCAATAAGGTACGACGCCGCTAAACCAGCGCCAGATGCCAGCGGCCGGCTGGTGCATTTGTTTGTTAGACGGCAATGTTGAAATCAAAAAGCCCGGCGCCCTTCAGGTGAACGACAGCGACGGCTTCATCGATCGTTGCGCATTCGAAGCATCGTACCCGAGCGGTTGTCTCTACAAATGCGCGGAGCAGGTAAGGCAAGTCCTCACGTGAGCGAACAAACATCACAATCGGAAGCTCCAATGCGAGTGCGGCCCCGACCTCCACAAGCACGCTCGATGCAATACGGGCAGGGTAAAGAAGCACAAACGCAGTCGCCGTATGCAACGCCCGGCAGTTTATCTCAAAGCCTCGCAGTTCTGGGTCAAAGGCGGCCCGAGAAGCGATCGCAGAACCAGCGTAATGGACCTTCGCTTCAACCATCTCCTGTTCTAGGGCTTGGACGATTCTTAGAACGCCCTCGCGGTCAATCTGAAAGGCAGTGTCTGTTCCGAGAGAATCCATCGGGGAAGCGACGAATATCTGGGGGCCTGCTTGAGGATTCTGTGGCCTAGCGTGAGTGGTCGCCAGCATTCTTTCTCCTAGCAATTGCAGGGGAGGCTATCAGAAATGGAACCATAACCTCTACATACCCTAGGGTGCGACCGAAAATGTGACATCGAATTCTGCAATGGGATCAAGCCTCACCGAATGGAGGTAACATTAGCAGTGTCAATGGCTTAAGGCGTTATTGGAGTGCCAGTTCCAAGCACTAGGCTGGAGCGCAATTGACATGACTCCTCCAGGCCTCTCATCTTCCGCGCTGGGCCTGGAACGCGGCGCTGGGGCAAGGCGATTCGGCGCAGTACTGGAGTCCTGGAGAGGCCTCACCGAACGAGAGCCTGACGCGCTTCGTCGATCTCGTGGAGAATTTTGTCGCCGTGCTTGGTAAGAATGCGTTCGACATGCTCAAGAAAGTTGTTTTTTCCCGCAGAATACACCTTGACCCATTGGTGGACCTGTGATAGCTGCTGGAGGGCGTAAGGCAAGTCGGCTGTATCCTGGACGAATATCAGCGTTGGGATTCGATGGGCAAACGCGTACCCAGCCTCAACAAGTATCGAGGATGGAATCGAACGAGGGAAGAGGACGATGAGAACGCGGGATTGGATGAGTGCAGTGAAGTTCTCGACGTATGCACGGTCCCCGGGATCGAAATCCTTTTTCCGATCAAGATCCTCCCCCGCCCAATAGATACGCCGCAGGCCACAATCCTGCCTCAAACGCCGGACTACTACATCCACAACCGCCTTCACGGCTGAGTACTCACTATCCGACTCGGTGGAGGCCATTGGCGCCGCGATAAAGGCGTCGAACCCATTTCTCACCGCACCGGGCGCCCCAGGGAGAAGCAACAGTGCACGCCGATGTACATCAAATGCCGCTCGAATCACAGCTCCAAGTCCGACAACAGGCAAAAACCAGAACAGTGGTTTCCAGGGCCCAAACGACCCTGTTACGACAGTTAGAATCGCCGCGAGCACAGCCAGAGCGATTGTGAACTTCCCCCCCGCCGCCGCAAGGATATCCTTAACCCACGCTCGAAAGGTATAGTGCATATTCGCTGCACCCGGCTTAGTAGACGTTGATTGGGGCCAGCAGTGTTCACACGACAGAATCGTCTAGAGGATCTAACGCCCGGCGAGAGTGCCTTCATTAGCGAATGGCGACGCCGGCTCGCCTGCAGAAACTTGCACCGCTTCGAGACCAAGACCTAGGCTCTCCAGATTCCGAAGGCCCTGCAAGTTGTGCGAGATCGAATGGGAAGCGATGTCAACATTGCTGGGCAATTGGCAGCCAATCACCCGTCTGTTCATTCGCTCAAGCTACCTAGAACGGGAACCAGTTTTACGAGGAGTTCGGCCAAGTTGTCCCGGGTGAACTCCAAGTACTCATAGTCGCCCTGAATCCCGCCAATGCTTTGTACGCCCGCCTCGCGAATCAGGACTAGCTTTTTACGATTGGCGAGCGCATAGGCCTTTTCATCAATCACCCAAGTGCTGGTAGTCCACTCGTTGCGGCGGCCATGCACGCGGTCCCGGCGCGTGAATACGCCCAGGAAGTACGTTGCTGACTCAATCCGCTCGCGCACTTTCTTGGAGACAGAGTCAGCCCTAGGCTTTTCACCAGTCACGACCGTGTGGCCAAACGCCTCAACAAAGCGCGCGATAGTTCCATTAATGGTGGCGTCAGAATCCGAGAACGACTGGCCGATAAACATCGACCCCACTGACGGTAGCGAAGGAGGAACCGTTGGGACCGTCCCCCTATTCCGAGCCTGCTTTAGGGGTACCACTACTCGCGTCCGAAAATCGTGGAGTATTCTACGGATTGATGTGTCGTAACGCTTACGGGCCGTTGATGCCTCCGAGAACGTGATCAATCGCTGAAAGTCCACGCTAAGGTCCGCAACGGTGTCACTTCCAATTGCTGCGACAACGTCGTCGCGAACAGCGATTTCCACAAGCCATCGCTCGCCCAGTTGTGCCGCTTGGTCGCGCAGCGTAGGTGCGATTACCGGGCGGTGGCCCGCTCCGTACCGGGATCTCAGTTCAGCGCCGAGCCCCTCGACTTCGTCGCGGAGGCGTTCGACGCGCAGGACCAGCGAGTCGTCAATCATCGGCGCGACGTTACCGTTTCGCCTTCTTAGCCTTCGGGGTCTTTCTGATTGGTTTCTTCTTGGTGGCGGCGGCACCCCTGGGTGCCCCCTTTCCGTCAAAACCGGCCTCCACGGCCTCTAGGCCTTTGGACGTCAAGTATGAATCTGCGCCGTCTTCATAGATCCAGCCGAGTTTCACGGTTTGCCTAAAGTCACGGTCATAATTCTGCGGAGGAGGCAGTTTGGCCTTCGCGAAATAGGGCTTGAGGTCATCCTTCGCGAAGCGGTTGAGGCCCTCCGCGCGTTCCCGGTAATACGCGAACAGCACAATGCGTTGGGGGTGCGTTGCCGGCTTCTTCTGGTCGATCAGTTCAACGGGCGATAGGGGACGGTCGGCATGCGCCCTTGAGGCAGGAGCTTGTGAGGGTGCCCCGCCTCCTCCGACGGGAGCTGGAGGTACGAAGCCTCCACCGAGAAGGGAGGTTGCTGACTGCAGTATCCTGCTCCGTGCCCCGTCGTCGAACGGTTCCAAGGCGTCAAAGACGGCTTGGACCGCCTCGACCAAAGTTTTGGGGGGGGACTTGCTGCCCATGCTAGGTCTCCTGGTGGTATGAGATGAAGGCTAAACTCGCCGGGAGGCTGCGTTAAAGACAAGAACGCCTTTCCAGCCGTCTAACGTTGCGCTTCAGCCGCGGCGCTCACGATCGCCACCCGGCGCCGACGGCTGCAAGCGCTTGTTGGGCTGCCATCGGGTTCACCAAAGGCATCTGTCTATGGTTCGAGCCATTCAGTGTCGGGCCTGGCAACAAGCCGCGCGTTGTTGTAGGCCATATCAAGAGTCAGGACTGTTGATGCACGGTAGACTTGGTTCTCTCGAGCAACCACGAGAGCGAGGTCTGCCCGGTCTGGGCGAAGCAAGCAGAGCGGTAGGAGAAGTTGCAGGCGTCCCCGATGATACTGAGGGATCGCGGTCTTGTAGTTCCGGCGGACTCGCCGCTTAGCCGCCGAAATCGCGCCATCCAAGGCGCCGCGAATCGCGAATTCGTTGCCCTGGATTTCCGTTGGGAACCGATCGTGATTGTCACCAATCACGTGATCGATATCGACAACCAGTTCAACGCGAGTGTCGTACAGAAGCTCATTCGGCTCAGTGAAGTAGTTTGGCAAGTCAGGGCGTTGGCCGAAGTACGTGAGCGCTCTGTCGCTCTCCCTGTTAAACGATTCCAGCGCCCACTGCGGAGAATTCGGAATGGTCGTCGCGACCTGCTCGAAAAGCGCGAAAATCGCCTCCTGCCTCTCGGTCGCCAGGCCTGTGTTGATGCAGGCGAGCTGCTTTCCCTTTTCACCAGCCGCCTCGGCGATTTTTCCCTCGGCCTCAAGCTTCGCAAATGTGTGGTACACGTAGCTCCGCAAGATTGGGTGCGGGTGCTGACTCTTCGTGTGGCGGTAATCCCAGTTCTCCGGGGCGAGAATCGCCAGCGCTTTCAGCTTCTCGTCGAAGGCCGGCAACATCGCGAACCTCTCCAGTGGTTGCCTGGTGTCGAGCCGCCGAACTCGAATCGCCTTCTTTCCCCGATCACTCGTGACCGCTGAGTAAGTCACGTCCTCTCCGGGTTCGAGCCGTTTATACCCGGTCCCCGCGATGTCGCTGAAATGGACGAACACATCTTGACTCCCATCGGCAGGAGTAATCCAACCGAAACCCTTTTCGAACACCTTGACGGTCCCAGCAAAACGTTGCTCGACGCGCCGGACATCGCGGGCCGCCGGGCCACGTTCACCGTCCTCTCGAGTGAACTCAACTTCCTCTCCCGAAACGAGGACTTGTTCTTGCTTATCGGAAATGTTCGAGTAATGGCAGAAAACAGCTGAGCCCCCGTCCGCCGGCGAGATCCTACCGAACCCACGCCGTTCGTCGAAGAACTCTACGACTCCGCGCATGGCCGAACCTCCGTTCCATGTCTGTCAGCCCAACTAGTGTATGGAGCTGCCAAGCCTCGCAGCCTAAACCGAGCAATGCTGCGAGCCGATCCGCAGGTGCTTGCCGGGGCAACTGTTAGGCTCGCAGCATAATCCGGAAACGCTGCCTAGCCTCCCCGCCCAGGGCACCCCAAACATCCCACCCAACCCGCCACCGCGCCAGCCCCTACAATGCTTGGAGTCCCCTGGGGCCCGCCGATGGCGGGTCGGGTCGGCTCGTTGGCAGCACTTCTTGCTCAGGTTCTCTGGCGGGTCAAAACGGTGCGGAGAAGAGTCGGCGCCACCGGACCGCGGTGACGAACGAGAGTGGTCGCCAGGAGCTCGGATCGTAGCTGTAGTAAATGAAGAGGGGCGCCCCGCGAAAGTTCCGGCGGGGGATAAACCCGTAGTAGCGGGAATCGAGGCTCTCGTCCCGGTTGTCACCCAGGGCCATGAGCGAGTCGGGCGGCACAACCAGGGGCCCCCAGTTCCGCAGGTCCGGCCGGTACGGCTCCGCAGCCGACTTGGCCAGGAACGGGAGCTGCCAGCGGCGCATACGGTCGGCGGTCGGTGTGTCAATTGTGGGGGCAACCCGATGCAGGGTGACGTATGGCTCGGGGACAACGAGCCCATTCCGGAACAGTACCCCGTCCTGCATCGCAATGGTGTCCCCGGAGAGCGCCACGACGCGCTTGATCAGGATGAGGTCTTCGACGGGCGACCTCACGACGATGACTTCGTCGTGGCGGGGTTCGCGGACCGCCGGTAGGTGCTTCTGGGTGAGCGGGACCTCGGCGCCGTAGAGGAGCTTGTTGACGAACAGGAAGTCGCCGATAAGGACCGTGCGCTCCATCGAACCGGAGGGAATCCGGAAGGCTTGCACCAGAAAGGTGCTCACCAGAAACCAGACGACCAGAGCGGCTGCGATGGATTTGGTCCATTCCCAAAGCCAGCGGCCAGTGCGCGCGGTTCGAGTCACGAATAGCGGCATGTTCGTACTCCCGTGAACGACGGAGGGTCGAGGAGACATAACGGACCCCGCTTCTGCGGCACGGGCGGACCCGATCTACCCTTCGAACGACAGCGCCGGACCCCGTGGCCGCAGCAAGCGGATGTTATGCCCCGACGATGTGAAGCGATCCAGGCTCCGCCGCCTCAAGGGTTTCGAGGATCCGAGGCACCAGTGGTTCCAGGTGCGAGAGCCGATTCGTCGGTGCCTGGATCAGGATCACGGCAAAGGGGAGGTCTGCGATGCGCTGCTGAGCTGGTAGCCGGCGATCCATCGTGAGGAAGGCTTCGCAGGTTCCAGCCGCCATTTGTAGCAGCGCCCCGTTCTGCACGCCTGCCCAACCACGGCCGGCTACCGTGGTGACCTGGTGCCCGAGAAGCCGCTTCCCCAGTTCGTGGGGAAGGTTTTCGTCAAGTAGGAGCCGCACCGGCCAGCACCGACGCCCGGGCGAGCTCGAGCGCCGCGATCGCCTGCTCGCGGGTCACCGAAGGGAATTGGCGAAGAAACTCGTCAATGGTCTCCCCCCCTTCGAGATAATCGAAAAGAGACTGGGCGGGCACTCGGGTGCCTACAAAGACGGGAGTTCCGCTGAGGATGAGCGGGTCGGAATGAATGATGGCGGGTTGGTCGGCCATGGGTCACCGGTCAGGAAGGGGCCACCCCCAATATACGCAAATCCCGGCCGAGGCCACCTCTTCAGCCCTCGTTGTGGGCATCCTAGGGTCTAAGCTGCGAAGCCCCGGCCGCCTAATCCAATCGCCCAACGATGGCGGTAACGGCCTCTCCGACAATTGAACCCCTCCCAATTGTCCGGGCAAGCCGGGGGCTCCAGCACCCAACCGGCCCCCTCCGGCCGGCCCAACAGCCTCGGCCCTGAAGGAGATCTGTCCCAGGGGAGTGCCCATATCCGGCGCCCACCCAATGTGTCACCACTCGTCCTGAAAGTGTCCGCAAAAGTGGACACTTG
>Ga0163150_10009136_pt1 | contig 11053 bp, 15 predicted proteins | sample OliLakLV19P2IB_FD_148628 | JGI IMG/M metagenome (GOLD analysis project Ga0163150, IMG submission 148628) | Freshwater microbial mat bacterial communities from Lake Vanda, McMurdo Dry Valleys, Antarctica - Oligotrophic Lake LV.19.P2.IB | ecosystem: Environmental > Aquatic > Freshwater > Lake >...
GAATTAAGTATTTCAAATAATAATGAGTTAAGCAACAGTTCCTGAAGACTATGCGGGGCATTAGTAGTCGATCTTCAAACTTTTTGGCATAAGATGTCAGTTTATTTCAAATTAAATACTTTCAATAACTTTACCTTTACTTGAGCAACAAGCTCTTCAGGTAAAACTCCAATAATGTCTTCAATTTGTGAAGGAGTAACAGTAATAAGTCGATGGAACTTAATCACAGAAAGAGACTTAAGACCAGTATCAGAAAAATATGGCTTTGAAGGATCAAGTAAAAGGTCTGTGTCTAACAAATCTTCAGAATTTGTTGTTATATATGCAAGAATAATATGGTTGTGTTTACCGAAAGAAGGAGAAATAACTAAAGAAGGACGAGGTTTTCCTTTATCAAAGTTATTGGCAAATGGAAAAACAAACTTAACGAGTTGATACATATGGTTCTGGAACAAAAGGTTTTAAATTTGCTTGTGGAGAAATATTATCAACTTCTAGACTACCATCATCTTTGGCCCATTCATAAAGTAAATGTGAAGACATGCGATCCCATTCCTCTGAGCTCAGGTTAATATCTACTTTGTCAGCAGCTTTTATTCGGGCAAATCCACCAACGGCCATTTTGATAAGTTCAGTTGTATTGAGTGTACCAAGAGTAGATTGGCGTAAAATACGCAAAGCTTTTTCTAAGTCAGGAGTAACAGTGAGGCGGATCGTTTGAGCCATAATAAGGCTATTTTATACCCTAAATAGCCGTTCGTCAAATGCAGGCATTAGTAATCGAACTTCGAACAATATGGCATAAATTAAGCTCATTTGAGATAGAAAAAGTCAAACAATTATTATTCCTCAGCCAACTATCCGCTTTGCTTAGCATTTGATAGAATACAAATACATGGTGATGTATCCTATTGTTAATGTAACAACACCTGATGGATTGAAGCTCCATGGTTTACTCACAGAACCAAGCACACCTTCTAAAACGATCATCATTTATCTTAAAGATGCAGTTGAATTATTAAAGTCAGAAAACAAAATGGCAGAAGCATACATAATTAATGATACAGACCATGTGTTTAAGGGTAAAGAAAATGAGCTAATAAATATGGTTACAGATTTTATCAAAAGAAGAATTCTAGTGTGAAAGTTCGATGATAGTATGACCAGAGTTGGCAGGGGTGCACGGATTCGAACCGTGAAAAGCAGTTTTGGAGACTGCTGTGATACCATTTCACCACACCCCTAGGTAACTTTTGCTAGTATAACTTATGCATGAATATTGGTCAAAAGATGGCTATGTTACCAGTGGGTAAGTAAATTTGGGAATAAGTTCTGTAGCTGTCCATGTAATTTCGGGAGCTGGCATGCTAAGGCGTATATAAAGTTCTCTCACTGCATCCGGATCTCTCTCTAAAACTCCTCTTATAAAATCAGCTTCTCCCTTAAATGGTGCAGTACTCCATCTTTCTAACATATGTGCTGGAAACGAAGGAAGGTCTTCTTTTTTTGCTAATAAAATAGGTTTGACTTTTTGAGCAGCTTTATGAAGATTTTCTAAATATCTTGTAGCAGATTTTTTAAAATCTTGGCTGTTCTCAGAAAGTGCTGCTTTTCTTACATCATTTGGACTAAGGTATATAATCCTCCGCTTCCAGGAGATTGTCGTCGAAAGCTTGCTCTCACGACCTCTTTTTGGAGTCTGGAAAATCCAATTGAGGAATCATTAGGATATGAGTCAGTTCCAAATAAAACAGTAATTTCTGGTGGAGCCCCCACAATTCCCCGATCTAAAGATTCATTATTAGCCATAAAAGAGTTATATCAATAGTTAGTTATTATGTCAATGAAATTTTTGAAAAACTAACAGGAAAATTATTTGAGTTTAGATTCGTTATGTTCTGAAACTATTCTGCATTTTTTGCAGAATTTATTAAAAGATAATTTTTCTTTTGTGGTATTAGTATTTTTTTCAGTTACGTAATTCATTACCTTGCAAACTGAGCATTCTAATCCCATATGTTGTCGAGCGAGTTTCTTTGCCATGTGAGAAGTATACAGTTTTTGAAGCTAAGATGCAATATAAGCTACAACTATAAATATGAGCCGACAATGGGAATCGAACCCATGACCTCATTCTTACCAAGAATGTGCTCTACCACTGAGCCATGTCGGCATGTTAGCGCTTGAGAGATTTTAGCAAATTTGTTTCTATCATGAAAGCATATTGTAAATATACTTAATTATCAGGTACATTAAAAAAATGAAAGTAGCTCAACTATCATCACTAACCCCAGAACTCACTGAATTTTTTATAAAATCCTGGCAAGATGCAGATCTAGAACATTATGGAACCTACACAGGATTTGAAGAAGAAAAAATCATACTTGTCGCCCGTGATGAAAACGAAATAAATATGGGACTACTTATAGCCATTCATGCAGGCGGGGTAATATTTCTAGATGACATAATCGTTGATAAAAATCACCAACATCACGGAGTTGGAACTGAGCTTATGACAAAATTAGAAGAAGCGGCAAAAGAAAAGAATGCACATAAAATATTTCTTTATACAACAGCAGGATGGGATGCAGTAAAATTATATGAAAAGTTAGGTTACAAAAAAACTGCAGATCTACCAAATCATTATTTGAAAACAGATTGGGTTGAATATACAAAATTTTTAATATGAGTCACACCACATTTGAAGAATTGAATGAAAAAATAATTAAATGGCAAAAAGAAATTCCAGTTGGTAGTAGATGGATCCATTTTAAAGATGAAAAATCTGAACGTCCATACAGAGTAATGAATCTGGCATTAGAAGAGGCGAGTGAAGAAGTAGTTGTAGTATATAGACGAGAAGACCGGCCAGAAAAATTCACTCGAAGAGAAGCTCCGCTTATTTGGACAAGACCTGTTGAAGGTCAAAAAGGATGGCTAAGTGAGCTTGAAATAAATGGAACTAAAGTGAAACGTTTTAGAAAAATCTGAGCCGACTACTGGATTCGAACCTGTGACCTGCGCTTTACAAAAGCGATGCTCTACCACTGAGCTAAGTCGGCATTAATATTGTGCTCCGACTAATTACTTACTACGTAAGCTAAGTCGGCATAAGTATTGTGCTCCGACTAATTACTTACTACGTAAGTTAAGTCGGCATAAGTGAAATTCTACTCAATTTTACAAAAAAAATCTACCTTGAACCCAAATACAAAAAAAACTAGCCCACAACGGAGCTAGTTTTAGAATTATTACTGCCTATTTAGCCGCGTTTTAAGGCTTTTCCCCCCTATTTTTAGGTGGGAACCCAGATCTTCTCGCCATTGCGATTAAGACACATCGGTCTACCCGATAAGGTGAAAACTCTGTGAAGGAAAAATTCACCTTAAAATACAAACGAACCAAATAGGCAAAACCAGACCTAGTTAACGATCCGGCAAAGGCACAAGGCCTTTTTGTTTGTCGTCCTTTTTCAGGACTCCTAGATACTATCACTGAGTCCTATTTTCGTCAAATTCAGATAGGTGTGCTGTGAAGCCAAAATCGAGTTAATCTGAAGCTGAAAAGCATCTTTCCTTCGAAAAAAAGCGGCAGTTAGGGAAGCATGAGAAGAGAACTTAAAAAATTAGTTACAGTACCCAATATAAAACTGATTAGACTAGAATTTCCAATCGGAATAAACCAGAGTGCCAATAAAATAAATGGTCCCATTGGTTCAAGTTTTGCAAACTCTCTGGCAGCATTATATGGAAGTTGAGACATCAGTACTTTTGAACCATCTAGTGGTGGAATAGGAAGGAGGTTAAATACTGCAAGGAGTAAATTAATCTGTGCTCCAAAAAGAAGCAATTGTTCAATAAATGGTAGGGAAGTTATTGTACTCAATATATGGTAAACAACTGCGCAGATAATAGCTATTCCTAAGTTAGCAAGAATACCTGCAAGTGATACAAGTAGTTCTCCTTTTCGGATATCAGAAAAATTCAAAGGATTAACAGGAACCGGCTTTGCCCACCCAAAGAGTACTGGTGAATTGGAGATAAAGAGTAAAGCAGGAAGTAATATCGTTCCTATGGGATCAATATGAGGTAATGGATTAAGAGTCAGTCTTCCTGCATGTTCAGCTGTGTGATCACCAAACTTAAGTGCCACAAGTCCGTGCATTACCTCGTGAATAATAACTGAAAGCAGTAATATGAGAAGTGAAATCACCATGAATTCAATTTGCATATCCAAATTATACCTTTTTAAAGCAAATGTGAGAAGTAAGAATTAAGTGTATTCGCTTTTTATGATTGAAAGACCAAAATAATTGCTGGAGAAATAATATACTCCTTTAATCAAAATATATTTAAAACATGGCCTATTGTTTTGCATTATGAATACAATTGATCCATCTTGATATAGATTCCCGCAATGCGGAATAATGAAGAAGAGCAGATAAAATAAAAGAGCAAAGACGGATTCAAACAAAACAATCATATGAACTATTTAAATTTATTATTATTTACAGGATTCATCGAAGGCACTATAGTACCGCAACTCACGATGATCTTAACCAAAATTCGTATATAAACGCAGGCAATATACAAAAAAGAGATAAACATTTCGTACAGATCCCCCCAAAAAAAGGGACTACCCACTTCGTGGGGTCGCACAAGGATGACGATCATTTCTATCTAAACATAATGATTGCTAATTGTGCGTAACTCTGATAAAATCCTTTAAGTTATAAGACTACCTTTGGCTACGCCAAACGATCTTGTAATTTCAAATCTATTTATTAGATAGATTAGGAAGATTTAAAATTATGGCAGTATGCTTAGTTTGCGATAAAAAACCAGTGAGAACAGTATGGTCCAGACACAAAAAAGGTAGTTCTGGTCACGGTGGTGCGTGGAATCTTAAAGCACCTATTTCTAAAAAGACCCAATATCCAAATCTTCATGTATATAAAGGTGAAAAATACTGCACAAAATGCCTACGAATAGTTAAATCTATAACTCATCGCCCATTAATAACAGCTGCTGCGTAAGATAACTTTTTTCAATCTATTTATAATCTGTTTGCAAGTTCATGTACTACTTTTGTGCTTATTTTTTGCAATGGATGCATCTCGCCTGTGTAAATTCTTCCATATTGAGAAGTTCGTAAAGCGCCCTCGATAGTGCCGTGGATGCTGACTGCTACATATGCAGTCTCGACTCCAGTATGAGGATCCTTCCCTTCATTAAATCTAGGAAGTCCTAGAGCTTCTTTAATCAAAGGAGCTGAGGGTGGTTCAGTTACCGCTTTTCGTAAATTACGTACATGAGAACCGTGTGTTTCTTTCCTAAGATACTGTACATTCTTACCCACATCAATTAAGACCATATTTTGCTCATTAGCAGATAGTGCATATATATCGGCAAGAGGTACAAAATCAGATTCATTAGTATCATTTTTAATCTGCAATCCAGCCTCTGATAAAGATAGTTGAGACTGACCTTGTGCTTTTAACATACCTTCTAGTGCCTGCTCAACTTGAAAACGATGTACTATTTGGTAGCCTGTAAAATCAGAATGCATTGCCAATAATTGGCCAGCTAGTACACGCTGTGTTGCAATATCTACTTCCCAATATCTTGGTTGAGCGGTCGGTGATAATCCATCAACATTCCATTCACGGGTAAAATAACCAGACCCTTTCCATAATCCTTCATCATCTTGTTTAAATCGCTGGTGGTCGCGAATTTCTGCTAATAAAGCAGTATGTTTAAGTGCCAGTACTCCCACTGGATTAGTTTTATCCTTGATCCAAGGCCTGGCTAATAACATTTCTTGAATAAGTGTATAATTTTCTGGCTGATCAAACGCTGCAAAGAGTTCTTTGTATCCAATTTGATGACTTCCTTCTACGGCTCTCATATTGAGGCAGAGTATAGCAGAAATTATATGACTTTCAAGTTAATAGTAATTCTTTATTAGGAAAGTTTGCGTAGCCATTTAAAAATTCTTTCCATTTCATTGGTTTTTTTCCTTCAGGTTGAACCATCTGATTTGGCAAAAACTTTATAATCATATCCCGCGGAGCCTTGGCGGCGTGGGACCACTTTGTCCAAGCTGTCGGCCATGGGTAAAATGCCCTGATCATTTTATCTAATTTTTCAGGAGATGGAGGAGTGTCAAGCTCAAAATATCCCGATTCACGATTAAATATTTTACAAAATGTAGCATCCTCATGATTCTGTTCCCTCAGGTCTAGATCTCCTGCAATATATTCTTCAATAATAGCTGATAAAACCTCAGCAGCTTTTATAAACATCGAATCATGCAATGTTTCATTTGTATCGTTGTCAGTAATAGTGAATGCTTCTTGATGCAAAAGAGGACCATGATCCATCTTGCTATCGACTAAAATGAAGGAAATTGCTGAGTCATTAATTCCCTCTAAAAGTTGTGATTGAATTGGTGTTGCGCCCCGAAACAATGGGAGTTTTGATGGGTGAATGTTAATCGATCCGTACTTTGGTATATCCAACATTGATTGAGGAATTATCTTGCCATATGATGCCACTACAAATAAATCTGCCTTAAGTTTACTTAACTCTTTGGCAGTTTCATCATTTAACTTAACTGGTTTTAAAACTGGAACTTGTAACTCTTCACCTTTTTTGCCAATAGCTGATGCTGTAATTATTTGTTTTCTCCCAACAGCTGCATCAGGAGTTGTAACTATACCAACAAGTTCAAAATTAGTATTAATTGAATCTAAAACAGGAATAACAAATTCTGGTGTACCAAAGAAAATAACTTTTAAAGAATTCTTCATATTGTGGCTATTATGCCGTATCAAACAGGAATTATCAATTCATTATGATATCTATAAATGTCAGCCTGAATGAAATGAAGGGTAAATGAATGGACTTAAACAATATATCCTTCGCTTTGCTCAGGATGACGACTGTAGTATGAAGGTTATAAAGAAACTTCTTCAAAAACTTCTGAACCAGCGCGGTCTTTGCCTACAACCTTATATAATTTAGTCTTTTGTTCAAGGATATGATCCATAAATAGTTTACCCCCTAGGTGATCGACTTCATGCTGGTAAATATGTGCCATAAGTCCAGTCATCCGTTCACGTACTTTATTGCCTTCAATGTCGGTATATTCAGCATCTACCCAGACATGACGATTTACCTCACCCCAGAAATTTGGAATTGATAAACACCCCTCAAGCATTAGCTTTGTTTTTTTAGAAAGTTTAATTATTCTTGGGTTAAAGAATGCTTTGAAGGTCTCATCTTCCATTTTAGAAACAAAAAATTGTCCATCTAAACCTACTTGGGTTGATGCAAGGCCAACACCTTCTGGATCAACAAACGTTTTTGTTAATTTAACCATCTGCTCGATAATGTTTTTAATTGCTGGTGTTATTTGATTTACAACTTTTGTTTGAACTCGTAATTTAGTATCTGGGGCTTTCACAACATGCATTCGGCAATTGTAGCAAATTGAAGCTAAAAAAGCCAAGTGTTCATCCCAAATGCTTGATTTGCCCGTTCCAATAACGCACAATAAATAAGAAGGCACATATTAAAGATGAAAGGTGAAAAACGAGTGGATTTTAGTACTATCGAACCAAAGCCAGAGATCATAAGAAATGGGCAGAAACAAACGTTTCCACCTGAGCGACATGTTGTCGATCGCAATAAACAAGACATTTTAAATTTTTTTAATGTCTCACCCAAAACCAGAATTGCATTATCTGTATCAGCTGCAGGAATATTGCTGTTCTTCTTTTCAATTTTTACTGGTGTATTCCAAAATCCAAGTTTTGATACGCTTTATCCAAAAGATCAGTCCCAAGCAAGTCAATCAATTCCTGTTCCTACAATGACCGGCCCAGGTTTCTCATTAATTGGTGACAGTGTTGCCAAGATTCAACAACCGTATACATTAGATGTGAACGTTAATACTGGTACAGAATCAGCGACCATTATGGTGGCACAAGTTAGATTTGATCCTAAATTCTTCGAAGTTCAATCAGTCTTAACAGATAATTCAGTTGTGCTCGATTGGATTGATAATAACGTTTCAAATACTGATGGAATGATATCGCTTGTTGCCTCATTTCCAAAAGGATATGTAGCAAAACCGGGTGATAATATGGCCAAAATTATAATGACTCCAAAAATAGCAGGCCAAACAACCGTGTATGTTGACTCTAAAAATTCCCAAATTTTTCGAATGGGTGATAAAGCTGCTATAAAAATTGAACATGATCAACGGGCAATCGAGATTAAATAAGAATTACTCACTGATAATAAGAGTTTTGGAATCCACATTTTGCAGTGCATGCGTAGGTTTATCAGGGTTTGGTTTTTCTACTTTAACTTCAGTCTTTAATTGTTTTAGTTTCCACATAAACAATTTACCCCTAGATTTAACAGATGATGCGCCTTTTACAAAGCTTAGTGCCTCTTCTAATATTCCACGATCATGTGTTTTTGCAAGTTTAATGTAGAGCGAATAATGTTTCTGATCTTCTAAACTATCTGCTAAATATACTCCAAATAGTTGAAACTCCTGCGAAATATTCTTAGCCCGTTTAGCATCCTGTGTCTGTTTAAGTATGTTTTTAATGTCTTTCATTTTTTTATTTTGGATACCTCAAACTAAAATCGTCATTGCGAGCAGGAGAAAGTCCTATGGACTTTCGAGTGCGTGGCAATCCCATTATCTTGCGAGATTGCTTCACTGCGTTCGCAATGACGTCTTTATTTACTAAATTGTTCTTTCCTTTGTAGCAGATCTTCATCTGCAGGCGCTTTTTGCAGCAATTGATCCACAATTTCTAGTGCCTCTTTCTTCTGATTATTTTTGTAATAAAAGTCAGATAAAGTGACAAGCGCATCACGGTAATCAGGTTTAAGTTCAACAGCTTTTTTAAGGGCATCAATTGCCTCAGGTAATTTATTTTGAGATGCAAGAATGAGCCCTTTGTTATAAACAAGTTTAGGATCAGTAGGCGCAAGTGCAATTGTTTTATCCAAAGTTTCAATTGTTTTTTCTCCAAATCGTGGATCAACACTACTGAGTTGGTAATAGGTTCTAATTGCAGTTCGCCAAATCGAAGTATTATTCGGACTAAGTTTTAATGCAAGATCAGTTTGGTTTTCTGCAGTCTTTAAAATCCTAGCTGTATCAGACGCTTCCTCAGGTGTAGCTGATTCTGATGATTCATTTCTTGAAACATAGGAAGCTGCAGCCGCAAATCCCAACTCTGCTCGGTAAAGAGGTTCTGTAGGATGTAAATCAATCGCCTGTATAAAATTATTAAATCCTTCACCAACATACCCAGAATCTGTTAGATCATTTCCTCTTTTATAAAACGTATCAGCTTCCCAATTTGAATGCACTCGCATCAAATACAAACCACCAATCAGTAGTACAACACCAAGTGCAATCTGGGTATAAATTGGCCGTTTATAGATAAGTCGAGTTAATGGTTTAAGCAGCGAAACTGTACGTAATAAATCTTTTTGGGGTTCTTTTAACGACTGTGCATAGACAAAAATAAATGCAGGAAAAAGGAAAAACAGCAAGGCTATCATTACCACCGAAAAACCAAAAATATTTTGGACCAGAAATGAAACATACCCACTAAGAATAGCCACTACCATAAGCTGTGCAGTGTGATTACCCTGATGATGTTTCAGAACATACCATATGCAATACCAAGCAAATGTAAAAATCATTAACATATAACTCAAAAAACCAACAGCTCCTGTTGTTGCCAAATAATTCAAATATTCATTATGTGCTTTGTTATACAGAAAATCCCATTCTGATACAAAGTTATGAGCCATAGGTCTGTACTGATAATATGAATAGGCAAATGTTTCAACTCCAGACCCAAATAGCGGATAATGTTTAAAAATTTCAACAGCACCTTGCCATACAATTAAACGAATTTGCCCAGATTCTGTACCTCCATTTTCAAGTTGAGTGCCGGCAATAATTCCCGGTCTGGCAGGTGGCGCACTTTGTTTAAGTAATCTGAATCCTCCTGTTAGCGCAGATCCAAATAATATATTGATGAGCAATATAATTCCTATTACATAACATATCTTTCTTAAAACCCCTCTCTTTACGTCATGCTGAACTTGTTTCAGCATCCCCGTTATCTTATGTTTTTCTTGGGCAGAATGAGATGCTGAAACAAGTTCAGCATGACGGAGTATTGCTATGTAGCCAGCTAAAAATACAACAATTCCTGCAAGTACTCCTAATATTCCGCCGCGAGAATATGTAAAAGTAAATGCCGTATAAATCAAAACCACAACAATAAAATGCCATAACTTTAATTCTTTTTTCTTTTCAGTTAAAAATAAATACATCGCTGGAAAAATAACCATTCCTAAATATGCAGCTAACCAGTTTGGTTGACCAAGTGTTGCAAACACCCGAGCTTGGACATCTTGGACCCAACAGGTTGCATTAAATTCACCGGTTAAAATTAAACAAGAAGGGGAGAATCCAAAATGTTCAGGAATTGCATACAGCGAGACAAGTACCCCACCTGAAACCAGAACTTTAAGCATTGAGCTAATGTGCTCTTTATTGATATTCGAAACAAAAGCATAGAACAGTACTATATAAGAAATAACAGAAAGTAATCCGCCGTTAGACCGAGAATAATATCCCCAAATTGAGGTGTGCATATCAATCGAAAAAACTGTCGAAATAATCTGACTTGCCAAAAATAATAAAATCGGAATATCGAGCGGAGTTTGTTTAAGGATAAAATCTCTCTCCTGAATCATTCGCACAATCCATGCAGTCATAACAACAACAGTTAATCCATAAACCAGCCGCATTTTATTAAATTCAAAAAGCTCAGAATTATCCTTCCAGAAAAAAAGGGGAGTAATTAAAAACAACGCATAGAATGACCAAAGAATAATTTTTTGTGCAATCTGCATAAAGTATCTTCATACTACCAAAATTTGACGCAATACTTTAGACAGCAAAATTGTTTGACTTTCAATATGAATAATAGCTACTCTAT
>Ga0163150_10009139_pt1 | contig 11051 bp, 6 predicted proteins | sample OliLakLV19P2IB_FD_148628 | JGI IMG/M metagenome (GOLD analysis project Ga0163150, IMG submission 148628) | Freshwater microbial mat bacterial communities from Lake Vanda, McMurdo Dry Valleys, Antarctica - Oligotrophic Lake LV.19.P2.IB | ecosystem: Environmental > Aquatic > Freshwater > Lake >...
CACGTACAACATACTAACATCGCCTAGGGGCCCCGCAACGCATGCGCTACCGGCCGCGCTTTCTGTGCTCAGCCCCCCACCGACGGCCACGATCCATGCATGGCCCGCGCCCCCAACCTCTTCGAGCGCCAAAGCGTGTTGCCCGTCTCGGCCGAGGCGCTCTACCGCTGGCACGCCCGTGCCGGTGCCTTTGAGCGGCTAACACCACCGTGGCAACGGCTCGAGCTTGTGGAACGGCAAGGCTCGATCCGCGACGGCGATCGCAGCGTGTTGCGCATGCGCCTCGCGCCGCTCGTGTGGAAGCGCTGGGTGGCCGTGCATCGCGACCACAGGGAGAACCACGGCTTCAGCGACGTGCAGGAGGAAGGGCCCTTCGCCTCCTTCGAGCATGAGCATCGCTTCGAAGAGACGCCCGAAGGGGGCTCGGTCTTGGTGGACAGGATCCACTACCGAGCGCCGTTGGGGCGCATCGGCGCGCTCCTGGGCGGCGGGAAGATCTGCCGCGACCTGGAACGCGCCTTCACCTACCGCCACGCCGTCACGCGCGGCGACCTCGCGGCGCACGGCCTCCACGCCAGCGAGGCACGTCCGCTGCGCGTGCTGGTGAGCGGCGCGAGCGGGCTCATGGGCTCGGCCCTCGTGCCCTACCTCACCGCTGGAGGGCACACGGTCCTGCGCCTGGTGCGCGGCCCGGCCCGCGACGGCGAAGCGGGCTGGGATCCCGCGACGGGGCCGCTCCACATCGAGCGCTGGCCCGCCTTCGACGCCATCGTGCACCTGGCCGGCGAGAACATCGCCGCGCGCCGCTGGAACCCGGCGCACCGTGAACGCATCCGAGCGAGCCGCGTCCACGCCACACGCGTGCTTGCGCTGGGGCTCGCGCGCGCGGGCCGGGCGCCGAAGGTCTTCGTAGAGGCCTCGGCGGTGGGCTTCTACGGCGACCGCGGCGACGAAACGCTGACGGAGGAGAGCGGCCCGGGCAGCGGCTTCCTGGCGCAGCTGGCGCAGGACTGGGAGGCCGCCGCCGCGCCGCTCGCCCTGGCAGGCTCGCGCGTGGTGGCACTGCGCTTCGGGGCCGTCCTCACCCCCAAGGGCGGCGCGCTGGGAGCGCTGCTCACGCCCTTCTCGCTGGGCCTGGGCGGCCGCATCGGCAGCGGCCGCCAGCACGTGGCCTGGCTGGCGCTCGACGACGCGCTCGACATCGTGTTGCGCGCGCTGCTCGACGAGCGCATGCGCGGGCCCGTGAACGCCGTGGCGCCCGAGCCGGTCACGAACGCCACGCTCGCCGCCACGCTCGGGCGTGTGCTGGGCCGCCCGGCGTTCCTGCCGCTGCCGGGCTGGGCGGCGCGCCTGCTCGTGGGCCCGATGGTGAAGGAGGTGCTGCTCGTCTCGCAGCGCGCCGTGCCCGCCAGGCTGCTCGCACTGGGACACACGTTTCGTCTGGGAGGTTTGGAGCACGCGCTGCGCCACCTCCTGGGGCGGCAACCGTGAGCGCCGTACCGCGCGAGCGCGTGCGCGCGCTGAACGATCGACCCGTCCAGGCAGAGGGGCGCTTCGTCCTCTACTGGATGACCGCCTTCCGAAGGACGCGCAGCAACTTCGCGCTCCAGCACGCGTTGGAGCGCGCCCGCGAGCTCGAGAAGCCCCTGGTCGTCCTCGAGCCGTTGCGCGTGGGCTACGAGCACGCGTGCGATCGCTTTCACCGCTTCGTGCTCGACGGCATGGCGGACAACGCGGCAGCCTGCGCGCGCGCTGGCGTGACCTACTACCCCTACGTCGAGCCCAAGCGCGGCGCCGGGCGCGGGCTCTTGGCCGCGTTGGCACGGGACGCCGCGCTGGTGGTGGGCGACGACTGGCCCTGCTTCTTCCTGCCCCGCATGCTCGCAGCGGCAGGCAAGCGCCTCGCTGTGCGCTTGGAGGCCGTGGACGCCTGCGGCGTGCTGCCGCTGTCGGCCGCCGCGAAGGCCTTCCCCACCGCCTACGCCTTCCGGCGCTTCCTGCAGAAGACGCTGCGCCCGCATCTGGAGGCCTCCCCCACCCCCGAGCCGCTTCAGGGCGGGCGCCTTCCGCGCGTGGCGGCGCTGTCCAAGACGATTCTCGCGCGCTGGCCCGCCGCGACACAGGCGCTGCTGGCCGGCGAGCCGGGCACCTTGGCCAGCCTGCCCATCGCCCACGCTGTGGCGCCCACCGGCGAGCGCGGCGGGGCGCAGGCAGGCGCGCGGGCACTCAAGCGCTTCGTCGCCGGGAGGCTCGCGCGTTACGCCGAACGCAACGAGCCCGCGAGCGAGGTGACGAGCGCCCTCTCTCCCTACCTGCACTTCGGCCACATCGGGCCGCACGAGGTGCTCAAGGCCGTGCTCGCGGCGGAGGATTGGAGTCCCGCGCTGCTCTCCGACCGTGCGGACGGGCACCGCGCGGGCTGGTGGGGCGTCTCGCCTGCGGCCGAGGGCTTCCTCGACCAGCTCGTCACCTGGCGCGAGCTGGGCTTCGTGGCCAACCGCTACGGACCCCCGCCGACCTCGCTCGAGGCGCTGCCGGCCTGGTCCCAGCGCACGCTGGAAGAGCACGCGAGCGACCCGCGCGAGCACGTCTACAACCTCAAGACCTTCGAGCGGGCCGCGACCCACGACCCGCTGTGGAACGCGGCGCAGCGTCAGCTGGTGCGCGAGGGCCGTTTGCACAACTACATGCGCATGCTGTGGGGGAAGAAGATCCTCGAGTGGAGCGCCTCGCCGGCCGAAGCGCTTGGGACGCTGCTGACGCTCAACGATCGCTACGCCCTGGACGGCCGCGATCCGAACAGCACCAACGGCATCCTGTGGGTGCTGGGCCGCTTCGACAGGCCCTGGGGACCGGAACGACAGGTCTTCGGTAGCGTGCGCTACATGTCGTCGGCGAACACGGCACGCAAGCTGGACGTGGGGCCGTATCTCGAGCGCTACGGCGCCGGCCCCGCCACCTCCCGCGCGGGGCGGCGCATCCCTCAAGCGCGACGCCGCGGGGGTGGAGTGCGCACCCGGCCGCCAAGGTCCGCCCCGGACGCGGACGTGTGAGGCGGCACAACCCATTGCGAACAAGCACCTTGCACCAATCGCCGCCGTGTCCCTCTGCTGCCGACTTGTCAAAGCCCCTGCCGACCGATAGCCTGCCGCGTGGAGCTTGGCGGTTGCTCCAGAGCGTAAAACTTTCCTTCTCATTCCACACATTTCCCCTTTTCTCCAGAAAGTTGCCGCCAGCTCCACTTCGCCCGGCCTAGGAAGGCCGACGCGCTGTGGAACACGCTCTGGTCTAGCTTCCGCGCCGCTCGCCCCTCTGCGTGGGCGCTCTACAGGCGCTGGTCGGCGCGCCGTCTTTCGTCGGCGCCGCTGCATCAATTTCCGGTAGGGTCCGGGCATGCCTACGCCGTTGGTGGTGGCCCGCGACATCGACGCCTCCTACGGCGAGGGGCGCCTGGCCACGCCCGTGCTGCGGGGAGCATCCTTCACGCTCGAACGCGGCGCGCTGACTGCCGTGACCGGCCCCTCCGGCGCCGGCAAGACCACACTGCTCTCGCTGGTGGGCGGGCTCGACCGGCCCCTGCGCGGTTCGATCGTGGTAGACGGCATCGATCTGGCCACGCTCTCGCGCGCCGCGCTCTCGACCTACCGACGCATGCACGTGGGCTTCGTGTTCCAGGCCTTCCACCTGCTGGCGCACCTCACGGCGCTCGAGAACGTCGAGAGCGCGCTGGCGCCGCTGGCGCTCAAGCGTGCGGAGCGCCGTCGACGCGCGGTAGGGGCCCTCGAACGCGTGGGCCTGGGCTCCCTGGGCGAGCGCTTCCCGCAGCAGCTCTCGGGCGGCGAACAGCAGCGCGTGGCGGTGGCGCGCGCCTGCGTGAAGGAGCCGCTGCTGCTGCTGGCGGACGAACCCACCGGGAACCTCGACGACGAGAGCGCCGGGCCGGTGCTGGAGCTGATCCGCGGCGAGCGCGGCACGCGCACCGTGGTGATCGTGACGCACGACGCCGAGGTGGCCGGCGGAGCCGACCGGCGGCTGGTCGTGGCCCAGCACCAGGTCAACGAGGCCGCGTGCGCGCGGCGCTGAGGCTGCTGGCGGGCGCGGGGGCTGCAGCGCTGGGGCTGGCCGCGCTGGCGCTGGTGGTGGTGGGCACCGTGGCGGGCGGGAGCCGCGCGCGCGCCACGTTGCTGGCCACACGCGCCGACCTCTACGAGCGCTTGGCCCTGGCCGACCTGGAGCTGCGTCTCTCGCCCACCCAGCGCGGTCTGCTGACGCGGGTGACGTTGCCTCCAGGCGTGGCCGTGGCGGAAGAGCGCACCGTGGTGCTCGGCCGGCTCAGCGGGGGGAGCACGCGCGGCGTGGCGACGCTCGTGCGCGTGCTGCCGGCCGAGGGCCCGCCGCGCCTCGATCGCCTCGAGATCGAGCCGGGCGGACACTACCCGGGGCACGACGAGGCGGCGCTCGTGGTGGATCGCAGCGTACGCGACCTCTTCGGCCTGGGCGTGGGCGCGCGCGCACGGCTGCGTGTGGGCGACGAGGAGCAGGAGCTGCCGATCGTGGGCGTGGCGCTCTCGCCCGAGCACCTGCTCGCTCCCGCGCACCCCGCCTACGGCCTGCCCTTGAAGGGCACCGCCGCCGTCGTGGGCGTGTCGTGGGCGGCGGTGAAGAACGTGCCGCGCGCGAGCACGACCACCTCGGTGCTCTTCGCCTTCGCACCCGGCGCCGACCGCCACGCGTTGGAGGCGGCGCTGCTCGAGGGCGTGGGCGTGCACGTGCGTGAGAGCGTGCCCACGGCGCGCGAACCCGGGCGCGTGTTCAGCGACTTCCTGTTGACGCAGTTCGACCTGTACCTGCCCACCATGGTGGGCGCCTTCGCGCTGTTGGGGCTGCTGCTGCTGGCGCTGTTCACCGCACGCGGCGTGGACCGGCGGCGGCGCGAGGTAGGGCTGCGCCTCGCGCTGGGGCAGACGCCGTGGAGCATCGTGCGCGCCTTCCTGCCCGCACCGCTCACGGGCACGGCGCTCGGCGTCCTTCTGGGCGCCTGGCTGCACGGGCCCGTGGCGGCGGCGACCGCCGGCACGTGGGGCCGCTCGATGGGCTTCCCCCCGCTGGTGGACGCCGGTGCACCGTGGGCGGTGGTCGTGCTCGCGGGCGCTGCGACGCTGCTCACGGCGCTCTTGGCCAGCGCGCTGCCCGTGCTGGGCCTGGCGCGCCGCGCCCCCGCGCGCCTGCTCTACGAGAGCGCGCTCTCCGCCCCCCGAGCCCCCGGAGTCCTGGCAGGGGCGCTGGCCCGCGCACGCGGCCTGCTGGGCCTCTCGCCACCGCTGGCGCTGGCGCTGGCCGGCGTGGCGCGCCGCCGACGCGACACGCTAGGCGCGATCGTAGGCGTGGGACTGAGCGTGGCCTTGGTGCTGGCCTTCCTGGCCGTGCACGTGAGCCATCGTGTGGAGGCGCGTCGCGCGATCGCTGCCTCGACCTTGAGCGCGTCGGTCTACTTCGAGGAGCCCGCGGGAGCTCCGTCGCTGGCGCTGGCCTACGCGGCCACGACGGGTTCGGGCGAGCCGCTCGTGACGCGCACGGCTCAGCTGGCCACGCCGGCGGGGCCGCAGCCCCGCAGGCTCCTGGGTGTGGGGGCGCAGGGGTGGGTCCGCTCGCAGGCCTTGGCGGAGGGCCGTCGCTTTGAACGCGACGACGCCCCCGAGGCGCTCATCGACGTCTGGCTGGCGCGTCGCGACGGGCTCGGCGTGGGCAGCACGCTCACGCTCTTCCCCTACCCCGAGGCGCCCGAGGGCGAGTCGCTGACGGTCGTGGGCGTGCTCGACGGCATGAGCATGGGGCGCATCATCGTGCCCATCGAGGTCGCGCAGCGTATGTACACGTTCGGTGAGCTGTGGACGGGCGTGTTCCTCAAGTCGCCGCTCGCGCCCGACCTGCTCGAGGCCCGGCTGGCCGCGCTGCGCGGCGTGGAGTCGTTCATGGTCGGGGCACGCGCGGTGGAGCAGGTGGACTCGGCCTTCAGCGGCTCGCTGGGCGTGCTCATGCTGGGCCTGTTCGCCGCCGTGGGCGTGGCGCTGCTGGTGCTTGGCCTGCTGGCGCTGGAGGACCGGCGCGAGCGCGCGCCGGAGATCGCGCTGCTCGACGCCCTGGGCTGGCGCGCGCGCGACCTCTCGCTCGTGACGGTGGGCGAGGTGCTCGCCCGCGGCGTGCCCGCATTGCTGCTCGCCGGACTGCTGGCACCGTGGCTGGCAGGACTGTTCCTCGCGCAGGTCGAGGCCGTCAACCACTACCGCGTGGCGTTGCATGTCCCGGCGTGGCTCATGCTCGCGGTGCTGGGCCCGGCGTTGCTGCTGCTGCCCCTGGCGGCCGTGCCGGCGCTCTGGCGCGCGCGCGCTCAGGCCCCGGGGCGCATGCTGCGGACGATCGCGCCAGACTAGCAGGGGCGAGGTCATCGTCCGCGCTCGACCCCCCCGTGGCAATGGCGACTTGCGCCTGGGAGCGCCAGGCTCCAGCCTGGCATCTTCGTCGCCTGAGACCGTCCGGTGCGACCGCCTTGGAGCGCCACTCGCTTCGTCGCCGGAGCCAGGCTGGAGCCTGGCGCTCCCAGGGGTCCCCCCGGACCCATCCATGCGCGGACCCGGGACGTTCGCTGTGAGGGCCCCGTCCGCACGGCGACGCGCCCTCGGTAGGATGCGCGGATGTCTTGGCGTCGCCTGCCGCTCCTCCTGTTGCTCGTCGGCCTCTTCCTGTGGGCCGAACGGGCCTCGCGCTCGGCCCAAGGCGAAGAGGGCTACCTCGAGCGCTTGAAGCCCGGGCATTGCCCCTGCGATCAGGGGCAGGCGTGCTGGCACTACCTACGCTCGCCCTTGAAGCCGCCCATCGACAAGTGCCGCTGCGGCTGCTGCCTGGCGGGCGGCACCTGCGAGGGCCGCGACCGGCCCAAGGGCACGAGCGGCGCCTGCTGGGGCAGCGGGAAAGAGGAGTGCTTCTGGAAGCGCCACGCCTACTCGTGGAAGCTCCAGTGCAGCGAGTGCTGGACCAACGTCGAGTGCGACGCCTGCGACGAGGATCTCGGCAAGCGCGACCCGAAGGTGGTCGAGATGCTGACCAAGCAGCTGGCCTTCGAGGGCAGCACCAAGAAGTGGCCGCTGACCATCGTGCGCTCGCCGCACTTCTACATCGTCACCGACCTGGAACGGCAGGTGAAGGTGCCCGTCGATGGCGGAGCCTTCCGCCTCGCCAGCGCCCACGAGATCGCGCACCTCTACGCCCAACGCTGCGAGCAGGCCTGGAACGACTACGTGCACTGGTTCACGCCCGACGTGAAGATGGGCAAGCCCATGGCCGTCTTCCTGGTGAACAAGAACCAGACCGAGGAGCAGATCCAGGCCAGGTACTTCGGCAGCGCACGCACCGACATGGTCTACGGCTCGGGCGGCGGCGACCGCATCTCGGGCGGCTTCGCCGGCAACGGCTTCTGCGCCTGCTACCAGGAAGAGGGCAGCGATCTGAGCATGCACGCCTACTGCAGGCACATGATCGGCCACCTCCTGTTCTCCTGCTGGGCGGGCACCTCGCCGCTGCGCAAGGAGTGCCCGATCTGGGCCTTCGAAGGCGCGGCCTACTTCATGGAGAAGCTGCTGCCCGAGCACTTCGACATCGCGCACTACTGCACCAGCGAGACGACCGCGCCCACCGGCAGCCCCAAGGACTGGGACAAGAAGGCCCGCGGGCAGGCCGCGGGGCGCTTGGACCCCATCGAGACCTGGTTCGGGCGCGGCTCGCTGGGCGCCTTCGCCTACGAGGACCGCATCCGCGCCTGGTCGATCTTCGATCTCGCGCTGCGCGAAGACCGCGAGCGCTGGCTTAAGACCTTGAAGGCGGTGCGCACGGGCGCAGGGGAGGGTCCGGCCTTCCGCGAGGGCATGGGCTTCACGGCCGATGAGTTCCACAAGCGCTGGGTCGAGCGGCTCACGGGCAAGAGGCCCACGCTGGGCGAGCTCAAGCACGAGGAGGACCCGGAGATCGCCGGCAGCCGCGAGCGCCAGCGCATCCGCGAGGAGCAGGAGCCCGACCTCCTGGCCGGCTTGATCCGAGGCCTCGAGAAGATCGAAGACCTGAAGATCCTCGAGGTTGTGGTGGGCCGTCTCGACCATCCCAGCGACCTCGTGCGCGAGTCGATCCTGCTCGTGCTGCAGCGCAGCAGGAAGCCCGAGGTGATCGCCTGGTTGCGCACCGAGGGCCTCAAGCACAGAGACTCCCTGGGCCGCGCCGGCGTGGCGCGCGTGCTGGGCCTGGCCCGCGACCAGGAGGCCCGCCCCGCGCTCGAGGCGCTGCTGGTCAACGACAGGCACTGGCTGGCGCGCGCCAACGCGGCGCAGGCCCTGGCGCGCATCGGCGACAAGGCCTCGCTGCCCGTGCTGGTGGCCGCGCTCGCGGAGCAGCAGCCCAAGCCGTGGATCGCCATCGCCGATGCGGTCGCCGCCTTCGGCGAGCGCAACAAGGGGGCGTCCCTGGCCTCGGCCCCGATGCTGTCGCACAGCGACTGGCAGGTGCGCCTGACGGCCTGCCGCGGCCTCATGCGCTACGGCACCGAGGAGGCGCTCGACGCGTTGATCGAGCGCTACGAGACCGAGGGCGGGCGGTTGCACAAAGAGCTGTACGCCGCGCTCAAGGCCGTCGCGCGCGACGATCTGGGCGAGAGCGCCGACTCCTGGCGCAAGTGGTGGGCCGAGCAGAAGTTGAAGCACGCCGGTCAGCTGCCTCCCGACGTGCCGCAGCCCAGCAACCCCAACGACGACCGCTACGCCAAGCCCAAACCGCCCACGAAGGACGAGCCGCGCTACTACGGCCGGCGCATCTTCTCGCGCGCCATCGGCTTCGTGCTCGACACCAGCGGCTCGATGGAGACCACCATCAAGGTGCCCCCTGAGGCGGTCAAGCGCCTGGGGAACGTGCCCAGCGAGGGCACGCGCGGGCTGATCGCCAAGACCGCGCTCAGCGAGTCGCTCAGAAGCCTGGACCCGCGGGCGCGCTTCCAGCTGGTGTTCTTCTCCTCCGACGTACGTCCCTGGAAGGACGGGCTGATCCCAGCATCGGCGGGCAACGTGGAGTCGGCCGTGGGCGCAGTCGAGTCGGCCGCCCTGATCGGCGAGACGAACATCCACGGCGCGCTCAAGGCGGCCCTGGGGCTGCACGACAGGCCCACGCTCACGCGCGGCGAGATCACCTCGACGCCCGAGCTGCTCTCCTGGTTCGAGGACTTGAACCGGTTCGCGAAGGTGGAGATGCACGTGATCGCGCTCGGCACCTTGGGGCTCGATCTCCCCTTCCTCAGCGCGCTGGCCAAGGCCGGCGGCGGCGAGTTCATCCACGTGCCGGAGCGGTGAGGGCCTTCGGCCCGCAACGTTCCGGCATGGTGGAGGCGCCGACGAACACCGGCACACACGATCCGGAGCGCTGAGGGCTGAGAACGAGCGCGCCGCGGTAGCATTCCGCCATGCGTCGGCCCCACAAGACCCTCGTGTGGCTGCTGACGGCAGCAGTTGCCGCGGGCGCGGCCTACGCCGGCTACCTCGCCTTCCAGAGCGAGGGCGGCACGCGCTGGATGTGGGCGCTCTTCAGCGTGGTGCTGGCCCTCTCGACGTGGCGCGACGTGCGCATCCTCCTGGCCCGCAGGGACGACAAGGACAGGTGAGCGGTCCTAAAGGCAGGTGCGCCGCACGACCCGTTCCCCCGGGGGAGCGGGTCGCGGGGTAGGGTCCATGCGGGAAGGCGGTAGACTGCGCGGCCATGGCCGAGCCCACTCCCACCTCGTCGATCGGCACCATCGGCGGGCACTACAAGCTGCTCAGCAAGCTGGGCGAGGGCGCCTTCGGCGAGGTCTACCGCGCCCAGCACGAGCTGCTCGAGCAGGAGTTCGCGGTCAAGATCCTGAGGCCCGAGCTGTGCGAGGACCAGCAGGTTCGTGATCGCTTCCTCGACGAAGCACGCGCGCTGATCCGCTTCAACCACTCCAACGTGGTGCAGCTGCGCCATGTGGGCGAGCACGAAGGCCGGCTCTACCTCGTGATGGACTACGTCCGCGGAGAGCCGCTCAACGAGGTGCTGCACCGCGAGGGGCCGTTCAACGAGAGGCGCTCGCTGGTGCTCATGGACCAGGTGCTCCAGGGCCTGGCGGCGGCGCACGCGGTGGGCATCGTCCACCGCGACTTGAAGCCCAGCAACATGCTGGTCGAGAAGCGCGCCGAGGGCGAAGAGCGCATCCACATCCTCGACTTCGGCCTCAGCAAGCTCTCGGCTGCCGGCGACGGCATGAAGAGCGCGCACCGCTCGGTGTCGGGCAGCATCATCGGCACGCTGGCCTACATGTCGCCTGAGCAGATCCAGGGCCACGACGTAGACCAACGCAGCGACGTCTTCGCCGCCGGCCTCGTGCTGCTGGAGATGCTCCAGGGTCACCATCCCTATCCCGGCGACAGCGGCATCATGGTGGCCGCCAAGCTGCTGCGCGACCCGATCCCGCCGCTGGACCCCAAGGTGGCCAACAAGGTCACTCCCAGCACGCGCACGGCGATGAGCACGGCGCTCGAGCGCGACCGCGATGCGCGCTTCGCCTCGGCCACCGCATTCGCCCACGCCCTGCAGGGCAAGGGCCCGCCTTCCGACACCTCGCGCATCACCACGATCGAGACCGCGCGTCAGGAGCTGGCGCGCGCCGATCAGCGCACGCGGCTGGCGCAGGCCGACAAGCAGATCGGCTCGCGCAAGCGCACCGGGCTGTGGCTGGCGCTGACGCTGGCCGTGCTCGGCGGCGGCGCAGGCTGGTGGTTCCTGGCGGGACCGGGTGCGAAGAAGGACGAGCCGGCGAGCCAAGGGCCGGCGCCCGCGCCGAATCCCGCGCCGGCACCTACGCCGACACCCACGCCCGTTCCGACGCCCGTTCCCACGCGGGGTCCCGCGCCGGCTCCGAGTCCGACGCCGGAACCGGCGCCCACGCCGACCCCTCTCCCGGCCCCGACCCCGGTGCCAGCGCCTACGCCCGCGCCGGACCCTGC
>Ga0163150_10009140_pt1 | contig 11051 bp, 11 predicted proteins | sample OliLakLV19P2IB_FD_148628 | JGI IMG/M metagenome (GOLD analysis project Ga0163150, IMG submission 148628) | Freshwater microbial mat bacterial communities from Lake Vanda, McMurdo Dry Valleys, Antarctica - Oligotrophic Lake LV.19.P2.IB | ecosystem: Environmental > Aquatic > Freshwater > Lake >...
TTTACTTTCGTTGTTGGTGTCATGCGGTGTCCTTGGCGATCCTGAGCCAGGGCTGTGCTGCCCGATTATCGGGCTGTGGATTTGTGGACAATTGGAAGAGCGCCAATTGCCCACAAGCTCCACAGCCTCGACGACGACGGGTATAGATACGGTTGCTTTTCCAGCTCAGAATAGTACGTCAGAATGCGACACCCTTCAGTGTAACTGAACGGTAAGGTCACGCAAGCACTTACGCTTAGTAAGTAATCATATTTTTATTGATTTTGTTGAAGGGCAGGCGGGTAACTGGTGGACCACCCCCTTTCGGTGAAAGTAGGTTAGTCTTACGCCCAGCCTGCCCCTATCAACCAATTCGGGTACTACTCAGGTTTTTAGCCTGTGCATATGTCAATGCTTTCTTGCCCTGTTCGGGCGAATGGTATTTGGCGGATACTAGCTGGCGAGGGCCTCGGAGTGCGCGGCGTCAGGCCTGTCGCGTCACCGTTCTATTGCCGTCCACCCATGTAATCGTTGTCGCCTGTGCCGCTATCAACTGCGCTTCCAACTCCACCACGCGCGCGCGCAACTGCTCCATCGCGTCCGGCAGCCTGAATGGTATCTCTTCGCCGCATTCGCTCAGCAACCAGGAGAGCGCCGCGTTGTTGTTTTCGAGTTCGTCCACCAGGTCGAGCAGCGCCAGCACGTCGTCGGCCGTCAAGCAAACGCGCGTCACGGTGCGTAGCGCGTCCATATCGGCCCACTCTTCCATCTCTGCCAACTACTGAGCAACTTCGGCTCGCGCCCGGATAGCGGGCAGGTCGAGTTCGGTCATCGCTTCACCAGGCGCAGCAGTTCGTCCAACGACTCGCGGAACGTCTCACCCCAGGAGCGGCTGTAATTATCAATCAGCGCCGCGATGCGCTCCCGCTCGGACAGGCTCAGATCCTCCGCGAGCCCATCCAGACTCAGCCAGCGCCCGCGCCAGTGGCGCGCCTGGTCCAAGCCAATCCGTAACGCTCGGGCGATCTGACCATTGTTACCCCCATCGGCCGCCGCTAAAATGATCCGCGCCCGTGTCGCAATATGCTGTGACATGCTCCGGCGGCGCACGAGCGCCTCCAAGCCGGCACGCTCTATGTCCGTCAAATCGATCGTCGTCGGTTTAGGTCCACGCCTGGCAGCTTCCTCCATGATCGTCGTTCAAGTGAGGCGGCCATTATACATTGGGGCCATTTAGGCCAGCCTGCACTAGGCGCGGGCGCCTCCTGTCTCGCCAAGCACCGGGCGGTCCTTGCCGCGGTAACTGGCGCCGGTGACCACGAGCACATAGGCGCGGTGCGAGAGCCGGTCCAGGCCGGCGCTGGCCAGCGCCAATGGATTGAACCAGCCGCCAGACGGCCGCCTGGCTGGTGACCAGGCCGAGATGGCGCTTCTGCAGCAAGGTCCAGATGGCGCGCGGCTTGCGCCCGCTGTCCAGGAGTTGGGAGACTTCCGCCCGGTAGGCTTCCAGGCTGGATTCATTGGGTTGGCGTGCCTGGGTCCGGGTCGCCTGGCGCAGCCGCTCCAGCGTGGCCAGATCCGGCAGCGGGCCGGTGAGCAGGTTCTGGGAATTGGCCCAGCGCCGGTAGGCGGTGACGGTATTGACGCTCAGGTCCATCGCTCGACTAATTGCATTGCGGCTTTCGCCCGCCTGAAAGCGGCGAACGAGTTCGTGCAGGTCCATGGTCATGAATCTCCATTCCATTTCGGCAGCCTCCTCGCTGGGGTTGAAGCCAGCGAGGATACTACCGGCGGGGAAGACCCACGACCGGCGAATCACTTGGCCGAGGTTGACCGAATCACTTGGCCGAGGCCGAGCGAATCAGTTGGCCGAGGTGGACCGGAGCACCTGGCCGAGGCCGACCGAATCACTATAACCCGAGGGGTGACAATCTCGGCCTGCGCCGCATCGACCCGACTTATCGGGTGCGCTTCGACCACGAGTTGGAACTGGCGCTGACGAGCGACGAGGAAGCCATGCGAGCGCAAATGGGGCTATTGAGGCCGGCGCCTATGCCGGCCTCCGGTCATCGTGGCCGCGATTTTGAAACCGGGGCGCAACTACCAGCCACCTTAGCGTCAAAGGCCAATGGCGATTACAATCGGTGCATGTCACGCCAACGGATTCTATTGGTGGACGACCACGAGGTCGTGCGCCTGGGCCTTAAAGCCCTCATCGAGCGCCAGCCGGATATGGAAGTGGTGGCCGAGGCCGATACCGCCTCCAAAGCAGTCACGATAGCGGCCACTCACCGGCCCGACGTGGTGGTGATGGACATCCGCCTGGGCAGCGGCAGCGGCATTGATGCCTGCCGGGAGATCATCGCGCAGCTGCCCGCCACCAAAATTATCATGCTCACCAGCTACGCCGAAGACGACGTGCTATTTGCCGCCATCCAGGCTGGCGCCGCCGGCTATGTGCTCAAGCAGGCCGGCGGCCAGGACGTCGTCCGGGCGCTCCACGCGGTAGCGCAGGGGCAGTCGCTATTGGACCCAGCGCTGACCGAGCGGCTCTTCGCCAGGGTGCGCCGCGCCGCCCACGACGAGGAGTCGGCCGCCTTCGCCATGCTCAGCCAGCAGGAGCAACGCGTGCTGGCGCTGATCGCTGCCGGCCACACCAACCGCCAAATTGCCCAGGACCTGCACCTCGGGGAAGGGACAGTCCGCAACTACGTCAGCTCAGTGCTGGGCAAGCTGGGCGTTGCCAACCGCGCCGAAGCCGCCGCCTACGCCACCAAGCACAACTTGAAGACCGCCGGCTGAACCTCGGCCCATGTCAAATTAGCCATGGCTGTAGCAGAACCGCACTCTCCCCTCCCCACCAGCCCGGAGGCACTCACTCGCCAACTGCTGGCGCTGCGCGAGGCCGCCTTGGCCATTTCGGCCAACCTGTCACTGGCTGAGACGCTCAAACACATTGTCACCGCCGCCGCCACCCTGGCGGACGCGCGTTACGCGGCGCTGGGCGTGCCCGACGAATCCGGCGAATACCTGGCCGAATTTATCACCACCGGCCTAACGCCCGAGGCCGAGGCGCGCATCGGTCACCGCCCGCACGGGCACGGCATTCTGGGCGTCATTTTGCGCGAGGGCCAAAGCCTGCGCCTGCGCGACCTGCACGAGCATCCGCGCTCGTTTGGCTTTCCGCCAAACCATCCGCCCATGACCAGCTTCCTGGGCGTGCCCATCACGCGCAAGGGCGACCGACTGGGCAACCTGTACCTGACCGATAAGCGGAGCGCGGAAGAATTCACCGACGACGACCAGCATCTGATCGAGCTGCTGGCGGCGCACGCCGGGGTGGCGATTGAAAACGCGCGCCTGTTTGCGAGGGTGCAGCATTTGAGTGTGGTGGAAGAACGGCAGCGTATCGGCATGGACCTGCACGATGGCATCATCCAATCCATCTATGCCGTCGGACTAAAATTGGAATTCCTCAAGTCCCAGGTCGCCGAAGGTGATAACTCCTCGACCGTCGAGCAGCTTGACAGCGCGATGGGAGCCCTCAATAGCACCATCCGCGACATCCGAGCCTATATCCTGGACCTGCGCCCGCGCCAGTTTCAAGGGGACAACTTGGTGACGGGCCTGGAGCACCTGCTGGCCGAGTTCAAGGCCAATACCCTCATGGCGGTCACGTTTACCGCGGACGCGGAGACCGACAAGTTGCTCACCCCGGATGCCCGGCTGGCCCTGTTCCACATCGCGCAGGAAGCGCTCAGTAACGCCGTCAAGCACAGCCGCGCCTCACGAGTGGACGTGCGCCTGGCACGCGACGACGGGGCCGTGGTGCTGTCGCTGAGCGACAATGGCCGCGGCTTCGCCGAGGCCGAAGTTCAGCAGCGCCTGGGCCACGGGCTGGTCAATATGCGCGACCGGGCCCACAGCATCGGCGGCAGCCTGAGCCTGCGCCAGGTGGAGACGGGCGGCACTGAGGTGCATGCAGTCGTGCCCACTCCGGCCTGATACAGCCGATCTCGCCGACGCACTTGAAAATCTAAGCCGGGCCGCGCAAGTTGCGCGGCCCGGCTTGTTTGTGCGCGTCCAATCCCGACTGCCAGTGCATGCCAGGACAATCTCCGCCGGGAACAAGCCAATATGGTTCGGGCCGGTTTGGCGTGGATAGGAAAGCCGTTTGGCGCTCCAATTAGTGACATTTGTAACTACGCCCGGCGCGTAAAGCCGCTAGTCTGTCTAACAATGATGGGCGACAACCGGCGCGCGCCAGCGCATAGATATCGGAGCGAGGTATCGAAATGTTTAGTGCAATCTTGGTTTCACTCGATGGTTCGGCGCTGGCCGAGAAAGCCCTGGCGCCGGCCTGCAGCCTCGCATCCAAGTATGGCAGCCAGCTTACGCTGCTGCGGGTTGTGCCGCCTGAGCGCTCATTGACGACTCTGCAATATTTGGCTCTGGGGCCCAACGCCTCCCCGGCCGACCCAATGCACGCATGGGTGACCGAGGCGGAGGCCTATCTCACTGGGATCCGTCTCCCACTGTCAGATGTACCCTTTCACACTCAGGTTCTGGTTGGCGCGCCACCGGAAATGATCGTCGCGACCGCCAGCAATATGTCGGCTGACTTAATCGTCATGTCCACCCATGGGCGGTCGGGCCTCACGCGGCTGCTGTACGGCAGCGTGGCCGAAGCCGTGCTGCGCGGCTCGCCGGTGCCGGTGCTCCTGGTGCCAAATCGGGTGCCCGAGCGCAGAGCTGATGATGATCGGGCCCTTGCTCAGCTCGGATTGGCCTCCACCTACCTTCGCTAAGGTAGTCAGGCAAAATTCGGCGACGAGCGGCCAGTGTCACCGGCCGCTCGTCGCCTCTTAACCCAGCCACGCCTACCCAAACTCGCGTCGAGTACGGTGCTACCACGCACCGATCACTGGGCCGGTGGTTGTTCGTCAAGCTGCGGCCGAACCACCAACATCGAGGTTTCAGTCGCATGCAGCACCTTATCGGTGACGCTTCCGAAGGTCCAGCGCTGAAAGCCGGTGCGCCCGTGGGTAGCCAGGGCAATCAGATCTACCCCGTGACTTTCAGCATAGCGGGTAATGGCTTCCGCGGCGTGGTCCGCCGGGATCACCACCTTGAACAGACCGCGGGCTGGGCCGTTTTTCTCAGCCACCCGGCACAAGTAATCATTAGCGTCGCTAAGTTGTCCATCAACGAATTCTTGGCCAAGCCCCTTTTCTTTGTCATCAAGCTGCTGCAATTCTTGCGCCGTCAGGGTGTGGATGACCCGAAGCAAAGTCACTTCGCTGTGAAAAGCCGCGGCTGCCGCTAGCGCGGGCGCCAGGGCTTGTTCGGACACGGCTGAGCCATCGAGCGTGACCAAGATGTGGGCATACTGCTGCCGGCCGCGCACGTCATCGCGGTCGGCCTGATTCTGGCCTGGAAGGTGGCCGGTTACTTCGGGGCGGACTACTACCTGCTGCGCTTCATCGGCACCCCGTGGCACGGACGCCGCGACGCAGAACCTGAGACAGCGGCCGCATCCACCAAACCCGTGCGCGGCTGAGGCGAGCCGACACCAACCGAGCAACATAATAACCGGGCCGCTAGAAGTACTAGCGGGTCATCTGGCAGCGACGTAGCGAACGCCGTTCGAAAGTGCCCCAACCATCTGGGCAATGGCAATTGCGGCGAGCCAACACCATTCCCGGATGACCCACTAGCGGCCCGGTTCGGTTATCGTCACGGCTCACCCCGCCACCCTGGCCCACCGTCAGGCCAATATGACGGTTGTCATATCTTTCACAATCGCCGCGTGCCACAATCTCTTCATCTCTGCTCTTATTTGCGCCGCATCCGGCATTGTCACCCGTCTGCCCAAGGAGGCTCAGATGAAACGTTCCGTCATTGTCCTGTTGCTCGCTGCCCTACTTGCCGCCGGCTGCGGCGGCAAAAGCCCGGCGGCCGCCACCCCCGACGCCGGGCTGCCCGCCGATGCCGCGGCCGTCGCGGCCGAGCGCGGCCTGACGCCCGACGACATCTACGCCGCGGTAAAGACGTATACACCGTCCGGCCAACTTGACCCCTACATCATGATCGCCTCCGGCGGCCAGAGCGGGCAATTGCTCGTCATCGGCGTGCCATCCATGCGCATCCTCAAGGTCATCGCCGTCTTCACACCCGAGCCGTGGCAGGGCTATGGCTTTGGCGGCAGCAGCAACGACGTTTTGGCCGGCGGCGATATGGCCAACCAGGAACTGCGCTGGGGCGATACCCACCACCCGGGCCTATCCGAGACCAACGGCGAATACGACGGCCAGTTCGTTTTCATCAACGACAAGGCTAACGCCCGCCTGGCCGTGATTGACCTGCGCGACTTCGAAACCAAGCAGATCATCAAGAACCCGAATGCGAACATCGATCACGGCGGCACGTTCGTCACGCCCAACACCGACTACATCGTGGAAGGCCCCCAATATGCCGCCCCGATTGGGGGTGACTATGCGTCGCTGGACAATTACGCCGAGGTCTATCGCGGCCTGATCACTTTCTGGAAGTTTGACCGCCTCACCGGGCGCGTGGACATGGCCCGCTCGTTCCAGATTGAGCTGCCCCCCTACTGGCAAGACCTGTGCGACGCCGGCAAAGGCCCGAGCGACGGCTGGATCTTCTGCAACTCATTCAACACCGAACTGGCGACCGGCGGCGTCGAACTCGGCAACCCGCCCTTTGAGGCCGGCACCAGCAAGAACGACACCGACTACATGCACATCTTCAACTGGAAGAAGGCCGAGCAGGTCTTCCAGGCCGGGCAATTCGACACCGTCAACGGCATGGCGATCATTCGCCTGCAAACGGCGATTGATGAGGGCGTGCTGTACTTCACCCCGGAGCCCAAGAGCCCGCACGGCGCGGACGTGACGCCCGGCGGCGAGTACATCGTCGTGGGCGGCAAGCTCGACCCGCATGTGACCATCTACTCGTTTGAGAAGATCATGGCGGCCATCACCGCCGGCGGCCTAGACGTCGACCAGTACGGCGTGCCGGTCATTCCGCTAGACCAAAGCATGGAGGCGCAGGTGGAGCTAGGCCTCGGCCCGCTGCACACGGTGTATGATGACAAGGGCTACGCCTACACCTCGCTCTTCCTTGACTCGGCCGTGGCCCGCTGGACCCTGGGCGGCCCCTATTCCAGCCTGCACGCCGAAGAACCCTGGACCCTGGTGCAAAAGCTGCCGGTGCAATACAACATCGGCCACATCGCGGCGGCGGAGGGCGACACCGCCTCGCCCGACGGCGGCTACGTGGTGGCGCTCAACAAGTGGAGCATCGACCGCTTCGCCAATGTCGGCCCGCTGCTGCCGCAGAACTTCCAGTTGATTGACACCTCGCAGCCGGGCGACCAGATGCGCTTGCTGTACGACCTACCCATCGGCATGGCCGAGCCGCACTACGCCCAAATCATCAAGGCCGACAAGCTCAAGGCCTTCGAGGTCTACCCCGAGGTCGGCTGGAACCCCGAGACGATGAGCGTGGACCCGAACGCCATCACCTCGCCCGACCAGGCGCGGGTGGAACGGAATGGCAACCAGGTGGAAATCTGGATGGCCGTCATCCGGTCGCACTTCACGCCGGAGCGGGTCGAGATCAAGCAAGGCGATCACGTCATCTGGCACTTCACCAGTCTCGAGCGCACGCGCGACGCGACCCACGGCTTCGCGCTCTCCGGCTACAACATCAACCTGAGCCTGGAGCCGGGCGAAAGCCAGACGATAGAGTTCGACGCCCACACGGCCGGCACGTTCAACTACTTCTGCACCGAGTTCTGCTCCGCGCTGCACCTGGAGATGGTGGGCTACATGCTGGTGGAACCCTAGGCGACGCTAGCCACCGGGGGCCGGCCGGTGTGACCGGCCGGCCCCCCGCTCGTTCGCCGCACTGGGAGCGATGGTCATGAAGTACCTGTTTGATCCCGACGTCAAGGTTTTGCTGCCCGATGGGAGCACGCGGCGGCTGTTCGACTTCTTGCTGCCCAGCACGCTGCTGATGCTGGCCGCGCTGCTGCTGGTCGTCTCGGTGTTCCTGCCATATTGGCGCATGACGATGTTCGCGCCACAGTACCCCAAGGGCCTGCGCGTGGAGGTGTTTGTCAACCAGCTGCAAGGCGATGTGAGCGAGGTGGATGCGCTGAATCACTACCTGGGCATGCCGCCGCTGGATGAGGGCGGCCGGGTGGAGCGCTCGATCTCGACCGTCACGCTGATGGTGTTCGGCCTGCTGTTGGTGGGGGCCGTGTTCATTCACAACCAATGGGCCGGGCTGCTGGCGCTGCCGGTGCTGGCCTACCCGGTCGTCTTCCTGGCGGACCTATTCTTCATTCTGTACACCTATGGCCATAGCATCGACCCGAAGTCGGCGCTGGGCGGCGCGATTGACCCGTTCACCCCGCCGCTGCTGGGTGAGGGCGTCATCGGGCAGTTCCGCACGCTGGCCGAGTTCGGGCCGGGCTTCTATCTCGCGCTCGCGGCGGTTGGGGTGGTGCTGGTGGGGCTGTGGTTCCACCGCGCGGCCTACAAGCCGATCGTAGACGCCCGCCGCCGCGCCGCCGCCTTGTCCGCCGCGCACGCCTAGACTCGAATCGACCCGGCTGTCATGTCTCACTTGCGTCTCCCCTGCTCATTGGCCGCCGCCCTGACGGTGCTGCTGCTCATGCTCACTCTGGGCAGCCGGCCGGCCGCCGCGGGCGCGCCCAGCCCAACGACACGCGTGGTCTCAGCCCAAGGGCCGTACGTCACCCTGGCCGAAGCCCTGGCCGTGGCACAGGCGGGCGACACCATCGAGGTGCACGGCGGCGTTTACCCTGGGCCGGTCGTCGTCAGCGTCCCTCACCTCACACTGACCGGCTTCGACTGGCCGGTGATCGACGGCGGCGGCGACGGCACGGTGGTCACGCTGGCGGCCGAGGGCATCGCCTTCCGCGGCTTTTGGGTGCGCGGCAGCGGCAGCCAGCCTGACCGCGACCACAGCGGGCTGACGCTCACCGCCGACCACCTGGTGGTCGAAAACAACCGCCTGTCCGACGTGCTGTTCGGCATCTTCGTGGCGCAGGCAGACAACGCCGTGGTGCGCGGCAACGACATCACCAGCAAGCCCGAGTTGGACCTCGGCCGCAAAGGCGACGGCATCCGCCTCTGGTATAGCCAGGCGGCCACGGTCGAAGCCAACACCGTCCATGGCGCGCGGGATGTCGTCGCCTGGTACTCGTCCGATTTGGTGCTGCGCGGCAACACAGTCACCGACGGGCGCTACGGCATGCACCTGATGTACTGCGACCAGGCGCTGATCGAAAGCAACCGCTTTCTCGACAACTCGGTCGGCGTGTATGCCATGTATTCGCGCGGGGTGACCCTGCGCGACAACTGGGTGCGCGGGCAGCGCGGCCCCAGCGGCTACGCCTTCGGCTTCAAGGACGCCGACGACGTGACCGCCACCGACAACGTGCTGGTGGACAACCGGGCGGGCATCTTCCTCGACGGCACGCCGTTCACGCCCGGCGGCTCCAGCCGCTTCGAGCACAACGTGCTGGCCTTCAACGACACCGGCGTCATCGTCCTCACCGCCGTACAGGGCAACGTCTTCAGCGCCAACACCTTTTGGGAAAACGTGGTGCAGGTGGCCCTGCAGGGCGGCGGCCAGGCCGGAGCGAACGACTGGACCGGCAACTATTGGAGCGACTATGCCGGGTACGACGCCGCCGGCGCCGGCGGCCGACCAGATGGCATAGGCGACACGCCCTACCGCTCCGAGCGCCTGTTTGAGAGCTTGATCGAGCGCGAGCCGACCTTGCGCGTCCTGCTCTACAGCCCGGCCGTGCAGACGCTGGAATTGGCCGCCGCGGCCTTTCCGATCGTGCGGCCCCAGCCCAAGCTGATCGATAGCGCCCCGCGCATGTGGCCGGCTGCGCTGCCCGACTGGGCCGAGCCGCAGCAGCTAGATCGCCGGCCGCTGGGGCTGGTGGCGCTCGCGCTGATCGCCGCGAGCGGGTTGATCAGCCTGAGCGCCATGCGGGCAGGAGAACGTCCGATGCGAATGCCATTCGATGTGAAGGGGCCGGCCCTGACGCCCGCCGCGTCGCCCAGCGCGCCCACGGTGGCGGTGGCCGGCGTGAGCAAGCGCTACGGCCGGGCGCAGGTGCTGACCGACATCACCTTTGACGCGCGGCCGGGCGAGGCCCTGGCGTTGTGGGGGGCCAACGGCGCGGGCAAAACCACCTTGCTGAAGGCCATGCTCGGCCTGGTCGAGTGCCAGGGACAGATCACGATCGCCGGGCACGATGTGCGCCGCGCCGGCAAACTGGCCCGCCGCCGCCTGGGCTATGTGCCGCAAGAGGCGCTGTTCTACGATTTGAGCGTGACCGACACGCTGGCCTTCTACGCCCGCCTGAAGCAGGCCGGGGCCGACCGTATTCCCGCCCTGCTCGACCGCCTGGGCCTGACCGCCCATGCCCGCAAGCCCGTGCCGGCCCTCTCGGGCGGGCTGAAGCAGCGGCTGGCGCTGGCCGTGGCGCTGCTCTCCGACCCGGCCGTGCTGCTGCTCGACGAGCCGACCGCCAACCTGGACGCCGCGGCCCAGCGCGAATACCTGGCGCTGCTGGCCGAGCTGCGCGCCACCGAGCAGAAGACCATCATTTTCGCCTCGCACCGGCTGGAAGAGGTGGAGGCCATCGCCAACCGCGTGCTGCTGCTGGAGCAGGGCCGGCTGGTCGCGGCCCTCACGCCGGCCGAGTTGCTGACCCGGCTGCTGCCCCAGATGGAACTGACGCTGTGGGTGCCGGCCGCGCAGCGGCACGACGCATTGAGCGTGCTCACCGGCCAGGGCTGGGCCGCGCACTTCAACGGCCGGGGCACAGTGGTGGTGCAGGTGCCCGCCGAGCACAAGCTGCAGCCGCTCCAGGCGCTGCAAGCGCGCGGCATTCAGGTGGAGGATTTTGAGATGGCCCGAGGCGTGGTATGGAACTGACCCTGCTCGTCACCATCGCCCACCGCGAATTGCGCGAGGCGCTGCGCAACCGCTGGCTG
>Ga0163150_10009142_pt1 | contig 11050 bp, 12 predicted proteins | sample OliLakLV19P2IB_FD_148628 | JGI IMG/M metagenome (GOLD analysis project Ga0163150, IMG submission 148628) | Freshwater microbial mat bacterial communities from Lake Vanda, McMurdo Dry Valleys, Antarctica - Oligotrophic Lake LV.19.P2.IB | ecosystem: Environmental > Aquatic > Freshwater > Lake >...
GTACAGCGGCCGACCGGCAGCCTCGCGCGCGGCGTCGAGCGCCTGCTCGCGAAGCACGCCGCGACGCCCGGCGGCGAGCTGTGCGCGCGTGTCGTCCTCCGGTTTGCCAAAGGCGTCGGTCGGATAGTGGTGCGTGGACACGAAGTCCAGCGGGAGGCCCTCTTCCTCGCAGAAGGAGACCAGCGTCGCGATCCACTCGTTCTTCGCCGTCGCGGGACCGCCCACGCGGAGCGCCGGGTCCACCCGCTTGAGCGCCTCGGCGGTGTGACGATAAAGCTCGAAGTACTCAGCCTGCGTGCCGGTCCAGAATTCCTCGAGGTTGGGCTCGTTCCACACCTCGAAGAACCACTCGCGGACCTCATCGACGCCGTAGCGCTCGACCCAGTGCCGCGCCAATCGCTCGATGAGCTCGCCCCACGCAACGGGGTCCTTCGGCGGCGTCACGTTGCCACGATAGTGGAATACCGTTTTGGACCCCGAGGCGAGCGCCTGTGGCATCAGGCTCAGTTCCACGAATGGCCGCATCCCGATCGAGACGAGGAAGTCCATGATCTGGTCGGCGTTGAAGAACGAGTAGATGAGTTCGCCCGCGTGGTACACGAGCGTGCCGACGTCGTCGCTCAGGAGGCCGTGGAAGCGGACGTGGCGGACGCCCAGCTCGGCGCGACAGCGACGAAGGTGGGCTTGCCAGTCGGCGCGAAGAGCCAGGGTCGCGTGACCGCTCCCGACGGTGTGGCTCCAGACGTGAGGCAGGGGCTCCCCGATCTGGCCGAGGTCGCAGCGAAACGTGGGCATGTAAATGGGGCTGGGGAAAGGGAGCCGGCGTTCGACGTGACTTCGTCACCCGGCGCGGACGTACCCATGCACGTCTGGTGCCAGAAGCAGGCGCGTGATGCTCGGGCATGTGCGGGAATAATTCCCGCGGTGATACAAGAGGTGGGTGCTCGGCTTCGAAGCGGCCACAGTCGACCAGGCGTTCGCCTGCCGCGCACGCCCGACTCCCTATCCGACTTCGGCGATGCCTGGTTCCCTCGGACGCACACGCTGGGCCATTCCTGAGGTGCTCAACGCCGGTGACGCCGACGCGCACCTCGCCGGCGGAAAAGCGAAGCCGGAGAACGGGTCTTAGAATGGCCTCCAATAGGATTTTGAGTCGAGCGCGTCTACCAATTCCGCCACCCGAGCGACGACTCTGTGAATGTGCGAGCGCGGCCCGGCCGCGGTAGATCGACACGAGTCGCGAACTTCGTTACACCCCGACGGGGTTCAAGATTTGACATCAGCTCGTTGCCGAACGGCGACTCGCCTCTCGTCGAAAACACATTTTCTGGACCGCATGCTGCTGTGACGTCTACTCACAGCACCAGAGTCTGCCAGCTCGGGAATGTCGCGAAGATGACCGCTATCGCCGTGGCTACCCATAACATGACCTTCATGCGGCGGCGCATTCGTGGATCGGCACAGGGCCGTCCGGGCTCGCAGGCCTTCCGCTCCTCCCGGTCCACCATCCAGAACCCGATGAGCAGAAATACGGCCGTGGCGCCCAGAAACCAGGGCCGGAGCGGCTCGACTGCGGCGGCCACTCCCGCACCGGACACGCCGGCCACGACCGCGATCAGCGGCCCCGCGCAGCACAGCGCGGATGCCAGGGCGGCGCTCACGCCGCCAGCACCGAGCAACAGGGTCTTCCGTTCCTCGTTCATGCGCAGCAGCTCAGCTTCGACACGTCCTTCCGGAAGCCCTGCACTGCCAGTTTGAAGCCCTCTACCCACGTGAGGTACGGATGAAACGTATCTGTCACCTGCTCGATCGTCAGGCCGAGGCGCACCGCCAGCGCCGCCTCGCCGAGCAGCTCTGCGGCATTTGGACCGACTGCCTGCACGCCGACGATGCGTCCCGTGCCCCTCTCAGCGATGACCTGGATCCAGCCGGTTGCGCGGTGCTCCACCAGCGCGCGTGGCACATGCTCGAGCCCCAGACGGCTCACCTCCACGTCCAGGCCGTGTTCATGCGCCTCGCCCGGGCCCATTCCGACTGACGCGACCTGCGGCGACGTGAACGTGACACGCGGCACTGCCCGCAGATCCAGCGTCCGTCCGCCCTCGCCCACCGCGTTATCCGCCGCGACGCGGCCGCCGGCGGCGGCGACATAGACGAAGCCCGGCCCACCCGTAACATCACCCGCGGCGAAGATGTTCCTGTTCGACGTTCTCATGCCGTCGTCAACCCGAATGAAGCCATTCGCGTCACGCGCCACGCCTGCCTGATCGAGTCCCAGCTCGCTGGTATTCGCCCGCCGTCCTGTGGCGACGAGTATTGTGTCCGCCTTGAACGTGCGCTCCTCCCCGGACACCGCAACGCGCACGACAACAGGGCGGCCGTCGCCACGCACGGCTTCTGTAATGTGCGCGCCGGTGACAATTTTCAGCCCCTCCGCTTCCAGGCACCGCCGCAGCTCCACCCCGGCGTCCTCGTCCTCACCCGCCAGCAGGCGGGGCAGCATTTCGAGAACCGTCACGCTCACACCGAGGCGCGCGAACATCTGGCCCAATTCGAGCCCGACGGCGCTGCCTCCCAGCACGATCATCGACGCCGGCAATTCGTCGAGCTCCATCGCTGTCGTACTAGTCAGAACCTCGACCGATTCGAGTCCGGCGATCGGCGGTATCCAGGGGGACGTGCCGGTGGCGATGACCACCTTCCCTGCCTGGTGAGTGAGACCGGCCACCTGGACCTCTTTTTTTTCATTGAAGCGCGCGCGGCCGCGAAGCAGGGCGATCTCCGGATATTCAGCAAGAACATCCACGTATTTCGACTGACGAAGGGACGCCACCAACTCGCGCTTCCGCTCGCGGACGTCGGTCCAGCTCACGGACGCACTACAGCCATCCACGCCCGGGAATCCCTCCCGCGTGGCATGATACGCAGCCGCGGCAGCGAGGAGGGTCTTCGAAGGGATGCAGCCGACGTTCACGCACGTCCCGCCCACCGTCCCATCTTCCACGATGGCTACGCGCGCGCCCAGTTCGGCACCGCGAATTGCCGCGGCCATTCCGGCGGCGCCGGTGCCGATTACGAGCAGATCAGGACGGTCGTCATGATCGCTCCGTCCGCGCGCAGGCCTCACCTTCTTCATGGCCCCTCCCTTTCGTCCAGCATATCGAGCACCGGACACGGCACTGTTGTCGTTCGTTTCTCACACGACCGCACCAGGCGGTGCAGAGTCGCGCGAAGACGCTCCAGTTCGCTGATCTTCGATTCCACCGCCTCCAGCTTGGATCGCGTCGCTGTCGCGACCCGGCCGCAGCTCTCAGGGTTATCCACGCGTAGCGAGAGCAGGTCCTCGATCTCCTCGAGGGCGAACCCCAGACCCTGCGCCCGCCGCACGAAGCGGATTCGATCGACGGCGGCGTCATCGTATTGCCTGTAGCCGCTGGCCGTGCGGGGTGGCTCGGCGATGATCCCTCGGCGTTCGTAGTAGCGCACGGTCGCTACCTTCACACCGGCGGCCTCGGCCAGCGACCCGATCGTCAAACCCATGATCAACCTCCTCACTGAAGGTAAACCCTGCACCAAGGTGCAGAGTCAAGACCCCGGCCGAAATGCCCTCAACCGATCGCAGTGAGAGGTCTGGCGCCCGCGCACGCTGGACGCGGTGACATGGCCGGCGGTGGACACCGAGCGGGGTTACTCCCGCGCCCTGTCGGCGTGGGTGCAGGTTACTTCCCTTTGGTCCTGCCTGGCGCCTGGGAACCGAACGCCCGGCCTGCCGTTCGCTCGGTGTACCTGCCACGGAAGAACGTAATGAGCCTGTCACCGGAAGCCGTCGTGCCGCCGCAGTGACCATGGACCGTATTCGGCCACGATGATGAAGACGTGGGCGCACCTCAACGGGAGTGATGTGCGGCAGCGAAGTGATCCGCCGCGGGCCGGTCGTGCGCCAGCGCATATCGACACGCGTCCGTCGGAGCGGCGCATCGTACCCGCTCCGACGGACGGCGACCTGTAGGCCTCAGTTTCCGGCAGGAGGCGTCATCACGAAGTCCCGCTGTCGCTGTGCTGCGTGACACTGCTGGCACATCGGAGCGCGGCCGGCGTCCACCACCACTCCGTTCGGGTCGTACTTCGCCCAGTACCAGTCTCCGTTCCCGGCATCGTAACCTGGCACCTTGTGCATCACGGTGGCGGCGGCGAACGTGCTGTCCGGCATGTAGTTCTCCTTCACGATGATGGCACCGGCCGGCAGCATCGAGGCGCCGTTCGTGAGCGCGTCACTGGCAATGCGGTTGACGTAGGTGGTCAGCAGCATGCCATGAGGCTCCGTCCCGCTGTACAGCTCGCCCTTACCCGGGAACATGGGCCACGAGCGGTAATCCGCGTCCTGCAGATGTGCCCATAGCGCCTCAGCCGTGGTGTCCGGCGCGGCCGGCGCCGGCAGCTGCACGATGTCCTCGACAGGCTCGTTCTGTTGCTCGTCTTCCGCAGCACACGCACCTGCTCCAAGCACTACAACAACCACCCAGGACAACCGTCTCATGATCGACCTCCTGTTGACGGGTCCGACTTCGCCGCGTCATCCAGCAGTCTCTGGAACTGAGGCCATGGGAGAGCCCCCATCGCGCGACGACCGTTGATGAGGAAAATGGGAGTGGCCCTGACACCGGCCCGACTCGCCTCCGATCGAGCCTGGCGAACTCGATTCCGAGTGCTCGCGGAGCGTATGCACGTGTCAAAGCTGGCGGTATCGAGAGCTGCAGAACGCGCGAGCCCACGGAGTACCGACTCCGGATTCCGGGCGGAGACCCAGGCCCTCTGCTCGAAGAGCAGGTCATGCATGCTCCAGAATGCACCCTGTTCACCCGCACAGAACGCAGCCCGCGTGGCGGCGTCGCTGTTGCGAAACGGCCCGAGTACGAACGGAAGAGCGATCCACCGCACCCGCCCGGTCTCAATGTATTCCGCCTGAACGTGTGGGAATGTGCGCGTAGCGAACTGCGCGCACGCGGAGCAGCCGAAATCGAGAAACTCGACGACGACCACCGCGGCATCCTCCACACCGCGGGCAAATCCAGCGGCAGGGATCGGACTCTGCTGCGCCGATGCCGCGGCTCCCATGAGGTGTAGCAGAAGCACGGCGACGAGACAGCGCGCGTTCATGTTCCGCCCCACATCAGCAGATACCCGAGACTGAAGCCGGGCGATGCCGGCAGGTTGCGACCGCGCAACGGCACCTGCGCGCTGAGTCCCAACCGCCCCGGGCCGGCATCCAACCCCAAAGTGGGCTGTACCTGGAGGAGCTCCCTGCGCGCGCCCCGGAGCAGGATGCCCTGCTGCTCGGGCGATGCGCCGCGGAGCACGTCCGCGCCAAGATCCCAGTGGAACTGCGCACCTATCGGCCCACCGACCGCCAGATGCCCGAACAGCTCGTCGCCCGGCCTGCGTGCGGCGTCCGCATTCTCTTCCCGCCAGCGGTAGCCGACCCAGCCGAGCACATACAGCCGGCCTCCTGGAAGACCACGCCATGATTCGAGACTGAGTTCCCAGTCGCGCTGACCTTCGGTCAGGGGTATCACTGTCGCGTCCACCGGGAACGTGCTGCCGGGCAATTTCACACCGGCGCGTAGAACGAATGGTGCATCCACACCGAACAGGGCCGATCCGATCCGGAGCGAGAATCGCGGATCGCCGATTCCGGATCGCTCGCGCGAGCCACCATTATCCTGATATCGAAGTACGTGGACGGGTAGCTGAGCCCAGGCCTCCACGCCCCGCAGAATACCGACCGCCCCACTGACATACAGTGACGTCGTCGTCGCCACGCCATCCAGAATCAACGCCCGGCTGTCCCGCTCGTGATCGAAGAGAGTCGTTGTCCGCTGGTGCGCGCCGTTGACCTGAGCCCAGCCTGCGCCTGGCGAGAGCATTCCGACCTGACCCCCACTGGCCACGACGGGCCCCGAATGCGGCGCACTGCATACAGCCTGAGACCACGCAGCTGCCGGTACGCCACCCGCGAGCGCACCCACCAGAACGCAGACCCCCAAGCGGCTCATTGGGCACCCCACAGCGTCGCGCCGGGATGGAATTCGGCCCACGCGAACCAGTACGCAACGTACGCTTTGGCCACCGCCGAAAGGCGGGTGCCGGCCAGCGGTCCCTCGACCGCCACTCCGTCGACGGTCCAGATGGTTCCGGTGGCGGTGTCCGCGATCCTGGCCTGCCGCACTTCGAACTGGAGGTCCTGTTCACCCGCACGTGGCACATAGGCCATCGCTGCTCCCCGGGCCGCGTCCCAGAATACGACGCGTCGCGCGCCGTCGATCATCGTTTCAACGACAGCGACCGAGCCGACGGCTGCCAGAGCGCCAAAGGGGAAGGCCACCCCGCCCGCGGTTCCCGATGGGATCGCCAGGACACGTTCCTTCGGGGGACGGCGGCTGTCCAGCCGGCTGATTGGAAAGAGCAGCTGCGGGTTGTCGACACGATCGTAATCCCCGTACGGATAGTTCTGGTAGTTCCGCGCTGTCCCGGTCGCGGAAGAGACCACGCGCGTATTGGGGTGCAGTTCCCGCCACCCGGCCCAGTTCATCTCGATGATCGCAACCATATTCAGAGCGGCCCCATCACGGGGACCACATCGAGCGGCGCGCAACATCTGCGGCCACAACGACTCGGAGGACGTGCGGTCGTACATGATCAGATTGTTGCGGTAGAGCAGGCCTGACACCCCAAACTCGGCACCACCGATGGCCGCACGATCAAAGGCGAGGCTCGAGCCAGTGAGCGGGCAATGCGTGACCGCCACACGCACGCCGTCCACTTCCAGATTCACGATCTCGTGCCACCAGCCGATGTTGAGCGGCACTGCCACGGGCGTGGAACCGAAAAGCAGACCGATCACGCGGTCGCCGTCTCGCAGGTATGCAGCACCCTGGCTGCCCACACCCACGAGTTCCGGATTGGACAGGGCCGGGATGCCATCCTTACCGGGGCCGCCCGGAATGATGAGATCCGCTGGTATGCTGCACTGGCCATCGCCGACATCGAGCCCGACGGAATCGTCGCCGCACGACCAAAGCATAGGCAGCACAGCAATCGTCCATGCTGCGCGAGCGGTCCTGCGTCCCGCGGACATCCTCATGCACGCCTCTCTTTTCACATACTCGGGCTTGCAACGGCTGTCCTGCTCAACCGGACATGGTTCGTGATGGTTCCCGGCACGGGTCGGAACCGGCTCACACTGTGGTCGGTTCACCAGGAGTGAACGTTTTCCGAAGCCTGCGCGGGGAGGCAGCATATCGAGACAACATGTGACGGGGATGGTACTGCTGGCGGCCACTTTGTCTGGTACTGCAACTGCGTGTACGAGCGACCGGTCCCCGGCAGAGCCCGAGGAAGTGGACGGTTTGGTCGTCATTCGACTGGGTGCGGATCTCCGGTTCAACCCGTCCAGCCTCACGGTTCCGGCAGGGACGACCGTCAGATGGGTCAATGACGTCCCGATGTTTCACACGATCACGCCCGACAGCACGGCGCAGCCTGGCGTATGGACGCGACGAGTAATGAACGCGCGCAACGAGACGTTCTCCGATACGTTCTCGCAGGCGGGCGAAACCTACACCTACCACTGCGAGCCGCACCTCGCCAACGGCATGACCGCAACCGTGCGGGTGCAATCGCGGCCATGTCGGTCCCTGCCGCATGACGGCGCCCGACCGGGCGGGCGAAACAAATTCGGACCGCCCCCGGTTAGGAGTCAGAACTACAACAACGATGAATCGACAGGAGAAGGGTAGCGATGGCGAGTGGGCCGCAGCTCAGCATCGTAATCCCCGCGTTCAATGAGGAGCGGAGCCTCGGTCTCCTGTTCAGTGACATCGCGGCACTCGCTATCACTCACGAGGTCATTGTGGTTGATGGCGGCAGCACCGACGGTACGCGCCAAATTGCACGTGCGGCCGGGGCACGGCTTCTGTGCTCGGCTGTGGGAAGAGGGGTTCAGCTCCGGGCCGGTGCCGACGAGGCCGTGGCGCCGGTGCTCCTCTTCATCCATGCGGATGTCCGGCTCGACCATGAAGCGCGGGGTGTGCTGGAGCAAGGCGCCGTGGCGAGCCGGACGGGCGCGCTGGCGTTCAGGCTGCGGATCGACGCATTTGGATTCTCATACCGGCTCATCGAGTGGGGCACGAACCTCCGCAGTCGTCTGTTCACGCTGCCATATGGGGATCAGGCGCTGCTCGTCCGGCACGATGATTACGTGCGCGTCGGCGGCTACCCCGAGATCCCTCTGATGGAAGACGTGGCCCTCGTCAGGGAACTGCGTGGAATCACGCACGTCCGACTCGCAAACGCTGCCGTGCGCGTCTCTCCACGCCGCTGGAAGGCCGACGGCCCGATTCGCCGTACGCTGAAGAACTGGCTGTTGCTGGCGCGCTACCTGGTGGGTACTGCACCGGAGCGGCTCGCCCGCGACTATCGGCCGGAGGCGGTGTCCGATGGGTGAGCGTACACGCCTGATTGTATTCGCGAAGCCGCCCGTCGCAGGGCGCGCCAAGACCCGCCTGTCCCCGGCTTTGACGCCAGAGCAGGCTGCGGCGGTGTACGAGGCTTCGCTGAGGGACGTCATGGTGATGGCGCTCAGCACGCACACGGACGTGGAGATCCACTCCGCGACGGATGGAGACGGCTATTTTGCTCGGGAGTTCCCCGAAATACGGACACTGTGGCAGGCAGTTGGTGATCTGGGACAGCGAATGGCCGCTGCCTTCGATATGGCATTTGCTGCCGGCGACGACCTCGTCCTCCTTATCGGATCGGATTCTCCTACGCTTCCGGCTGCAGAGCTGACAACGGCTGCGGACGCGGCTCGAGCGGACAGGGTCGTGCTCGGACCGGCACTCGATGGGGGCTACTACCTCGTCGGAATACATGCGGCTTCATGGCCGCGAGCACGCGCGATCTTTCACGCCATTCCCTGGTCCACTCGAGACGGCATATGGCGGAGCTTCTACGACGGCCGCAGTTCGCGGAGTTGCTTACCGAAGGGATAGAGCGATGATGGCAGGCGTGTCCGAGGTGGTCCTGATGACGGCAGTCCTTTTTACTCCCACGATGACAAGCGCACAGGATGTCACGGGATTCGATCATTCCGGGTTCGACCTGGTGCTCCGCGCGCACGTCTCTGCGGAGGGTCTGGTAGATTACGATGCAATCGCACGGTCCGGCAGGTTGGAGGGTTACCTCGACGCGCTCGCGCACGCGCGCTTGGAGGGGCTTCCCGGGGAGGAGCGGCTGGCGCTGTGGATCAATGCCTATAACGCCTATACCATCGCGCTCATTCTCCGCCACGAGGAGCGGGAGTCCATCCGCAGGATCAATCGCACCTTCGGGCTGATTGCGGGCAAGGGCCCGTGGAGAGAGCGGTTCGCCACCGTCGCCGGTCGGACATATACACTCGACGAGATCGAGCACGAAATCATCCGTGTCCGCTTCGATGAGCGGCGCATCCATTTCGCCCTCGTGTGTGCGGCGAAAGGATGCCCGCCCTTGCGACGTGAGGCCTACACAGGTGCCCGACTCGATGCACAGCTCCAGGACCAGGCGCGGCGGTTTCTCGCGAATACCGCCAGGAACCGCGTGGATGTCGAGCGCCGCATCGTTCACCTCAGCCCTATTTTCGACTGGTACCGTGAGGATTTTCCCGCTGGCACTTCCGCCCTCGGAGCCTGGCTCGCCCGTTTTCTTCCGCCGGGCGCTGAACGCACGCTCCTCGAGAGTGGCGCGTTCAAGATTCGCCACACCAGCTACGACTGGAGTATGAATGCGCGCCGCTGAGCAGTTGAGCGGCGGCACACTGAACGGCAGCGGAGCGCAGCGCGCATCGGAACCCCGCCTCATTGACACCACGCGCCGTCCGGGAATTCGAATTCTCCATGTGGTGCTCGGCATCGGCGTAGTCGCTCTCCTGTTTCTCAGCGGTCGCGAGCTCGCGAGCGTGGTCCCGCGCGCGCTCGAGATCGTGCGGGATCTCGGCCCCTGGGCGGCCGTTGCGTTCATCTTGTTCTACGCCGTCGCGACTGTCGCATGGATCCCGGGCTCACTGCTGACGCTCGCGGCAGGCGCCTTGTTCGGTCTGGCGGCCGGTACGGCCTGGACGCTCCTCGGCGCCACGCTCGGCGCCGCGCTCGCGTTCCTCGTGTCCCGGCATCTGGCGCGCGACGCGGTCGAACGCCGGCTCGGCTCCCACCCGAAGCTCGCCGCCGTCGATCGTGCCGTCGCGCAGGAAGGGCGAAAGGTCGTCCTGCTGCTGCGACTGTCCCCGGTGTTCCCGTTCGCCGCGCTGAACTACATCCTGGGGCTCACATCGATACGGTTCCGGGATTACCTCCCGGCCAGCCTGGTCGGCATGGCGCCGGGCACTTTCATGTACGTCTATGCGGGTTACGCAGCAGGCGAGGTCGCGGGCGGAGTGGCCGGCGCCGGAAAGGGCACGGGTTATTATGTAATGCTCGCACTCGGATTGCTCGCTACGCTGGCTGTGACCGTCGTCGTCACGCGCACGGCGCAGCAGGCCCTTCGCCGGCACACCGCAATTGAGAACGGCGCAGCGGAACGACGCGGAGGAGAACATTGAGGAACCAGAAGATCGTCTTCCCCGGTGCCGGCGGCGCACTGCTCAGCGCCCGCCTCAGCCTGCCTGCCGACGGCGAGGTCCGAGCGTGCGCACTGTTCGCCCACTGCTTCACGTGCTCGAAGGACCTGAAGCCTGTCGTGAACATCAGCCGCGCGCTGACACAGCAGCATATCGCAGTGATGCGGTTCGATTTCACGGGACTCGGTGAGAGCGAGGGCGACTTCGCAGGCACGACCTTCACGTCGAACATCGAGGATCTGGTCGCCGCCGCGGAATTCATGCAGCGCGAGTATGACGCGCCCGCGATCCTGATCGGCCATTCCTTCGGCGGCGCGGCAGTCCTTCAGGCGGCAGGACGGCTGCCGTCGATACGAGCCGTCGCCACCATTGGTGCGCCTTTCGATCCCGCCCATGTGA
>Ga0163150_10009144_pt1 | contig 11049 bp, 10 predicted proteins | sample OliLakLV19P2IB_FD_148628 | JGI IMG/M metagenome (GOLD analysis project Ga0163150, IMG submission 148628) | Freshwater microbial mat bacterial communities from Lake Vanda, McMurdo Dry Valleys, Antarctica - Oligotrophic Lake LV.19.P2.IB | ecosystem: Environmental > Aquatic > Freshwater > Lake >...
CTGCACCGACGGCCGCCGCCGCCGCGGCTCCGGCGGTGGCACCGACGCCGGTGGCCGTCGACCCGTTACGGTTGGTTGAGCGTGAATCCAACGTGACGCGCCGGGAGGCGTCGGTGGCGGAGCGGGAAGCTTCCGTGGTCGGCCGGGAGATGAAACTCACCGAGCGCGAGGCGGCGCTTGCCCAGCGCGAGGAGGAGGCGATGGCGCGCCGGACGAGCGCGCGGCGGTAACCGACCCCCGGGCGATCATGGAAGCTTTCACCGAGATCCAGAGCGGCATTCCCGCCGATCCCGCGGTGCGTGGGGTGCTGGGCGATTTGCTGGCAGCCGACGAGCGCCGCGCCGAGCAGGCGGCGGTGGCCGGGATGCGGATCGTCGCGGGTGGTGTGGTCGCCTTGGTGCTGTGCCTGTTCCTGTTCGTGTTCCGTGAGGCCTGGCCGCTGATGTCCGGCCAGGTCACCACCGCCCGCAAGTATGCACCCGTCACCGCCGGGCAGTTCGAGGGAATGACGCATGAGGAACGGGCGAAATATTTGAGGGTTGAGCCGGCGCGACTGCTTCAGTTGTCGCCGGAGGCGGTCACCCAACTCGCGGCGCTGCGAGATGCGGAGACGCGGGAGGCCTCTTCGCAGCCTGATGCCGGGGTCAATGCCGCCTCGTGGCAGAACCTGCTCTTTCCCCGCCAATGGAATGGGTACGACCGGCCGGAGTACATCTGGCAGCCCAACAGCAAGACGCCGAAGTTCAACATCATGCCGCTTCTGGTGGGGAGTCTGCGGATTTGCTTCATGGCGCTCGCCGTGGCGCTGCCGCTCGGCTTTGCCGCCGCCCTGTTCGTCTCCCAGTTCGCCTCTCCCAAAGTGCGTGAGTGGGTGAAACCGGTGGTCGAGTTGCTCGCGGGCTGTCCGACGGTGGTCATCGGGTTCTTCGGACTGCTGGTCGTGGCCTCGATGGTGCAGGCGACTTTCGGTCTCACCATCCGGCTCAACGCGTTCGTGGCGGGGATGTGCGTCGCACTCGCCGTGATCCCCACAGTGTTCTCGATCAGCGAGGAGGCGCTTTCCGGCGTCTCCGAATCCTTCCGGGACGCGGCGCGCGCCCTCGGGGCGGACGAATGGCAGTCGGCCTTGCGGGTTGTGGTGCCGGCGGCGGCGCCCGGGTTGATGGCCGCCGCGCTGCTGGGAATCGGGCGTGCCTTGGGCGAGACGATGATCGCGATGATGGTATCGGGCAATGCCGCCGCCCTCGACTTGTCGCTGTTCGCCTCGGCCCGAACGGTGCCCGCCACCATCGGACAGGAACTCGCGGAGACAGTGATCGGCGGGGTGCATTACCGGGTCCTGTTCCTGCTCGGGGCGATGTTGTTTGCGGTTTGTTTCGTCACCAATCTGCTCGGGAGCTGGGTGCTGTCGCGCCTGCGTGCGGTACCCGCCCCGATGGCGGACCCCGTCGCCGAGGAAGCGAGGCTGGCGCGATGAACCCGATCGAGACCAGCGCGGATTTGAGCCGGGGCGGATCCCGCAGCTTCGGGCGATTCGGCGTCCCGGTGCTTGCCGGGCTGACCGGTTTGCTGCTGGTTTTGGTGGCGTTTTTGTTCGGAGCGATCCTGATCGAGGGCGGTCACGGTTTGCGACCGGGCTTTGTATTCGGCGGCACGTCCGAGGGCTTGTTCGATCCGCATAAGACCGGCGTGTTTCCGATGATCTTCGGAACATCGGCCCTGGTCATTCTCATGACCGTTTTCGTCGTGCCGCTCGGGGTGATCACCGGCATTTACCTGCAGGAGTTTGCAAGCCCGGTTTCCCGGCTCGCCGGGGCCACCCGCCTTGCGGTGAAGCATCTCGCCGGAATTCCGTCCATCGTGTTCGGGCTGTTCGGGCTCGGGTTCTTTGTCCATTTCCTCGGAGGCGGCCTTGACCGCATCGGGGGGGCGACCGAGCCGGTCTGGGGCAAACCGGGATTGATTTGGGCGGCGCTGACGATGGCGGTGCTGACCGTGCCGGTCGTGGTGGTGTCGACTGAGGAGGCGTTGCGCTCGGTGCCCGACAGCATTCGCGACGCCGGGCTCAGCCTGGGGGCGACCCGGCTGGAGACGTTGCGGCTCGCCGTTCTGCCCCAGGCGGCTCCCGGCATTCTGACTGGCGGCATGCTCGCCGTGAGTCGCGGGGCGGGCGAGGTGGCGCCGATCTTATTCGTCGGCGCCGCGTTCAGCGCCCCGCTGCCCAACTCGCTCAACGATCAGTTCATGGAATTGGGTTACCACATCTTCGTGCTCTCGACCCAGAGCCCGGATGTGGACCGAACGCGCCCGCTCCTCTTCGCCACCGCCTGTGTGTTGTTGGTGCTCACGTTCGCCCTGAATTTCACCGCCATCTGGGTTCGCATGAATCTGCGTGCCCGCATGCGCCCGCTCCACTGAGCCCCTGCATTCCATGAACCCGACCACGTTGCCGAACCCGCCCATCATCCCGCTCCGGCTCGTTCCCGATGAGGACGAGTCCATGCCGGAGCCCGAGGCGCTGCATGCGCCGCTGGCCGGGGAGCGGGAGGTGGTGATCGAAATCGACCGCGTGTCGGTGCGTTACGGCGTGACCCGGGTGCTCGACGAGGTCTCGTTCCCCATCGTCCGCAACGGCGTCACCGCGATCATCGGTCCGTCCGGCTGCGGAAAATCGACTTTGTTGCGGACGCTCAACCGGATGAACGATTTCCAGTTGCGTGCCTCCGTGACGGGCGAGGTGCGGTTCTTCGGACAAAACATCTACGCGCCCTCGGTCAATCCGATCCGGCTGCGACGCCACATCGGCATGGTCTTTCAGCGATCCAATCCGTTCGCCAAATCGGTGTTCGAGAATGTGGCGTTCGGCCTTCGGCTGCACGGGATGGCGACGTCGCCCGCCGACCTGCATGAGCGCGCGCAGCGTGCGCTCGAACAGGTGGGGCTGTGGCACGAGGTGAAGGACCGGCTGCACGACAGCGCGCTGACCCTCTCCGGGGGGCAGCAACAGCGGCTCTGCATTGCACGGGCGCTGGCCGTGGATCCGAGGGTGCTGCTGCTCGACGAACCGGCCTCGGCGCTCGATCCGGTCGCGGGCGGCCGCATCGAGGAGCTGTTCGTGACCCTGAAGGAAAAGTTCACCATCGTGATCGTCACCCACAACCTTCAGCAGGCCGGGCGCTGCTCGGATTTCACCGCCTTCCTTCACATGGGTCGCCTGGTGGAGTTCGCGTCGACCGAGCAGCTCTTTTCCTCCCCAACCTGCCAGGAAACCGAGAGCTACATCTCCGGACGATTCGGATGATGTTCACCGTGAAGGGAGACACCATGGCCGATACCGAACTGGTCGCGCGGGAGTTGATCGAAACCCGGCATCTTGTGCCGGGCGAGACCCCGATCAAGCGCATGCTGGACTGGTTCAAAGGCAACCCCGAGGTCGGGTGGGTGGCGGTGGCCGATGGCCCGCAGGTGGTGGGGGTGGTCGGGCGTGAACAACTGAGCGCCCGCCTGTCGGGCCCGTACGGATTCGCGACCATGGCCGACAAGACGATCCACAAAGTGGCGGTCGGCCCGCCTCTCCTGGTGCCGGGCGACACTCCGGTCAGTAAGATGGCCGCGCGATTGGCTGCGGACAAGCGGGGTGCCGCGGAGTGGCACTGCGACCTGGTGATCACCGAGGGGGGCGCCTTTGCCGGGTTGGTGTCGTTACAACGGCTCTTCGTCGAGCTGACCCGGCTGATCGGCGCCCCTCAGGACGGACCGACCGGCATCGAGGATGCGAGCGACCTGGCCGGTTCCATCGCTTCGTTTGCCCCGATCGATCTGGTCCAGTTCCTGGTCCATGGCAGGATGTCGGGCGAACTTCGGATCCGGCGTCCGAGCGGCGAGGAAGCCCGGGTTTATTTGCGGGAGGGTGGGTTCACGCACGCGGTTTCGGGACTGAAACAGGGACTGCATGTCCTGCGCAAGATCCTGGGATGGACCGAGGGCCGCTTCGTCTTCACCCGGAATATCATTGTGCCGCTGGTCAGCATTGAGGGGGACGCGATGGAGGTGTTGCTCGCGGCGTGCGCGCATCACGACGAGCAACAGGAGCAGCAGGCGATCGAGGCGTGAGATTCTCGAAAACCCTGGCCTGCATTTCTATTCCGCAGGCCCTGGAAAGCGGCGCGGCGGGCAACCCGAGGCACCCGCGCCTGCGGTCGGCTCTGCGGGCGCACCCCGCCTTGGAGTGCTCCGACTCGGCGGAGCTTTGGATGGCCACCCGCGCTGGCGATTGCGAGCCCAGGGTGTGAGTTGCGCTTCGCGTGCAATCCAAAGCGGCGCTCTCTCGCGCCGCACTCCAAAAACGCCTAACCCAAGTTTCTTATGAGAGTCGCCGAAGGCTCATAAAACCAAGGGGGTCGTTCGAAAGGCACTACAAAATCGTCAGGGTTTCGCGAAGGATTTGAGGGGCGGGAAAGCGGCTTTCCAGTCGATGCGCAGCTTTTGATAGAGGAGGGCCTGTTCGGGGTCGGGGCGCGAGGGCTTTCGGATGCGCAGCACCCGGCCATCGGCGAGCGGGAGCACCGTGGTGACCAGGCTGTGGGTGGAGAGCAGGCGGCGCAGCCTCTTCCAGTCGCGGAGTTCGCCGCGTTCCCGGAGGGTCTCGCGGATCCAGGTCAAGAGATGGTAGGCGAGCAGGTGCAGGGGCTCGATCTCGTAGGGGCCGCTCTTCCCGTCGAACCGCCGGTAGTCGGCCCGCAAAATATCCCGGCGTTCGATGGCCCGCGCCACGGCTTCCCAGATGGCGGGGTCAATGACCACGCGGTCCTCGGCCTGCACGCTCATGTGCTCGGTGAGCGCGTCGAGGCTCACCGCGAATGTCCCCTCCAGCGACGCAGCGATTTTGTCGAGAGTCGAGCGCATGTCCATCTCCAGCGGCGTCCCATCGAAGGCGTGCAGCATCTTACGGGCGAGGCTGAGGCGTGTTACTGGCCGAGACCGTCCTCGCGCCGGTGCCACATCGGCATTTCACGTTCACGATCCCCAAGATGCTCCGCCCCTACTTCCGGTTCCACCGCGGGCTCATCAAGAAACTCTGCCGCATCGCCCACCGCTGCCTGGCCGAGTTCCAGCGCACCACGCTCGGTCTGCCTGAAGGCACGACGGGCGTGGTCATGGCCATCCACACCTTCGGCGAATACCTCGACTTCCACCCGCACCTCCACGCGCTGGTCGCCGACGGGATCTTCATGGAGGGCGGGCTATTCCACGTGATGCCCGATGAGCCGAGCGGCGACGGTAGCCGCGAGACAGACTGCGACGAAGGAGCAGCCCTGGAGCGTAGCGGAAGGGTGAAGGAGCCGGGAAGGCGACTGAATCAAAGCCTCGCCCCGCTGGAGGAACTCTTGCGCGCGCGGGTCATCACGTTTCTGCTCAAGGAGGGGCTACTGCCTGCGGAGCGGGCAAAGATGCTGCGCTCTTGGAAGCACTCCGGATTCAACGTCCACCGCAGCCAGCGCGTGCCGCCCGGCAACCGCGAGGACATGGAACGGCTCGCGCAATACATCATCCGCAACCCATTCTCGGTCGAGAAAATGCAGCCCAGCAGCTCCGGCGACTCGATCATTTACCGCTCGGGGATGAACCCGAAGATCCAGCGCAATTTTGAGGTGTTCAACCCGTGCGACTTCATCGCCCGCATCACCCAGCACATCCCGGACAAAAGCTTCCAGCTCGTCCGCTACTACGGCTGGTACTCCAACAAGATGCGTGGCCTGCGCCTCAAACAGGCGGACCCCGAAGCCGTGGCCGCGCCCGAGGGCGAGGTCATTGATGTGTCCGCGTTCAAGCCCCGCCGGATCCCGTCCAAGAAGTGGCGCGAACTCATCAAGAAAGTCTGGGAAGCCGACCCGCTCCTGTGCCCCCATTGTCAGCATGAACCGAACGAAGAGAGATAGCCTGTCCGAAGGACAGCCCCGAAGGGGTGGCCCCTTGGGCCAGCAAATGAGAATCATCGCCCTCATCGACGAGGCCGACGTCATCGAACGCATCTTGCGACACCTCGGATTGTGGGAAGCTGGCGTGCGCGTGGATGCCGCCCGCGACCCACCGGAACCGGTCGGGCCAGTCATCGAACCCTGGCTCGACGACCCGTTCCCCGACTACGACCACGAACCGGTGTTCGCGCAAAACTGACAACCCCGGCAACGGCGCGGTGCGCCCGCGAGGCTCGCCTTTCCCGCCCATCAGCCCGCCGGACCCGCCCGAGTCCCCATTACGTGATGCGGGGCGCGCCCCGCATCACGTAATGGCGGGCGCTTGACTCTCAAACACCGATCTGCCAGCATCCAGCTATGGAAAAACCCGCTTCCAGCTTCAAACTCCGGGCGAACGTCCCGGTGGGCCACAAGCGATTTCCTATCAGAGACGCGCCCTCAGTGCTTCCGATTCGCACGGGGAGCAGACCGGCGTAGGAGGTCACACCCTTGCTTCGAATCGACAATCCAGACCATGATTCTCCAATGATCGTGCTTGTTGCTTTCGCGCTTCTTGGAACGAGGAGGCGAGTATAAATAGCACCCTTACAACTTACCCAACCAGTTGAATGCTACATCCTCTCTACTCCCAGCCAGGATCAAAGGTGCGCTTACCGGAAGTAGCGGATCAGCTTGGATTAAAACAGGACACTTTTGAGGTCTTGGGTTGTTTCGCCGGAGGCATGGGAATGTGTCTTCGACTACGCGCATTAGAAGGAGGCGCAGAATTTGCGTTGAAGTCACCTCTTCCTGAGCTGGTAAGCGATGCGAATAGCACAGCGCGATTCGTCGAGGAACTGCGGGTGTGGCTGGCAGCCTCTGCCTGCACGGGCGTCGCAGAAGCTTTGGCCGTGATTAAAATCAACGAGATGCCTGCGGTCGTCGGAACCTGGCTCGAAGGCGGAGATTGGACCAAAACAATAAAATCGACCCCGCCCCAAGTCTGTCTCACGAATCTCTTGCGGATCGTCCGAACTTTGGATTGGGTGCGCGAAAATCTCGGCGTCATTCATCGCGACCTGAAACCCGCGAACATTCTCTTGGACAATCAGCAACTCGCGCATGTCGCCGACTGGGGCCTTGCACGACCAGTGAGCAAGCTTTTCAGCGACCTGCACCTCGGAAATCCGGGCCGATACGCCCGCCCGGCTGAAATCCACGAGACGCGCTTGGGGGCTTTCGTGGGCACCGTTCTTTATGCGGCCCCGGAGCAGATTATCGGCAGCGCCACTGTAGATCACCGGGCGGATATTTATAGCCTCGGTTGCATCATGTTCGAATTGGAAACTGGCGCACCGCCGTTTCTAGGCGAGGACGTGGCGGAGATCGCTGCCAAACATCTGCGGGTTGCAGTTCCGAAGATCGGCGGGCTGCTACGCTCCACAAAACTCGGCATCGAAAAAATCATCGCTCGCTGTCTGGAGAAAGATCCCAATGCACGTTACCCGACGTATTACGAACTGGCGCAGGCTTTGGCAGAAGTCGCAAAGCGCCAGCGACTAGATGTCAGCAAGTCCGCTATCGCGACGCGCTACAGGCGCAACGTTCCCGGTCGTGGTTACCCGGCGTTGTTGCCGGAAAACGCGATCCGCTCACCAGACGGAGCTTTTGCAGTAGTTGAGTGGGAGGATATTGCACCGCTGTTTGACGAAGCAGATAACCTGATCGGGCTGGGACGCTTCACCGACGGAGCCAAAATCTTGGAGCGCTTTTACGTCCCCGAGGCAGTAGCAGATCGCTCTGAATGGGACCGGATGCATTTTACCGGCTGCAACCTAGCTTACTGTTTGTCTTCGATCGAGGCCAACCAAGAGAAGGCGCTTCGTATTTTTGAGCAGCTTTCTCCATTGCGCGGAAAACCGGTGAACTTCTATATTAATTTCTCTCTGGCGCTATTGCGGGCGCATCGGGGCGAAGATGCTTTGAACGTCTGCCAACGTGGGGTTCGTTATTACCCTGATGACCCCGATCTAATCGGCAATCTGGCGATCGCCCTCTTACACACGGATCATAAGTCTGAGGCGGCTGAGGCCTGTCTTAAGCGACTGTCGATTCGGCGAGACCTACATTCATTGGAGGAGTCTGCCGTCACCCTCCAGTCCATTGCGGGTGATCTGAAGTTCGCAGACTTACCAAGCGCGGCCAAATACGCACAACTTGCGCTGGAACTCGCGAACGAGGGGCTAATGCTGAAACCAGATCATGCTCCGCTCCTTCTCAGTCGAGGGAGGACATATCGGTTCTTCAACCGAGGGGAGCTTGCGGCTGGGGACTATAAAGCCGTGAGTGAATGTCCGTGTCATCGCACGATCAAAGAGACAGCGCTTCTCCAATTCGCCGGGATACTGGAGGAGGACAAGCTCTACGATTCGGCATTAAGCTTTGTCGAAAAATGGAAGCCCCACATTGCTTCGTTGGAAATCGCTCAAGATATCGAGGCCATTAAGATGCGGATAGTCTGTCACCAATTCATGCTTGGAAAAATCCAAAATGGACATCGGGCAGTCGTTCCTGAAGTTGTGGAATTCTTTCGTTCAACAACCGGCGTTCACGATGCTCCAAAATACCCTGTGGATTTCGCGAAAGTCGAAGAATGGCTCGGCAAATCCTCTGAGGCTATGTCCATTCTCGAAGCGGCACTGAAGACAAAACCTGACAATTTAGATGCGATACAGACATTGACTCAGATTCTGCTGAACTCGGGACATCAAAAGGAGGCAGAAGCATGGGCGCAGCAGCTGATTCAGATCGCCCCTTGGAAGGCGGAAGCATACGATTTGGCTGCGCTCGTCGCGAGGCGAGTCGGGGACGAACAAGCCGCTGCGGCTTTCAAGTCGGAAGGGGACCGGATTTTTAACCTTGAGTCTGAATTGCTCACGTTATGAATGACCGCGAAGGGAAAGCGTTTTTTGGAGAGTTTGGGAATTCCATTTGTTTCGCCGATAAGGACGAGTGTGTCGCCGACGCACCTCAGCTTACCTGGAGCAGGGCAGAGACCTATACCGCTTTTCGCAAGAACCAACAGGAGCAGGAGCGATACTTTCTCACGCTGTTTCTCAGATGGCTTTTCGCGCACAACGTAGCGTCTGTCAGGACGCCCCTGACTATCCGGCGCGCTGGAGGATTCAATGAACCGGATTTCGCGGTCGTCGAGGACGAAAGCGGGTTCATCCGGAAAGTTTGTGCCTAACATCCGGTTAGTGTGAACTTGGATTCGTGCAAACTGTAGAGCTTGAGGATAACACCGCATCAGGGGCCCGGCCGTCAGAGGCCATGAGCAGAGATTTGATTTCATCGCTCTCCCAAGCCCGGCTCATCGCCTCTGCCACCCCGAGTGCGGGAACCTCGCGAACCGTCAGCTTGCAGAAGGTGATCACCGTCACCAGCATCAAAGGCCCCGCCACCAACTGGAACAGGGCCAGCCAGTAGAGCGGTTTCATTTTGATGCCGGTGCGGTTCATAGGCGGGCTGATTCTGTGCCGAGTATATGAACTTGGCAACCTTGAATCAGTCCGACTCCAACTCAAGCAGTTTCAACGCCGAAAAACGAGCGGTCCGCGACGAGGAGGACGGAGCGTCCGCCGGACTTCAGGGAGAGGGCGGCGGCGACCGCGCCGGAGGAACTGCCCACCACAGCGGTGTCGACCTGGGTCAGGCGGGGGATTGCGGGCAATGGGTGCATCGTGATCGACAGACCCTTTGCCGGAAAAGGTCGTGAGGCAACGAGAAACGGGCGGGAGCAACCGCAGGGAACCGGGCTTTCTTGTGGCGGACCGGTGTCGCGGCGTTGCGCACAAAGCGGCTGATTGGTTCACAGTCAGTTCGCGTTGGGTGGCGGAATCGTAACTATGACCTGAGGGTCGGCGCTGATATAGCTCCGGCCCGGAGGGGGACTGGAGGCGGGATGCGCACACTTGAACCCTTCGCGGATTCGAAGCTCCTACTTTCTATCATGAAACATCGATTGGTTTGGGTAATGGCACTTTCGACCGTTGCGCTGCTCCCGGGGATCTCGGGGGGTGCGACCATCAAAGGTTCCGACACCATGGTGGTGTTGAACCAGCGGTTTGCCGAGGTCTACGCGCGCGAATCCAAGAGCCCCGCGTTCGAGGTGACCGGCGGAGGCTCGGGCACCGGGATCGCCGCGCTCCTCAACGGCATGACCGAAATTGCGGCCAGTTCTCGCCCGATCAAGGCCGAGGAGGCTGCGCAATTTCTGGTGAAGACCGGCGGGGCGGTCATTGAGATTCCAGTCGCCATGGATGCGATCGCGATTTTTGTGCACCGCACCAACGAGCTTCCCGCCATCTCGATCCCCCAGCTCGCCGCGGTGTTTGCCGGCAAGATCCGGAACTGGAAGGAGCTGGGCGGTCCCGACCGTCCGATAGTGGTTTACTCGCGCGAGAACAACTCGGGCACCTACGCCTTCTTCAAGGAACACGTGCTCAAGGATGCGGACTTTTTCGGCAAGGCGCAGACGTTGCCCGGAACGGCCGCCGTGATCAACGCCGTGGCGCGCGATCCCACCGGGATCGGATATGGCGGGATCGGTTACGCCAAGGGCATCCGGGTGCTGCCGGTGTCCACGAAGGAGCGCGCCCAGCCGGTCGAACCGACCGAGCAGTCCGCGGCCGACGGAAGTTATCCGATCAGCCGCTATCTCTACTATTACTCCACCGCTTCGGCGATGCGCACCCCGCAGGTGGGTGCATTGGTCCAATGGATTCTGGGGGACGCCGGCCAGGCTGTTGTGAACGAGACCGGATCGTTTCCGCTGCCGAAAGAGAAGCGAATCAGCGTGACCCAGCAGGTCGGAGGATGGGTGGCCACCGCAGCGCCCGCCATCCCTCCCGCCCATGCGTCGTCCGCGACTGCATCGACCAGGCCAATCCCTGCACCGACGGCCGCCGCCGCCGCCGCGGCTCCGGCGGTGGCACCGACGCCGGTGGCCGTCGACCCGTTACGGTTGGTTGAGCGTGAATCCAACGTGACGCGCCGGGAGGCGTCGGTGGCGGAGCGGGAAGCTTCCGTG
>Ga0163150_10009147_pt1 | contig 11043 bp, 16 predicted proteins | sample OliLakLV19P2IB_FD_148628 | JGI IMG/M metagenome (GOLD analysis project Ga0163150, IMG submission 148628) | Freshwater microbial mat bacterial communities from Lake Vanda, McMurdo Dry Valleys, Antarctica - Oligotrophic Lake LV.19.P2.IB | ecosystem: Environmental > Aquatic > Freshwater > Lake >...
GCCGTACTGGGCTCGCCACCGCTCGTACGTCGACTGGCTAATCTCCAGGACCTGCAGAGCCACCGCCAGGTCCTTGCCCGAGTTGAGCAGCGCGTCCGCATCACGCAGCTTCGCGATGACCTGCTCCGGGCTGTGTCGCTTCCGTCCGCGTGTTGTCATCGAAGGTCTCCTTGCCCAATCAGGGCTCTAGACCTTCATACCACCTGGATCAGATTTTCAGAAGCAGGCCAGGTGTACCGACTTGCAATAGAGAGTGGGTTGCGGGCCGGCGAGTTAGCCAGTCTTACCCCAGCAAGCTTTTCCTCGGACTCCGTAGTCGTTCGAGCGTCCATTTCAAAGAACCACAAGGTTGCCAATCAGCCTTTGCGGCCAGAGTTTCTGGAGCAGATCCGGCCGTGGCTCGATCAACACGACGAGGACCAGCGGCTTTGGCCGAGCAAGTGATATCGGCGAGCTGCAGAGATGCTCAAAGTAGACTTGGAGGCGGCCGACATTCCGTACAAGACGAAAGACGGGGTTTGTGACTTTCACTCGCTCCGCGCTGTCTACGTGACGGAGCTTGCCGAGGCCGGAGTGGACATCAAAAGCCTGCAAACCCTAGCCAGACACTCGACACCGATGCTGACTATGAACGTCTACGCGAAGTCCCGGGCTGAGACTCTCGCGGCGGCCGTGGCGAAGTTGCCGAGCCGAGCTCGCAAGCAGACTGAGTAGCGCGCACCAAGCGCACCAAATGCGCACCAAACTAGTGACATACTAGGTCGCATGGGCAGTTTTGAGTGGCACTGTCCGTCACACAGAAGATTTGAGCACCTGACGTGTCAAACCCACGTGACATCAAGATTTACCTAGAAAAAATGAGTGGCCGGAGCGGGAATCGAACCCGCACGGAGGTTTCCCTCCACGGGATTTTAAGACTCGGTTTCCGGTGTGGGAATCCCGTGGGTCTTACAGGACAGTTGTGCGGAAGTCGAGACTTTCCCAACAACTTGCGGCACGAGCCTGCACTAGACAAATGGGGCTTGCAGGGGCACAAGATGGCCTCAACACGGGCAATATTGTGCCCGATTTGTGCCCGACATTGGCACGACAATTCTGAAGTCGTCGAGCAGCTAACCCGTGGATTTGCTCCAATCCCGGCGCATTCCTGCACTCTTTGCGACGGCAGCCCTTCGCTCATGGACTTCTGTTAAGTCCCACTTATGTCCCCGTGACGGACGCCAGGGCGGGGCGTAATCTGCGAAAGCCTACGGTGCATTGCTCTGCCGCAGTTGGCGGCGTCGCCGAGGTGCATCACTAGTTCTAGGAGACCTCTCCATGTCCGCAGACGCCACGTTCAAGTCCCAGGAAAAAGTCATGGGCAAGTTCGATGTTGAAGAAGTAGACGACGGTGAGATCGAGGTTGTGCGCAGTGAGAGCGGCGATTTTGATTGCTTCGCCGAGGCGAAGGCTCACGCCCTTGGCCTCTACGAAGACCGCCTCCAAATTGTGGAAGATCAAATCGATGAATTGATGGATGACGTGACTGAGCTAGAAGACGTTCGGGAAGAACTCGACTGCAACCGCAGCAAATTGAAGGCGTTGGCAGAGAACGACGTGCGTGACAACGACGAGGCATAGGCCCGGACGACGTTTGGCCCCGCTGCCGCTTCGCGGCAGCGGGGGCGTTCGTTCGGCGTGCTGGATGTGTAGGGTGTGGCGGGTAAAGAAGGAATTGAATTGATGCGTGCGACTACAGAAAAGACGAAGAGCCACCATGGCGTTGAGCGGCTGAAGGTATTTGCCGACACCGACACCACGCTTGTCTGGAATGACGACCTGCCGCCTGCCGAGAACTACGCCCGCCTGGGCGAAAGGTTAGCGGCGACAGGCGACTTCTTTCGCATGCCCGGCTATGCGAGCGGACTTCTTCTATTGCTGCCGAACGGCAAGCCTATCCAAATCGAGCACGGCAAGGACTTGCTTCCTGCCATCATTGACCGGGTGCCGGTTCAGATTATCCGTGACGGGAAGCTTAAGGGCGGACGCATTCCAGCCGCCCATCTGAACTCAATGCTGTTGTCCGAGTCATTTCTCTGCAACTTCCGCAGCGTAGACCGCATTTCGACTCATCCCGTTCTCTTGGCCGACTTCAGCGTTTCCACCCCGGGGTTCAATGACGGCGGTGAAAACCACCGCATTCTTTTTACTGGCATGGCTGTCGAGGCTTCAGCGTCGCTCGATACGATCAATTCATTTTTGGACGTAATGGCGTTTGAAACTCAGGCAGATCGAACGAACGCCGTAGCGGCTGCTCTGACAGTACTTGCCCGAGACCATTGGCCCGGTGGTAAGCCAATCATCCTTGCCACGGCTACCAAGAGTCATTCGGGAAAAGATACCGTAATCAAATTTGCCGCTGGATTAGCCGGCACGGTTTCCATCTCATATCAGGCGACTGACTGGGCAGTAGAACGTAGCTTCGTTGGCACGGCAAAGACCGCCCCTGACGTTGGAGTGCTTGTTGTTGAAAACGCCCGGCTCGACGGAGGTAGGAATAAGATTGCTTCCGGTTTTCTTGAACGCTTTGTTACCGATCCTGAGCCAGTGTTGTTCTCTACGGGATCGGGGCGCCCCGTACGCCGCCGCAACGATATCGTGGTGGCGATCAGCACCAACTTTGGCATGGTTTCCCAGGATATCCTGAATCGTGCATTGCCGATTCATCTTGCCCCTGTTGGTGATGTGGCGGACCGTCGATCTCCCATTGGAAATCCCAGGGACGAGTTTCTTCCGGCGAACCGTGAAAAGATCACGAGTGAACTCGTCGGCATGGTGGCCCGCTGGAATGCCCAGGGCATGCCGCTGGACAACAATGCCCACCATTCGTTCTCGGTGTGGGCAAGAATCATCGGCGGAATTCTGAAAACAAACGGGTTCAATGATTTCCTGGGCAACTGCCGGAGCCGTCGCACCCAAGACGACCCGATCAAACACTGCCTCGCACTTCTAGGTGCTGCCCGGCCCGACGAATGGCTGCGTCCCGGCGAATGGGCTGCAAGCATGGTCGAACTCGGTTTGGCAAAAACGCTAATCGAGTCGAACGAGCGGGATACAGACGCTGGGCGCACCCGTGCCCTCGGAGTGCTGCTAAGTGTCCACGAGTGCGAGGTATTTGAGGTGACCACCGACGCACACTGCGTGCGAATCCGACTGGACAAAGTGCGAGGCCGCTTTGGTGGCGAGCCTCAGGTCCGTTATCGCTTTGCCCTTATCGAGCGTCTCGATTTGCCGGTCAACACGAGTCCTGACCAAGAGTAGCTGTTTTACTGTCGTAAACCCACAGAACTCATGCGAGGAATACTTTGATGAACTTTTCACACATAAAATTTGGCTTCTCATTTGTGGCACCGGATCCAGAAGGCGGTGCCTACGTCGTGGGCCGCATCGCCGCTTCACGCTTTGCAGTTATCCAAGTATCGGCAGTCGATTTAATCGACTTGTGGACGACGACCGAGGAATGCATCCCACGATTGGACTCTGCTCGGATTCTAGTCGCACGGAGATCACGGGCCGAGTGTGTGGCGGCATTGGAAACGTTGTTGGCTGGTATCAAGCACGAGTCTTCCAACTGAAAGGACAACCACCATATGCAGGTTTACAGCAACTACAAACTGCTCGACCACGATGGCACGGTGATCGCAATGGGCACGCAGAGCGAGATGTTCTCCTTCGTCAAGCATCACGTTCCAGACGGATGCTACCGAATCGTTGGACCTGACATCAAGCTGCACTGCCTGCGCAAGGAGGGGATCGTGGAACCTGATCCCGATGGCGTGTGCCTGGAAGCGACAACGAAAACAATGAGCGTCGCTGAGCTGCTGGAACGGTCCACAGCTCAGCCCTGTGATGAAGTGACACCAGACAACGATAAAGCCCAACCGAGTGGAGGCACGAAGATGCGTACACGAAAGCGTGGCCCGAATGTGATTTCACAAATCAGCGTAACCTATTGCGATGGTTCGTATCTCGGATCAGTTGAGCTGAATGCTGATGGACACCCCTGGGCGTGTGTGGCTCGGGATGCAAACCCTATTGAAGTGTTGGCATCACTGATCGTGCATATTTCAAAAACGAAAACTCTGGCAGAATTGGACCCCGAGTGAGCGACATCGAGTCTAGCCCGCACATTTCTATCAGAGCTTCCGGCGACGGCTACGAGCTGCTCGACACTGACGGCGAAGTGATTGCCTGGACGCTCGACAGAACTTGGGCCTTGCGGATTCTAGTGGCGTTGGAGTTCCAAGGCTCGATGGATGGCGAATAGCGGTTCCGCCGATGGTGGGCCGCTTGAGCAAATAGGTTTCTTTTTCTTATGAAAAACAGAATCTGCTGCATAGATATCCGTGGAGGTGTTTTATGACCAAATACTTGTTCAGCCTGAAGGACATTGCAGCGATTTTACGAACCCAGCCGTACCGCATCGTCTACCAATTGACGACAGGCAAGGTTCCCGAGCCGAAGCGCATTGGTGGCAAACGGGTCTTCACCTTGGAAGACCTGGAGCTGATCGCCGAGCAACTTGGCATCGAGAACGTCGAGCAGACCCTGATCGACCAACGGGGGAACGATGTCGAATGAAGAGAACCCCGTGATAAAAGCAGCGCAGGACCATCAGCGTGCCTCGGCCCGCTACATGACGATGCGGCAGCTTGGCACACTGTTCGGGGTCAGTTCCCACGTGATCGGTCGCAAATTAAAGGAAGTCGGTCTTCGAAGTGCCGAAGGCCACCCGACTGACAAGGCCAAGGATGGTTTCTTCACCAAAACAGTGGTTGTCGAACAGGGCTTTACCCTGGACTTGTGGCACCAAGAAAACTCATTGGCCGTCCTGCGGCAAGTGATCGAACCGAAGTAGGTGCGGGGTCACGTCATGTTCAACGACCCAGACCGACGGATCAACGATGCCACTCAACCAACGTCGATCTGGAGCCACCAAAGCGTCCACCACCTGTTTTAAGAAATCTCGAAGAATCTGAAGAGAAAGTACATTCCTAAAACTCACATCAATTCGTTTGTTTTCAATGGTCAGAATCGAAGTCGGGTTTCGGCGTAGTGGGGATCGAGGGAAGGGCTCGGTGATTGTTTTGATTGAAAACTACTTCACTAGCTTTATTGCCAATGGGACGTTTTCAGTGAGGCCACCAAATGCCAAGAAGTTCGGTCGGGGTCGCTTCGGAAGCGTCTCACACCGTTGAGTTACAAACCATCATTTTCGCAATAGAATCCCTTCCGAACGACCGGCGTTCGGTCGGGGTGAAATCAGTTCGGAGGGACGTGTGATGAAGAAAGGCACGAGCAGTGCACAAACAACAAGCAAGGATGCCCCTGCGATGAAAAGGAAGGTGGAATTAATTCCCCCGCACGGCCTTGATGTTGGGCGAGAGGAATTGGACCACGCAACACCTCGGCTGGACGCACAGGCTGAATTTACAACGCCACCCACACTGGAACTCGACATCGTTAAGGATGCCGGGATTCGCTTATTCGGCAGAGCGTCTCCCGCAAGCTGCCAACGACTATCCAAATTGTTTCGGCAAGTCTGGGATGGGATTCCCAAACGGGATCGATACTGGATGACCGCCAAATGGCGGAAGCAAGCACGATTTGATAACTACCTGCTGTGTGTGGACTACGGCCCAGAACCCATCTACGGTAGCTGTGCCTGCGTTTCTTCAGTGAAGCAGGAAATTTGGATCGAATCACGGGCGTTCGAACGTTCCACTGATGAACGGGTCAAGGCGATTATCGCCCATGAGCTTGGTCATCTTCGGGGACACGCCGATCCAGAGTGGTCGGACGACGGCGAGGCCATTGCAAATCTCTACGCACGACTCTGGGGATACAAGCAAGCAGAAGGCGTCTACACGACAGAGGAGAGTCTGGAGCTGGAGCACCTCGCTCACTCGCTGGGTTTGAACTGGCAGATATTCCTGTGGCATTGCGAACCCACAGAATACTTTATCTATCTGCGGCCTCAGCAGAAGTTGAAGCTCCAGTGCCTGAACGTGGAACTTGGCTACGACTTCGAGGAAGCCGAACTGACGATTCGAGCACTTGCACAATGACGATTGGCGACATCTGGGGATAGCTGCTTGGGCGACAAGATTCCCGTTACGGCCAACCGACCTGTCGCTGCGGGCAGAGCCCGAAGATTGTAATTGTGCTGGATGGCTATGCAGCAACTCCTGCTGAGAAAGAAGAAGGCTATCATCCTCACGCTGGAAAACCGATTGGCCCTCACCCACCAGGGATTGCTTCAAAGGCCGAGTCTTCAAAGTAAAGTGCGGATCTGAGGGACCAGCTTTTCGCTTTTGCCACAGCCTTACTAACTTAGATAGGGACCAATGAAAAAAGCCAACTCGTGGTTGGCTTCTTTCGGTCCCCAGTATAAGGAGACGTGTTCTTTCGGGTTCGCAGCCCGGAAAGGTTTTAGTGACTACAAATAATATAGTGCCACCGGCACAAAATCTGAAGGCCAAACAACTTTTTTTCATAGCGGGCACCAAGGACTCCCCGCTCTCGTTCAATGACCGATTGGTGTGGTCGTTTCTTGTCTATCGCCTCGGTCAAGCGAAAGGCGATTCGACCAAAGGTGCCGTCAGACTCAATCAGATTGAGCGAGGCACAGGTCTCGATGATCGCATCATCAGATCATCGCTCGCCGAGTTAAACGACCTCGGGCTGGCCCAATGGACTGAACACAACACCAAGGCCGTCGAACGGGACGGTAAGAGCCACAATCGCACAGACGGCAAGGTGGTCGCCATCGAAGGCGAATCATCACAGTGGTTCCGTCGTCGGAAGGACGCCAAATCGGTCAACTATCCTTGGTTTCGGACCTTTGTCTATTTTGTGATGTCGCTGCCAAGTAAAGGAACACTGACCGCCAGACAAAACGCCCTTTATTGGGTAATCAAATTCGGCCCGAGACAAAAACAAACATATTATGCTGCATGGCTGGGCGTTTCTCGGCGGACGATTCAACTGAATGTCAACGACCTTCGGGATCTGGGATTGCTGGTTCCCGATTCCTTGACGGTCTCACCACAACCACCGGATCTCTGGGTCTCAAAGGTCGTAAAGCTGAAGCCAACAAAGAAATGGTCGCTGTCGAAAAGCTTCAACTTTACGGATGAACTCGAATATTCGTTCTACAGATCAGCGGCTGAGATAAACAAGAGTCTCGATCATCGGGCGAACCAAATGGTCGCCGCTGGATACTCTACCAAGGACGTATTCGACATCTGGCAGGAGGCCTTCGGCCTCCTGAACTCCAAATGCGGCACTGTGAGCAGTCTCGAACACTTCACTAGAGAATTTCCAGAGATATTCAAAGTCGCCGAGTCCATCACCAGACTCAATCGAGAATCTGGCAGCTTTAATGGCGTCAATAGCGCTGGTTTGCTGAGGCTGGAAATCTCCAAGGCGGTCAAGCAGATGCAGTCCTGTGGTGCGAGCCGCCTGTTCCTTTGGTCTTACTGTGCTTGAGGCATCTATGCGCACTTTGCGCCCAATCTATGCGCACATTGCGCCTCGCTATGCGCACTTTGCGCCTTTTGTATGCGCACATTGCGCACAAGTATTAGTTTAATTAAGAAAAAGAATAAGGATCCATCAATGCCTCACCGTCCCCTGCGGGGCCGCTGGGCAACCAGGAATCTTGGAGATGATGATCCTGGGGAGAGACACCAGGGACATGCCGAGACTTGGCAAGGGCACACCAGGGACCATCATCATGGCTGCCGACCAAGCCACGGTTATTGTCTTCGATCCCTGTCTTCCAGAACACATGCATAGACGATGCCGCCCGCCGCCACCCGCCCCTTTATTTTCTAATCAATGCGCAATGAAGTATATCTATCCCAGAATCGCTTCGACCGACCTGGGCGACCCAGAACCCGTCCAAGGTCATTTGCGCTCGTCCTGGGATAAAATAATCAATGCATGAGCCCGAATTGAAACAATAACTCATTCGGAAATGAATCGACCGGGTGAACAGAGACCCGTCAGCAAATGATGACGGTTTACGAACGCCGACAAGAAGACTCAGACCAAAGGACCGGATAATCGAGCGCCCTGGCACATCCTTTGGTCGTCGTGAGTTAGCGTCGCATTCAGGAACCAGATGGTGACTTCTTATTCGGCCGTTCGATGCGCTGTATTGTCTACTGGAAATTGCAAACCGACGCCCTGATGCCGAATCGAAGTGCCCGAATCGTGCCTCACCGTCCCCGCCGTTTAATTGAGAATCAATCCCAATTGAATTGGATCAATCCCAGAATCGCTCTGACCGACCTGGGCGACTCAGAACACGTCCAGGACCATTTGAGAGCGTCCTGGCATTCATGACAATCAAGTCATGGATCCTTATTGATTTTTAAATGCCAGTGCGAGCCACGACGGAAGGTATGGCTCGGATCTCGAATGAGGCTCCCGAATCCGAGAGGAGCCTATTCGCTGGCCGAATTCCGAAACCTGATCTTAGGTTGTGATGAGATCAGCGGCATCCTCTCAGGGATGACTCGCTGTGGGATTGCAGGCTGTGAGAATATCGGGGCTTGACCCTGATCTCGCCGATTATCGTCCAATAGATCAATGGCTTCCCGAAAGCTGTCTTGGCTCTCCAAAGCGAAGGGTGTGCTTTTCTTTGGGGTGGACTCTTGGCTCGTCGCATCGTTCCGTCGAGCATTGTCCAGCCGAGGTCGTAGAGTCGTCGTGGCGTCTCGATCCTTCATCGAATCCGTTTCCATCTCAAGCTGCAATAGATATGCAGGGTCGAGCGGTCCGGTACTCGGCGATTCTCTAAATAGAACCACAATCGCACAACATGCGAGTGCAATGCCGCCAAGGACAGCGAGCGAAGTTCGAAAAGTCAGATCGTCGCCACTGCGGCTCATATAGATTGACCAACGTCTATGGGGAGTCGATCATTTGTCGCTTCAACGAGTCTAGGTTCGGAATCCGAATCAATCGTCGTTTAAGCCGATTGGTCCGCACCTTTGGCCGATCTCAGTCCAAACCAAATGGCTTGATCCCTCGCCGCTCCTTGCTCGGCAATCGACCTACCTTTTCACTAAGTCGGGCCAGATCCTTCGATGAAATTGCATCCTTTGTCTTAAACAAGGCGGGAATGCCGTGGTCGACTATTTTTGTGCCAGCAGGAATTGGAAAGAAGAGATCGTCGTCACTCAATGGCTGATTCATCTTGTCGGCCGACACAGTGAATCGCTTGGACAAGCAAGTGGTAGGGTCCAGCGCTAATTCGTCTTCCTTTGCGTACTCTTCCTTGATGTGCTTCGCAATGTAGATGCCAAGGCTGCATTCCTTAAAGTCTGTGGCAGTCCATCGTTGAAGAACCGTATCGGTGCCGCCAAGAATCTCAATTTTCGGCAACACGTATCCAAGTGCTGGAGCAATGTACAGCCTGAGATGCCGCACGACCTCAAGGCCCTTGTAAGTTGGCCGAAGGAGCGGGTGTAATGCAATCACGGGTCCGGAGCCCGATCCCTTGACGTAAGCATCGCAGATCACCGTGTCGATGTCGCCAAGTCGCTCTGTTCCGGTCTTTACGAAATCGGCAGCGTGCGACTCGACCCAATCGACTTGCCGTGTGTGCCAGAAACCACCTGCACAAGCCGGCACGAGGTAAGATGCGAAATTATCATTAGCGTCTTCGATGCTTGCTTGTTCAGGGGTCAGAAGCTTTACCGGCGGGTGCCCTTTGCCAAAATGGATGCGCATATTTCCATACTCAGCTACGATCGCACCACGGCTTGTTACTCGCCAGCGGCCGTCACCGAAGTTGTGTTGAACTACGATGGCGGGCTGGGCATCGTCGAAATACTCGACACACCCGCTCTTGATCGCACGACTGCGAGCGACGGCTTTGCTGACGAGTTCTTGTGCAGTTTCTTCGGCGCAGGTGGTTGTGGCACAAAGAATAATTGCCACGATAAGTATGCGAGTCATTACTTGATTCCTTTGAGGTGCGGCAGAGTGGCCCGAGGCCGATTGCGGAACTAGTCGTCGAGCCCAATCGGCTGCTGCAACTCTTTCGCCGGCAGAGCTGCGGCTTTATCGCTCAGTGTCACGATACGCTTCGACGACACATCGTCCTTCAATTGGAAACGCACGTTTGAAACGACATCCTGGACAAAGGAACCAGCAGGAATTGTGAAATACAAGTCCTCGTCCCCTAGGGGCGAGTTGATCTTATCGGCCGAGACTTTGTGTGTCCTTTTTTGACATGTGGCGGGATTCAACTCCGCATCCGTCTTGTTGGCAGTCTCCTTTCTAATGCTTCCAGCAACGAAGATCCCTGCGGCGCATTCTTGGAAATCTGTTGCCGTCCAGCGGCATTGCAGTTTGCCCGAACCGCTATAAAGTTCGTAAAGCGGTAGGGCATAGCCGAGTGAGGGCGCTATATGCAGTCGTAGTTGGCATTGCGAATCGAGATGGACTGCGTTGCCGAATCCAGGATAGTTGCAGGGCGCTTGACAGATCACGGCAACGTCATCGCCATAACGCTCACTGCCCACTGTCGTGAAATCAGCAAGATGCTTCTCTGCCCACGCCGCCTGCTCGGTTGTCCAGAAGCTGCCAGCAAACACGGCCAGCATCTGCGCACCCGGAAATTTTGGTTTCCATTGAGGACCAGTCCTGGAATAAACAATAGCTTGCTTCGGCACATAGCTGATATGCGTGTCATCGTATTCGGCATCGTAAGTGTCGTCCCGGAATCTGTGCAACCATAATCCTGGTTTGAAGGTGTGCTCAGAGGTTATCGCCAGTTCCGGAGCGACGTACGTCATCTTGAACCTACCGCTTTTGATCGCACGACTGCGAGCTACTGCTTTGGCCACGAGTTCTACTGCAGACTCTTCGGCCACTGCCAACGATGCATGAAGGGCAAAGAGGGCGAGGACGGCGATTCGTTTTATTAAAGTTTCCTCGGACCGGCATCTTTAGCGACTGGGATCGTTCGGATCGGCGGCAACAATT
>Ga0163150_10009148_pt1 | contig 11043 bp, 10 predicted proteins | sample OliLakLV19P2IB_FD_148628 | JGI IMG/M metagenome (GOLD analysis project Ga0163150, IMG submission 148628) | Freshwater microbial mat bacterial communities from Lake Vanda, McMurdo Dry Valleys, Antarctica - Oligotrophic Lake LV.19.P2.IB | ecosystem: Environmental > Aquatic > Freshwater > Lake >...
CGCGCTGAAAGTCCTCAAGCGGCAGATTGCGATCACCAGCTTGCTGATCGAGCAAATCGAACTCCTCGCGACCCTCACGCCAGTCGAATTCGGCGGCTTCCGGGACAAGCTCAAACCCGCCTCGGGCTTCCAATCGGTGCAGTATCGGGAAGTGGAATTCGCGTACGGCAACAAGGATCCATTCTTTTTGCAGTTCTTTGGCGAGCGTCCCGATGAAGCGGGACGTCTCAAAGTGCGACTCGATGCCCCCAGCGTGTATCACCACTACTGGCTGGCGTTGCAGACTGCGGGCTACGCCATCCCCCCCGCGATGCTCGAGCGAACCGGTCCCGGCATGAATCACGCGCTGCCGAAGGTGACCGCCGATCACGATGGCGTCATGTTCCTCAAGGAACTATATGAGCATCCCGGTACGGAATTTCATTGGGTGCTGCTCAGCGAGGCCCTACTCGATTTCGACATGCTGGTCGCGAACTGGCGTCGGACGCATCAGCTGATGGTCGACCGCACGATCGGGAGCAAGGTCGGGACAGGGGGGTCGAGCGGCGCGGACTTTTTGAAGAGCCGGATGGATGTCCGGTTCTTCCCCGAGCTCTGGGCAGTCCGCGGCGTCATCAGCGAGGCGGATGGGACGTATTAGACGACCGGGCTTGCCGCAATCCCGGTGCCTGGCTGATTCATCACGGAGCGAAGGCTCCTGGCGAGCAGACGGAGGCTGGTGCGGTCTGATAGCGAGGGAAGAGCCACGACCAGACGAGTCGGGGCAAAGCGGATGGCCAGCGGTGTGGCGGAGGTGTTCGGGACGCTCGGGGCTACCACCAGGCGAACGCCCACCTTTGCAAGTCGGGACCGCAAGGTTGCGCCTCTCAGATCGCCGTGTGCAGTTGTTTCCCACTCACGCATCAGATCGCCCAGCTCCGCGCGATTCAGTGGAAGTGCATCCTGGAGTTCGCTGCGGATTTCGACCATCCGCAAGAGCACGGCCCATGGCAGCTTCCCCGCCTCAGAAGGCGACGCTCCATTGGCTGGATATAAATCGTCCATTAGCCTGAGAGATGCGATGGCCAAAAATTGCCGAAGCTTCAGCGCGCGTTCCTCTGGCGCATCGGCATCCTGCAAGACTCCCTCCTGGACCAGGAATCGGACGACCTTTGGCGGCAACTGGGCCAGGCGTTGCAGATCCGGCTGCAGTTGCTGGCGCCGTTGACGCCGCGCGAGAACCTCCCGGTAATCTTGCTCCCGCCTTAGCCAGTGCTTTGCCGGAATGCCCAGCACCTCTTCCAGCCCGAGCGCAGTTTCTGGAGTAAGTTCTTTTCGTGCATGAATTAACTCGCTGATCAGTTGATTAGGACGCCCCATGCGGCGGGCGAGCTCCGCCTGGGACATGTCGCGGGCGGCCAACTCATCCTGCAGCATCTCGCCTGGCGAAAACAAAAAGTTTTGCAGCGCGGCTTTCCGAAGCAGTTCCTCAGTCATAGTGCTTGGTCACCTCGCCGAAGATGATGGCCTTGACGTCCTCAATCCGTTTCTCCTCGAAGAAGATCCGAAATTGCTCGCCAAGTCGGATGGAACGTCTTCCCGCCAGATCGCCCTTTAGCTTCTCCATGCGGTAGCCCTTATAGGTTCGCAGCTCCAGGAGATTGTCCAGCTGCTGGATGATCTTCACCAGGCGCTGAAGGCGGGTGATGACATCGGATGGCGGATCCCCTTTGCGATGCTCAGCGGTCTCAGCCAGTCGTTCCGTATTCTCGCTGGAGTAGTAGACTTCCACCCGGTGCCTCGCTGGCTCAGCGATCACCCAAGGGGTGAATGTTGCCTATTTTATCAGGGCGAAGACCTGTCAGCAATCTCTCACCATCACGCACAGCCGTAAAGCGCTTGGCAGCTCCTTCAGCAGTGAGTTCGAGGGACAAGCCTTCAGGCTGGTAGTTGGGTGGAGTGGTGCGAGAACATCGCTCCTTTACGCCCGTTTGCGCTTGGGGGGCGCGGCGATGCTGGCGGCCTGAAAAGCGAGATCCTCGCGGTACTGGGCTTCCAGCCGGAGCCAAAAGTCCGCATCGGCCCCAAAGAGCACCTCGAGAGAAATCGCAATCGCCTCTGAAATTGGCAGATCTCCGCAAAGCAGTTCACCCAAAGCCGCCGATGTCAGTTTCAATTCTTCAGCGAGTACTTGAGGAGACAGCTCTCGCTCTTCCGCACACAGCATGATCGAGTCTCCCGGGGGGATCGGAATCCTGGGGAGTTCCACGGGATACGATTTGCGCTCAGAGATCCTGGTAGTGGTCACGGCTCACCTCCTCGATAGTCAGAATGATACCCGCTGACGAGCTTTCCAGTGAGCAAATCAGCCGAAAGCGCTGTCCCAGCCGGATGGAGTAGTAGCCCTCCCAGTCTCCAGTCAGCTTGTGAAAGCGGAGAGATGGCAGCGCCACCAGGTGTTCTACGCTCGTGGCAGCCCTGATCGTTCGCAATTGCACGAGGAATCGTCGCGCAGTGGCATCCCCCAACTGACGTATCGCCCATTGGGGATCCTTCAGCAATTTCTCGATCTGACGATTTCCTGCCCGGACTTCCATCCCCGCTCCTCGCTCCTTTCTCTGTTCCGAAAGTGTACCCCTCCCCTACAATCACTCCTGCCATGGACTACGACGTCTTCTTCTCCATCTGCCAGACACCGGTCGATGGCTTCATGCCCAGTGAAGCCCAGATGCTGCGCCACTTTTTCGACCAGGTGCACGCCGCCGATCGCCTCGGCGCCGGGTGCGCATGGATGGCCGAATCGCATCTCTCCTGCCAGACCCAGAAGCTCAACCCCGGCGCCGTGATCCCGCAGTTCGAGGGCGAGATCGCGGTGAATGTTGACTTCCTCCAGCTCGCGACCCGGGTCTTCGCCGAGACCGATCGCATCCACTGCGGATCCGCGATCATGAACATCCTCTCCAACGGCGGACCCATCGCCGCCGCCGAACGGATCCGCGCATTCCTGTTGATGCATGGATTGCGTGCGGGCGAAATGCGGACCCTCGAAGTCGGGTTTGCCGCCGGACGCTTCCCCTTCATCTACGCGCCCTACGGCATCGCGCCCCGCAATGCCGTCGAAGCGGTCGCGTGGCATGCGACCATCACCGAAACCTTCGAGGAAGCCACCGAAATCTTTTTGCGGCTGCTCAAAGGCGAGGAACTCTCCTCCGACATGCTCTCGCCGCGGATTCTGACTCGCGAGGATGTCCGCACCGATGACGACTGGGATCGCGTACTGCGCGCCCACGGACGCACCACCGACCTCATCCCCCTCGCCCCCCGCTGGACCTTCCCGACCGTCAAGATCATTCCCCAGGACCCCACACTCGATCTTTTGCGTCTCACCATCGGCTCCCACTATCCCGCGACCCAGGTGTTCGCCAATTCCATTCTTCCCTGCGGCGTCTTCAATCTCTCCATTACTCCCGGCGCGGAAATCGAAGCGACTCACCAGCGGATGCTGACGCACTACCACCCCGATGGCGGCGCATGGTCCAGACGTCTCATGCCGCGTACCGTGCTGGTCTTCATCAACGAGGATCCCGGCTGTACTCGCGAGGCGAAAATCCGTCGTGCCAACGCCCAGGCCGAGAAAGCCATCGCCAACTATTGGCTCGCAGTTGAGGGGACGCTCGATCCGCTCAAAATCGAGAAGGCCACCACCAACGCGCTGGTCGGCGACACCGAGGCGATCCGTCAGCAGATCGCCGAGCGCTTCCACCCCGAAGACCGTCTCATGCTCTGGTTCGACTTCAACAACCACGACTCCGAGCAGGTCATTCGGAGCATGGAGGCATTTTTTGAGGGGGTGGGACCGGCTGTCAGGAGCAGATAATCAATAATCGAGGGCGCACCCCGCGTACACTCTCTGATATGACCGACATCGCGCCGCAGCAAGCGTCACCGACTCCGTCGCCTGCGACCGGGGCGCCGGTGTATGTGGACTGGAAGCCGCTGGTCGACTACCGGCGCAATGGCATCGCGGAGACCACGATCCACGGCGCGATCTCGTGGGTCCACGGACGCGACCTCTTCTATTCCTTCGGTGGCAATGTCACGGTGTATGGGCGCTCGATGATGAAGCCGGTGGCGATGAAAGTGTTTGCGGAGGCTTTCGCGGATGCGTTTTCGTGGGAAGAAAAAGCGATTGCGGTGGCATCGCACAACGCCGATACGGAGCACATCCGGGTCGTGAAGGGGATGCTCTCCGAGTATGAGCTGGGCCTGATGCAGACCCCCTTCGATGTCCCGCTCATGCAGTTCGGACGGCAGGTCAGGCGTCCGCGGAGGTGGTACCACTGCTGCTCCGGCGAACATGCGGCGATCATCCGCGGCTGCAAGATGCTCGGCTGGCCCCGGGTGGGATATGTGTGGCCACACCATCCGTTTACACAAGGATTCATCGCGACCTGCCAGCGGATGCTCGGCACCGAGTGGTATCCCGAGCAGATCGCGAAAGATGGCTGCGGATTGCCGACCCTCTCGATGACGGTCACCGAACTCGCGACCACCTTCGCGGCGCTGGTCCGTGAGAAGGATGACGACTGGATCTGGGAAGCGATGATCCGTCACCCCGATCTGGTCGGCGGCTTTAATCGCCTCGACTCGACGATCCTCAAGGCGGGGGGCGGCCATGTGATCGCGAAGGAGGGCGCCGATGGGCTGCTCGGCATGGCGATCGAGCATCCGGCGTTCCCCGAGGGGCTTGGCGTGGTGATCAAAATCGCGCACGGGTGGAACATGCAGGCGACCTGGTATGTCGCGCGCATGGTCCTCGCGGTCCTCGGCTTTGAGCTGCGCAATCCGTACAAATTGCACCGTCAGAAAGCGTTCATTGTCGATGAAGTCATCCCCCCCGGATTGCGCGACCAGCTTGCTGGCTATCAACTCTGGGATGACTGGGACCCCGACATCGACCGCTGGGAGTTCGACCCCAAGGACTACGCCTCCGAATTCGCCATCCCCGAAGGAGATCGGGCATGAGCGCGATCTACAACCCACACCTTGATGACCAGCTGGCGGCGGCGCAGTTGCCGGTGGCGAAGCAGTTCATCGATGGTGCGTTTGTGGAATCGGCGAGCGGACAACTGCTCGATGACCTCGAACCCGCGACCGGGGAGCTGCTTGCGCGGATTCCTCGCGGCGATGCGTCGGATGTGGACGCTGCGGTGACCGCTGCGTGGAAGGCGGCGCCGTCATGGGGCGCCTTGCCGGCGAGTGAGCGCAGTATGTGGTTGTACAAACTGGCGGATGGCATCGAAGGTCGCTTTGATGAACTCGCTGTCCTCGAATCGCGGGACACCGGCAAGCCGTTGTCGCTGGCGCGGACTATGGACATCCCCCGGGCGATCCACAACTTCCGCTTTTTCGCTGGCGCGATTTTGCATGAGGAGGATCGCGCGCTGCATCTGCCGGGCGCGCTCACCTACACGCAGCACAAGCCGGTGGGAGTAGCGGCGCTCATCTCGCCGTGGAATCTGCCGCTCTATCTGCTCACCTGGAAGATCGCGCCGTGCCTGGCGTACGGCAACTGCGCGATCGCGAAACCGAGCGAGCTCGCACCGCTCACCGCCAACGCACTCGCCGAAATCGCGCTCGAGATCGGCCTCCCTGCCGGTGTGCTGAACATCCTCCACGGCCTCGGCCCCGAAGTCGGGCAGGCACTCATCGACCATCCGCGCATCCCTGCGATCTCGTTCACTGGGGGCACCGCGACCGGACGTCGGGTCGCACAAGCCGCCGCCTCGCGTTTCGCCAAAACCTCGCTGGAGCTGGGCGGCAAGAATCCGAACATCATCTTCAGCGATGCCGATTTCGATTCCGCGCTCGCGACAACGGTACGTTCCAGCTTCGCCAATCAGGGGGAGATCTGTTTATGTGGCTCGCGGATCTTTGTGGAGCGGACCAGTTACTTCCCCTTTGTCGAGGGGCTGGTCGACCGCGCAAAAGCCCTGGTCATCGGCGATCCGCTGGCCGATGGGACCCAGCTCGGGGCGCTCATCAGTGCCGCCCATCGCGAGAAAGTGATGAGCTACATCGCGCTCGCGGAATCGGAAGGCGGACGCCTCATGTGCGGCGGCGGCATCCCGACATCGCTCCCCGAATCACAGGCCAACGGCTTCTATCTGGAGCCGACAGTCATCGGTGGACTCCCCTTCGATGCGCGGACCCAGCAGGAAGAGATCTTCGGTCCGGTGGTGACAGTCACGCCCTTCGATGATGAACGCGAGGTGATCGACTGGGCGAATTCGGTCCCCTACGGGCTGTCGGCGTCGCTCTGGACAAGGGACATCTCGCGCGCCCATCGCATGGCGGGGCAGCTCGATGCGGGAACAGTCTGGATCAACACCTGGCTACAACGCGATCTCCGGGCCCCCTTCGGCGGCGTCAAAGCCTCCGGGCTCGGTCGCGAGGGCGGCCACGATTCCCGGGAGTTCTTCACCGACGCCCAGACAGTCTGTGTCAAAATAGACCTATGAGCACAGGGGGCGCCGCCCTCAATCGGTACAAAGCCGCTTGGCTTTTCCCCAATCTGTCGCCGGATTGACTGCTGTCGATAACCATGATAAAGTAGAATTCAGTGCACTAACTCCGCATGTGGGACCCACGCTATGGCAACACGCTCGCTTCCGATCTTACTCGTCCTCAGTCTGCTGATTCTGACTTCGTGTGGAAGTTTCAAGGAAAAGCAACAGCTGATCCGTATTGCCCAATCTGGCAAGCGTCTGGCTGTCGCATGTGAAAGCTATTGGACCACTATTCAGTCTCTCTATGCTACCGAAGAACGGGGTCTGCAAACCAAGCAAGCGCTATATGTATGGTTGACCGATGAGAGTAATACGGGGGATGTGCCTGGACAGTGCGACCTTATCTTGTCGGCCCTGAATCTATCGCCGCCAGACCTTCAGGCTGCATGCCAACTTTCACGCGAATTGACCGCGGCACTTTCCGACACCTTGCGCGTTCTCAAATCACTGCCGAGTACGAGAGCCGATGAACCTGCAATAAACATCCGATCTGCGGCTGCCGCCTTTGATTCCGCTGTCGGTGTCTTGGAAACGGGACTGAGCGGTTTATCGGACCACGCGAAAGCGGACGCGGCGGACAATCTGGAGACTGCGGCTTTGGGCTTGAAATCCGCAATTGCCGCAGTCGGCCCTGCAGCCCAGGACGACATCAAGAAGGGGCTTTCAACTCGACGGAACTACGTCGCAGCGATCGCCCAGCGCACCGCCATTTGTCAGGAAATTGAAGGGATGTTCGGCGAGTATGAGGAGTTTCTCAATGTCGATGTGAAAGAGCGTGCAGAGGCAGCCACAAAACCATTGATTTCGACCCTGACAGCCGTTAATCCGATTCCGGGATTATCAACGGAATTACTGAGTAGCCTGGTCCAGTCTTTGGCACGGATGCAACTCAACAAAATCAAGCGCAAGTCAGCGCTGGCCGCAGCCTCCGAGTTGACCGAATTTTCGATCCTGTTCGCGACCGTTTTTGAATGGGAGCGGTACATGGTATGGGATGAAGCGTTGAGGCAGATCTCCGCCGCTGACTTGCTGTTTCTGGATTACTCGCTGTCTGGTCTCGAGTTGTATACAGGCGTGGAATCCGGCGAGCTAATTTCGATTGGTTCAAGGCAAGGCTTTGGGTCTGCCGGGCTGTACCGGGATGTAGGCATACTTAGTCGCCTGGGTTTCCTCAATGCGGGAGCAAAACACGAGTCGGTGGCGGAGGAGATGCAGAAGACCGGTGTTGGTTTGTCCTGGAAACTAGGCCTGTTTGCGCTGGATGTCGCTGCCTTAGCGCACCAGGAGATGCCGGGTTTGATCGGACGCATCACGTTCTCCGACACCACAGGAGCCAAATCGCAGCTCCAGAATCTGAACCTGAAAATTGAGCCGGGAGAGATTCCGGTGGACTTGGAGGCGAAGCTGGATCAGTCTCCCACGAGGTACCCGATAATCCGCGCGCTTTTTGTTTCTGACGGCGAGGAGCCTGCAATTGAGAGTCCCGAGGAAATCGCCAAATTGCTCAACAGGCAGCTTGCCCGGCGAAGCAACATTGAGGGGGAGACGCTCCGCAAGAGCCTGCTGGAACGGGAGCAGGAAATCTTGGAATCATTTGGTGCTTCGAAGTCCGAGCAGAACAAGAAAACATTTACAACCCAAGCCATTACCACATCCAAGAATCTTTCGGGACTGCCGTATATGCAACTCCTGTCACTAGCGCTTCATCTCGAACTTGCCACGATCTGACCCACGTACTTTTCGGATCCCCCAGGAGGCCACAGGCCATGCCAGTCGAGCCAACACTCGAAAAGCTGTTGACATCAATCGATTCGCTCGAACTAGAGCACCAGTTTATGCGGAGGTCGCAACAGGCCCTCTGCGCCGCTGCAAATCAGCTTCCCTTTGCCGCGCCGGAGGCCCAAGGGGTGCGGCAGGAGTGCGCCCGGGCAAAGCAAGCGGCAGATGCTGTGGGCGTGAGGCTCGATGAATTACGGTTACAGGTTCTCGAAGAGTTCGAGAACATGTGGATAAATGTAAGTCAAGCCCTAGGCGATGTCAGGCAAGAGATTGAAAATGGGCTAGCCGAGCTTGATCGGATAGGCGAAACCTACTCGAAGCTGGGCGAGATATGGGCCCTAGTCGAGCGGGAAAAGGATGCCTGGAAAGCGCATCGAGAGAAAATCAAGGAACTGGAAGCCGACGAGACTGAAGACGACGCGGAGGACCCAGATGCATAGCTGGCGCGACTGACTGAACGGCGTGTGCAGCCGACCTGTCAATTTCGCGATAGCATTCACCCATGCCGATCATCGCTGGAGTCCTGGCGCCGCATCCCCCGCACCTGGTGTATGGGGAAAATCCGCCGCAGAACGAACCCCGCTCCGAGTGCGGCTGGGAGGAGCTCCGTTGGGGCTACGAACGTTGCCGCGCGCACATCCTGGCGAAAAAGCCCGATGTGCTCCTGGTCCATTCGCCGCACTGGACCACCGTCGTTGGTACGCACCTGCTCGCAGTCCCCCACTTTCAGGGACTCTCGGTCGACCCCATCTTCCCCAACATCTTTCGCTACCACTACAACCTCGATGTCGATGTCGAATTGGCGGAAGCGATCGCGGAGGAAGGCCACGCAGAGGGGCTGGAAATGCAGCTCATGCGCAATCCCAGCTTCCGGGTCGACTACGGCACCATCACCAGTTGCCACCTGATGAATCCCGCCTGGGACATCCCCATTGTCGGCATCAGCGCGAACAACAGCCCGTATTACTTTTCCAACGAGATGGGCCAGGAGCTGATGCTGAAACTGGGCATCGCGACCCGTCGCGCGATCGACCGGCTCGGACGGCGCGCGGTGCTCCTCGCCTCGAACTCGCTGTCGCATCGGCACTTCACCGAAGAAGCGGAAATTCCCGAGGACATGAGCCGCGAGCATGTTTTTCACCATGGGCAATACCTGTGGGACATGGAAGTCATCAAACTGATGCGCGAGGGCAAGACCCGTCAGCTCATCGACATCCTGCCCGAATTCATGGACCACGCCGTGAGCGAAGTGAAAGCCGGCGCGCTCTCCTGGATGATCGGGGCGCTCGATTTTCCCGATTATCCGGCGGTGGTACACGCGTACGGCAACGTCATCGGCACGGGCAACGCGATTGTCGAGTGGGACCACGAGTACTACACGACCGGCATCGATTCCGGCGCGGCGGGGCTGCAGGCGCGTCAGGCTCCCGATCCCGCGACCATCGCGCGGTACGCGGCTTTGGCTGGGGGATAATCTCGACGCAGGAATCCGAGTCTTCGGCGGGAGTGGAGCATTGGGGAAGCGCGTACTGGAATTATTGAAGTCGTCGCGTATCAGGCCGCTCTTGTTGGGGCTCGCAGTCGTGGTGCTGCTGGTCGCGATGAATCAATGGAGCCGCGAGGTCGATCCCTGGGATGACTGGGATCCCGGGTGTCCGCCGTTGGTCAGCGATCCGTGGCACGGCTTTGGCGTACTGACCCGGGGAAGATATCCGGATCCATCGAACCCGCCGCCCGCTGATGGCATTTGGGAGGCGCAATGGCAGCCGTTAGGGACTGAACTTGGGGTGCTGGTCGAAATGGGACGCCCAAAAGCAGCGATCCTGAAGCGTTGGACCGATCCCAACATCACTGTTGATGGTGCTCAAACCACGATCATGGGGCGAGTTGTCAGTTGGAATGGGCCGGAGCATCTCTGGATGCTGATCCCCAAGCAGGACAGGCATTCGCAGCCGTATTCTGCATTGTTGCAGCTCGATCCTGTGAACGGGGAAGTGCTTCAGGAATTCACACCGACAGCTCCGGCGGCTGTCCAGAAGCGACCAGGCGACTATCAATGGATGGGCTTTTTGCCAGGGACAACCAAGGATGAGTTCCTGGTCGGCGGCTGCTGGCGTCCCCCTAATCAGGTGCAGATACCATCCCCGTTGGAGGAGCACTATGTCCAGGTGTTCGATGTCGCGACTGGTGCGCTGCTGCGCGAGGCCTCTGCGGGCGTGGTTGCCGATGGGCATCGGGAGATGGAAAAAATGCTCCGGATCCTCAACAGACAATCGCAGCCGGGAGGTGAAGTCGCCCAAGCCATGAGCGCGACCGGGATCCGCTGGCCCACCGATGATGGCGAGCTGGAGTGGACACCTCCGGTTGAGCTGACCTCACGGCAACCCTTGGAGCACCGGTTCGAGTCTCGGGCGGCACTGCAGTCCACGGGCAAGCAATGGATTCAGACCGATCAGATCGGCGCCCACGGCCTCGCCCTCGGACTGGAAATGCAGGGACCTCGACCACTCAACGCCCTGGAACAGATGCGCCTCAGCATCCGCCGATTTTTTTGGAACCTGACGTCGACTACCGCGATGCCGTCTCCGCGATTTACGCCCATGGTCCCCTCCAACGTCGCGACTGGCCGACTGCTGATGGGGTGGCACACGGAGCAGCGCTGGGAGTCGCGGGAAATGATCGGCGACCTCGGCCATACGACCGCCGCGTCATTGCG
>Ga0163150_10009150_pt1 | contig 11039 bp, 6 predicted proteins | sample OliLakLV19P2IB_FD_148628 | JGI IMG/M metagenome (GOLD analysis project Ga0163150, IMG submission 148628) | Freshwater microbial mat bacterial communities from Lake Vanda, McMurdo Dry Valleys, Antarctica - Oligotrophic Lake LV.19.P2.IB | ecosystem: Environmental > Aquatic > Freshwater > Lake >...
CAAGAAGCGGGGCTTCCTACGCCGCTTGACGCGCTGGCTGATCGTGCTGCTGGTGCTGGTGGCGCTCGCGCCCCTGGCCCTCAGGCTCGGCTTCGTACGCGACTTCGTGGCCGCAAGGGCCTCGGCCGCCCTGGGCGCTCCGGTGAGCATCGCCGAGGCCTCCGCCTGGTGGACCAGCGGCATCGAGCTCAAGGGCCTGACGGTCGGCAGCCCCCCGGGCCACGATGGTCCCCTGGCCCGCGTGGAGCGCGCGCACGTGAAGCTGGCCCTGTTCCAGCTGCTGAAGGGCGACGTGGACGCCAGCGTCCTGCTCGAGCGACCCGTGATCACCCTGCGTCGCAATGCGCAGATGAGGTGGAACACCGAGGACCTGGGCGGCCCCAAGCGCGCCGCCGACGCACGGCAAGAAGGCGCCACGTCCGACGCGCCGCACGACGGCGCCAAGGAGAAGCGCGCGCCCCGCTCGGGGCCGACCGTCACGATCGAGGTCGTGGACGGCATCTTCGAGACCCACGGCGTGAGCCCCACGGTGGAGCGCGTCTCCGACATCGACCTGCAGGCCACGCTGGCCGCCGATGGCGCGCTGGGTGCCACGCTGGGGCTGATCGCCGAGAAGGCGGGCCTGGCGGGCGCTGACGCGCGCATCACGTTCTCGGGGGGGCGCGTCCCGGGTCAGCCCTCGCCCTTCGAAGCGGAGGTGCCCGCGCTCAACCTCGAGCGCCTGGCTGGGTTGATCGAAGGCTTCACCGGCTTGAAGGGCCTCCAGGGCACGACCAGCCTCGCCGCCAACGGGATGCTCGACGCCGAAGGTCGCCTCACCGGCACGCTCAAGCTCAGGGGCCAGGGGTTCAGCGCCACGACCGCAGGCGGCGCGCGCGTGCGCTTGGGCAAGGTGGACGGCACCATCGCCGCCACACAGGGGGCTGCGGGGGAGAGCGCCAAGGGCAGCCTCACGCTCACCGATCTCGAGCTCGTGAGCGGCGCTGGGCCCGAGGCCAAGACGCTGGTGGAACCACTGGTGACGGCGCGCTTCGACGCCGCACGCGCGCCCGACGGCACGCTCACGCTCTCGCATCTGGAGCTGGCCGCGGGGCAGGCCCTCAAGCTGCGTGCCACCTCGCCGCTGACCATCCATGTGGGCAGCACCTCGGGCCCTCGTATCGAAGGCACCGCCGAGCTCACCGCCGATCTGGCCCGCTTGGCGGCGCTCAAGGCCTTCGAGCCGCGGCTCGCCTCGCTCTCCTCCGGCCTCGTCACGGCCACCCTGCAGGGCCGACCCGGCGCGGATCTCGACCTGGCCGTGGCCGCGCGCCTGTCGAACCTGGTGCTGGCACCGGGCGAGCTTGCGGCCGATGGCTTCAGCGACCGCGACATCTCCGCGCAAGTCGCCGTCCAGCGTCGTGCCGACGGCGCCGCCACCCTCACGCTCCACAGCATGAGCAGCACCATCGCCCGGCTCACGGGCCGGCAGCCCTTCGTGATCCAACAGGACGCGCAGGGCGGGCTCTCCTTCGCCGGACCCCTGGATCTGGCCGTGGACCTCGACGCGCTCACGCGCGCGTTTGGCAGCTCCCTGGGCCTGGCGCGGGGCGAGCGCCTGGGCGGGGCCTTCACGCTCAAGGGCAACGCCACGGGCAACGCCACCAGCGGCCGCCTCGACGCTACGCTCGCGGGCACGGGCCTCGTGCTGCCTCCCGCGTGGAGCACGAACCGCGCTCTGGCAACGCTCGACGGCCGGCTGCTGGTGGGCTGGACCGCGGAAGGCCTGACGCTCGAGCTCAGCGGCGTGAAGGGCCTGGGCCTCTCCGCCGAAGGCCAGGCCAGGTTCGAGAAGCAGGGCGAAACGACTTCCCTGGCCTCGGCCGATGCGCGCGTGGAGCTCGATCTCGCCCAGCTACGCGCCTGGTTCGCACCCCTGCTGGGCCTCGATCCCGCGGCCACCCTCGCAGGACGCGTGCAGTCGGTCTTGAAGGTCACAGCCTTGACCGAGGGCCTGCGGGTGGAAGGCAGCACGCAGACCGCGGGCTTGGCCTACCGCGCTTCACCCGCCGGCGCGCTGCTGGAGGAGCCCGGACTTCACATCGAGCACACCATCGCCCTCGCACAGGGTGCCGGCCCCACCCGGCTCGAGGTGCTGCGACTGCGGGGCAACGGCTACCAGGCCGACCTCTCGGGCTCGGTCCTCGGGGGCGCGGGGGGCGCGCTCGACCTCAAGGGGACGCTGAGCGGCGAGGCCGCACGCATCGCCGAGCGCGTGGCGGCCTTCCTCGGGCCCGACATGCAGGACTTGACGGGCCAGGGTCAGGTCGCAGGGCGCTTCGCGCTCAAGGGCCAAGGCGCTGATCTGCTGGCCGGCTCGACCGTCGACGTCGACTTCTCGCTGGGCACCTGGACCACGAGCGGCGCGGTCTTGAGCGATGCGCGCCTCACCGTCAAGCGCGGCTCGACCCAAGAGCCCTACACCGTGGAACTCGTGAGCGGTGCCAACGGTGGCTCGGCCACGGCGAGGCTGACGCTCACGCCGCAAGGCAAGGCCCTCGCCTGGACGCTTGCGAGCACGCTCAAAGGGGTGGACATGGGCACGATCGTGACCAGCGGCCCGGGCGCGAAGCATCTGGCCTTCGTGCTGCCCACGCTGCTGCCCATGAACAGCGATACGCCGGTGCTCTCCGGCAAGCTCGACGCGACCTTCGATCTCAAGGCCTCCGACCTCGGCGGCGACGCCATGCGTACGAGCCTCTCGGGCACGGGAAGCCTGGGTCTGACGCAGGGCACGTTGGCCCAGAGCAGCCTGTTTGCGGCCTTGGGCAGCGGCGGAGGTGGCGGCGGCGGCCTGGGCGAGGTGGGCAAGGTGCTCACGCAGGTGGCGCCCGAGGTGGGCAAGGAGCTGGCCAACCTCACGCGCGCCGTGGCCTTCCAGGAGATCACGAGCAAGTTCACGATCGCGCAGGAGCGCGTGGAGGTGCTCGAGACCAAGATGGTGGCGCGCTCGCACCGCCTCGACTTGAAGGGCGTGGTCACCTTCGACCAGCGCGTAGACCTCGCGGCGCGCCTATGGATGGGCAGCAAGGCCGGCGACGAGCTGAAGCGCGTGCTTCCCGACCAGACCATCCCGCTGCGCATCCGCAACACCCTCGCCCAGCCCCAGGTGCTGCCCGACCTCAAGGCCAGCGAGCTCTTGAAGGGCGCGCTTCCCACCCCCAACGACATCCTCAAGGACCCCAAGAAGGCCCTCGATGAGGTCAAGAAGCTCAAGGACCGCTGGAAGGAGCTCCTCCCCAAGTAGGCCGAAGTAGGCTGGACAGGCATGGAGACTCCGCACTCCTCCACGTCGCGACCGGGCGCGCCGCGCCGCAACGTGCCTGACCTTCAGCTGCCGCAGGAGGTCCATGCCTCGCGCAAGCGACTCTTCCTTGAGCTGTGTGCAGGTGCGTACCTGATCTGGTATGGGACGTGGCTCTTCCACAGCGTCCCCAGTCCGCCTGCGGCGACCAGCGGCCTGTTCATGCGCGCGCTCCTCCTGCTCGGACCCTGGGTGATCGGCATCAATGGGCTCCTGACGGGTGGCCCGGCGCTCCTCTACCTGCTCTCCGGCCGGCCCCGGCTGCGCCTGAGCGAGGAGGGCATCGAGGTCCGCCGCTTCTGGCTCCTGCGCTGTCTGCTTCCGTGGGAGGAGATCGGCGACATCCGCCGCTCGCGCTGGCCGTTCCATCGCTCCTCCGTGACGATCCGCCGACGGCGTCCCCCCGCGAGCACGACAGGCCAGCTGGCGCGGCGACGCGCGCCGGGCCTACGCACCGGTCGTGTGCGCATCAACGCACTCGATCTGAGCATCACGCCCGCAGAGCTCGTCCGCCTGCTGAGCATGCAGGCGTTCGCCCAGCCCTTCCGCGAGCAAAGCTGAGCGCCAGGGTCTCAGGATGGACAGCTCCCCCACCCCCGAGGTCGCCGCCGCCGCCGCGCGCATCTCCGGCGAGCCGCTGACCGACTGGCTCCCCGTCTCTGGCGGCTACACGGCTGCAGCGCGCTTCACCGCCCTGGGGCCCGGCGGGCGGCGCGTGTTCGTGAAGGCCGGCACGACGGCGGAGACCTGCGCGGCGCTGCACGAAGAGTGGCGCGTCTACGCGGTCGTGCGCGGTCCCTTCCTGGCCGAGGTCGTGGGCTTCGATCCCTCCCCCACGGCCCCCGTGCTGGTGCTGGAGGACCTGAGCTCCGCCCGCTGGCCGCCCCCCTGGAGACGTGGCGACGTGGAGGCCGTCCAGCGCGCGCTCGCAGCGATCGCTCGCAGCACCCCGACGGCGGCGCTTCCCGAAGCGGAGGCGAGCTACCGGGCCGACTTCAGCGGCTGGGCCGTGGTGGCGCAGGATCACGCGCCTTTTCTTTCGCTGGGCCTCGCCTCCGCCGCATGGCTCGAGCGCGCGCTGCCCACGCTCCTGCGAGCCGAGCAGGCGGCCGTGCTCTCGGGCCCTGCGCTGCTCCACCTGGATGTGCGCAGCGACAACATTGCCCTGCGTGGCGGCGAGGCCGTGCTGCTGGACTGGAACTGGGCCTGCCGCGGCAACCCCGACCTCGACCTCGCTTGCTGGGCGCCGAGCCTGGCCATGGAGGGTGGGCCGAAGCCGGAGGAGCTGCTTTCCCGTGCGCCCGAGCTGGCCGCGGCCGTCAGCGGCTTCTTCGGCTCGAAGGCCGGTATGCCACCAGAGGGCCGGCCGTTGCGCGTGCGCGACCTCCAGCGCCGCCAGCTGGGCGAGGCCCTGCCCTGGGCTGCTCGGGCACTGGGCCTGACGCCGCCTCAAGCCGTCGGGCGCTAGAGTCGCGGATCAGAAGTTCGTAGCGAATCGACGCGCGGCGCGCTGGGCTGCGGGCGCTCGGGCCAGCCCCTCGGCAGCTCTGCGGGGACACCGATTCGCTACGCACCGGCACGCTGGCTGGGGTGCGGAAGGGCCATGAGGAGGACGACGTGGCCTCTGCGGCCATGAGGACGACGCGTATTGCTGGTGCGCCTCGCAAGCGAGGCGCCGCCCCTGAGCGCCCCCAGTCCAGCGCGCCGCCTATCATCGTAAGGGAACTTCTGACGCACGCCACTAGGATGGGCCGCAGTCGCTCGAGCGGAGGCGCAGCATGATCCGGACCTCGCTCACCGCGTGCGTGGGACTGCTGCTGCACCTGGCGTGGAGCGCCACGACGCCGCCCGGGGCGCAGGCGGAGGAGCCCGCAACGCCCGCGGTGCCTGCGGCGCCGGCAGAAGAGGAGCCGGCGCTCGAGGGAGAGGCCAAGAAGAAGCACTCCGAGGAGCTGAGCCGCTACGAGAAGCGTTACAAGTCACTGAAGAATCGCGACGAGCTGCTGCAGTTCCTGAACGAGGTCGAGGCCTCGGGCACGCGGGCCGCGCGCGACTGGTTCATGGACTACGCCAGGGTGGTCAAGAGCGCGGAGTACCGCGTGGTGGCCTTCGATGCGCTGGTCAAGATCGGGACCGCCAAGGGCCTCGCGTTCGTGTGCGGCCGCCATGGGGTGCGCTCCAGCGAGTTCATCGTGCAGACCCAGGCCGTGGAGGCGTTGGGCCGCGCCCCTGATCGACGCGCCGTGGCGGCGCTGCTCGACGCCATCGCCGACTCGGCCGTCAAGATGGAGACGCGCGGCGCGATCTGCATCACGCTGGGCAAGACCGCGCCCGACGACGCCAAGGTCCAGGAGGTGCTCTACCAGCAGCTCGAGGACCGTCGAGACACCGTGCGCGCCAAGGCCATCGAGGCCCTGGGCTACATCAAGGACGAGCGCTCCTTCGCCCTGCTGTTGGACAAGCTCCAGAACGAGAAGAACGCCAACGTGCGCGAGGGCGCCGCCAAGGGCTTGAAGCACGCCGGTCGCCAGGAAGCGATCCCCGCGCTCAAGGCCGCTGTAGCCAACGAGAAGGCGCAGCCGGTGCGCGCCGCCGCCATCGCGACCCTCAAGGCCCTCGGCGCCACGGCAGACTAGGGCCCCGTCCCGTACGTTCCGCTACAGGGCACGTACGGCGCGCTGGGCCGGAGGCGCTCAGGGGCGGTGCCTCGCTTGCGAGGCACACCAGCAACGCGTGTCGTCCTCATGGCCGCAGAGGCCACGTCGTCCTCCTCATGGCCCTTCCGCACCCCAGCCAGCGTGCCGGTGCGTAGCGAATCGGTGTCCCCGCAGAGCTGCCGAGGGGCGAAGGGTCCGAGTGGCATCCACCAAGGAACTTCCGGCGGGCGACACTAGGGCCGCGTCCCGTACGTTCGGAGCACCAGCCCTGCTGCTGGATCCTTCGGCCCTCCGGCAGGCCGCGGCACGCACCTTCGACCTCGCCTGACGGTCCTGGCCCGGTCTCAGTTCGGGCGGTGCGGCGTGCGCAGGACCGCGCCCGTGGCCGGGTCGAGGACCCCGTGCGTCTGCTCCTCCTCGTAGACCCGGACCACGAGGCGATCGGGCTCGTCGCCGCGCCCTCGCTCCATGGCGAACTCCACCGCCTTCATCGGCACGTCCCACGCCAAAGCGGCGCGCTCCAGCACGGACCGCAGCGAGGGAGCCCGTGCCAGCACCTCTTCGTCCGGCGCGTGGTGCCCCCCGCCCTGCGGGCGGAGTGTCCTCTCCACCCGGCCCCCGTCGAGTACCAGCGTGTAGACCGCGGCGCGGCTCCGACCGCTGGTGCGGGTCTCCATGGTGAACCGGTGCGGCTTCCCCTCGCGCAGCCCCTCGAGCTCCAGGCGCGTCACGCGTTCGGTCTCGGGGAGCGGCGTCCTGCGCAGCGCGTCGAGCAAGTCGCCCAGCACGCAGCGCGTGATCCCCGGCGCGAACGCCACGCCCTCGCACGCCGTCAGCCGCGCGCGTCCCCAGCGATCGCCCTGCGCCTGCACCGTCATGCCTGGCGGTCCGAACGCCACGCTGCCGCCGCGCACCTCCACGGGGCACCCCGGCTCGCGGTCGAGCACGCGGGTGTTCACGAACACGCAGTCCTCGAGCCGCACCGACCCGCGCTTCGCCTCGTCACCCGAGCAGATGACTGCCGCATGCCCGATGTCGCTGAACAGGCAACCCCGCGCCCAGAGGATGGCGGGCCCGCGCAGGCTGATGCCGCAACCGCGCATGCGGCCCCCGCCGTCGAACTCGCACGCCTCCGCGACGAGGTAGGTGCGGGCCGAAACCCCGATGGCGGCCTCGTGGCCCGTGAGCTGCCATCCGCGCACGCGCACGCGTTCGAGCCTTACGGCCGCCGCATCGCTCACCTCGAGCAGGCTGCCCTCCGCAGCTTCCCCGTCGAACGTGAGATCGCGCAGGATCAGTTCCCGACCGGTCGGCCGCGTGTCGCTCTGCAGGAACGCCCATTGGTGACCCGCGAGGAGCGTCGTCGCGTCCTTCCCCGCACCCCGGATCTCGACCGACGCCACGTCCTTTCCGAGCCGGCTCAATTGGGCCTGGGTGTTACCGAGCCGGAAGGTGCCTGGGCCCAGCTCGATCACGACGGTCGCAGGGAGCGTAGGGAGGGTGAGGACGGGGGGTTCGCCTTCGGCCGCGAGCCGCAGCGGAGCGACGCCCGCCGGGCGCACGCGATCACGAAACGCTTCGAAGGGCGTGAACAGGGCGATCGCCGGGTCGTTGCCGTGATCGAGTACGCGCTCGAGGACTTTCAGCCCCGAATCGCCGGCCTGCGGCTTCGATGCGGCCAGCCGCTCGCGCTCGCGCGCCAGAGTGCTGCGGAGCCAAGCCGTCTCCGTCGCGGTGGGTTGCAGGTCCTCAAGCGCGCGCGGGGGGCGCCCCTCCAGACCGGGCGCGGTCCCGGCCGACCCGTCACGCCGCTCCGCCGCCGCAACGGGCGCGCCTCCCGCCGCGTCGCCGGGATCCGACTCCGATGCGTCGTGCCCGAGCAGCAGCGTCAGGCCCGCGCCCGCGATCCCTCCCAGGACGATCAGGAGCACGGACCTCGGTACAGTTCGCATGGTGTGGTTCGGTCCGGTGGTCACAGGCTCAGTACCTACGCCTGAGGTCGGCCAGGATCGCTTCCTGCTCCTTCTTGGCCTCGGCGGCGATGGCGGCGCCCTTCAACGGCTTGCCATCGAGCACGGAGTTCATGACGACGAACTGCGCCAGGTGGTCGCGCACGTAGGCGGGGGCATCCGCCTTCATGACCATCTGGCCTCCGAGCAGCACCCCCAGGATCGCCTTCTTGTCTTCCGACATGGCCATGCCGCTCACCGAGAAATCAGCCCAGAACTTCTCGTTCGTCGCCTCGTCGATGCCGTTCATGGACGGATCGGCGAAGACCCAATGGATAGCCATCAGCCCGCGGCGCGCGTCGGCGCGGACGTCGTCGCGCTTGGACTTGCACCACGCGACGAAGCCGGGGTGCTTGCTCGCCTGGGTCAGGAGCGACGCGGCGGCGTTGCGGTAGAGAAGCATCTCGAGCACGGGGCCGAACCGGTTGGCATCGAGCGCCGCCGTGAGCTCGAGCTTCGTGAGCGGGAACGCCTTTCCGAGAGCCGTGCGCGCCCAGGTCTTGAGATCGAAGGCGGTAGGTCCGGCCTGTGCCAGTGGCGTCAGCGCCGCGGCGCGCTTCGCGGCGTCGGTCCCCTTCCACGCAGGCACGACCCCGTCGAGGGCCTTGGTGCCGTCCACCTTGGGAGGGGCCGCCGGCGTGGCAGGCTCGGAGCCCAGAGCGCTCAGCGCCCACGCCTTGAGGTCGAAGGTGCCCGTCGCCTTCTCGGACAGACGCTCGAGCGCCTGACGCGTGGCCTTCGCGTCCGAACCCTTGGCGGCGTCGAGCCAGCCGGTGAGCAGCGCGGCAGGACCCGACTCGAGGCCCAGCGCTTGCTCCACGGCCGTCTCCGCGCCGTACGGGGAGGAGGCATAGAGCAGGGTCCCGTCCTTGCCGATCACGAAGGTGCTGGGCCAGCCCTTGAGCGCGTAGGCCTTGACGCAGATCTGCTCCGGATCGCAGCCGATGGGCATCGTGTACTTGTTCTCGGCGAGGTAGCCCTTGACCTCGTCGGCGGTCTCGCGCGTGATGCCCACGACCACAAGGCCGCGCGGCCCGTAGCGCTCGTGGAGCGCCTGGATGTGCGGCATGGCACGCACGCACGGTCCACACCACGTGCCCCAGAACTCGACCAGCACGGCCTTCCCTTCGAGATCGGCCAACGGGCTCTTCCCGCCTTCCGTGTTGAGCCACACCGACGCGGTCACCGGCGGCGGCCTCTCACCCACCACGGGCGCTCCCGTCGGTGCCGCCGGCGCGGCGGGGGCGCCATCCTTCTCGTCGGCGCGCGCGCGACTGACGCCCGCGACCAGCAGCGCCGCAAGCGCAACGAACCGCATCCTCGTTCCCGCTCGCATGCTGGCTGCTCCCGCTGCCCGTGACGCACCCAGCCTACCGAGAAACACCATTCCTGGGTGCGGCCCCGGGCAGGTCAGGCCGGCTCGTCGCGAACGATGCGTGCGTTGCGAGCGCCCAGGGCGCGCAGGAGACCGGCCAGGCGCGTGTGGGTGTCGTGGGTCTCGAGGCTGATGCGCACCTCGTCGCCCACGGAGGCGGCGTGCGGACCCAGCGCCCAGTCCACATCCTCCACCAGGGTCCAGGCCCACTCGGCGGTGGTCACGCCCAGGGGCTCGAAGATCTCGGGCGCAGGCGAGGGCGTGCCATCGACGATCCAGCGAAACCAGCGGTTGAGCGCGTCGGCGGCCTCGCGGGCCACCACCTCGTCGGCGAAGCGTCCGGCAACTTGGGTCACGGGCTCGGACATGGTCGGGATGGTAGCCTCCGCGCCGCATGGAGGAACCGCTCGCCCCTGAGCCCGACGCCTCGTCCCCGGAGCCCCCGGGGATCTCCGGCGGTCCCGTGCCCGTCCGCAAGGCTCCGGTCGGCACGAACATCGTCGTCTTCAGCGATGGCACGGGCAACAGCGGCGCCAAGGCGCAGGGCACCAACGTATGGGCGCTCTACGAGCGGCTGGAGCGTGGGAGAGGCGCGGCCGGCTCCACGCTGCCCCGGCAGATCGCCTTCTACGACGACGGCGTCGGCACGCAGACCTTCCTGCCCTTGAAGCTGCTGGGCGGCGTCTTCGGCTGGGGCCTCTACCGCAACGTGCGCGAGCTCTACACGTCGATCGTGCGCTGCTACGCGCCGGGCGACGTGCTGTACCTGTTCGGCTTCTCGCGCGGGGCCTACACGGTGCGCACCCTGGCGGGGCTGCTCGCGCGCTACGGCGTGCTGCGCTGTGAGCGCTTCGAGCGGGAAGCCGATCTCGCGCGCGCCATCGACCTCACCTGCCTCTCCCAACGTGCGACCTTCGCAGAGGCGCGCCGCGTGCGGCGCTTGGGCGCCGAGGCGGCCGAGGCGGCCGAGGAGACCGTGCTGCTCGGCGGGCTCGCACGCGAGGACTTTCATCACCAGCCCACGCCCGAGCGCCCCTACGGCGTGGACGTGCGCTTCCTGGGGGTGTGGGACACGGTGGACGCGGTGGGCTTGCCCTTCGACGGTCTGGCCGAGGCTCTCAACCGGGTCTTCCAGTGGCGCTTCCCCGACCGGCGGGTGCACGGACGCGTGCAGCAGGCGCGCCAGGTGCTCTCGATCGACGACGAGCGCCGCACCCTGCTGCCCAACCTGTGGGACGAACGCCGCGAGAGGCCGCCGGCGCCGGGAGAGCCGCCGCGCGTCGAACAGGTCTGGTTCGCGGGCGTGCACACCAACGTGGGGGGCGGCTACGACAAGGACCAGCTGGCCTATCTCTCACTCGACTGGATGCTCAGCGAGGCCTGCCGCGCAGGCCTGCGCTTCCCCGCCGACGCGCACGCTCGCATCCGCCGTGAGGCCGACCCGCTGGGCCTGCTCATGGACTCGCGCCGGGGGCTGGCGGGACTCTACCGCTACGGGCCGCGCGACGTGGCCCAGCTCAGCGCGCAGGCGGGCAGCGCGCGAGCGCGCGTGCATGCCAGCGTGCTCGAGCGCGTACGCGAGGCGCCACTGGGCTACGCCCCGGTGCTGCTGCCCGAGCAGGTCGAGGTCATCGAGCCGCTGGCCGCGCCCCCTG
>Ga0163150_10009151_pt1 | contig 11039 bp, 9 predicted proteins | sample OliLakLV19P2IB_FD_148628 | JGI IMG/M metagenome (GOLD analysis project Ga0163150, IMG submission 148628) | Freshwater microbial mat bacterial communities from Lake Vanda, McMurdo Dry Valleys, Antarctica - Oligotrophic Lake LV.19.P2.IB | ecosystem: Environmental > Aquatic > Freshwater > Lake >...
TGGGCTGAAACCCAAGCTCTACCACCGCGCAAAAAGAAAGCGGCCTAAAGGCAAATCTGTGGAAAACCTGTGAATTTTTTGTGAATTCACCTCTTGACTTGAAACCTCAGATATCTCTTGGGAGGGGAAAGGGTCGCCAGACCCGGGGGTGGGTTGTGGCTTTGATGCGACCACCCACCCCATATGGCCCCTGCGTCTGCCATTGCTCCGCGACGACTCTCGCTCTGCCAGCCACCTCGCCCAGGAGGGGATTCCGCGCGCTTCCGACCGACATGACCGACCAAAGGTCGTAGAACCTCCTAACCAAGAAAATGAGACCGAGGTTCTTTGATTTCACGTAGGGTGCGTTCGCTTCCTGAACGCACCTTGATCGATGTTGGCAAAGACGGTGCGTCGGAAAGCACGACGCACCCTACATTTTCTTTCCTTTCACACCGAGCCATCAAGCGGCGTCCGTGGTCCTCATCGGCTCAGTCCTGTGCAATTCCCTGATGACACCGTCGCCTGATTTTCCTGACAACTGGCCGCGGATTGGCTCCGAAACCTCGCTTTTTCTGATGTAAACATTTGGCTACGAACCTGCCTCCAACACTTCGGTTCTCTCTAGTCAAGATAGCCCTGGCAGCCAAGTGCCGTGAGGCTCCAGAGCAAGGAGGCGACATGCTGAGACTCTATTCGCTGCTGCTCATGGAAATGGTGCTGGTGAGCTTCGGTAGTGCGCAGGATCGCGAAGAGCATCGTTGGGAAAATGTCGAAAGTCTAAGGGTGGGACAAAAGCTCGAAGTGACAACCACCCGCCTGCGTACTGTCCAGGGAACCTACCTGAGTTCTTCAGAAGCCGCCATTCGGCTGAAAACATCCGAGGGGGAAGTCTCTCTGATGAGGGAGGAAGTATTTCGGGTAAAGTCGCAGGAGGGCAGGCGAAAACAAAACATACTCGTCGGAGTCGTTGTTGGAGCTCTATCGGGAGTTGTACTTGGGGCCGTTGCAGATTTCAAGGACGATGTGGACGGATCCGATCCTGGCAGCAACAACGGCAAGCTTGGAGGCAGCCTGGTCGGAGCTGGCGTTGGTGCCGGCATAAGGTCGCTGTTCGCTGGGCATCCTGTCATCTACCGTGCGAAGGCTCTGCCACGACCTTAGTGGACCTCAGTGGAAGCCTGGGATTGGGGGAGAGATTGACTTGGGGGATCGCACTACCGGCAAGCAATATTTAATATTTGATTCTGCTGCAAAACCCCGCCAGTTGGGCGTTTTCGGCTGTAGTCGTGAAAATCTGGTATTGAAGATGAAGGACTTAACAAGAGCCAATCCCGCGAAGTCGGCTCGGGACGGGGGTTTTGCAGCGGAATCAACGTTTGAGTTCAGCGGCTGCCGAAGGCAGGCTGCTGGAACGAAGGGTTGGGCAACAGGCGGCATTACTCGCGCCTTTCTAGAGAGCTCTTCTTCTTTAGATAATGAGCTCCTTTGAATTTCTTAAGGTATGGGCGGACTCGAATATTATTCATGAGTCTCCAGAACCACTGCCTTGGGACATCGTGTTTAACTTCGATCGGATATTCATAGGTGTATGCAAAGGACTCCGTCCCGCCAGCTCTGTATGACTTGCGAAACGTCGGTTCAAGGTACGTTTGGACCCCCCAGCGAATATTGTTCATCAACTCGGCAAGCCATGTTCCGTAGTAGACAAAGAAATTTTCCTCAAGGTGTTCCCTGAAATCATCCAATGCGAGGGGGATGTGCTCCAAGGGCACCGAATGGCCGTGGTCGCTGAGGATTTTGGCGATATCTTTCGAAACTCCTGTTAGACGCGACAGATTGTGCTTCGAGTGATTTCCAGAGATTTTAAGAAAATCCAGCCTCGAAATCTCGATAGTTGCGTTGATATTAAGGGTTGGCAACCAGATGGTAATTGGCATCTGGTAGTTAAGCCACTTATCAAGTTGCTCTACTGATTCCTTAAGGTCATTGATACCGCCGTTGATTTCATAAGACTCTGTAATACATGCGGACCTTAGAACCTCCAAGCAGGACCCCTGGATACCCGTCAATTGCTTATCCCCGATTTCCTTTACGAAATCTAAGAGCCGTATAAGGAACAACTGCTGGTGAATGTGCGAATGAAAATAGACTTCGGTTTCTCCAGGCAAGCTGGACACATCTCGAAGTTCGAGCAATGAGTGATTTGCGATATCATCCACAGCCTCAAGGCATACGCATAGCCCAATGGCTTCCTGTTCGGACGCGCTGTAGTTCATTCTGATTGCCCAACCATTAATTATCTAGGTCCGGATAATTCATACGCTAGTTGTTTTGTTGAACAAGCTCGATCTCTAACGTCTTAACCTCTCGCCTTTGTAAGCAGGATAACATGCCTATTGTGTGTGATAGACAGAAACGGGATACCATCCAATGCCCCGTTGTCCATGGTTCGCCCATTGCGCATTCGCTATGAGGGAGGCCGTCCCACTTGACTCTGCGTGACTCGGGGGGCAACGAACAAGGTAATTTCATTGCCTTGATGCAGAAGTTTCAGACTCGCTATCGGGTTTACTTCGACCGGCGCCCTCAGTCTGGGGGGCGTCTGATGTAAGCTTGCCGGCGCCCGATGCGGTGGAAGCCGGCAGGTTTATATTGCAACTCATTTGCGTCTGAATCCGCTACAAACATTGGCGGCCGAGTGATTGACGTCGAAAGTATCCTTCAGTTCAAACTGAGGCCCTATGGTCAAGATTCCTTCTCTTTTGCTTGCTCTATTTTCAATGCTGTCGCTTTTCGCTGACGACTGGAGCGCCAATGCCCAAGACCCAGGTGGCACCAAGCACTCTGCTCTGACACAGATCAATCCGCAAAACGTCACACGCCTTCAGGTGGCCTGGACCTATCGCACCGGCGACCTGTATCAGCCCAAGGGCGGCGGGCGTGCTTCCTCGCAACAAACGGTGCCTCTCTATGTCGACAGCACCCTGTACGTAACGTCTGCGTTCGGGCGGGTGATCGCGCTCCACCCGGAAACGGGCAAGCCTAAGTGGTCGTTCGATCCCAAGACGGAGGTCAGCGCGGGCTGGGGAGATTTCGCCAACCGGGGCGTGGCCACCTGGCTCGACCCGAAACGCAAGGCTGGCGAGTCCTGTCGGCGCCGTATTTTTGTGGCTCCCATTGATGCCCGGCTTTTTGCGATCGATGCCGCCACGGGCGTTGTTTGCGCTGACTTCGGGGAACAAGGGATGATCGACTTGCGCCAAGGCCTCCGTCGCCCACCTCGGAGCAAGGATGAGTACCAGACGACTTCGCCGCCAGCTATTCTGGATGAGCTGGTCATTATCGGGTCGTCCGTAGCGGACAACAATCGAACTCTGATGCCCAGCGGCGAGGTGCGCGCGTTCGATATCCGCACCGGCAAACTGCAGTGGACGTGGCACTCTTTGCCCGCTGACCTCGAGGCGGGTGCGGGCAACGCATGGTCGTTGCTCTCGGTGGACGAGGCTAGAAAGCTGGTCTTTGTCCCAACGGGTAGTGCCAGCCCTGACTACTACGGAGGCCGGCGTCCCGGCGATAACCGATTTGCGAATTCGGTCACGGCGCTCGACGGAAAAACGGGGAAGGTGGTGTGGAGTTTTCAAACTGTACACCACGATCTCTGGGACTACGACGTCGCCTCGCAGCCGCTCCTGTTCACGTTGCGGCGTGGCGGACGCGGGATTCCGGCGGTAGCCATCGGCTCAAAAACCGGACATCTTTTTCTTGTTGACCGCTACACCGGCAAGCCGCTGTTCCCGGTGGAAGAGCGGCCAGTGCCGGCAAGCACAGCGGAGGGCGAGAAGGCCTCGCCAACTCAGCCTTTTCCAGTGCTGCCCCCAGCCCTTGTTCCCCAGAGCTTGCGCGAGCAGGACGCCTGGGGCTGGAACGAGCCGGAACTCAACTGGTGCCGTGAGCGAATTCGCATGCTGCGCTCGGAGGGCATTTTTACGCCTCCCAGCGTTGAAGGCTCGGTGATTTTTCCGGGAAATATCGGCGGAATGGCTTGGCGAGGCGCGGCTTGGGATCCCAAGAGCGGGTATCTGATCGTGCCGACAAACCGCGTGGCTGCGGTGGTTCAATTGATCCCGCGGGAAAAGTTTGAGGCTGAATCACAGCGCAAAGATCGCCTCAGCGTAGAATTTGCGCCGCAGCACGGCACGCCCTACGGCATGGCACGCCAATTCCTGTTTTCTCCGGGCCGCTGCCCCTGCAATGCTCCGCCGTGGGGCGCTCTGTCGGCTGTCGATACGAACACAGGCAAGATCGCTTGGGAGGCACCCTTGGGTATGCTGCCCTGGTTGGAAGGACACAAGGACGCAGCCAAATGGGGCTCTATCAATCTCGGCGGACCCATCACTACCGCAAGCGGACTCGTATTCATCGGAGCGACACTGGATCCTTATCTGCGCGCGTTCGAAACGACGACGGGAAAGGAACTTTGGAAGGGAAGACTCCCAGCCAGCGCCCGGTCAACGCCGATGACCTTTCAGTCTCCCAAAGGCAAACAGTTCGTTGTCATCTCGGCCAACGGGCACAACCTAGTAAGCGATCCGCACGACGAGATCGTGGCGTTCGCACTGCCAGATTGAGGACAGGTGGCTGTCCTTTTGTCGTGGCTACCCTAAGAGCGCGGGCGTCTCGCCCGCCCCCGGCCGACCAAAGGCCGCTACCGTGACCTTTGGCCACGCTTGCGGACGGGACGTCCGCGCTCCCAGGGTGGCCACGTCACTCCAAGAAATGTCCAATCGCCAGATTCCGACGATAGCGGGAATCCAGACAGTATTTGCAGGAAGGGCAGGGCGTGACCGGCAGATTGGGCTGGATTCCGGCTCGCGCTGCGCTCGGCCCCACTCACGCATCAAGGCCGCATTCAACCAAATTCTAACCGTTTTGTAGATTGATCTACCCCGACCCGTCCAGCTTCAATGTCTGCTCGAAAATAACTTTCACCTCGAACGGGTGCTCCGGCCATCCGCCGCAGCAGGGCGATCTGTCCGACGTGCGTCAGGGCGTCGGCGATGGGTCCTTGAAAGATTTTTTCGGCCGGACAGCCCAGCGGCTCATTTGAAGCCAGATAGGAATCGAGCGCCTTCAAGGCATCGAAGAATCGCGCGGATTCCTCTTCCCATGGCAGGGGAGAGGATCTCTTGTAGACATAGTCGCCTTGTGATGTTCGGAGAACCCAATCCAGCAGATCAGCGATATGCGCCAGAATCTCTCCGGGAGTGCGTGTGGTTTCATGAATGCGAAACGCTGCAAAGTTGTCAGGCGCATTCGAGATGACTTTTGCTCCGCGATACGCCAGGGTCGCGAGGGTGTGCCTGAGCAGCTCCCGTTTCACATCCAACGCCATTTTTGTTTCATCCATGCCGATCTAAGGGTCCTTTCTGAAGAGACAATCCAGTTGGGTATCACCAGCTTGCCTGAAGTGGGTTTCGGCCTCAAGGCCGAACTCCCAAACCCGTATGCAGTGGCAAAAGGTAGCAATGAACTCCAGACCGCGCAAGAGGCTGGTGTTCTGTTATGGCTGCGTCTTCCGCGAGGTTTGACATTGTCTTCAGGGATGGGCTAAGTTTCCGGCAGTCTTCAAGGAATAGCGCTCGGAGGCCCCGATGCAGATTCTGGTTTGCCTGAAGCAGGTTCCCGACAAGGATTCGCGCTATAAGATCGATGCTGCGGGAACCGGCATTCATGAGGAAGATCTGGTTTTTGAGACGAACGAGAGTGACCAGTACGCCTTGGAAGAAGCCCTCAGGCTCAGGGAGAAGTTTGGTGGTGAAGTGGTCTTGTTGTCGTTAGGCGATGAGCGCGTTCTGAAGTCGATCAAAAACGGGCTTGCGATGGGCGCCGACCGGGCGCTGCATCTAACGGGAGCGGAGTTTCACGGCAGCGACGCGCACGTCGTTGCCACAGCGATTCAGCGGGCTATTGCAGGCCAGGCGTTTGAGGTAGTCCTGACTGGAGTTCAGTCAGATGATCTCGCCTTCGGCCAAACAGGAACGATCCTGGCAGAACTCCTCGGCTGGGCACATGCCACGATCGTCATGGAAATTGCCGTCAATCCCGAAGGAAAGATGGTTCAAGTGAAACGCGAGCTGGAAAGCAACCTGTTCGAAAAGGTAGAGATGCCTCTGCCTGCGGTTTTGGCGATCCAGTCGGGCATCAACCAACCCCGGTACGCCACGCTCAAGGGAATCATGCAGGCCAAGAAGAAGGAGATCAAGACGCTGTCTCCGCAGGATCTGGGAATGCAACCCGGTGACATTGGACCGGCAGGTTCGAGAGTGGATCACCAGCGGCTGTTCTTCCCGGAGAGGAAAAAAAGAACGGTGCTGATCCAAGGCGAACCCGAAGAGGCGGCGAAGCAGCTCATGGAGAAGCTTCGAAAGGAAGCCAAAGTGTTGTGAATTGATGATTGAAGATCGCCCACTCGGCAATCGCAATCCTCAATCTTCAAGGAGGCTCCGTGTCCGATAAGATTCTGGTCCTGACCGAACACCGCTCTGGCAGAGTGAAAGGCATCTCGTGGGAGGCGATTGGCTTTGGCCAAAAGCTGGCGAGCCAGCTCAACGGCGAGATGGCTGTTGTTCTCCTTGGCCACGATCTCGACGCGCTGGCTGCAGAAATCACGCAGCGCTGCGGGCAGCCGGTGCTCGTGGCTTCGGAACCTAGCCTCGCAAACTACACTCCAGAAGCCTACTGCGACGCGCTTTCGCGAATTCTGAAAGAGCAGTCCCCTTTGCTGCTGCTGATGGGACATACCTACCAAGCCATTGACTTTGCCCCTAAGCTAGCCACGATGCTGGGACGCGGATTCATTCCCAATTGCGTGGACTATCAATGGGACGGCCGGCAACTCACGTTCGTGCGCCAAGTGTTCAATGGCAAACTGAACCTACAGGTGGGATTCAAGGGCAGCCCGCCTCACTTGGTTTCACTGCAGCAGGGGGCGTTCAATGGCTATGAAGTCGAAACGCAGTCGAATCCGAAGGTGGTTCGACTGGATGTGCCTTTGCCGCAGGAGGTTCTCAAGCGCAAGGTGCTGGAAGTGATTCAGGCGGTCCAGGGCAAGGTGGATTTGAGCCAGGCGGATATTATCGTGGCTGGAGGGAGGGGATTGGCGAACAAAGAGAAGTTTCAAATTATTCTCGACCTGGCCCAAGCCCTGGGTGCGGGCGTTGGCGCTTCCCGCCCAGTGACCGATGGAGGCTGGCTGCCCAAAGAACACCAGATTGGAAGTTCAGGTCAGACCGTGGCGCCAAAGCTCTACATTGCGTGCGGCATCTCCGGCGCGATTCAGCATTTGGTAGGGATGTCGAATGCCGGGTGCATCGTGGCCATCAACAAGGATCCCAACGCGCCAATTTTCAGCATTGCCGACTACGGCATTGTCGGCGACGTGTTCAAGGTCGTGCCAGTGCTCATCGAGTTGGCGACGGAGATCAGGAAGTGATGAGTGATGAGTGATGAGTATCGAGTCAAAGGAAGCAAGCAAACCATCTACGGACCTCAAGGTGAACCCATCACACCCAGCCCCACCGGCGAAGGACTCAGCACTCAGCACTTCCAACACCCAGGATTCAGCAACCGACACTGAGCGAACGCGTGGGCTTGCTTACTGGGACACGCCGCGCACCTTCACCCTCTGGCAGAGGATCCAGATCGCCGTATTGCCTCGCGTTGCTGTGTTGATCATCAACTCAATTGGAAGGACGTTGCGTTGGGAAAGAGAGGGAGCTGAGCACCTGGAGCAAGTCTATAGAGAGGGCAAGCGTGCCATACTGGTTTGCTGGCACTGCTGCACTTTTGCCAGCACTTACTATTGGAGGCGCCGGGGCATTGTCGTCATGTCCAGTCAGAATTTTGAGAGCGAGTGTCTCGCTGGTGTTCTTAGAAAGCTGGGGTACGGACTTGCGCGCGGCTCAAGTTCGCGGGGAGGGCTCAAAGCATTGGCGGAGATGGCCCGCTGGCTGCGCAATGGCAAAGACGCCGGCTTCACGGTGGATGGCCCGAGCGGACCACGCTTCGAGGTAAAGCCCGGCCCCATGCTGCTGGCCAAACGCACGGGAGATGCTGTCTTGTGCTTCCACGTTTCGCTGCAACGCAAGATTCAGCTGAACACCTGGGATCACACGCAAATTCCCATTCCTTTCTCCAAAGCGTTCATCTTGAACGCACCGCCCATCTACTTGGCGAAAAATGCCAACGAGGATGAACTGAAAAGCAAGATTGAGGAAATGCAGCGCACGCTGGACGATTTGAGGGAGCAGGCTGAAGGACACTGGAAATAGGTTATCGGGGCCAGGGAAGTTCGAATGGCGAAGTTCGAACGACGAAGGTTAGTCTTCGGCACCGACACTTCGACCTTCGAACATTGACCTGTCCGTTATGGCCTGTAACCTATTGCGGTGCAATTTCCGATAACTCTGCTCTGGTTGTTGTCTTTCTGAGTACTTCATGCCGGCACGTCACAACAAGTCATGGACAGTCTCATCCCCAAATCTGATCAAACCAAACTCAATCACTGGCTCGAAGAGGTCAGCCGCAAGAAAAAGACGGACTGCGTTTTCGAGCTGGAGATGTGGATCAAGTGCTTCGACCGTTTCTTCCGCACCAAGAACCAGCCTTCGGAAGACGGCGAGGCCAAGACTTTCCTGCTGAAAGATTTCCGTCAGGAGCTGGCCATCGTGCGGGATGTCACCCTGCGAATGAGTTTTCTGGCCGGCGAGATCATGAGTGAGGAACGCTCGAACCTGTTGCAGTTTGACAAGTACATCAGCAACAGTCTCAAGCGCGACTACGTGATGGACAACTTCCTGAATCGCCTGCTGGCGCAGCCCACTCCCGACGATTCACTGGCCTTGCTGCTGGAAGCCTTGTCCGACCTGCGCTCGATCATGGACGATCTGGTAAAGATGCCTGAAGTGGCGTTCAAGACGTTTACCTCGATGGGCAAGCTCATCAATCGCGAGATCAAGCAATGCCGCTACATTGAGATGTTGGTGGCTTACAAATTCAAGGTGCATTACGACCGGGTGGAGAATCCGGCCATTGCGGCACTAGTCAAGCGCGTCGCCCACGAAGGGCTGCGCCAGGATTTGGCGAAGGTTTTTTTGGAATTGTTTCGACTGCTCCGCTATTTGGAGTTCATCGAGCGTGACCTGGACCGCGACCGGCCGCTGAAACACTCTTTGCTGGTGTTTTCGCTCGTGAATTCGGAATTGCGCCAGCTTTTCGACTTTATTGAAACGCGGATTTGCCGCCACCCGGAGGTCTCGCAGGAGTGCATCGATACTCTCGATGCCACGATTTTTGCGATGAGCCAGGAGATCAAAAAGGTCTTCAGTTACGAACTCGTTGGCTTGGTTTATCTGCGGCACGCCCCGCCCATCTTTGCCAAAGTGGAGAACAGCCACGGATTGCTGAAAAACTCACTGCAGCAATCCATCGTGCAGATTTCCCAGGCTTTTGATCCAGGTTTTGACGGCAAGCAGCTCTTCTCGACGTACACCACCCGTTTAGAGCAGTCGCGCCGGCTTCTGCAGGAGATTGCGTCATTGCTGGAGAGCGTGCGGCAGTTCGAAGACATCGCCGACCACGAGGTGTTGCAGCCAGTGTTGCGCAGTTTCGAAGACTTCCGCCAAAGCAGTTTGAAGTATTTGATGTTTAAGGATTGGGAAGAGTTCGAAAAATTTATGGAGGAAATCGAGGCGTCGAAGACTCGCGAGGCGCTTCGATTTGCGCTCCACAAGTTCCGCATCTTCATGGAAGCTCTGCTCGGAGAAGTCAGCAAGCGAGCTGTTCTGCAACCCGCCCTGGCGAGCTGAATGGAAGTCAAAGACAAGGTGACAAGGTGACAGTGTGACAGGGTGACAAGGTGACAAGGTGACAGGGTGCAGTCGTACCTAGGGCTTTCCGGAAATCACCCAAGTATTAGAATGGTTGATCATGCCGACCAGTGTCGCAAGTATCCCGTCGTAAGTCGTTTGTAGACTGCTTCCCAACCTACTTTCCAAATACCCACAGGCAACAGCGAACGCCAGCCACGTTTGAGTTTCCGCTGCTTCGGCCTCAACGTCGTTCAGCTTGCTTTTGAAGGCGCCCTCATATTTGCGTTTGCGCCAGGCCTCAGCAAGGTTTGCGCAAACCGATCGCGATGAGCGCCGAATCTGATCGGTAAGAGAATAGACTTCCTCTTTGGGAAACCGCTTGGAGAGTTCAAATATCTCCATTGCAGAGTCGAATGAACGTTTGTAAACCTCAAGATCACAATGGGTGATGATCTTCTGACTCATCTTTGGCCTCGCATGTCACCTTGTCACCATGTCACTTTGTCACCATGTCACTTTGTCACCATGTCACCCATCACCCGTTCACCCCTTCATCTCCTCCAGCATCGCAAAGAATCCTGGAAACGAAACCCCCGCGCACTCGGCGCCTTCGATCACAGTCTCTCCGCGTGCTACCAGACCCGCAACTGCAAACGCCATCGCAATGCGATGGTCACCGTAGGTCTTGATGACGGCGCCGTGCAGGGGCTGGCGTCCGGGGATTGCAAGCCCATCCTCGAACTCTTCCACTTGGGCGCCCATGGCACGCAGATTCTCGACGATGCTGCGGATGCGGTCACTCTCCTTCACGCGTAGTTCACCGGCGTCACGGATCTCCATGCCCGCCTCGCATTGTGTGGCGAGCACCGAAAGAATAGGAACTTCGTCGATCACCTGCGGAATCTGAGCCCCTCCAATTGGGCCGCCACGCAGCGCTGCCGGGCGGATGCGAAGATCAGCCACGGGTTCGCCCCCGAGAAGCCGACTGTTCAGGATCTCAATTGCAGCTCCCATCGCGATCAGAAAATCCACGATGCCGCGCCGTCCAGGGTTGAGCCCTACGTTCCTGAGAGTAACGTCAGAACCCGGGGTCAGTGTGGCCGCTGCAATCAGGAATGCCGCCGATGAGACATCTCCGGGCACCGTTGTCTCGATTCCGCAGAGCCTCTGCCCGCCACGCACCGACAC
>Ga0163150_10009152_pt1 | contig 11039 bp, 11 predicted proteins | sample OliLakLV19P2IB_FD_148628 | JGI IMG/M metagenome (GOLD analysis project Ga0163150, IMG submission 148628) | Freshwater microbial mat bacterial communities from Lake Vanda, McMurdo Dry Valleys, Antarctica - Oligotrophic Lake LV.19.P2.IB | ecosystem: Environmental > Aquatic > Freshwater > Lake >...
GGAGCGCGTGCCTGGCCGGCGGGCGCCAGGGCTTCTGTAGTGGCAGGATCGTCAGGGACTTGCACCGGAGGATCGGCCACTTTGACCGGAACTTCCCATTTCAGGTCGTCAGGCCATTTCGCCCCCGATTCAATCCACTGTTTGACCAGTTCGATTTGTTCTTTGCTGAGTGGATTTTTTTCGTCCGGGGGAGGCATCAGTTTTTCTTCGTCGTCGCTGATCAGCACGTTATACAGATCGCTTGTTTCGGCCGCGTCTTCGACGTACATCAAGGTGGCGTCGAGATCGTCGATCCGGAAATTCTCTTCCTTTTCGGGGCCGTGGCAGGAAATACAGTACTGCTCAAAGATCGGCTTGATGTCCCGGACAAAATCCACATTGGTGGCCGCGTTCTCCTGGACCAGAACCATGCCGTTGCCGGCTGCGGCAAGAAACGCCATCAACATCAGGCCAATACCGTTTCGAATTATCCGCTGCATCAGGATTCACTTTCAATCACAGTTGGGCAATTTGTTGACCGGTCGGGATTCCCCTGGAAAACGTCAGAACGTTCTGGCGAATCCCTGAACCAATATCGCAGATTTGGGAACGGCATTCAACTTTGGGTGCACGGCTCTTTGGGAACGCTTGCAGTTTGGCGGTAATCGTGTGGCCGCCGCAACCGGGATTAACCGGCCCCGACAGGCGACACGTCGAGCACCAGGATTTTGCCGTCACCCAGCCTGCCTGTCCGCGATTCCCCGGTGATTGCCTCAATCACCTGTTCCAAATGAGCGTCGTCGATCCAGGCCGTGATTTCCACTTTGGCAACAAACACATGCGCGTATTCGTTGTCCCGGTATTCATCCAGGTAACTTCGCTGGCGGCCATAGCCTTTGGCCTCGCGAACAATCAGATTCGCCAGCGGCAACTGTTCCAGACGCCGAATGACCTTTTCCGCCAGAAACGGCTTGACTACCGCGATGACCTGTTTCATGCCGGTTGCCTGGCGGACCAGGTCCAGTGCCGGTCCGAAGTCGGCAGGACGGTTTCGGGTACGAACCCCGCTTCGCTGACGATAGCCTGGATTTCCTGAAGCGACAAAGCCGCATGGAGCGAATCGGCAAACATCTGCCGGGCATGTGCGGATTCATCGCCGGCGTAAAGCCGTACCAGCCCGTCCAGCTTCTGTTTGGAATCGGGCCGGAGCAGGTCGCGAAAGAACAGGGCTCCTCCAGGTTTGGTCACGCGAATCGCTTCGCGGATCATCAACTCCGGTTCAGGAATATGATGAACAATGCTGTTCGAAATCACCGCATCAAACATCCTTGCGGAATAAGGCAACTTTTTGGCATCGACATGGGCCAGCTGGATGCACGCCGTCATCCCGGCACGTTCCAGGTTGTAGCGGGCCAGTTCCAGCATGCTGACGGCCATATCGGCCGCCATGATCCGCAAGCCGGCATTCCGGCGGCAGATTTCTATGGGAATCAATGCGGTACCGGTTCCCAGGTCCAGGATGTCGTTGCCCGAAAAACCGCTGGCCAGAAAATCATCGGCAAACAGGACGTTGACCGCCGAGTGGTCCATGTCGTTGTAGTCCTGGGCCTCGTCCGCCGAGTCCATGACTTCCGGTTCCAATACACGCTTGAGTGTCATGTCAGCGCTTCAAACTCCTCATCCGAATTGATGGGGGGATTCAAATCGCGGGTGAAGCGTCCGGTCAGGACCAGAATGGCCGCCATCAACAGATAACAGGCCACCAGTTCCCAGACGACCCTGATGTTCATCGCATCGGTCAAATCCCACGGCAAGAACATTTTGTCACCGGGCAACGGCGAGTGGATGACTCCGAATACGGTCAGGACCGCAGCGATTACCAGGTAGAGTGCGGCCTGGTTGAAACGGCGGTCGATAATGTCGGCCAGCGCCGAACTCCACAGCAAACTGGTGATGATGAACCCGGCCGCGAGCACACTCAGAAACAGGATCGTCGAAGCCAGACTGCCCGGCAAAGCTGCCATGTCGACAAAGGGGAGAATTTGGCCCACGGTAATCATGACCAGCTTGGCAAAGGCCGGCATGCATGCAAAAGCCAGCGCCGCGTAATGACGGCGCGGGGTTGCGTGAAAACTTTGGGCCGTGATTTCAATGCCGATAAAAATAAGAATCGGCAAGACTGCTGCTTCAGGAATCCAGGCAAACAGCAAACCGAAATAGCCGACCATCCCGGCCCCGCCGACAAAAATCGCCGTTGCCAGGGTATAAGCCGCACGACCTCCCATCGCCTTGTAGGCCGGATGGCCAATGTAGGGTGTCGTCTGGATGACACCACCACAGAATCCGGCGATGATGGTCGCCAATGACTCGACGCCAATGATGCTTCCGGTGGAATATTCATCTCCTGCCGACGCGGCGCTCTCCGTACAGTCAATCCCGCCAATTACGGTCGTGATGGCAAACGGAATGATGTAGGGCAGGAAGGCCAGCGTATCTTTCCAGGCATCCAGCCATCCGAATTCAAAAACGGTCAGCCACTCCCTGGGAAACCATTGCGAAGCAACCGTTTCCGGCGTGCTGGAGAGGAGCTGGATTCCCAGCCCTGCATCCAGTCCCTTCATGATGTGCCACAGGATGCATCCAACCGCCACGGCTACGAACGCACCTGGCAACTTGAATGGCAACCGGTTGCGACCCACCAGCGTGATCAACACGACAATCAGCGAGGTGAACCCGGCGACCGGATTGACCAGCAGTTTGGGGAGCTGCATGAACGCAATCAAAGCCAGGGCGATGGCTGCGAGTGAACCGAGCAGCCCGGCCCGGGGGAAAAACCGTTGGGCCCAACCGGACCAGAACGAAAGTAGCAATTTGATCAGGCCGGTGATGATGATCGCCCAGATTCCGATGTGCCATGCGTGCAACGCGGCGTCATGTTCGGTCATCCCCGACGCTTTGGCAGCCGAGAATGCCGGCCCCAATACGAAAAACACCATGCCTATCGTGCTGGGGGTATCCAGCCCCAGCGGCATCGCGGTCACGTCATTCCGGCCGGTCCGGCGGGCCAGCACGAATGCCAGCACGAAATACATCAGGTCGCCGACCAGAACGCCGATGGCAGTTCCCGGGACCATGTAACCGATTGCAAATTCTACAGGGAACTGGAAGACGCCCACGAGCATGGTGACGGCCATGATCAAACCGGCGACATTGTCCAGCATTAGCCCGAAAAAGGCGTTAATGTCTCCGCTAGCGGCCCAGACATAGCGATTATTCGACATACGTTGACCGCCCCTGGCATGGTCTTTGCATTTTCAAGATCCGCCGAGTTTAGGGGTCGCCAAATCGACTGTCAAAGGGACCAAAGGTGTCCCTCGACAACCCGAAAAAACCGGTAGTCCCCCAACTGTTTGGGGAAAAATCAGGTATTTCAAGGAGGCGCAACCCACAAAACCGGGAGTTTTCACCAACGGGCAATAAAACCCTGCCCCAACGGCTGAACCCTGGCTAAAATGGTGCGTAAAGGATTATGCGAGCCACTGTCAACTATCTGGAAGTTAATACCCGGAGACAGCTGCATGCCAAAGAGTTGCAAGTGACCGACGAAGAACTACTTGTCGAATACCGGAAATCAGGCAATCGCGAGACGTTTGCACTGTTGGTCTACCGGTACGAACGCGAGTTGTTCAATTATCTCCGCCGGTATCTTGGCAACGCTGAATTGGCCGAGGATGTGTTTCAAGCCACCTTTATGCAGGTGCATCTGAAATGCGAGCAGTTCCAGGCAGACCGCAGATTTCGACCGTGGCTCTACACGATTGCGACCAACCAGGCGATTGACGCCCGTCGGCGGGGCAAACGACACCAGATGGTCAGTCTGGACGCTCCCCGTGACAATGACAGTGACGAAGTCGGTCGAATGGTCAATTTGCTGGAGTCTGGTGACTCTGGCCCGGCAACGGAAGCTCTGGATGAAGAGCGAAAGCAACTCATCCGGGAAACTTTGGAACAGCTCCCCGAATCGATGTACTCCGTGGTTCAGCTGGTTTATTTTCAGGGGTTGAAATACCGCGAAGCTGCCGAAGTGCTCGACATTCCTGTCGGCACGGTCAAAAGCCGGGTCCATTCGGCGATCACCAGACTGGGTGAAGTCTGGAATACGAAAAATCAGGTGGAAAAAAAGTGACATCGCCTACGCAGGAAAATCTTTTGGGCTATTTGTTGGGTGCTTTGGAAGTATCCGAAACAAAACGCCTTCAGGAACAAATTGACGCCCATCCGGAACTGGAATCCCGGTTGATTGAGCTCAAGGCGTCGCTGAGTCCTCTGGAACAGATTGACCAGCCGGTAGGCCCTCCTCCAGGACTGGCCCGCAGGGTTTGCCAGGCGATTGCATCCCGTCAGCGGCTTCTACAGCCGGAACAGGAACTGGTTCTGGCCCCGATTGGCGTTTCCCGTTTGACCCCGGACTGGAATGAATCCGGTTCCCTGGGGCGTGGAGGGTGGACCGTTTCCGACATGGTGGTGACTTGCGCTGCGATGTTGATTGTTGGTTCAATTTTGTTACCGGCGATTTCATTGTCCCGCTTCAACAGCCGGGTGACGGCCTGCCAAAGCAATTTGCAATGCCTGTATCATTCGATGATTTCGTATGCCGAAATGAATGACGGTGAATTCATCAAGATTCCGGACTCCGGTTCGCTTTCGGTTGCCGGCTGTTTCGGCCCGATTTTGAAAGACGCGGGATTGCTGGACAATGACCAGCTTCTGGCCTGTGCCGGGATGGTTAACCAGGGGGAAAAGGTCGAGATTCCCACGCTTCGGGAAATTGCGTCGGTCAAGACCATTGCCGGAACACTCGATTACCAGCGCAAAATGGGGGGCCATTATGGCTACGCCCTCGGGCATGCCGACGGTGGGATTTATCGTGCCCCACGAAGTATGGGCCGGGCCAATTACGCCTTGCTGGCCGATACCCCAACGACCAATGATGGCTATACCCGCCGCAGCCGGAACCACGGCAATTCCGGACAAAACGTTTTGTTCGAAGGGGGCCGTGTCGCCTTTGTCAATTCGCCGATCATTGGAACCGACGAAGTATTCCTGAATGACCTGGGAATGGTCGCTCCTGGCGTTCACAATGCCGACTCGGTCGTGGCACCTGGCTATATCCATCCCATCAAGTTGGTCTGGCAATAGTTCCGGGTCCGGCCGGAGATCTTTTTGACGGGGTTTCGTTCCCGTTCCTGTCCAACCTGCCAATTCCACTGGCTTGCAGTCGCTGTTCTCATTCAACTGTTTGCGGAATACCGAATTCTTCCGCGAAAAAGGAACAGCCAGGCAACAATTCCGGGCGCCTGCAGATAATACCTTTGCCGTGACAGGCGTTTGGGCAGTATCTTCGGCTGGAGCAATGACATGGGACCGCAAAGTCTTCTGGGACAGTATCAGCGTCTGACGGTAAACACGGGTGTTTCGGACGATGCCGCTGCGGCAATGACCAGGCAAGTGCAGATAACAGTTCAGCTGAAAACGTATTTCATGATGAACTGGACGGCCGGAACCGAACAGCGCAATGACTACAACGCGGTAACTCAAGGACCGGGACGATCCTCCCGAGCGCACGCCAGCTGGTTTGAACTAAACAGCCAGGCGATTCGAACAGCGGCAATGGGGAAAGGGCGGCCAGGTGATTATTGTCTGGCACTTGAATGGGCTGTCCGTTCCGGGCAAATTGCCAACCCAACGCAACATGCAGTGCAGACGTATTGCGACCAGCATTTGGGGATCGACTGTAGTGGTTTCGCCACCAATTATCTTTGTTACGCGGGCAGGATGGCATTTTCGCACCAGACCCTAACCGGAACGGGGGCTGCATCGTATTACAGCGTGCCAAAAGCGATCAATGATCCAACCGCCGTGCGGCAGGGAGATCTGCTGGTCTGGATGGATGGAAACCAGGTCAAGCGCAATCCGGGGCACGTTGCAGTTGTTGAATCGTACGTGGCCCAAAGCCAGGCCGGTGGCAATATGCGGGTAGTCGAAGCGACCGGAGCCGGCGGAGCCAATCCAAAGTTGCTGGAGTCGATGTACGCAGTCGAACAGATTATTCCGCCGGCTGCCCGGGGAAGCCAGCCGCCGGGCCCCGAAGTCATGGTCCTTGTCGTGCGACGGCACGGAGTATCCGGAAGCCGAGTCGCGGTGATGCGGTGGTAATCCGCCCGTTGCCGGTGTAGTTGGAAACCGAAAGGACCGGTGTGCGAGCCACCGGGATTTGGCGGCATTGTGACTGAATCCTGCCGGCTTGTCCGGCGGTACATTCGGTTTCTGGCTACAGTCGTTGAAGCCACCCCTCCATTTTTAATCCCACCGGCCTCGACGGTGGATCATTTGTGTCCGCCCGGCCATGCGGCGCAGCTGCAAATCAAATCCTGGCTCATCTACTGGCGCAGCGCCAACCCTCCTGCGCTGTCCGATTGTTGGCTGCCAACTGGTCCATAATGTTATCCGATTGAATTCCTGTGCGACGCGCCCCGGCTGGGACGGGCACTTGAAGCAATACCACCTTTTCGCGGTTGACACTTCCGCCATCGTGCATTGGCGTGACGATTCATTTCCTGGCGAACTCCACGAAACTCACGAATGGAGCCACTGCAAATACCCGGAACTTGATCGGGCATCGTGCGATCTTGCTGCCACGAATCGCAACCGCGAAGTCGGCGCAGAGGTGATTGCGTTATTTGGCGACTTCATGCTTCTGGCCGGAAACCCGCTTCTTCGTATTCCCTCCATTCTACCGTCTGCGTACAATGGACCTGGAGAAATGCCATGATTAAACGAATTCATGCAATCTTTGACGGAAACGTGTTTCGGCCATCGGAACCTTGCAACCTTGAGCCCAACACGGAGGTTGAGTTGACGTTGAATATTCCTGAAACCAATGGTGAGTCACCATCATCGTTTCTTGATATTGCAGAAGGATTGAAACTTGAAGGACCCGCCGATTGGTCTTCCAACGTAGACCAGTACCTCTACGGCACTGCTGACAATCCGGATGGCTAGCTTTTTCCTCGACACCAGTTTTGCGATCGCATTGGCTTCGCACCGCGATCAGCGCCACGAGCAGGCTGCAAATCTGGCTGCCGACATAAGGTCATCCGGTATACATTTGGTGACCACCATCCCGGTTGTCATGGAAATCGGCAATTCACTTTCCCGGCAATCGTTTCGGAAGGCAGCTGTTCGCATCATTGCCTCTTTGCACTCGGACCCACGCGTCACCATCATTCCTGTCGACCACTCATTGTATATTCGGTCGTTTGACCTGTTCGCGAATCGAAACGACAAGGACTGGGGCCTGACCGATTGCGTGTCTTTTGTTGTCATGCAAGATCAGGAAATTTCGATGGCCCTTACGGCTGACAGACATTTTGTGCAGGCTGGATTTGAAGCACTGTTGAAGGATTAAGGTCGCGGAGTACCCATGCGATCGATTCAGGTTTGCACGGTCAAGCGGCTGGTGGGGTTGGCGGCAAGCGAGCCGTCCCAGCGGCGTTGGAGTGAAATCATGCAATCGGCCAGCCGCCCGTAGCGGTACAACAGGCTCCGCCGAAAATGGCCGGTTGCAATCTGACTGGCCTGACGTACGGAGCCCGGGTTAAATTCATCCTTCCAACAAGTCGCAACGTGCGACAAAGTTCAACGCACGATCCATGCGATGGTCCCCAAAAAACAAAAACATCCGCCACCCGGCAACTGATCGGGACAACCGCATAGATCGCAATTCGTTATCCGACCACGCCGTTGTAAATGCGTTCTTCCCAGTACAGCCCAGATTTTTGGAGATTAGCTATTTGGGCCGCATGACGCATCAATTGCTGAACTGGCAAATTCATGCGAGGATTTAAGACTGTTCATAGTCAGGAATTAATCCCGCACTGCTCCCAAAACGTCGGAAAAAAATTGATCATTTGACTTCGCGGTTTGGTGGTGGGTGATTGTGTTGCTGATGTAGTTGGAAACCCAAAGAACCGGTGTGCGAGCCACCGGGATTATGGTGACCGTTTGGATTCGGGTCCTGTTCACATGACGGTATGGAGTGCATGGAAGATGCGGTGCGGTAATGCGGTGGTAAGACAGGGAGCTGTTGGTCCGCACAAGAATCACTTGTGGAACATCAGTACTGGGTTATCTGGCACCGGTTTCCAGTAGCAGTTTTTCGGACTCCAGACGGCGGGTCCGGCGTGAAAGGTCTGCAACCTGCTGCTGCAGTTCTTTCATCGACTTTTCCAGCTCATCCGTCCTGGCTGTTACGGCTTCCAAGCGCTGATTGAGGTCGTCGTCGATCCGTTTCAGTTCTTCCTGCCGGGCTTTTTCAACGGCCAGCGTGGACTCGACTTCCTGGAGTTTGCTCCCCAGCGGTGCCAGCTCAACCGACAGTTCCTTCAATTCCACCGTGATCGCTTCGATACGGGTATGGTTCAGGGCCGCTGGGGCCAGCGAGCCGGATTTTAATGCTTCCAGCGCGGGCAAAACAATCTTCATTGGCAATGCCAGGGAAGAAACCCGGCCGGAACGGGAGATATTGATTCCCACGACTTTTCCGTCGAGGTCCAGAACGGGGCTGCCCATCTGTCCGGCCGACAACCCCGAGTCATGCTGGAATGCGAGCGGGAATTTCGAACGGCGGCGGCTGAGCGTGCTCCCCATCCGGTCCTGCTGGTTCATGTCTTCAAAGTCACCGAGAACTTTTGTCCGGTCAGCCAGTTCCAAACCAATTTTCAAAATCCCGTCACCACGTTTGATCGTCAATTCCACCCGGTCACCCGGCTCGTGATCGGCCAGTGTGGACCACAATGTTGCGGCGTCGATGATCTCGACATCGTCAATATAGGTGACAATGTCGTTGACCATCAGATCAGCCGCATCGGCCGGCGAGTTGGCAGTGACCTGTGTGATTCTGGCACCGTGACCATCTTCCACATCAACCGGCAATATGCCCACAAACGCTTCGTTGGTGCCGATCTTGCGTTCGGGTACGCCGACCACGCCGATACTGATCGGTGTCGAGTCAGGCGAAACGGAGACCAGCCATGCTCCCCGGTCGGGGGAAGGGGTTTCGGTCAATTCCAGTGGTTGAAGACCAGTGACGTCGATTTTCAGCAACGCCAGATTTGTTACTTCATGAATGCCGGATACAACGGCAGGGAATCGCCGGCCGTCGGCCAACTGGCACTCGATCGGGTTTTTCAGTTCGCTGGCCGATGTCAGGATCTGGCCATTTTCGCCGACCACGATTCCAACGCCAACCTGATCTTTGTCGGACCAGATTCGCGCGGTATGTGGGGAAATTGGTGTCGCCAAAGGTTTGACCAGGTCGAGAATGGGTTCGTCCAGCCGCGAACTGTTTCGCAACCTGCCCATGCGGCGTACAAACCTGGCCAGTTCACCCAGCTCCGCAGTCAGTACTGCGGCCTGCGCCTCGGAAGTGGCCTCGTCACCGTTATCAACCGTTGCCCCATTCCCTTTCTCAGCATCTTCCTGGGTCCCGGAAGACTTCGCTGGCTCCTGAAGGATTTTACCCAAGGCACCGGAAGAACTTGCCGGCAACAGAACAACGCTTGCCAAAGCCAACGTCATCAAAAACAGATTCGGGCGCGATTCGTAAACTTTCATGGCCTCAGGCGAGCTCCTGAAATGAAAAACTGGTTTGGTTCAAGTGCCGGTCCGATTCCGTCAACCGGGTTCGCGATTTCTCTGGTGGGCAGGCGACTACTTTCCTTCCACCTTCAGATCCAGCACCAGTTCTTTTTCACCTCGCTGGATGGTCAGCTTGATGGTCTGGTCAATTTTTACCCGGCGCGTTGCCCGGCCGATGTCTGATTTGTCGTTGATCTCCGTCGCGTCGATCCGGATAATCCGGTCACCTTTTTCAATTCCGGCCTTCGCAGCCGGACCATTGTTGACCACGGATTCGACTTCATTCGTTTCCTCGACTACGGAAAATCCCAGGTAAGGACTCTTGCTATCGCTAATCACTTTGCCGGCAACCAGCTGGTCCCATTCTGCAGAAAAGACGTCGATCGGAACATGAATGTTTTCCCAAAGGTTGGATCCAATGCGGCTGTGTATGCCAATCAAACCGGCGTGCATATCGACCAGCGGCCCTCCTGAATCGCCACCAACCAGTGTGCAGTCGGTCCGCATTAACTGGGCGTTGCCAGCCAGCAGCCGCCCGACCCGAACAACCATTCCACGGCGGGGATCCAGTCCACCTGGATGGCCGACCGCCATCACCCACTTGCCGGATGGCAACGTCGACGACTCGGCCATATCAAGCCAGGGAAAGGTCCTGTCGTCGTCTTCGGCCAGATCGATTTTGAGCATGCCCGAATCGAGTCTTCCGTTGACACCCAATGCCGTTGCTTTCAATTCCGTACCGTCAAACAGGACCACAGTGGCCTTGTTTTTTGGCTTCCCAATGACATGTGCCGCAGTGAGGATATAGCCGTCATCGGAGACGATCACGCCAGTTCCCTGGGAATTGCCCATCTGGATGTTGACGGTGGCACGAAATACCTGCTCGGCTACATCCCGGTTTATTTTTTGCATTGCCCGAAGCTGGGCCAGCGAAGTTGGTTCCTCACCGGTATCCAGAAAATCAAGCGAAACGGCCTCGCCGGCCACTTCGGCTTTCGCCACAGCAACAGGCCTGGTTCCGGCTCCATCTTCCTGTTCTCCGGTAATCGGTTGGGCGAAAGTTATCAACGGATTCGACCAGCAAAAAACCAGGCAGGCACCCGCCAGGAGATGCAGAATTCGGGGTTTCTTCCATCCACGGAAATCCGAACGAACCGGGAAAGCCATTTCATTCCTCCAATAATTTGCCAGGTCTAGCGGTCAAAAACCCTGTTGTCTCAACCAGTCAATCATTCCTGCCCGTTAGACATTCCTGTCCCTTAGACATTCTTGTCTGCGCAAACAACGACCGCTACGGATTTTAACCGCATGCACTACCTATTTTACACCGCCCACCCCCGGCGGTTTCGCCAAAAGTCTTC
>Ga0163150_10009154_pt1 | contig 11036 bp, 8 predicted proteins | sample OliLakLV19P2IB_FD_148628 | JGI IMG/M metagenome (GOLD analysis project Ga0163150, IMG submission 148628) | Freshwater microbial mat bacterial communities from Lake Vanda, McMurdo Dry Valleys, Antarctica - Oligotrophic Lake LV.19.P2.IB | ecosystem: Environmental > Aquatic > Freshwater > Lake >...
GAGTAATCTCGCCCCGCAGCAGCACGACCGCCGAATTGTGCCCGGCCGGCAAAGTCAATGCACCACTCGCGCCCGCGTCCATACCAACATCGAATAAATTGGCCGGCGTGAATGTCATTGCGGGACACCTGACACCGTTGAGTTCGCCCGCAATCACCCGCCCGTAGATTCCCTGCCCCAACTCGACGCGTGGAATCGCGGCGTTCAGGATGCCTTGATAGCGTGGTTGCGACATCTTGTGCGCCGCCGGCAAATTCACCCAAAGCTGCACCATCTCAAAGTCCCCGCCCTTGGAGGTAAAATACAAGTATTCGTAATAGTGTATTTGACTAACTTCCCAGCCGCAACTGCCTGGAACGGAACGCGGTCACAAACTTCCGAAATTTATATTTCCTTATTAATCAACAAAATACAAACAACGATTCGTCGATTACTTGCTAACCCAACCTCAGAATATAGCCAGAGTGCAAGCCATCTCTACCAAAGGAAAAAGCAAATGATCACTGCCGACCGCAAAGCCCAGATCGCCCGCGAAAACGGAGCCAAATCCAAAGGCCCGAAAACCGAAAAAGGCAAGCAAAATTCCGCCCGTAACGCCATCACGCACGGCGAACGCGCCGAAGCTCTCAAGCTCATCGTCCCGCCGCACTCGGCCTGCCTCGCCAACGAAGACCGGCAAGCCTTCTACAAAATGTTCGACAACCTCACCGCCAAGTACCGTCCAACCGATGAAACCGAACAGGCCGTCGTCCGGGAAATCGCCGACTTCCAATGGAAATCCACTCGCAATAAACAAATGGAATCCGCCATATTCAATCGCGAACTCCTGCGCCAGGCCGCCACGATAACCGAAAGCACCGGCCTCGAAATCTCAATAGCCGCTCACGAAGCCCTCACCGGCAATCGCACCATCGCCGAGCTCCGCAAAGACACCCAAATCTGCCTCCGCGCCGTCACCCGTCTCCAGCGCCTCCTCCTGCAACTCCAAAAAAACTGGGCCCCCGCCGACCCCGTCCCGGAAAAGAACGAAGCCACCGAACAAACCAACCCAAATAGCGAAAATACGGCCCAAACTTACGATATCAACGGTCCCGTAACGCCCAACGTCGTCAACCTCTACCGCGATATCTTCCACCAGGACGGCATCCAACTCGTCGGCCGCGAACCCAATGCCGATTAATACCCAAACCGTCTCGGAGTGGGCCGAATCGAAGCTCCACTTCCGCCCCACCGCCATTCAAAGATCCGTTCTCGATTGCGATACCCATCGCCTCATCCTCTGCTGCTCCCGCCAATGGGGCAAGTCCGCCATCGTCCCCATCAAGGCGCTCCATGCGGCGATTCACCAGCCCGGCGCGGAAATCGTCGTCATCGCAAGATCACTCGAAGGCGCCGGTCTGATGTTAAACAAAATCGGCGAACTCGCCGCCAGGATCGGCCTCCCACGCCCCAATTGCGAGCATTCCCTCCAGCTTCCCAACGGAAGCAAAATTTTCGCGGTCGCCAACTCCGAAAAGAGCTTCTCCGCCGCACTGGTCATCGTCGACGACGCCGCTCTTGTCCAAGACGATGTAATCGCCTCCGCCACGCCCGCCGGCGGCAAGCTGTGGCTCTTCTCCACCCCCTGCGGCCAAGCCGGGCTTTTCTATAACGTCTGGCACGCCAAACACCTGAAAGACTGGTTCAAAGTCAAAGCCAACGTCGAACTCTCGCCCTACGCCAGCACCGTCTTCATCAAACAGCAAAGGCGTCTCTTCCCCTTCAACTTCCGCCAGGATTTCCACTGCGAATTCAACCCGGTCAAGGGCCGCCGTCTCGAAATGTCCAAAGAACCGCCGGATTGACGTTCCGTCACTGACGTTCCGTCACTTGCAATCCACCTCGCCAGTGTGATTCGATTATCACAATCCTTTTTTTAGGGGCTTTGTATGAACTTCCCAAGAACCTTCCTGACGAGCGCCTTGTTGCTCGCCGTCTCCACCGCCTGGTCGCAAGACACCCGCGGTAAAATCCAGGGCCGCATCACCGACGCCTCCGACGCCGTCGTCGTTGGCGCCGCCGTCACCCTCCTCAACAACAACACCGGCGTCTCCGCCAACGCCCAGACGAGCCCGGCCGGCCAGTACATCTTCGATTTCATCAATCCCGGCGCCTACACCGTCACCGTTGAAATCGCCGGTTTCAACAAGTTCATCCAGAAGAACATCACCGTGCAGGCCCGCGCTGACGTTACCGTCGACGCCCGCCTCCAAACCGGTTCCACCACGGAATCGATAACCGTCGAAGCCTCCGCCGCCGCCGTGCAGTTTAACAACTCCACCATGAGCTTGACCATCGATACCAAGATGACCAACAACCTGCCCATCATTCATCGCAATCCCTTCCTGCTCGCCTCGCTCAACCCCTCCGTAGTGGTGCGCGCCACCACCGAGCAGAGCCCCTTCCACCACTGGGCCGCCTCCCAACTCGACGTCGGCGGCAATACCAGCGAAAAGAACGACATCATTCTCGACGGCTCTCCCTCCATGACCGGACAAAAGTCTTCCTACACGCCGCCCATGGACGCGGTTAGCGAAGTCAACCTCCAGCAGAATGCCGTTGACGCCGAATTCGGCCACTCTGCCGGCGGCGTCCTTAGCGTCTCCATGAAGTCCGGCTCCAACGCCCTCAAGGGCACCGTCTACTATCTCGGCCGCAACCCCGCGTTGAACGCTTTGGCCGATCGCATCACCCGCCGCTCGAACCTCACTCGCCAGCACGTCTGGGGCAGCACCGTCGGCGCGCCCATCATCAAGAACAAGCTCTTCACCTTCGCCTCTTACGAAGCTTGGCGCACCATCGATCCGCGCGCCGCCCAATTTACCCTCCCTACCGACGCCGAGCGCGCCGGTGACTTCTCCCGCTCCCTCAACACCCTCGGAGCCCAGCGCACAATCTACGACCCCTACACCACCCAGGTCAACGCCAACGTCGTCACCCGCACCCCCTTTCCCAGCAACATGATCCCGGCTTCCCGCATCGATCCTACCGGCAAAATCATCGTTGGCGATCTCTGGAAAGCCAACAACCCGGGCAACGGCCCCACCGCACTCAATAACTTCCAGGCCGGCTTCGCCAACCGCATCCGCTACTGGAACTTCTCCGACCGTGTCGACTACAACGTCAACGACCGTTTGAAAGTCTTCGGCCGCTTCAACGTCTTCCGCACCTACGTCCAGCAGGACGACTATACCGGCGGCTCTCCCGCCCTCCAGGTCGATGGCTCCAAACGCCACTCCCGTAGTTTCTCCGGCGATGCCGTCTATGCCCTCAACGCCTCCACCGTCTTCAATATCCGCGGCGCTTATAACTCCATCGTCGACTCCTTCGGCGTCCCCTCCGCCACTCTGAAGGACCTCGAGCGCATCTGGCCCGGCAACGCCTGGTACAAGCCGTACCTCGCCGATCTCCCCGATCTCTACTACCCTGGCATCAACGTCGCCCAGGGTTCCACCACCAACCTCGGCCGTGGCAACTACTGGTTCCAGGAGCCGAATTCCTGGAATATCGAATCCAAGATGTCCAAGAACGCCGGCAAGCACTATTACAAATACGGCGGCGAGTACCGCAAGGAAAATGTCAACGCCTTCCGCCCCCGATTCACCACCTTCAACTTCAACGCCGCCCTCACTAACGCTACATTTAACGTCCCCAACCTCGCCACTTCCGGCGACGGCTGGGCCACGCTGCTTCTCGGCGCGCTCGATGGCAATTCCGCCGCGGAATCCATTCCCTTGCAGCGCCCCCGCGTCAACATGACTGGCCTTTTCTTCCACGATGACTACAAAATCACGCAGAAGTTGTCTCTCAACCTTGGCCTCCGCTACGAATACTTTGGCGCTATGACCGATCCCGATAATCGCCTCTCGCGCTATCTCGATCTCACCACTCCCATCCCCGAGTTCCAGGGGGCCAATCAGCCCGTGCTTCCCGCCGCCGCGCTCGCGCTCCGCACCGCGGCGCCCGTCTACAATGGTTCCTGGCTCTTCACCGGCGACGGCAACCGAAACTCCTGGAACCCGCCCAAAACACTCTTCATGCCCCGCCTCGGCATGGCCTATCGCGTCAATGACAAGACTGCCATTCGCGTCGGCTTCGCCCGTTACATTATTCCGTCCACCCTCACCGCGGGCCTCGGTATCCTGGGTTCCGTCCCCCTACCCGGCTTCGACGCCCGGACTGATGCCATCGCCGCCATCCAGGGCGTGCCTCAGCAGCGCATCTCCAACCCCTTCCCCAATGGCCTCGTGCAGGTCGTTGGCAAGTCCCTCGGCAGCTACACCGGTCTCGGTGGAACCCCCACCTGGTACCAGCAGGACTTTAAGCCCGGTGTGAATGACCGTCTAAACGTCAGCCTGCAAAGAACGCTGCCCGGCAATATCCTCGCCGACATCACTTTCTTCATGAATATAGGCCGCGATCTGCCGTATAACTACGACATCAATCAAGTCGATCCCCGCATCGGCTTCCAGGTTCAGAACGCCGTCAACGCCAGCGTTCCCAACCCCTTCTTCAATGTGCTCCCGGCCTCCAAAATGCCTGGTACCCTTCGTACGCAGGCCAACGTCCCCGTCAGCCAGCTCCTCCGGCCCTACCCGCAGTATCAAAGCATGGCGGAGACTCTCCGCTCCGGCGGCGAGAACCGGTACCGCTCCCTCCAAATGCAGTTCCAACGGCCCTTCGTCAACGGCTTCAATTTCGTCGTCGGCTACAACTACAACCGCGAACGGAATCTCGAATTCTACGACGGCGTCGATAACTACATCCAGAACTTCACTTGGCAGCCAGCCCCCAATGCTCGGCACCGAATCACCGGCGCCGCCATCTATGAACTCCCCTTGGGCAAAGGCCGTAAGTTCATGAGTTCCGCCCCCCGCGCTGTTGACTCCATCCTCGGCGGCTGGGCCGCCAGCGGCCTATTTACCTACAACACCGGCCTCTACCTCCGCTTTGGCGGCGCTCTCGTCTCCGGAGATCCCGGCCTCGATTCGCCCACCAAAGGCCGCTGGTTTAACACTGACGTCATCAAGCCGCTTCCCGCCTTCACCCGTCGCGCCAACCCCTTGCAGTACGAAAACGTCAAAGGTACCAACACCATCAATGCCGACGTAACCCTCAACAAAATGTTCCCCATCAATGAGCGCATCAAGTTCGAAGTGCGCCTGGAAGCGTACAATGTGGCGAACGCCTTCTTCGGCGCCAACCCCGCCACCGACCCCAACAATGCCGCAACTTTCGGAAGGATCCTCTCCCAACGCGCCGGTGTCTTCGGACGCCAGATGCAGTTTACGGGCCGGTTCTATTTCTAAAGTTTTCTTAATAATCCAAGCTGCCCTCCGCGCCACCGACTTCGTTGGCGCGGAGGCCTGCCGGACCTGCCATTTGGCCCAGTACACGGCGCAGTCCAAAACCGGCCACGCCACGGCGTTGACGCGAAGCGGCGAGACCTGGAACTTCGGCTCCGGCCTCCAAGCCATCACCCCCGTCTCCAGAGTGACCGACGAACTCTACAAGGAACACGGCCTCACGAAGTACACCCGGACCAAGCGCGAAGGCATCACGCCGGGCCACCAAAACTCGAGCGGTGTGTCTTACCGGGTCTACGACCCCGGCGCCCAAATCCTCAAGTGCTTCCAGTGCCACTCCACTGGCCGCCTGAGCATGAAGGAAGGCCAGGGCATCCAGCCCAGTGAACTCGGCGTCCGCTGCGAGACCTGCCACGGTCCTGGCGGCGACCACGCCAAAGCCCCCGCCAAAGCCAACATCTTTCAGCCCAGGATGCTCAACGGAACGGGGATCAATGAACAGTGTGGCAACTGCCACCGCCAGCCGCCCAAGCCCGGCGAGGACACCAACTGGAGCGACCCTTGGAACATCCGCCATCAGCCGGTATCTTTCGCCCAAAGCGCCTGTTTTCGGAAAAGCGAAGGCAGGCTGACCTGCCTCACCTGCCATGACCCTCACGGCAGAAAGCCAGCCCGCCAGGACGCGTGCCAGGATTGCCATAAAGCGCCCCGCCATTCGCGGACCATAGCCAAGGCCCAGACCTGTGTGGGCTGCCACATGCCGCTAGTCAAGCCATCGGCGGACCTGGAGTTTGCCAATCATTGGATCGGCATCTACGCCACCGGCAACAACCTCTTGCCGAAAACCAAATAGCACGGCGGCCCATTCCATTCGACCGCCGCCCGGTATATACTATATTCGTCCGAACTCTCTTGGGAGATGTGTACCATGTGGAAAGCATTCCTCCTGCTCGCGGTTGGCGTCGCCTTGTTTGGCCAAGGCGACGATACCTTTGCCGGCGCCCACGCGGCGATTCTGCAGCCAACAAAGAAGCCCGATCCGGGCGCCCTGACGGCACGGGTCGCGGCCACGCTGCCGGGCGCGGCGGTCGCGGGCGGGCGTGTGCGGCGCGTCAATTACATTGATACTCAGATCTTCGGCAAGATGGAGCGGGACGGCGTGGCTCATGCGCCGCTTTCGACGGACGCCGAGTTCTTCCGGCGCATCCATCTCGACCTGACCGGGCGCATTCCCGCGGGTTCCGAAGTCCAAGCGTTTTTGACCGATACGAATCCGCGCAAGCGGGACATTTTAATCGATAAGCTGCTGGGCAGCGAGGCGTTCGTTGAGAAGTGGTCCTACTTTTTCATGGACCTGCTGCGCGCGAATGGCAAGATGGCGCGAGGCGTTCAGCTTTTCCACTATTGGCTGAAAGAAGCGCTGCGAAGCGACCGGCCGTATGATGACCTCGTCCGCTCCATGATCGCCTCTTCGGCGAAAAGTAACCTCGTTGTCGCGGCTTCTAATCTGATCGTCCGGGAACATGTCGAAGGCAAGCCCGGGCAGGCGATCGACGGGAACGACATCGGCAAAGTTCATCAGATGGACACGCACGATGAGTTGGCGGTTTTGTATGGCAAGACATTTTTGGGCATTAACTTTTCCTGCGTTTCGTGCCATGACGGCCAGGCGCATCTGGAGAAAGTGAATGTCTGGCTGACGGGGAAGAAGCGGCGCGAGTTTGTCGCCTTCGCCAGTTTTCTGGGCAAGACCCGTTATATTCCGCACACGGAAGACACGCAGGCGCTGATGGGCCACTTCATCGTGGATGATTTGGCCCCCGGCTACGACACCAAGGGCGGCAGCATGTTGCGCACGCCGCGTTGGGGCGGGTCGAACACACCGGCCTTTCCGCTTACCGGCGAGAAGTCCCGGGAAGGCGCGGAACCGCGGGAAGAATTGGGCCGGATGCTGACGGCGCATCCGCAGTTTGCGCGGGCGACCGTGAACCTGTTCTGGGCCCGGCTGATGGGCCGCGGCATCGTGGAACCGTATGACGAGTTTGATCTGGCGCGCCAGGATCCGCGGACCATTCCCGAAGGCTGGCAGTTACAGCCTTCGCATCCGGAGTTACTCGAGTTACTGGCAAAGGATTTTAGCTCGCATGACTTTAAGTTGAAGAACATTTTCCGGAAGATCTGCCAATCGAACGCTTATCAGTTATCGGCGCGATATCCGGGAGAATGGAAGGAAGCGTACTCGGCTTACTTTGCCAGGAAGTTTGTACGGATGCTGTCGGCCGAGGAGGTCCATGACGCGCTGGTTTCGGCGACCGGCCGGCCGGGATCGTTCAAATATGGAAGCGAGAAAGTTCCGATGGCCATGCAGGCGAGCACGCCCTCGGCATCGGGCGAGTTGAAGAGTTTCATGACGGCGTTCGGACAGTCGAACCGCAGCAATCCGCCGCGGCCGCCGGCGGCTTCGCCGTTGCAGCCGTTGTTGCTGATGCGGTCGCCGGTTGTTACCGACCGGGTACTGGCGGCCAAGGACAGCCGCGTGCAAAACCTGCTGGCCGCGCACGGGGATAACTCGCGGGTCGTGGAAGAGTTGTTCCTGGGGACATTGGCCCGATATCCGCAGAAGGACGAGAAACAGATTGCGGTCTCCGCGCTCGATAACGATCGGGTTACCGGGGCGCAGAACTTGCAGTGGGCGCTGCTGAATTTGGCCGAGTTCTTATATAACTACTGACATGAAGACCATCAAGACAGTTGCGGAAATGTTGCCAACGCGGCGGGACTTGCTGCAGTTCGGCGGACTCGGACTCGCGGGGGCGGCGGCCTCCTCGGTTTGGCCGTTGCGGGTGGGCGCGGCTTCGCACAACACGCCGCGCGGCACGGCGCGGAATGTTATCTACTACGAGTTTTCGGGCGCAATCAGCCATGTGGACGGGTTTGACTTCAAAGAGAACAAGGCCACGCAGAAGGACTTCGATGTCCGGCAACTGAAGAATGGCATGCACCTATCGCATTTCCTTTTCCCAAAGGTGGAAAAGGTGATGGATAAGGTTTGTATCCTGCGGTCATTGAAAAGTCATGAGCAGGTGCATTTCCGCGGACAGTATTATGTGCAGACCGGGCGGCAAATGAACCTGGCGTTCGCCAAGGAGATACCGGCGATCGGATCGGTGGTGGCGGCGGAATTCGAGTCAAGACGGCGTGAGACGGACACGTTTCCGACTTACGTATCCTTCAACTTGGAGAAGGGCGCGGCCGGGGCGTTGGCGACGGGCTTTTTACCGGCGCGGTACTCGGTATTCGACATGGATCCGCAAGCGGCGCTGAAAGGGATGGCGCTGGACCAAAAGGCGATCGAGTTAGTGGAAGAGCGGTGGCGGTTGTTGGAAGCGCTGCGGAAAGCGGAGGCGCCGCGGATGGCGGCATTCGGTTCCGAAATGAAGACCTTTGAGAGCTTCAGCGAAACGGCGCACCGGTTGATTGGGGATGCGCGGTGGCCGGAAGCGTTCCAGGTCAGCGAGGAAGATCAGAACCGATACGGGAAGACAGCGGTGGGGCTGTCGTGCGCACTGGCGCGTAATTTGCTGATGCAGGACGCCGGGACAAGGTATGTCCATGTGTGTCATCCGGGCTGGGATCATCATGTGCGGATTTGGGACCGGGGCGCGCCGTCAAACCATTATAAGTTGATTGAAGAGTTCGATCCGGCGTTCTCGGCGATGCTGGAGGATTTGGGGAAGACGCCGTCTAAGTTCACACCCGGGAAAACGTTGCTCGATGAGACATTAGTTGTGGCGATGAGCGAGTTCGGACGGACGCCGGGCGACTTGAACCACATGAAGGGACGCGACCACTATAACCCGTGCTTCCCCGCCCTGTTCGCGGGTGCGGGCGTGAAAGGCGGGCTGGTGCTGGGCCGCACGAACACGGACGGGAGTAAGTGCGAAGAGACGGGCTGGAAGCATTTGAAAGAGCAGCCGAAGATCGAGAACGTGGTGGCGACGATGTACTCGGCGCTGGGCATTGACTGGGGCAAAGAGATTGTTGGGCTGCCATCGGGGCGGAATTATAAGTATGTCGATCCGTTGGGCGCGAATGGCATTATTCCGACCGATGCTATCGACACCATTTACGGATGAGAGTTATTTGGCTAGGCGTGGTAGGCGTACTGCTCGGCGCTGAGACGGGGATGGTGTTTTTCCCTGGCGGTGAGTTCCGGCGCGGTCGGACTTATGAGGATCCGGAGACGAAAGTCGATTGGTATCCCAATCCGTTGCGGGATGATTTGCCGGTGCGAACCGTGTATGTGGACCCGTTCTATTTAGATGAGCATGAGGTGACGATTGGCGAGTACGCCGCCTTTGTGAAAGCGTCGCGGCATCGATCGCCGCCGGTTTGGACCGATGGCCGTCCGCCGGCGGGGAAGGAAAAGTTTCCCGTGGCGGATGTCAGTTGGGAGGACGCGGGGGCTTACTGCGAATGGCGGGGCAAGCGATTGCCGACCGAGGCCGAGTGGGAACGGGCGTGCCGGGGATTGACGGAGAATGAGAAGTATCCGTGGGGCGACCGGGCGCCGAAGCCCGCCGACGCGCGGTTTGACGACCTGCGCGGGCCGGTGGCGGTATGCAGTTTGCCGCGAACGCGGATGGGACTTTGCGACATCGTTGGCAATATGTGGGAGTGGACTTCGGACTGGTACGAACGGGAATATTATACGGCGGCGCCGGAACGGAATCCGCCGGGGCCCGCGAAGGGGATGTATCGCGTCCTGCGCGGCGGATCATGGTTTGACAAACCGGACTTTCTAACGTGTTCGCATCGGAGTTGGGCGCGAGCGGGCGAGCGGAGCCCAAACATCGGATTCCGCTGCGCGAAGGGTTTCGGGAGGCGCCCCTAATTCACCACCGAGCGCGGCGCGGGCCGGGCGGCTTCAAAGTGGATGCCTGTAAAATTTTCGCCGAGGTCATCGAATGTAATACGGTCGGTGGGGGCGTTGCCGCGGCCTTGGCGGAGCGTGATGCACGCGGTGCGGGCAAAGGCTTGCCCGTCACGGGCGAGGGATACCCAGAAGCTGCTGCCGATTTCGTCGGGCGTGCGGGCGCAGACGACGAGCGTCATCGTACCGTCATAGTTGGTGAAGAGCGCGGCGTGGATCGGGTGGAACGGGTGCTCGGCGTAGAGGAGCATCTCGCTGAGAGAGCTGCGCGGTCGGTCGGTTGCGGGGAGTAGAAGTTCCATGAGCTTAGTCTGCCCCCCGGGGTAGGGTCCATCCTATGGTCGGAATCCAGAAAATGAGGGGCTTGCGTTGGATCGAAAATGGAACTACTCTTTGAGAGTTGGTTTTAAATGGGTCCGCTACTTCCCAAAACGCCGGTCCGGCACGTCCATGATGGGGCGAGAGTAGATCCAACTCCTCTCCGCTGGGGCGATCTGGTTTGGGATTCGGTGGTCGCGCCGGTTTTGGAGGCTTTGCAGGCGGATCTTGATCGGACAGTTCGCGGCGGGCGCGTGTTCGCTCTAGTGGTGCGGGCCTGGAAGGATGGGGTCGCGATCGGGTCCAACAAGGAAGTTGGGGAGGCGTTGGGTTGGGATGTTGGAGACGTGGCGGAAGGATTTAGGCTGGTTCGGGATCGGGTAAAGGGATGGGCGGACCCGGTGTTGGATTTGCGGGTGAAGGAATACACCCGGGAGTTG
>Ga0163150_10009158_pt1 | contig 11034 bp, 6 predicted proteins | sample OliLakLV19P2IB_FD_148628 | JGI IMG/M metagenome (GOLD analysis project Ga0163150, IMG submission 148628) | Freshwater microbial mat bacterial communities from Lake Vanda, McMurdo Dry Valleys, Antarctica - Oligotrophic Lake LV.19.P2.IB | ecosystem: Environmental > Aquatic > Freshwater > Lake >...
GTCCATGAAATGGACGGAATCGCCGCCGACGCAGGCGGAGAAGCAGGCCGAGAACCTGCGCAAAATGCTCGTCGCAACGGCCAAAGACGTGCGCGTCATCCTGATCAAACTCGCGGACCGCCTGCACAACATGCGTACCATCGCGTTTCTGAAAGATAAAAAACGCGTCGAGCGCATTTGCCGCGAGACCCTCGATATTTACGCGCCGCTTGCCCACCGGCTCGGTATCGCCGCGTGGAAATGGGAGCTCGAGGACCACGCGTTTCACCACTTGAATCCCACCGAATACAAAAGCATTGCCACGCATGTCGCCATGAAACGCCACGAGCGCGAAGCCTGGCTTAACGAAACCATTTCGTATCTTGAGGAACGCCTCGCGGAAGCGGAAATCAGCGCGCGCGTGTTGGGCCGCCCGAAACATCTCTACAGCATCTACCGCAAGATGATTCAGCAGAACAAAGGTTTCGGCGAGGTCATGGACATACTTGCCGTGCGCATCGTCGCGCAGACGGTCTCGGGCTGTTACAACGCGCTGGGTGTCGTCCATCACCTGTGGCCGCCGGTTCCCGGCAGGTTCAAAGACTATATCGCCATGCCCAAGGCGAACATGTATCAATCGATGCACACGATAGTCATGCGCGAAAATGGCATGCCGCTCGAGATTCAGATTCGCACCGAAGACATGGACCGGATTGCGCGCGAAGGCATCGCCGCGCATTGGGTCTACAAGGAAGGCGCTACCGATCCCAAGCTGGACGACAAGCTCAAGTGGTTGCGCCAAATGTATGAATGGTTGCAGGATACGCACGGCCCGGATGAATTACTCGATACGATTCGCCGCGACGTGGGCCGGCCAGACATATATGTGTTCACGCCAAAAGGCGAAGTGAAAGAACTGCCCGAAGGCGCGACGCCGCTGGACTTCGCATACTACGTCCACTCGGATATTGGCCACCACTGCATCGGCTCGCGCGTAAACGGAAAACTGGTCCCCCTTCGATACAACCTGCAAACCGGCGATGTCGTCGAGATTCTCACGTCCCGCACGCAAACGCCGCATCTCGATTGGCTCGACGTGGTCGTAACGGGAAAAGCGCGCACGCGTATTCGCCAAAGACTGCGCGAACTGGGCGATCTCGAACCACTCGAGGGACAGTTGCGCCGGGATCAGGTGCGACTTCTTCCCGAATCGAAACCAAAGATCAAACATGTCGACGAAGCCACTCGGGACAAGATGATCCGCGTCGACGGCAACAAGAACATCCAGGTGCAGTTCGCCAAATGCTGCGTGCCCATGCCGGGCCACGCCGTGATCGGGTACGCCACCAAAATACCGGGCATCACGATCCATCGCGCGGATTGCCCGAATTTCGCGAAGACCAAACGCGACCCCGCGCGCATTATTGAAGCGTCATGGGATGGCGAGGACCATATCGAAATCGGGATGCGCGTGACGACCGGCCAACGCCCGAACATGCTCGCGGACATCACAAACGCAATACGGCCCATGAATATCAGCATCACGCGCGCGCAGTTTCATCCCGGCGAAAATGGCAAAAGCCTCTTTGAATTCATTTTCGAAGCGCCGGATCGCGACAGCGTCGCCCGCGTTGCAACAACCTTGCGCCAGGTCCCGGGCGTGGCCGAGGTGCAAAGCGTGCCCGCCTCGGTATTCGTTCTGGCGAAGACGTCATGACCGAGGAACGGCTTGTCGCGGGCGGTCCGGTTCCGTTTCAACTTTCCAGTGAGTACAAGCCGGAAGGGGATCAGCCGCGCGCCATCGAAGAGTTGGTGCGCGGTCTTGGAGAAGGGTTGCGTCATCAGGTGCTGCTCGGTGTAACCGGATCGGGCAAGACTTTCACGATAGCCAATGTCGTCGCCACGGTGAATCGCCCCGCGCTCGTCATCGCGCCGAACAAGGTGCTCGCTGCTCAGTTGTACAGCGAGTTCAAGCAATTGTTTCCCGGCAACGCGGTCGAATATTTCGTCAGCTACTACGATTACTACACGCCGGAGGCTTATGTCCCGTCGACCGACACCTATATCGAAAAGGAATCATCGGTAAACGACGAGATCGACAAGATGCGCCATGCCGCGACGCGCGCCCTGATGACCCGCCGCGATGTCATCATCGTCGCCAGCGTTTCGTGCATCTACGGCATTGGCTCGCCTGAAACTTATGGCGCGTTGCGCGTCGAAATCGAACCCGGCGCAACATTGTCGCGCGAGAAACTCATCGCGGGCCTCATTGCAATGCAATACGCGCGAAACGACGTCGATTTCTATCGCGGCACGTTTCGCGTCCGGGGCGACGTCGTGGACGTGTTTCCCGCCTACGAAGCCGAATTGGCGATTCGCGTCGAATACTTTGGCGACGAAATAGAATCGCTGTTCGAGATAGACCCTCTGCGCGGCGTCGTTAAACGCAAGCTGCGGCGGACCGCGATCTATCCCGGCTCGCACTACGCGACATCGGCAGACACCATGCAGCGCGCCATTAAAGGTATCGAGCACGAATTGCAGGAACGCCTAAAGGAATTGAACGGCGAGAACAAACTGCTGGAGGCACAACGGCTTTCCCAACGAACGCGGTTCGATATCGAAATGCTGGGCGAAATTGGCTTTTGCAGCGGCATCGAGAACTATTCACGCCATCTGGATGGGCGGATGCCAGGCGATCCGCCGTACACGCTCATGAATTATTTCCCGGACGACTACATCCTCGTCATCGACGAAAGCCACATTACGGTGCCGCAAATCGGGGCCATGTACAAAGGTGATCGCAGCCGCAAAGACAAACTTGTCGAGTACGGCTTCCGCCTGCCGTGCGCTCGCGATAATCGTCCGCTCCAGTTCACGGAATTTGGTACGCTCGCCGGCCAATGCATCTACGTCAGTGCAACGCCCGCGGAATATGAATTGAAAACGAGTGAGGGACTTTTCACCGAGCAGGTGGTGCGGCCAACGGGCCTCATCGATCCCGAAGTCGAGGTGCGGCCCGCGTCCAATCAGGTGGATGATCTTCTGGACGAACTCCGCCAGGTTGCGAAGCGCGGCGAACGCGCCCTCGTCACCACGCTCACGAAACGCATGGCCGAAGACCTTACGGACTATCTGCGCGATCTGAACGTTCGCGTGAAATACATGCATTCGGACGTGGAAACGCTCGAACGCATTGAACTCGTGCGCGGTCTGCGCAGCGGCGAATTCGACGTGCTCGTCGGCATTAACCTCCTGCGCGAAGGCCTCGACCTGCCCGAGGTAACGCTTGTCGCCATTCTCGACGCAGATAAGGAAGGCTACCTCCGATCCGCCACGAGTCTCATCCAAACCTGCGGACGCGCCGCGCGTAACGTGAAGGGCCGCGTTATCATGTACGCCGACAGCGTTACCGGGTCGATGCGGCGCGCGTTGGACGAAATGGCCCGCCGCCGCGAGAAGCAATTGGAATACAATGCGCAACACGGCATTACCCCGCGCACGGTTCAGAAGTCGCTTGCCAGCATTATGAGCAGCATCCATGAACGGGACTACATTACCGTCGCGAAAGCCGCGGAGGACGAGGACCTTTACCTGCCGTCGCATAATCTCAAACGCACTATTCAGGACTTGAAACGTAAAATGAAAGACGCAGCGGGAAAGATGGAATTCGAAAAAGCCGCCGAATACCGCGATCGTGTGTTGGCACTCGAACGCCGGCAGATTGAAGAGGGACTGTGAATCTATTTTGGATTTTGGATTTTGGATTTTGGATCGGGGAGCGCAAGACCGTTTCGCGAGAAGCAACGCGGAGGTCAATGCGAAGTTCCGCTTCAGCGCCGTATTCATCGGAAGTTTCGGACGACAGATTGAAGTATTTCCCTCTTCAATCCAAAATCCAGCTGTTGTTCGCGGTGCTGATGTTTGCGCTTTTGCCAGTATTTGCGCAGGAAACCGCGCCGGACGCCAAAGAAGAGCCCCCGAAGAAAGAGGACACTACCAAGGAAGAATCCGAAGCCTCCGCGATGGCGTTGGCGCCCCTGGCCGACCGGTTGCAAACCTTGGACATTCGCGAACGCATTGCGCAACTCATGCTGGTCACGCTGCAGGGCGCGCCAGGGCCAAACTCGAGCGACATCGAATTCATGACACGCTACACCCCTGGGGGGGTCGTCATACCGGAAGTGTTGCGGCCATTGACCGCCGCGGACTACATTACGAAATTGCGCCAACTGCCGCTTGAGGCGGCTACGGGCATCCCGATGCTGATCGGCACCAATTTCTACGGGCTTGCACGGCCAACGCCCAATGACTTTCCCCGCACCTTCGTTCCGATGCCGACGCTCCTGGCCGTGGCCGCCGCGAATGATCCCGAAGTGACGCAACGCCTGAGCGAACTGGTTGCCGGCCATCTCAAGGCGATGGGATTCAATTTCCACCTCGGGCCCGCATTCGATTTGGCACCGACACTTCCCGGCGTGAAGGGCTCGCTCGATTGTCTGGGAAGCGACCCGCGCTTTGTTGCTGAAAGCGGGTGTACTATTCTGCGCACGCTCGAGGAAAATTCGATCCTCGCCGCGCCAACGGGATTCCCAGGGGGTGGCCTCAACCGGAAAGGCGAGGGTCCGGGCGTCCTCCTCACACCCCGCACGATGCTTGAGACGATGGACCTGCTTCCGTTCATTAAAGCTATCGAGCAAGGCGCATCCATCATACATGTCGGAAACATTCTGGCGCCGACAATTGAACCCGCCAGTATCCCCGCCAGCATGTCGGCCAAAATCATGAAAGACCTTCTCCGCGATCAGCTCGGTTTCAAAGGCATCATCATCGCGGGGCCAATGGACGCGCCGGAAATCGCTATGAAATTTGATCCAAGCGACGCCGCCGAAATGGCCATCGGCGCCGGAGCGGACATGGTTTACTGGAACCAGGCTGGCCGGCGCGTCATGAAAACCGTTGACCAGATTGCAGCGGCGATCGCTGAAGGCCGCATACAGCAGGAAACCGTCGATGCCGCGCTTCACCGCGTGCTGACCTTGAAGGATGAGAAAAAACTTCGCGGCCGGCCCATGCCAGTGCCGAAGGAAGCTGAGGCCCTTACGAAGAACCGGATGTACCCGAAGGAATCGTATGAACTCGAACGCCGCTCCATCACGCTGGTGCAGAACCGCAACAATATCCTGCCGCTGAACAAGGCTAAATCCGTTCCGGTGGGCGTGACCGGAGTCGTCGGCGTCGAGTCGCTAAAGGACGCGCTCGAGGAATACATCAAGCCAGTTTCCAGCCAGGAAATTCTTACTGCCAAGCATGGCGGCGAAATCTACGATTTTGAGCTGGATCGGATCACGAAACACGTTATGGGAATCAAAACGATGGTGGTTGTCGTCACACCGCACCTTCGCATCAACAATCAGTTGAAATTGATCTCGACGTTGCAGGGCCGGGGCATTGCCGTGGTCGTCGTGTTGGTAGGGTATCCCGATTCCTTGCCAAAACTTGATGGCGCCGAAGCAATTGTGTTGGCATATACGCGGCCCGACCAAACGAACATCAGCATGCGGGCCGTCGCGGACGTCCTCGTGGGTCAAGCCCCGATTGGCGTGATGCCCGCCGTTCGCGAAATGAAAATGCTCGTCGGCGTTCCTACAACATACAACGTCCTCGACGTTGTGCGCGCGCCGGCGGGAATGCTCCCGGTCACGATTGAACCGCCGTATGTCGCCGGACTGTCGGTTCCGTATGATCCCACGTTTTCACTGAAAAAAAATCTGTGGGATTTTGGCGACGGAAAAACGTCCAAGGACATTCGCGTTGAACGCGCGTATGCAACGCCGGGGCGTTACCCGATTACGCTCACCATCAGTGATAAGAAGGACCATGTCACAACCAGGACCTTTTACGCCGTAGTCGAGTAAGGGAGGGCGCGCGTCCTCCCGCGCTTCGCAAGTAAGTACGGCTATGATTCACTCAAGCGCGCGGGGACGCGCGCCCTCCCGTTTGGAATGTGATATGTCTCGCGCCGCGTCAACCCGTCGCGCGCGTTCCGGTGAAGAAGACCGCGCCGTTCGTCACTTCTTCGCCTTCGAACGTGTCGCCGGAGAAAATCAGCTCGAAGGTCTGCGGTTTCTCTCCAAGATCGGGAAGCACGATGACGAGGCGAACGCGCCCCATTTTATCGCCGACTTTTTTGAAATCAACTTCTTGAGAGTCGAATGAACCGCTTTCCGTGGTGATCGTGCCCTTTACGCGTTCACCGTCCGGGGCCAACGCGAGCTTGACCTTGCTCTCAGACCCGTTCACGTTAGCGACCACATCCCAGTTGCCCAGCACCGGCGCGGGATCGTCATAGGGCGCGAGCACGAGTTTCGTGGTGTCGATGATGCCGCCGCGAATCGCGACCTCGCCCAGCGGACCGGTCAATGCCCCTTCACACTTACCTTCCGCGAATGTAATCTGGCCGCGCACCGGCTCGTCGCTGACGAACGGTATTACGGAACTAAATGTCAGGCTTTCTCCATCGAACCGCACGCGCCGCATATCCATCTCGGTGCCCGGCGTCAGGAACATAACACGTACGTCATTGTCATCGTCGTCCAGGTAGACGCGCATGGTGCCTTCGACGTCTTTTCCTTCCCGCGTAGTGATGATGTCCCATTCACCCAGCGTCGCCTTCAATTTCTCCGCCGCTTCTTTTTCTGACGCCTCGGTCCACTTCTTGCCACGCACCTTGGCTTCACCCAGCGGTGTCTTCAACCCGCCGTCAAAAGTTTCGCCAGTAACCGTCACGGTAATGCGCAATGGCTCGTTACCCGCGCGCGGCATGATGATGCCCCAGCCGAGTTGACCGTTCTCATACGTCACGTCCAAGAGTTCGCGCGCGCCGCGCCGGCCCGCCGCCGAACCCACCAGCGCGCCGTCCTTCATTTCAAAGGTCACTTCTGACTCGTTATCCTGGCCGTTGAACGTGGTTACCATTTTCCAGGTGCCGACGACGTCTTCCGGGCCTGCGGCATGCGCAACCGGCGCGGCGAGGTATATCGCCATGAAAATATAGACAAACGCACCGGAAATCCTGTAGTAGGACGCATTCAAACCATTGTGCATCGTAAAACACCTCTTGTAACGGCCTGTGGGTTAGTCCCTCTAATCTACTGCACCGGCGGCAAGGCATCAAGAAAATTCTGACCAACCGTTAGATAGTTTTTTGTTGCCACCAACCGTCGCCCACTGTACACTAGCTTCTATCAATCTGGGCCGTTTGGCCCCTACTACTCATGGAGGTCCTCTCATGCCAGCGTTGCGCTTATTTGCCTGCGCCAGTGTCGCGTGCGTTGCCGCGTTCGCCCAGGCGCCTGGCCAAGCCACCCCCGCCTTAGCCACCGGCAACCCCACATATGCAAAAGAAGTTTCCCGCCTGATGCAGGAACATTGCGCCGGTTGCCACCACGCCGGCGGCATCGGGCCGTTCTCGCTCTTGAGCTACCGGCAGACCAAAGGCTGGGGCGAAATGATCAAGGAAGTCGTCACCAACCGCACGATGCCCCCCTGGCACGCGGATCCCGCCGTCGGCAAATTCAAGAACGACCGGCGCCTTACGGACGAAGAAATCGCGACCATCGTGAATTGGATCGATTCGGGCCATCCCCTGGGCAATGAAGCGGACATGCCAGCACCACTCAAATTCAGCCAGGAGTGGGCGATCGAAAGCCCGGACGCGATCTTTGAAATACCAAAGGAAGTGACGATCAATCCCTCCGGTGTCGTTCCGTACATGGAATTCGAAGTTCCCACGAATTTCACCGAGGATATGTGGCTCCAAAGCATTGAAGCGCGCGCGGGCAACCCGAAAGTCGTACACCATATTATTGTGTTCGTGCGCTCGCCCGACCTTGGAAATGGCGACAAGGAAGAATTTCAACGGCTGGGCCGCGGGTTCCTCGTAGGGTTTGCGCCGGGCGTCATGCCTACGGTGTTCCAGGAAGGCTACGCTGTCAAAGTCCCGAAAGGCTCGACCTTCGTCTTCCAGATGCATTACACGCCCACGGGTAAAACAGAGGTCGACAAATCGAAACTTGGAGTCGTCTTCGCGAAATCACCGCCGCAACATGAAATGATCACGGCGACAACCATCAACTTCGACTTCCAGATACCCGCCGGCGCGGACAATCATGAAGTCCAGGCGGACAGCGTCCTTCCCTCGGACGGAGTCCTCTTCGCCATGACACCGCACATGCATTACCGCGGCAAGGCGTTCGAGTACATCGCGCATTACCCCGACGGAAAGTCGGAAACGCTGTTGCGGGTCCCGAACTACGATTTCAACTGGCAGACCACCTATGTCCTCGAAAAGCCTGCCGTGCTTCCCAAGGGAACGCGAATCCAAACCATCGCCCACTTCGACAATTCGGACAAAAACAAGGCCAACCCCGACCCGACGCGTCCCGTACGATGGGGCGAACAGACCTGGGAAGAAATGATGATTGGCTGGATGGACATCATCTGGATTAAACCCGGCGAAACACTCGCCGCCGCTTCCGGCGCCGGGTTCGGAAGTTCCGCCAGATAATCCAATTTTCAATCCAGTCCGCCCCGGGCCTGTCCCCGGGGCGGACTTTTCATTTTCCTGCACATGCACACACGCATCCGGTCCACGCAAACCTTAATCAGGCGTGACAAACCCTCTGTCTGATTTGTCGATTTTCCTAATATCCACATTCTATGTCGTATTAGGCTCTATCTCGTAAATTATTACATCTCATAGCTTTGCCTATACATGTTGTAGTTGGCAAGGTACTTGCTCCTCCCCATCCAGTTCCGTCTGTGGGAAAGTGCTAGGTGTGGCGCTCCATCGGGACGAACAAATAGCTCCAAAGTGTGGGTCTGGGATTAAAAGAAATGAGTACGAGAAAGTGGCTCCGCGCAGCAATCCGCTGCGGCACCGGTTTGGCAGCCACCATAGTTATTGGAAATGTAGCAGAGGCCGGTGACCAATGGGTCGCTTCTCCTGCGTACACCCTGGATTATGCGGCGTTGACCTCGGAGACGACGGCGGACAGCGGCCCAGCGACCGGTAGCTATACGCTCGACGATAGCGAAGCGCTTCTCTACTTACTGGACGCCCCTGCTCCTGACACAACTGATGGCGCTGAAATTGTCCCCTCGGCCATGCAACAAGACGTAACTTCCTTGCAATTGGGACACCTGGATTTAGGCAAGAACGCAAATTCGCCTGAGGCAAAGGCGATTGAAGCGTGGGAGTTTCAGGCGGGCAAAGTCGTCCCTGAACCGTCGACCGTATTGTTGATGGGTTTTGGGCTTGCGGCGTTCGCCGCGTTCCGGAACAAATTTAACCGGACATCCTGAAAACGTTCTTCTGCTGATTTGAGCGCGCTCTGGCGCAATTAAATCGGGCTGATGAAGCGGAGTTCCCAAGGCGGCCGCAACAACCCCCGCGAGCGGCAGCCCGGGAACTCCGCCTCTCTTTTTGTACCCTTCTCATTCCCAAGCTCCCGGCCGGGGAACGCAAGGCGCAAAGCGCGTGCTTCGTTCTACTCCAACAACCCCCGCATTGCTCCCATCAACACCGTCTCCACCTCCGGCGCAGTCCGTGAAACATACAACCCCGTCTCGTATCCACCCTGTGCATACGACACCGCCGTGCCGATGTATCCCATGCCGTAGTCGCCATAAGCCGCCATGCACACTGTAGAACCGGGGCGCATGAGTTGTGCCGCAATCTGGTACTCGACGAACAATTCACCCGGCATGTGAAGAATCGCAATTTCGCCAAGCTGAAGTTTTGCTATCGAAATTTCATGGCCCGCATTACACCGATCAATCCAAGCCAGCTCATTCGCAGCGCGCCGGCGCTGGCCAGGGTCGGCATTGGCGTCTTCGAGCAGCGCGCGCTCTTGCTCCTCCGGAATCTCCGCGCGGCGCGGCAATGAAACGTCCACCGATTTCCACGCCACATCGGATGCAGCCAGCGATGCCTTGATGGTCCCGTCCCACGCCTTCTTCATGCCATCGGCCAAACGCTGCGCAAGCGCGGGCCGGTTCGCGGGATTCCCATCGTTGTATTTTCCCGCGGTGACATTTCCGCTCGCGCCATTGAAATGAATCCACGCCGCGCCGGGTACGGCCTCTTCCATCGTCTTACGCGCGATACCTGGGAAATCCCACGTGACCTGGCCCATGCCGTAATAACTTTGCGGGTGCGTCGCGTAATACGTGAGCACGGCGACCGGTGTGTCGCCATTCCAGAAGCTCACCGCGCGCACCAGCGGATCGATGGTTCCCACGGGCTGAGCGCGCGCTTCGGGGTCCTTCGTCGCGGACCAGCGAATCCATTTCACTTGGCCGTCTGGACCCAGCACGCGGCGGTTGGACGCTACGTCGATCACTTCGGCCTTGCCAAACCCCACGTGCGTGACAGGCTTCGCGGTGGGGATCGAATCGGCGGCGGCTTTTGCCGTGCGTTCCAGGGCTTCTTTCGCGAACGCCACGTTGAATGCCGTGCCGCTCATCCCCTGCGCCGAAAGCAACGCCTCGACGCTGCTATCCAACTCCGGCGCGTCGTGCTGATGGAGACAATGCACCGCGACACGGTCCCGCGTCGTGCCGGCCGCTTTCGCGATCGCGTCGCGCCACGCATCGTGCGACGCGTTTGCAAGACCCGTGTAATCCAGCGCGCACAACACAATCGGCTGCTGGCCCTCGACAATCAGCACTACGCCGCGCGCAGTCAGCGGATCGTCGACCCCGCGCACCGGCATCACCGCCCCACCACACAACGGCGCGCCCCTGGGCGGGGTTATGTCCGACTGAAACGTGGAAATGCGGATGTCTTGCGCTACGGCCGAGGCTATGAAAGCGAACGCAATACAAACTGCAACATGAAAGACTCGCATGTAACCCTCTTCGTCTGAAGTGCGTCGAAATGGACGCACCAGGCTTGGACCCCCTCTAGGCCGCGGGCTGAATTGCTTTCAGCGGCGTGGCCGCCGCTTCGTGCTTCTTCAAAAATGCGCGAAGGCCGTTGATGAATTCCGG